>Ga0208566_1000090_pt1 | contig 65799 bp, 63 predicted proteins | sample PL_2010_150m_FD_184159 | JGI IMG/M metagenome (GOLD analysis project Ga0208566, IMG submission 184159) | Freshwater microbial communities from Powell Lake, British Columbia, Canada to study Microbial Dark Matter (Phase II) - PL_2010_150m... | ecosystem: Environmental > Aquatic > Freshwater >...
GCTCTAAACAAAAGTTATCACGATTATTGCAAGCGGATGGAGCCAAATAAAGCAATTATCAGGATTGCAAGAAAATTATTAAATCGGATTAGATACGTTTTAAAAAATAATGAATCTTATAATTATTGTGTTGTGAAATAGAACTTTATCCTATAAGAACAATTTTTGTGAGACTGCTACCGATGCCTTGCAGTTCTGAATTTCAGAATCTGCTACCGAAAGGATGCGGCTCACATTCTATAAAAAATGAAACGAGACCATACAGCCCGGAAATACAAACCGGTTCTGTTGATAGAAGGGTGTTTTTATAGATTTAGTATCTCCTGTTTTAGTGCCTCCAAATTTTCGATATGGTTATACGGAGGTGAGTTTGTATTAGCCATAATTGGCAATGAAATACAAAAAGAGCCTCTTTCAACAAGAAGCTCTCAACTGTATTTCACAGCCATAAGCCCTATTGCTGTTGAGTTGCTCTCCAGCAGAGCTCACTTCCTCTTCAGACTTATGATGTAAAATTATTAAAAAATAATTCATCATTCTCTTGTTTTACAACATAGAAGGCATCGACATTTTTTCATTTTGCCAACTACTTTTCCCTCTTTCGCTTGTTACAAGACAAAATGCAGCAGCCATGAAAAGTACAATCTGGAGTTTGGGATGCTTGTTAATCAGTTTTTCGGGTTACAGCCGAAAACCATTGGCCATTCCTCCAACTCTTGAAGAAAGCGCAATTAATCTTCAGGTAAGAAGTGGCTCCATTCAATTTTTACCCGGTAGCACAACCGCTACAATCGGTATCAACGGCAACTTTCTGGGTCCTACCATTTTTCTTAACAAGGGCGACTCTGTTCAATTATCAGTTTATTATGATCTGGATGAACCCACCACAATGCACTGGCATGGATTGCATGTGCCGGCAAAGTCTGATGGTAGCCTGCATAATGTTAATGACGCACACAGTATTTGGTCGCCCCGGATTAAGGTCTTTGACCAGGCGGGCACCTATTGGTACCACCCCCATCTTCACGGAAATACTGCCGAAGATCATAACATCCTGATTAACGGGACCATTGATTCTAGCCTGCCACATGCTCTCGCATGAGGATGATGGAATGATGGGTCAGTTTCTGGTTACCGGAGCCGGTACAGGAATAGGAACGATTGCATCTGGAGAAGAAACAGCTGTCAGAATTTATCCGAACCCTTTCACTGATTTTTTTACCATGGAAATTCCCGGAGCCAATTCAGCTCCTGCCACTATTGATATTTTGACCAGTACGGGGCAGCTTTGCCTGCATCAGATAATCTCAGTGAACCCTGTTACCATTGATGCCAGCGATTTAACACAGGGGATGTATTTTGTCAGGATTACGAACCAGGATAAAATCTGGCTTAAGAAAGTGATCCGGCAGTAAATTCAGGCAGGAAGACAAACAGATGCCGGTAATACCCCTGGGGGATCACCCAACCCTGGCCAATCTCTCCAAGCCGCTTTGGTCAAGGAGCCGAATTCCACCCTCATCGAGCTGAACCAATCCTTCGTGCTCAAACTGCTTTAATAACTTGTGCAGATTATCTCTGTTCATGTTGGCCACATCAGCCAGATCACCACGGGAAAGATTAATAAAGTCGGGATCTGAGCAATTCATCCCCTTTAAAAACAGCATGGATTCTGCAAGCTTACCGCTTGAATGCCTCAGAAGTAGCGACTCCATTCTTTTGTACATCAAGAATGTTTCTTCCAGTATGCTTTCTGTAAATCGATAGTTAAATGCCGCATTGGTTTGTAGAATGGACCGCAGGGGTTCAACATCAATATAGCATACTTTGATATCGGTTAGCGCAACCACCGAATAGATGTACCGGCCGGTTCCAAAAATTGCCTGGGCACCGAGCAGTTCATACAAGCGGGAAAGCCTGACGATCAATCTTTTAGTCTCATTTTCCTTTACAATTTTAGCGGTTCCCGAAGTTATCGACAGAACATGAGAGGCACTTGATCCCTCTTTAAAGACCAGTTCGCCGGGCCGGAACTGAACCTCAAATCGATCCTTATTAAGCATATCACACTCATCCTCAGCAAGGAGGGAGAACAACGGCGACTTGATCTTGCAATTCCGGCACGATTTACAAGCTTCCGAATCCCTTAACATAACCAATCAGGTTTTACGAATCAGGCTGCGAAGATAATAAATATCATCAATTTGATGATATTTATCATCATTTAGAAAGGTGAAACAGGACCTGAAAACCCTTTTTTTCTGCAGGCATTGATTCTTGCCGGTCACCGGACAATACTAATTTTGTGCACATAATTACGAACTCAGTTTCTTAATTAACTCAAGTTTGAACTTTGTGAAATTGACAAGTATTACTAACATTAATTATTAGAAAAAATGAGAAAAAACTATCTATTGTTGATGGGATTAGCAGTTCTTTTATTATCGTTTAGCGCTTGTAAAAAAGATGATTCAGGCGATCTGGCTGCTTTTGATGCAGCAAATGGAGTTAATGGCGCACAAATTTACGATCATGCACTAAACTATGTTGGTGCCAGCCAAACTGACTACCCAAATGCTAAGACAAATTTTTTTAGATGTAAAAGTTGCCATGGTTGGGATTTGAAAGGGCAAAGCGGAGTGCTAATTAATAAGCCTTCGTCTGCTACTTATCCTATTGCAGTTGATGGTAATTTATACACATGGTCGCAATCGAAAAGTATTAGAGAAGTTTTTGATGCAGTTAAAAATATGGGAGGCAGAACAAAAACAGCTCCATATGATGCTACCATGCCTGATTATACTACAATATTAACCGATGCTCAAATTTGGGATGTTGTAAAGTTTTTAAAGGAAACGGCTCATGATGTTAATGATTTTTATGATATGACTACTACAGGAGCTTATCCAACAGGGACTAAAACCTTCTCTAATATTGGTAAAGGAGGAAATGCTGCAGCCGGCTTAGTAACATATAATGCAAAATGTGCAAGTTGCCATGGTGCCGATGGTTTGAAAATTGATATATATTGCCAGGGTTTATTTCTTGGTGAAATGTTTAGACAAGATCCGCACGAAGTGCAACATAAAGCAATTTGGGGTATGCCAAATGATCGTGAGCATATCGATGCCGGATGTACTTTTGCAGGTGCAATGCCATCAATATCTATTACCGACCAAGATATTAGAAATATGATGGTAATGGGACAAGATAAAACTCTTTTCCCGGACCACAAATAAAGGCAAAACTTAACCTGGTCTTTGAGCAATAGTGTAAATAGGATTTAGTTGGTTTGAAAAGGCCGGATTGATTTCCGGCCTTTTTGTTAACCATTACATGACTTCGGAACCGCACACGTGCGGAAAATTGACAGGCCCGGAATTTTGCTGACCTGCAAGAATTAAGTTATTTTGTTAGAAAATCCTAATATGACCAGCCGGCAAATCGAAATTAAAAATAAACTGGACCCCGGATCGACTTTTAAAATTTCCCGATTTAAGGAGCAGATCAAAAGAACTGTACCACACAAGCATGTTGATTATCACGAGTTGATATTCCTCAGTGAAGGAGAAGGCTTTCATTGGATTGAATCAGAAAGATATTTGGTTTCCACACCTGAATTCTATTCGCTGAAACCCGGGCAATTGCATTATTGGCAATTTACATCTATCCCGAGAGGTGCAGTGATCCTTTTCAAAGATTCCTATTTCAATGGGATAAAAGAAATTGACCTGGTTAACCTTAACAGGCAGTTAAGCGAAAACCCGAGAATTAAAATACCCGAAGGAGATTTCCCGGACTATATTTTAAATGAAATCGCACAGGAATATAACCTGAATTCTGCCTACTCAGAACATATTATTCATGGGTTACTTCGGGCCCTGTTTGGAAAACTTCTACACTTATCTGATAATAATTCACATGGAGAAAATTTGCCGGAATCGCAGTTTGATAAATTTCAGGCTCTTTTAGCAAAGGAATGTCCCAGGCTTCACAAAGTGAATGATTTTGCTGATTTGCTTAATAGTACTCCACAACATCTGAACACAATTTGCCGTAAACATTCAGGCAAAAGTGCAAGCGAATTAATTGCTGCTCAAATTTTACTTGAATCAAAAAGATATATCCTTCATACGGAAAATACCATCAACGAAATAGCCGATATTCTTTCATTTAACGATGCATCCTATTTTGTTAAGTTCTTTAAGAAAGCCGAGGGTTTAACTCCTGTTCAGTTCAGGCAACAGTATTTTCAATAGTACCAAATTTTCGCTTTTTCTTACCACAACGGTAGGCCTCATGCTGCATATTATTGTATTTTATAAACTTGTAGCATTTTGGAAATTGTCATTATTTGTTTAGCAGCCTTTTTTACGGCCATTCTTACTTTCTTTTCAGGGTTTGGCCTTGGGACTATCCTGGCTCCTGTCTTTGCTATCTTTTTCCCGATCGATGTGGCAATTGCATTAACAGGAGTCGTTCACTTTACCAACAATCTTTTCAAAATCATTTTAGTCGGTAAAAATGCAGACAGATCGGTTTTACTGAAATTCGGCATTCCTGCAATTCTGGCCTCGTTTATAGGAGCATGGTTGTTACTTAAGATTACCACATTGCCTTCATTGATCCAATATCAGATTAGCACACACGAACACTATATTACTCCTGTTAAGGTTCTTATAGCAATGATTCTGATATTTTTCTCCATACAGGAAATTGTCCCATCTTTTCAAAAAATTCAGTTTGGCCGAAACAAACTGGTTCTGGGTGGAATATTGAGTGGTTTCTTTGGCGGTTTATCGGGCATACAAGGAGCTATCCGCAGCGCGTTCCTCGTCAAAAGCGGTTTAACGAAGGAGGCATACATTGCCACCGGTGTTGTTATTGCCTGTTTGGTGGATTTCACCAGGCTTTCCGTGTACGCCACTCGATTAACCTCATCGAATCTGTCTGATAACCTTGGGTTGCTGATCGCTGCAACTACGGCAGCCATTGCAGGAGCTATTATAGGAAAAAAATTACTCAAAAAGATAACACTCAAGTTCATACAGAATCTGGTCGGGGTTATGCTGATTCTTATTTCAATAGCATTGGGAACCGGTTTAATTTAAAAAGCAATGTATCATGGAAATCACTAAAGGATTTAAAGCCATCATTCTAACAACAGTGAATGACAACAGGGCAATAATCATCAGGCTGATTTATGGCGGCGGCAGGTGGTCGCTGGATTCCTTATTCTTTAAATTGCACAAAACATGAAGACAAACCGGATTTTCTCCCTGATACTTATTTGTCTGAGCATAGGACAACTTTCCGCTTTTACGCAGGTAATCACATTGGAATCTTACATTGAGCAAGGCCTTATTCACAGTCCGGTGCTGAAAGATCTGAATAACCAGGTGTATTCAAATTCGGTCGACAGCCTGCTGATTAAGGCTGGTCAAAGACCGCAGGTCAGCTTTAACGGGTCGCTGTATTATGCCCCGGTAATCGGCGGCATCGGATACAGTGAGGCGCTTACGGATATCAGCCACATATCTTCGGTGGTGTATGCTTCACAGCAGATTTTCAACCAAAAGACCATCGATGCCCGGTATTCACAAATCGGCATTCAAAACCAGGCGCTTCGGGTTTCATCTAAAATAACAGAAAAAGACTTGAAAAAGGCCATTACCCTGCAATATCTATCGGCCTGCTCGATTTCGAACGAGATAGCGTTTAACCGCGACTTACTGTCTTCATCCGTTGATGAAGAACTCATCCTAAGGCAATTAGTGGAAAAGGGCTTGTACAAACAGGTCGATTATCTCTCATTTATGGTGGAGCTCAAGGGACAGGAGCTTATGCTGAACGATTTACAGCTGCAATACCAGAAAGAATTGTCGGCCTTGCATGTTCTGTGCGGATTGCCTGGTAAGGCCGATGAACAATTAGTATTACCCGATATTAGGCTGAATTCTCCAATAAGCGCAGCCAATTCGCCGTTTTTCTCCCGGTTTGTTTTAGACAGCCTGAAAATTGAAAACGAAAAAGTATTGATCGACCGCAACTATAAACCGGCCATCAGCTGGTTCTCCGATGCGGGTTTGCTGAACAACTTTCCGCGCGACATCGGTAAAAACTTCGGCATCAGCATGGGATTGAGCCTATCGGTGCCGATTTACGACGGGCATCAGCGAAGTTTAAACCACGAAAAGCTAAAAATCGCCGAAGACACCCGGAAAAATTATGCCGGTTATTTTCAGCGGCAGTTCAGTCAGCAACTGCAGCAACTCTATCTGGAACTGCAGAAAACACAGGAAATTATCCCCAGGGTAAACCAGCAGGCGGGCTTTGCAGAACCAGTTGTAAATCAAGAGAAAAATCTCGTAAATGCGGGTATTGTTTCCATGACCGATTACGTGGCTGCCTTAAGGAACTATATAACCGTAAAACGAAGCGTGAATCAATACCAGCTTAGAATTCTTCAGATCATTACCGAAATAAATTACTGGAATCAATAAAAGACCTCATGAACCCAAAAATAAAGCAAAGCATCGTAGCCTGCATGATCGGGCTGATCATTGTATCCGGCTGTAAACAGGCAGCAACCAACTCCGAAAAAGCAATCCCTTCCAAACTTCCGGTAACTGTTTCATCCGTGCACACCGGCCAAATGGTTTCTTCCATTGAGCTAAGCGCGACATCAGCCTTTCTGTTCAAAGCCTCCATTAAAGCCCCGGTTACGGGATATATCGACGATATGCTTATCAACCAGGGAGATGCCGTAAAGAAGAATCAATTGCTGTTCACCATAAAAACAAAAGAAGCATCTGCCTTGATGGATGATTCTTTAAATACCCTGAAATTCAGCGGCATTGTGAATGTCAATGCTGGCACTGCGGGACTGATTTCATCCATCGAGCACCCCAGGGGCGATTTTGTAACCGAAGGTGACCCGTTGGGTCAGATTGCGATTCCCGGAAGCCTGGTATTTATCCTGGATGTGCCTTTCGAGTTATCAGGTTCCATAAAACTAAATACCCCGTGCGAAATTGAACTGCCCGACAAACAAGTGATTAAGGGGATTATCCAATCACGTTTCCCTTCCATGACCGGCATTTCCCAAACCGAACGTTTTATCGTGCGGTTAACCGGTTCTAAAAGCCTGCCTGAAAATCTGGTGAGTAAAATTAGAATCGTGAACGAGTTGTTTAAGAATGCTGCCAGTATTCCAAAAGGGTGCATCCTGACCGATGAAACGATGCAAAGTTTCTGGGTAATGAAACTGGTTAACGATTCCACTGCCATTAAGGTGCCTGTTACTACCGGTATTACCGCGAACGATTCTGTTCAGATAACCGGTCCGGTATTTAATGCCACCGATCTCTTCTTATCATCAGGTAATTACGGCTTAGGCGATACCGCTTCTGTAAAAGTCATTAAAACTGTGATCCATGAACAATAATAGCTTTTACAGGTTCTTTCTGAAGCCCATTCTGTTCATTTTAATGGCTGTTTTGCTTTGGGGGATTTACTCATACCGCAAAATGCAAACATCCCTGTTCCCCGATGTAACGTTCCCGAAAATAACCATTATTGCAGATAACGGCGAGCAGCCGGTTGACAAGATGATGATCACCGTGACCAAACCACTGGAGATTGCCATTAAAAGGGTGAACGGGATTACTTCGGTGAGGAGCAGCACCAACCGGGGAAGCTGCACTATCGACGCTTTTTTCGATTGGAATCAGGATATGAACCTGGCCAAAACCCAATTGAATGAGCGTATTAATGAAATAAAAAATATTCTCCCCGCTTCAGTGAATATCGTGGTGGAAGCCATGAGCCAATCTATTTACCCGGTCATCGGCTTTACCATAGAAAGTGATAAATACGGTCAGATTGAGTTAAAAAACAGGGCGCTTTTTTCAATCCGGCCGCAGTTTTCGCAAATACCCGGCATCTCAAACGTCATTGTCAGGGGCGGTAAAACCAAAGAATTTGTCATTACCCCGTTACCTCAAAAACTGATTTCGCTCGGGCTGACTCCTCATGATATCATTGCTGCATTGGGAAGCACCAATTTCATTGAATCGACCGGATTACTGTCGGATTACCGGCGTTTATACCTTTCCCTAACCGACACGCGGTTTAAAAATATTGATGAATTGAACGGCGTTGTCATCAAAAACGATGGTCACAGGACGGTCAGGCTCTCGGATATTGCCAGCATCGGTCTTGAGGAACAACAGGAGTTTATCCGGATAAATGCCAATGGCCATGACGCAGTGATTATCGACCTGGTAAAACAGAAAGGCGTGAACCTGGTGGATTTTGCTGATAATGTGAACGCTAAGGCCATCGAAATTCAAAAGCAATTACCCGATGGCATGAAGTTAAAACCCTATTATAACCAATCGGCTTTTGTAACCAGCTCGATCGATAGCGTGTTAAAAAGCATTTACGAAGGGCTGTTCCTGGCCATGATTGTGGTGATCCTGTTTTTGCGCTCCTTCAGGGCAAGTCTGAACATCATTATCATCATCCCTATTACGCTGGCGCTAACTTTTACCGTGTTGCATTTTGCTCATATTACGCTCAATATTATGTCATTAGGGGCAATTGCAGCATCCATAGGCCTGATTATAGATGATGCAATTGTGATTATTGAGCAGTTTCACCGCCTGCACGAGGAAAATCCCGAAAAGGACAAATATGACGTGGTACTTGAAACCATGAAAATGTTTTTACCGGCCATGGTGGGATCTTCACTCAGCACCATTGTAATCTTTCTTCCCTTTGTGATCATGAGCGGAGTGGCCGGGAGCTTTTTCAAGGAGCTCACGCTGACTATGGAGATCACCCTGATCTGTTCCTTCGTTGCAACCTGGATCGGATTGCCGGCCCTGCATCTGCTATTTGGATATAAACCCCATAAAAAGGCGCGCAAAACATTGGTAACCGACGAAAAACAGCAACGGCAAAAGCTATGGTGGCTGGTCTGGTTTTTCAACAAACCCTGGTTCGCGATTGGGTTTATCATTCTTTTGATCCTCTCTTCCATTGTGTTGATTAACAAGCTGGAAACCGGCTTTTTGCCGGAGCTTGACGAAGGCTCTATCGTGCTAGACTATATAGCACCTACCGGAACAACCCTCGATGCCTCTGATGCCATTCTGAAAGAAGTTGATAAGGTTGTGCTGAGTCACCCGGATGTTGAAACCTATATGAGACGCACCGGAACGAACATGATTTCGGGGATCAGCATGGCCCAGGGAATCGTACCACCGAATTATGGTGATTACCTGATCCAACTTAAGCACGGGGTAAACAGAAAAACAGAGGATGTAATATCAGAGCTTCGCGAACAGGCAACTGCTGTTGCCCCGGCCCTGGAAATTGAATTCGGCCAGAGGATAGCAGATTTGCTTGGCGATTTAATCGGCCGGCCTCAGCCTGTTGTCGTTAAAATATTTGGCGATAACCAGGCAACTTTGCAGGAACTGGCGTTAAAAGTGCAGGAAAACCTCAATACGATTGACGGGGTTGCCGATGTGATGAACGGCATTATATATGATGGCCCCACGGTTAGCATTTTTCCCGATCAGGAAAAGCTGGCTCAATACAAAATTACACCGGCTGATTTTCAAACCCAGCTCAGGGCTTATAATGAAGGGGTACCTGTTGGAGAAGTTCAGGAAGGGGAGCAGATGCTAACCATTCTTCTGCGTAATACCACGTTTAAAAACAACAGTATCGACCTGATCAGCAACCAGCCGGTATTTGCGCCTGACGGTTCCTACCGTCCATTAAAATCTTTTGCCAGGGTTGAATTATCCACCGGCGACCCGGAGCTTACGCGCGAGGACCTTAAGTCGAACATTGAAGTAACGGCCCGGCTGGAAAACAGGGATTTGGGCAGTGCAATCAGCAACATAAAAGAGGTTATCGCCCAAAACGTACCGCTCCCGCCCGGTTATTATGTTGAGTATGGGGGAACTTTTGAGCAGCAGCAGTCATCGTTCAGGGAGCTCTTACTGATCCTGTTAATAGCTATTATATTGGTATTTACGGTGTTATTGTTTCTATTCAGGAATCTTCATCTGGCTTTGCTGATTATCTTTATTTCGATTCTGGGCATTGGCGGATGTATATTAGCCTTGTTTGTGACCGGGATACCGCTGAATGTTGGCAGTTATACGGGTATTATCATGATAGTGGGCATCATTGCCGAGAATGCAATTTTCACGGTCAACCAGTTCCTGACCACATTGAAGAGAACATCCGACATAGATCAATCGATAAATTATGCTATTTCGCTGCGTATCCGGCCGAAGCTTATGACAGCCATCGGGGCCATTCTGGCATTGACACCATTGGCACTCGGAATCGGTGTGGGGGCACAAATGCAACAACCGCTTGCTGTTGCTGTAATCGGAGGTTTCATTATGGCCATGCCGCTTTTGCTGATGGTTTTTCCGTCGCTGCTTAGATTAACATACAAGAACAGCAGCCTTTCCAACTCAAATGCAATTTTGTATGTTTGAAGGATATCCGGATAAATAACAGGTTGTGAAAGTCAAGCTTGGAATAGTTCAACGACTGGTTTACAGCTGCATCATCGTGCTGATCTTCATTGGCATGATAGCTGCCTCCGGACATATTTGCATCCGGATTTTAAAAAAAACCTCTCATTTGATGGTCGTTGAGTTTAAAGAACTTGAAAAAATACAGGATGTTCTATTGGCTGTTTCCGAGATTAAATCACCGGCCCAAGCTTATCTGAACAACAGTGACCAGCAGGAGTTTGTTGTTTTTAAGTCCCGCGTTTCGATTGCGAAGGAACGGGTTGAAGAATGCCTTATGGTGCTGACGGATCGGCATAACAGGGAGTATCTGGATCAACTTCTTACCTCCCTTCAAAAAGTTGAATCCCTGGGTGACGCTTTATTTCGGTCTGAATCAAACCTTAAGCCCCACGAAAGATATTCTATCTTTTTAAAAATGTCAGAAGCCACCGTGGCAGACCTTACCAGACTACAAGGTTTGCTTGCAGAAACAAAGCAGGAAGTTACCAGCTACATCAAGACCAATGAAACAGCCATCCTTCACAGTACGATTACCATTGCGGCATTAGGGCTCCTTCTTACTTTTCTGGTCATTTATGGCAGTTTTTTACTCATTAACAGAATCACTAAATCGAGTAAACAGTTATTGACTACCATCACGGAGGTTACTCAGGGAGATATCCATACCAAGGTTGATTTAAAGAGCCATGATGAATTCGGAGAACTGGCGCAGGCGTTTAATCTGATGCTGAAGTGCATTGACGAGATTACAGTATCACGGAATCGCTATGATAATATTCTCAACAGCATGTTCGATGGGCTGATCGTGCTCAACCGGAACGGATCCATTACTTCATTAAACCGTAAAGCCTGTCAGTTAATCGGTGACTCAATGGATGGTTTGGTTGGATCAAGCCTGTCGGAATTCATTAAACCGGTGGAGGAAGTTCTTGCTGAGTCCCAACTATTGAGCCGGCAGGGAATGAAGATTCCGGTTCTCTATTCCTTCACGGATCTTATAAATGATGATGGTGAGATCATTGGAAAGGTTATGGTAATCCATGACCTTTCCCACCAGAAAGAGATTGAAGGTCAGATGGATCAAATCAAAAAGGATCGGTCTGTTGCCATTCTCGAAGCCCAGGAGAAGGAGCGGTTGCGAATTGCGACCGATCTTCATGACGGGATCGTTCAAATGCTCACGACTGTTAGTTACTCCATAGAAAGCATGGAGAGGGAATTGGTGTGTTTGAATGAGGAAGCTATTGCCAAACTGATGGAAACGAGAGGTCTGGTCAATACAGCAATCGCCGAATGCAGAAGAATTTCCCACAACTTAATTCCACTGGCTTTACATGACTTCGGGCTCATACCTGCATTATCTCAAATGGTTAACCAACTTAACCATCAATATCAGATTGATTTTCAATTTCAGTCTTTCGGTTTTGAAAATCGTGTGGATACCAAGATCGAAAAGGTTTTATACCGGATTTGTCAGGAATCCGTCAACAATATCTTAAAGCATTCAGAAGCCACTCAGGCATATATACAATTAATCAGGCATGAAAAAAGCATTGTCTTGATTGTTGAAGATAATGGGATCGGCTTTGAAATGAAAGATCTCATCGGCCAAACTACCGGTATTGGATTGGACACCATGAATGAACGTGTGGCAAATTTTGGAGGAATCCTGACTATCCAGTCGTCAAAAAACAGCGGCACAGAACTGACTATTGAGCTACCCTGTATAATCAACTGAAATGAAAAAAATCCGTATTCTGATCGCCGATGACCATTTGCTGATCCTGAAAGGGATTCAGTCAATGCTGCAATCGGTTGATAACCTTGAAATTATTGGAGAAGCAACCAATGGCAAGGAAGCCGTGGAAAAGGCTTTATTGCTTAGACCTGAAATCCTGTTTATTGACATTACAATGCCTGGCCTGTCTGGTATTGAGGCTTGCCGTCAGATCACTTCGCAAAACCGTGCAATCAAAGTTATTGCCCTCTCACAGCATGAGGATGAAGCCTATGTTTACCAGATCATCAAAGCAGGAGCCTACGGTTATATGCTTAAGAATTCGACCCGGGAAGAGCTGATAACGGCAGTAAAAACAGTTTTGTCGGGAGAGAAGTATTTCAGCCCTCAAATTTCGGACAGATTGATCAATGATCTTTTTATAAAAAAAGACAGGGAGCGAAATTCGGTCGAACAAGGTATTCACCTTACTCAACGGGAGCTCCAGATTATCAAGATGATTGCTGAAGATCTGTCTAATCACGAGATAAGTGATCGGTTAAGCATCAGCCTTCGAACAACGGAGACTCACCGGCGCAATATCATGCTCAAGTTAAAAGTCAACAGTGTTGTTGCATTGGTAAGATATGCCCTCAAGCATGAATTGATCACCCTGGACGACCAATAAGAATTTACCTTCTCGTTTCTTTTCTACGTGTTTTCCGGTATCGGAAATACCGGAATCATGCGATTGCCTTGTTCGGACCAGCACAGTATTTTTAAAACAAAATCGAAAAGCAAAACAACTTAAACCTCAAACTATGAAATACAGAATTATTGGTAAATCAGAACTTAATTTAAAACCGTTTCTTCCTTTAATTATCTCAATGATGATCCTGTTAATGGTTAACAGCTGCAAAAAGGACGACCCGGATGAGGGCGGGTGGAAAACAGCCAACTCAGGCTGTGTAACAGCCAGCTGCCATGGAAACCCGGCACTAAAAAAGGATATAACGGTTACCGGAAAGACAATTGAATCGATCCCTCTCTATGTCGATTCCGCTGCTTATGTCAATACCCAGCACAAAGGCCAACTCTGTACTGCCTGCCATACCGATATCGTTGTGAAGAGCGGCGCTCACGGACCCAGTACAAAAGTATTCGGCGGATGGGCAAGGTTCTCCAAAACATCTGGTACCAAGGCGTTAGCGACACCTGACAGTACCAGAAATTACAGTACCGCTGCATCTACATCATGTACAACCTGCCATGCAGAACAGTACAATGAAAATTCTGCGCACATCAAAATCCCGCGACTTCGGGAGGCTTCAATCCGTGATTTTGGAAATCATAAGGTGGGTGAGGCATACGAAGATAACAACTGCAGCCGATGCCATGCCACCTGTGCAACCTGTCACTTTAGATCAGAGATAACTCCTAAAGTTGCTTTTTATGGAGATCTGCTGGCCCAGTCTAACTGGGATGGAGTTCAGACTTCAGGCGATAATTATAATAACACTGTTTGGGCGGATGCAACGGAATGGAGAATGGATTGGACTAAAAATGTCAGCAGCCATGAGTTCCGAACCAAAGCTGACCTAAATGCATCCAATGATGTTTGCAGATCCTGCCATATTGGTTTCTACCGTCCTCCGGTGCAAGGATTTGCAATGCGAAACGGAACGGTTGACAGTATGTATGCAACAGGGATCAAACGTCATCCGCAGTATCAGGAGCTGTCAATGGGGACTGCTCACAAGACCACTACCTGTGGAACTTGCCATGGCGAAAGTCTCCATAATCAGGTTAGCATTGCCGGCGGACCCGAATGTGTCAACTGCCATGCTGCGAAGGGTGCGAATCATCCATCGGTCAACCATATGAACCTTAAGGATGGGGTCAAGATCAAATGCATTTCATGTCACACCAGCCACCGCGCATCAGATTTCAATGGCTCAGGCCAGAGCAACTGGATCAACCCCGAAGTCACTTCCCATAATGAGATCGGACCCGTTGTGGTTAAGTACAGCGAATTGCTGAATTGGTATCCTCACTATATGACAAAGTCAGTGAATTGCACGGCACTTTGCCATTTTGATGGGAACCGTGTAGGGGCGCATGTTATTGGTGCAGAGTCAATCCCGGCTAGTCCAAAGATACCGTATGCCATCCCGATTCGTCCCGGTGAAACGGACGAGTAGGCATTTGTGTTGATAGTTTTAGTTTTAAGGTTGGACTTCCAAACTCATCATAGGGGTAGATGAGGTATTGCTTGATAAAGAGGAAGATGCTGAGCGGATCAAAAACTTGGCGACCGCCAGGAGAATAAAAACAGAAACTAAGGGTAAGGATAAAGTGGAGCAGGAATTCTTCGGGAAATTCATTCTCTCTCCAATAAAGATTTGATAGATAATAATTCAAATTGATAAGTAAATCTACTACAAACCAATGCCATATGCCAGTTTAATGATCAATTGGTTCGACTCATACGTTGGCCACCGCTCTTCAATCGGCTTGTGCATATTATGGTTATAAACAATAAACAGGTCTCCACGGGGTGCGAAGGTCCATCTGATCCGATTGTTGGTTCCGAAGGATTGACTTTCACTGTCAAATTGAACAAAAGAACTGACATTCAAATCGGAATTGATATTGAGCTGCAGCCGAATCCCATAAAGATTTTGAATAAAATCTCCATAAGGTAAAGCACCTACATTCCGCTCGAAATTACCCTCAATGGCAAACATGCCAAGAAACCGGCAATTCACCAAAAGTTCCAATTGATCCAATCTTCCTCCATAAAATCCGCCAAACCACCAGGTTGCCTGGCCATTTATTGGCCGCTTGGTTGCCGTACCAGCCTCCAGGCGAAACCGGGTCCAATTATAAGCTTTCGCAGAAATAACCACTCCGTCGGATATTTCGAAAGGCTCTTTAAGGAATTCCCCGGCTGGAACGATATTGAATTCTACCCGGTCACCGCTTTCAAATCGTGTGTTAATAGGAGCCAAAAACACGCGATAACTTTCCCAATGATTGAATAAGTCCGTGATGAGGCTGAACGATGACTCGAAAAACCACTGCCGGATGTACCATTTCCCGGGTCGGGGTGAAAAATCACAGGAGAGCCGGTAATTTGAAATCCCTATCCGCGGAATCAAACCCAATGATGGATCGAAAGCATCTCCCAACCGATAATAGGTCATTGATATATCCAATAAGTCATTGGGATAATTTATGGTAAGTCCGTAACCTGACCGGTCACCTTCAAGGCTATCACGGCGGGTTAGCATTCCCCATGCTCCGATTAAAAGATTTTGATCGGTTAGAAATTGAGAATTCTGATAAGTAAAGTCGGCACCGGCAGCCCAGCTATGCGATCGGTTTAAAGGATCGCCATACATGCCCATTAACCCGATAGTTGACTCTTTCAGGATATTTTGCTTGACCCGGATCACCCCCATGTTGGCAGGTGCTACTAATCCTTCCGCCGCACCGGTCCGGGTTACCAGTGCTCCAAATTGTGTTTTCCCTACCTTCCCATTCATCTTGCCGCCTATTGTCAGCGGAACCGCCTTGCCATTGACAAGTCCTATTTTCCGGCTTTGAAAAGGAAGGAAATCTTCACTCAAACCTAATCCAAAATCATAGATGTCTGATCCTTCCAGGAAGAACTGCCTTTTTTCAGGAAATAACAAGGAAAACCGGGTCAGGTTGGTCCGCCGGGTATCCACCTCAGTTTCCGCAAAGTCAGTATTAACCGTCAATTGTGCGGAAATGCCGGGAACAATCCGTTGTGTCAGATCAAGGCTGCCATCCCATTTAAACTTGGAGGGAGAGGTTATACTCCGGTTGAAGTCGCCAATCGTTGAAGCTTTTGCAATCAGGCCAATACCCAAATTGAAAACAGGCAAATGGCTGATCTGTCCGGAATGCAGTGTTTGTGTAAGCTTATAGTCCTGTGATATTGCGGTCCATCGGTCGACCTCCATGAACCGCTGAATACGCCTTTCAGCATTGAATCCCCATGAATCCAGACCTTTCCGGAAAGTCATGGTATTTACAGGAATCCGAATCTCAGCAGTCCAACCATTTTCCCCCACCCTTGTTTTCGCCTCCCAGATCCCGTCCCAATTTGAATCTTCACTTGCACCCCGATTTGAAATAAGGGCATCGTACCGGGCCCCATACGGATTTACAGCAAAAATATACGCGTTCCGGCCATCCTGATAGGTATCAAAAACGAATTTGATATAGTCTTCATTCAGCAGGCTCGCATCACGCGCTTTTGAAAAGGCCGTGATTAAATCCGGGCTGGAGTCATAGCAGGTGAACCCCAGATAAATATTTTTGGAATCGCATATGATCTTAATCGTCGTTTCGAAAGATGGATTTTCGTTTACCCGTGGTATTACCATTCTGAAAACCGCCAGGGAGTCACAATTCTTCCATTCTGTCTCATCCAGAATACCATCGAGGTGCATTGGGCTTTTAACGATTCCACATTGAATCTCAGGTCTTGGTCCATTCAGCACCTGGGAAGCAATAGGCAAAGTGTAAATCAGCCAGAAATGTTGGAAAAAAAGGAAGGTTTTGAGCAGCTTATCGAATCGTAACACTCTTTTCATCCGGCTGTATGTCTTTAGAAATTTGAGCGCGTTAAAATAGAGTTAAAAGCTGGATATGTGAATGTTGAAAAGATTGTATTATTTAGATAAAAAGTTAGCTTTGGCACCTTAATGTTCCTATGGGAAATGTTTAAAAGATCAGCTGGTTTGCTATTTATTCTCATTGCCAATATTTTATTGGTCGCCCATAGCATTCTTCCACACCAACATTTTGGCGGATTTGCCTGGATTCATGCTGATCATTATGAAGATCAAAACGAGCCAGCCGGAATTCACACTGAAGATGCTGATCACAAACATGAGGATCACGATAACGATCAGGCCTGCTTATTAAAGCAAGCCTACCTGGTTCCGGCGAATTCATCCAGGCTGGACTGTCCACTGGTTGATCAATTGAACCAAAATTTTGATTTTCAGCTAATATATACTAATCAGGATACTTCAAGATATCTTCCATTCTTTTATAAAATTCCTGTCCCTCCGCTATTACTCCTTGGGAGATATTCTTTGCTCGTAACCTGTTGTGTTGGGTTGCGTGCTCCGCCTGCCCTTTAAGATTTCCAACCCTTTTGTAAAGCAATAGTCAAACGGCTATTGCTATGCTCTCTGCATGCTTTTAATTGTAATCCAACATTTTAATACTTCATTCGATGAAAAAGACACTGTTTCTTTTTGCTTTACTTGTCCTGGTAGTGGCAGGTTGCAAAAACAAGAAAGAAGAAATTCCGGTAATAGCCGAACAAGTCAACCTACAACTTACCGCGTATTCCAATGAATTCGAAGTTTATGCCGAAGCTAAACCGTTTGTAGTTGGCAAGATGTCCAATGTTCTGTCACATTTTTCTCATCTACCTGATTTTAAAGCCTTTCAAAAAGGTGTGATGACGATCAGGTTATTGGTAGATGGGTCAGAAGTGAATCAGGTTTTAGACAAACCCACCCGGAAAGGTATTTACAGCTTCGACCTCACGCCGAAAACTCCGGGTGCGGGGAAAATAATTTATGATATCAATGTTGATGGGGCAGAATATCAGGTTGTTGTGCAAGATATTGTAGTGTATTCCGATGAGTCAGCCGCTTCAGAAGCAGCCAAAATTAAGGGTGCTTCCAGAACCAATGCCACGTCATTTACCAAAGAACAGACTTGGAAAATAGATTTTGCCACCGAATTTCCTGAGTCAGGAAGCTTTGGACAGATGATCAAAACAACCGGCAGGGTGGAATCAGCCCAGGGGGACGAACAACTGATCGTTGCAAAAACGAGAGGAATTGTCACTTTCCGGGGAGATAACCTTCTGGCAGGTAACCCTGTTACTAAGGGTAATACCCTCGTGACCATAGCGGGAAGCGGATTGGCTGATAATAATTCAGCAGTCCGGTTTGCCGAAGCACAGAATAATTATCAAAAAACAAAAACCGACCTGGAACGGGCGGTGAAACTGGCCAAGGATAAAATCGTTTCCGACAAAGACCTGGCGAAAGCACAGAATGATTTCGATAACGCCAGCGCCATCTTTGAGAATCTGAGAAAGAATTTCAGTGCTACCGGGCAATCGGTAACGAGTCCGATCACCGGTTTTATCAAACAGCTTTTCGTTCACAACGGTCAGTTTATCGAAGCCGGACAGCCGGTTGCTATCGTTTCACAAAACAAAACCCTGTTGATCAGCGCCGATATACAGCAAAAATATGCGTCGATCCTCGGGTCAATTGTCTCCGCCAATATCCGGACACTCCATGATAATAAGGCGTATACACTCGAAAAACTAAATGGCAAAGTGCTTTCTTTCGGGCGTTCAGCCAACAGCGATAACTACCTGATTCCATTAAGTCTTCAGATTGATAACACCGGCAGTTTTATCCCCGGTGGATTTGTTGAAATATACCTCAAAACTGTAACCGTTGCAGATGCTATTACGGTGCCTAACAGTGCCATCATGGAAGATCAGGGAAACTTTTTTCTCTATATTCAGATTCATCCTGAATTATTTGAAAAAAGGGCTGTAAAAATCGGTTCTACCGATGGAATCCGAACCGAGATCAGAGATGGAGCCTTGATCACGGACCGCATCATTACGCAGGGAGCGATTCTTGTAAAATTGGCGCAGGCAACCGGAACACTGGATGCACATTCCGGTCACAATCATTAATCATTTGAATCTATGATAAATACAATATTAAAATTCTCGCTGAACAACAGGTTTTTTATCTTGTTGTGTGCAGTGGTGTTGGTGATTGTGGGTTTACGTACCGCATCCAATATGGACGTGGATGTATTCCCTGATCTGACCGCCCCCACCGTGGTGGTTATGACCGATGCCCACGGAATGGCTCCTGAAGAAGTAGAGCGAATGGTCACTTTTCCAATCGAGACTGCTGTGAATGGAGCGACCGATGTTCGCAGGGTTCGCTCGGTATCTTCCCAAGGCTTCTCCTTTGTTTGGGTTGAATTTGATTGGGGTGCCGACATCTTCAAGGCCAGACAGATCGTGAGTGAAAAACTCATTACGATTTCATCCCAGATGCCTTTGGGTGTTGGTAAGCCTACTTTGGCCCCACAATCCAGCGTGATGGGAGAAATGTTCTTCATCGGTATTCAGGCCGATAGCACCAGCCTGATGGATCTGCGGACCATTGCTGACTGGAATATTAAACCGATGCTGCTTGCCACGGGAGGGGTTTCTCAGGTAACTATTATCGGCGGTGACTATAAACAATACCAGGTATTGGCTGATCCGCAAAAGATGAAGTTTTATGGAATTTCAATCAGTGAGCTGACTGAGGTTTGCCAAACCATTAGCCGCAATTCCACCGGCGGAGCGGTCCGGCAATTTGGTAATGAGTACCTGGTAAGGGGTATGGCCCGAACTTCCGATCTTGATGCTCTTGGCAATTCATTTATTAAAAACATTAATGGAAAGCCGGTTAAGATTAACGACGTGTGCGAAGTGCGGATCGGCGGTGCCATTAAAATGGGTTATGCTTCCGAAAACGCCACGCCATCGGTGATCATTTCGATATCGAAACAGCCCCGTACCAATACCGTTGATTTAACCAAACGGATTGAAGCCAACCTGGCCAACCTGAAAGAAACACTGCCTGCTGATGTCAGATTGGATACTCATATTTTCAGGCAGGCGGATTTTATCGAAACTTCGGTGAATAACGTTAAAGACGCCCTTTTGGAAGGCTCAATCTTTGTCATTCTCATACTTTTCCTGTTTTTAGGGAGTGTAAGGACAACCCTGATATCCCTCCTGGCTATTCCGCTATCCCTTTTGGGTGCCATTCTCGCGCTTAAAGGATTGGGTCTGAACATAAACACGATGAGTTTAGGGGGGATGGCAATCGCGATCGGTGTGCTGGTTGACGATGCAATCATAAATGTTGAGAATTGTTTTAAACGATTGCGCCAGAACCATCTGAAACCGCCGGAGGAACGACAATCTGCCTTTACCGTTGTATTTAATGCCTCTAAGGAGATCCAGGCATCTATCGTAAATGCTACCCTGATCATCATTGTTGCATTTTTGCCACTGTTCTTTCTTTCCGGTATGGAAGGCCGGATGTTGAAACCGTTGGGAATTGCCTTTATCGTTTCATTGTTTGTATCGCTGGTGGTGGCGATGACGCTCACACCTTTGCTGTGCAGACTCCTGTTATCCGATAAGAAATACCTGACTAAGAACCAGAAAGAAAAATGGCTCACACGCCAATTGACTCAATATTATCAAAAATCACTGGTATGGGCTTTGTCGCATAAGAAGGTCGTCCTATTATCATCGTTGGGTCTTTTGGTGGCGGCAATTATCGCATTTACTTCTCTGGGTCGCAGTTTTCTTCCGGAATTTAACGAGGGTTCACTTACCCTTTCAGTGGTTTGCAAGCCCGGAGCCTCGCTCGATGAGAGCAACCGACTGGGTAATCTGGTGGAAACGGAGCTGTTATCAATCCCCGAAGTAACCAGTACCGCACGCCGTACCGGCCGCGGAGAGCTGGATGAACATTCCCAAACGGTTAACAGTGCCGAGGTGGATGTTAATTTTACTGTCAGGGACCGGCCTCGCGAGGACTTTATGGCTGAAGTCCGTTCAAAACTGGCTGGCATCCCCGGTATAGCTGCCACGGTTGGACAACCGCTTGGCCACCGGATTGATCATATGCTTTCAGGAACACGGGCAAACATTGCCATAAAAATCTTCGGTTCTAATCTAAATGAGATGTTTTCAGTTGGGAATCAGGTTAAAAGCGTAATTAAAGACATTCCTGGTCTGGTGGATGTTAATGTGGATCAGCAGATTGAAATTCCGCAGATTCAGATTCGTGCCAATCGTGAAATGTTATCGCAATACGGAATCTCAATAGGCCAGTTTAACGAATTTGTTGATATCGCCTTCGGTGGTGAGAAACTGGCCGACATTTATGAAGGCCAGCGCCGGGTTGATCTGGTCTTGCGGTTGAATCAGGATTATACCGAAACCATTGATGGTATCCGGTCGGCTTTAATTGATACGGAAGATGGGAAACAGGTCCCGCTCGAAGAGGTTGCCTCGATTGTTTCCGTTGCAGGTCCGGGGACGATCAGCCGGGAGAATGTCCAGCGGAAGATTGTGGTATCGGCCAATGTCACGGGCAGGGATATCCGGAGCGTAGTGAAGGATATTCAGAAGAATGTCAATGAAAAGATCGTTTTACCTGAAGACTTTCGAATTGAATATGGCGGTCAGTTTGAGAGTGAAGCGCGTGCCTCACAATCCCTGCTGATCACATCGATCCTGGCTCTGTTTGTTATATTTCTCCTTCTATTCCAGGAGTTTAAGAACTTTCGGTTAGCCGGGATTATTATGTTGAACCTTCCGCTCGCATTGATCGGCGGGGTCTTCTCCATTTACTTTACTTCCGGAATACTGAGCATTCCCGCTATTATTGGTTTCATTACCCTGTTTGGCATCGCCACAAGAAATGGAATCCTTTTGGTAGCTAACTATCAGAATTTGGAAAAGCAGGGTTCTCCTCTTTACACCATTGTAACCAAAGGCTCAACAGATCGATTGAACCCGATTCTGATGACCGCTCTGACCGCTGCATTGGCTCTGATACCACTGGCCATGAAAGGAGATTTATCCGGTAATGAAATACAGAGCCCCATGGCGAAGGTGATATTAGGCGGACTATTGACATCCACATTACTCAACATTTATGTGGTACCCATCATGTACAGCATATTTAAAAAGTCGGGAACTCCAAAAATTGAAACATTATGAAAGCACTTGTTATAGTAATATTCTTCCTGACAACCGGTTATTCCTCCCTCCTGGCCCAGGGAAGCGTGGACCGGATTGTGGCAGAGATTGAAAAAAACAATACCGGTTTGTCGGCATTGCGCAAGAAAGCTGAAGCACAAAAACTGGGAAATAAAACAGGAATCTATCTGAAGAATCCTGAAATCGGATTCAATTACCTGTGGGGCAACCCAACGATGATCGGAAACCGCGTGGACCTGAGTTTTGAGCAAACTTTTGATTTTCCTACGGCTTACCGCTACAAAAGTCAGATTGCCGATGGTCGTGATCAACAGGTTGATATTGATTACCAGCAACAAAGATTAGGGCTGATCACGCAGGTTAGGATGCTTTGCATTGATCTGGCTCATACCTATGCATTGGAGAATGAATTTGCCAGGCGGCTGGAGCATGCACAAAGTATCGTCAAATCGTATCAGGCGAAATTCGACCAGGGAGATGCCGGGATTCTGGAACTGAATAAAGCCCGGTTGAACTTTCTGGGTATCCGGAAGGAAGCTGAAGCCAACGGCATTGAATATCAATCCCTGCTTGCAGAACTTGCAACTCTAAATGGTGGAATACCTATTGCATGGAGTGAAAGTATCTATCCATCGCGTGAGATACCGGCTGATTTTGAACAATGGTACCAGCAGGCCGAAAAGAGCAATCCAATGTTAACCTGGTTACGAAAAGAGCTTGAGATCAGCCAGCAACAGGAGAAACTGCAATTTGCGCTTGGTCTGCCCAAATTTTCAACCGGTTATCTCAATGAGAAAATCGTTGGAGAGCACTTTCAGGGGGTCACGTTGGGTATGTCTATCCCTCTTTGGGAGAACAAGAATGCGGTAAAGCAAGCCAAAGCACAATTTTTGGCGGTGCAGGATGTTGAACGTGATCGTAAACTAATGTTTTACAATCAGCTGAAGATGTTACATGCCAAAGCTGTCCGTTTACAGCAATCAACCGGTGATTACCGGTTGGCTCTGCAAACTGTCGATAATGGCAGTTTCCTTGGTAAAGCACTTGAAGCCGGAGAAATCTCGTTGATTGACTACATTCTCGAACTATCCCTGTATTACGAGAGCCAAACAAGGCTTTTAGCCGCTGAGCGCGACCTGAACAGGGTGATCTCAGAGTTATACCAATTTCTGGAATGATGTTGATGGACAAGACAGGAGAAAATTTATATTATTCACACATTTTATAATTTGCATCGGATCACAAACCGGGTGCCTTCCCGGGGCTTCGAAAAAACCTTAATATTGAAATGCAGGTAATCAACAATTTTTTTAACCAGGGCCAGCCCTAGCCCGAAATTATTCCCGCTCTCCTGAAATTTTTTGAACCGGGTAAAAATGTTAGGAAGGTTTTCCTCCGGAATTCCGATTCCATTGTCCACGATCTCAACCACTGGGGTATCGCTTTCCGAAAACAGTTGAACCATGATCCTGCCTCCGTCAGGCGTATATTTTATTGCATTATTCACCAGGTTGAAAAACAAAATATGCAGCAGCTCCCGGTTACCCTGAATGTAAATAGGTTCATCCGGAATTCTAAGCTCAAATTCCTGATTCTTCTGCTCAAAATGTTCCTGGAAATCGGTGGCCAGGCTACCAAGCAATTCGTTAAGGTTTACCTGGTCCGCCAGCAGATATTCCTCATTATCGATCCTCGACAATAAAAGAAGAGTCCGAACCATTTTGGTCAATCTTCCCAGTGTGACTTTTGACTCGATGATTTTTACCGTTTCATCATCAGTAAGTTGAGTGGTGTTTATGAAATTATCGAGTTTGGTCCTGATGATGCTGATCGGGGTTAGCAATTCGTGGGAAATATTACTGATATAATCCCTTTCCTCATTAAATGCATGTTCAATTTTTCTCATCAATCCGTGAATATTTTCTTCCAGATCTTTGAAATCCGAGGTTGAGGTCTTTACCGGGGTATAATCAAAATTTTTTGGGTGATCGGAAGCTTTCAGGCGTTCGATAATCCGGCCAAATGGCCTTAAAAGGTATTGGGTAGTTAATAACTCAAACAGGATGGTAACCGCCAGCAAAACCAGCAGAAAATAAAAGGTGAATTTTTTGATCAGCTTTTGAAATGCAATAATACTGTTGATGCTTTTGCCGATTTCAATCAAATAGAAACTACCCTTTGATTCAAAGGTTGCACTGATCATGCGGTATTCGAAAGTTTCACCCTCGATAGCCCTTTCGGAATAATCGATCTCCTCAAACAGCGTGGTATCGGTAACCTTCTCAATGGAAATATACTCCTCTTTAAGAATGTTGTAGCTGCCAAACGCTTGCTTGTCGCTACCTTGTTTGATAAATTCTTCTACACCGTACTGCTCAACCAGTCCATACGTTTTATCGAGACTAACAATCAACTGATTATCAAGATCTTTTATCGACATCTGATTAACCAGCCATGGAATAATGAAGACAGAAATTGCTATGATCAAAGCCTTTGAGAGGGCACTGATAATGGATATTTTATTTTTAAGCTTTATTCTGTCGGTGAACATTACACGTCTTCGAATTTATAACCTAATCCCCGTACGGTTTTTATATAGTTGGCCGGGTCGAAATCCCCAAGCTTTTTTCGAATGTTTTTAATATGTACATCGATATAATTCGAGTCGAAATCATCCTCGTAAAAACTGCCCCAGATATGCTCAACCAGCTGAAGCCGGTCAAGCACCCTGCCCTTATTGAGAACCAGATAGCTGAACAGGTCATACTCCTTCTTTGTGAGGTTGACGGATGATTCCAGGTAAAGCAGCTGAAGCTTGTTGATGTCGAGGGCAAAATCGCCGAATTTGATAATGGAGCTGGATTGCCCGAATTTTCTTCGTGTGATGGCCTGAAGCCTGGAGTGCAATTCAAGAATCGAAAAGGGTTTTGCCAGATAGTCATCGGCACCCGAATTAAATCCTTTCAATTTATCATCCAGTTCGCCCCTGGCAGTAATGACGATAAAATAGGCTTCGGAATTATATTTTTTGGCTTCTTTAATGAGGTCCAACCCGTTATAATCCGGCAACCCGATATCCAATAAAACAAAATCGTAAAGATTTACAGCAAGCAATTCCGAGGCATCCCTCCCATTGAAAGCGATATCGCAGTTATATTGCTCGTTTCGTAAAAACAGGGCCATTTCTTCGGCCAGACTATTTTCATCCTCAACAATTAAAATCCTCATATCTAAAATATTATCGCGTAACTTAAAGAAACCAGGAAACCGGACTGGTTGGTCCAGCTTTGTTCCTTCAAGGTTTTGGAAGGGATGGCATAGAACCATCCGCCGCTTAGTGTAAAACTGCCCACCGTATATTGCACAGGCAGGATCAGGCTGATATACTGATAATCAAAATTCCTTTCGGGCACATATTCACCCATATGATTCCCACCCGTATGATGAATTCCCCAGGTATGGTCGATGGTACCCGGAATCCAGAATGTAGTGCCGAAGGAGCTCGTGAAGGTCGGCGAAAATGCCAGATAGCCGGATTTCAGGAGGAACCGGTCGAATTCGAAATCGTAGGAGAGACTGAGATCGAGGAAATAGTTATTCGTTTGTCCGATCATATAGCTGTTATCCACGGTCGCTGTAAAATCCCGGAGCCGGTAGGAGCCCGACAATTCCAGGTCATGGTTGTAGGAGATTCCTTCGTATGCCAGATCGCCCTTGAAATGCCGGTTCGTGTAGGAAAAATCAACGTCGAATTTATCCAGGAAGGTCTTTTCATATCCAACCTGAAGTTTAAACTCATAGGTATTCGTGGTTGGAGCCAGGTATTTAAAATAATCACCCGAAGCGTACAGGCCGATATTGCTATAGTAGGCCATGTTGGCCTTTAGTGCAGGCATCTTGATGGCATTGGCCGGTCGCGAACTGTTATTGTTGCTGGTATAGCTCAGGCTGGTCAGCAAAAAACCGGGATCTTTCGTTACCCCGGCTGATTCGGATTCTCCCTGTGCAAGGAGCGCATGGGGCAGCACGAACAGTATGATATAGGCAAAAAAGATTCGCATGGAGAGTAATTGGACTTTAAGACAATCGATGAATTACTTGTGTTTGTGTACGGTCATGGATTTCCGGATGGCTTTGTTTATCGTATGCATCTGGCCCATGGTAGCCTTTCTATTCTGAAGCCGGATAGCTTCCATCGTTTTATCGGTGATCGGAACAGATTTGATCATATCCGCCCTTTTTTTCTGCTGGTTATCCTGCAATGCCTTGGCCGGAACGGTCTTATCGGCTGGCTTAACAACTTTTTCCTGACCGAACCCGTAAATCGGGAGGGCCAGGGTAAAAACCAGGATCAGTATAAGTCTTCTCAAATGCATGATTTTTTTATCATGATACAAATATAACACCTTGAAAAACAAAATCAATAAGGCCGATGTACGATATCAGCCTTATTGATTTCTTACTTGCCTTAGCCGATGCCGTTAATGACGACGGCCATGCATCGGAAGGAAGCTTTCCAGAGTGATTGTTTCGCTCACTCCGTTGATTGTTACTGTAGCGAAGTTATCGCAGGTGCCGTCACCATAGTCGACGGTGATTTCCGTACCGTCGCTGACGCTGATTTTGGTTATCCCTGAGATAAATACTCCCCGGCAATCCTTCTGCTGGTCACGAACCAGAGGGGACTGGGTTTGGCTGGTGAAAGTATTCCCGCTTACCAGGGTGCCCGAGGAAGATCCTGTAACCGAGATCACATCATCATGCCTTCCAAAGGTTTTTGTGCCGGCTGTTACGATGCGGGTTTTCTCCGAGCTCCAGATGATCGTTCCGCTACCGTCGCCAAGGACGATAGAACCCTCTTCTTTTATCTGGCTCTCACGGTATCCGTCAGCATTGATTTTGGACGTAACGTTTGAAGTACCCAGAACCTGATTGTTATCGACATAATAATCTTCGCAGTTGAAGGTTACCACAGCTTCACCGGTCCAGTAATCACCGATGCTGGTCATGATGATTTTCCCACGGCGCACTTTTCCGTCAGATGCAACACAACTGTCGGTACCATAATTGATTGTAGTTACGAGAGTATCACCGGCCCATACGTGGGAAATTTTGGTGCAGTTGCCGAGTCTGAAATGTCCTTCATTCGGTCCCATGCTGTAGCGCATATGATCGAGGTCCCCAACACGCAAGGAATCTCCATGGTGCCAGATACTATCGAGGGTATGCCTGTCGGATTGCCCACCCATGCCATGATGGCCGCGGCCATGGCCCATGCCCATGCCCATGCCCACGAAATCACGGTTCAGGGTATCATTGCCGTGGATTAAACTTTCATAAAGACTTAGCGTTTCATCGCCGATTTCCATAATCTCATCAAACACCTCTGATGTGGCGGTCAGAGAGGCCGCCTTAAGCGAATTCTCGCTCAAAAGGGCAGTTGGTGTGGCGGTTTCAATTTTTTGGCAGGCGAAAAGGCCCACCAGGGCAACCCCACAAAAGAGAGCAACCTTTTGCATAACTTTTCTGTTTTTCATAATCCGGTTCATTATTGACAGTATTAAATTTTATTATTACGGTACAAGGATAAATCAGGAAGATGAAGCGAACATGAAGAAGCCGGAACCTATTCCTCCCACGGCCTACCGGATGACCGATTCAACCGGAGACGGGATTCTTGAGCTCCTCATAAACATTGACCCGGCAATTACCCCTCATCTGGTAGATAAATTCATTCCGGATGGTGACCGGGGCCTGGCCCTTTCAGATCCCAATAATCCGCATGAATCGTGCTCGAAATGGGGACTTACACACGAGATATTTTCCTTGATAATCTGGTGCCGGAAAAACAGATGGCCAATGGGGTCAATCTTTAGATGACCACCTAATCTTGATTGGCCGAATTATGGGTAAGCTTACAGAACCCTGATGATAATGGAAGGAGAAAAAAGTATCTTTGGTAATCAGCTTACCAGTAACCTGAATGGACGATTTAACAATTGATCAGGGAAGGTGGTCAGCCACATCAGCCGGAGGGGATCAATATGGCCGGCTGATGCAATGGATAAGTTTGTATTGAACAAACAGGCAAAAAACATGAAGAAGTATGTAATCTATATTCTAACCGGATTGAGGATCCTGGTCGGATGGCATTTTCTGTACGAAGGGATTGCCAAATTAATGGCCCCCGGGTGGAGCGCCAAAATATACCTGATGAGTTCGAACTGGATCTTTTCCGACATCTTCCAATGGATGTCCGATTCCCCCGGACTCATAAAAACGGTAGACTTTCTGAATACCTGGGGTCTCATTCTGATTGGCTTATCCTTGTTTACCGGATTGCTGGTCCGCTGGTCTTCTATAGCCGGTGCGCTGTTACTGGTGTTTTACTTTGCGGCTTATCCGCCAATCCCGGGCCACACTTTCGGGGCAATCACCGAAGGCAATTATATCTGGGTCAACAAAACGCTGATAGAGCTTGTCATGTTACTGGTTTTCGCCACCCTCCCGGTGGATTTTTTCTTTGGAGCCGACCGTTTGATCAGGCGGTGGAAAGAAGAAAAACCCCATCCCCCGATAGCCCCTGTAAAAAATGATAGAGCATTTCTGCAACGACGTGAAGTCTTGCGAGATCTGATTTCCCTGCCATTGCTTGGCGCTTTTGCTTATGCTGTTTACAAAAAGAAGAGATGGGACAGTTATGAAAACAAGTTTCTGGTGGAAAAAGCAGATGCGCTTTCAGGAGCAACCCTTAAAACGTTCACATTTTCTTCACTGGGTGACCTCAAGGGGCAGATACCGAAAGGGAAGATTGGTGATCTGGAAATCAGCCGCCTGATCATGGGGGGCAACCTGATCGGTGGCTGGTCGCATGCACGCGATCTGATCTACACCGACAAGCTGGTGAAAACCTACCATACCGACGAGCGGGTGATGATGACCATGCAGCTGGCCGAAAAGTGCGGCATCAATGCCCTCATCACCAATCCGTTGCTTTGCAGAATCATTAATAAATACTGGCACGAGACCGGCGGAAAGATGCAATTCATCTCGGATGGAGGAAATTCCAGGGAGTCGATTGAAAGATCGGTGGAGGGTGGTGCCTCTGCAATCTATTTCCATGGAGGCGTTGCAGACCGGACAACGAATGAAGGGAAATACGATGAGATTATAAAGAACCTGGAACTGATCCGCTCCTATGGAAAACCCGCCGGGATCGGAGCGCATCGGATCGAAACCGTCAAGGGTTGTGTGGAGCGGGGAATTAAACCGGATTACTGGGTTAAAACAATGCATCACCATGATTACTGGTCGGCGATGGTCGACCTCGAACGTCAGACCACCGTTGACAAAGGGTTTAAAGACAATGTATTCGATTTCACCCCGCAGGAAACCATCGATTTTATGAATACGCTGGAAGAACCGTGGATCGGATTCAAGATACTGGCTGCAGGGGCCATCCATCCGAAAGAGGGTGTTCAATATGCGTTCAACAACGGTGCAGACTTCATCTGCGTGGGCATGTACGATTTCCAGGTGGTAGAAGACTGTAATATTGTACTCGATTCACTGGCAAATGTTAACCGCACAAGGCCATGGCGGGGATGATCCTCGCCAAAACCCGATACACTAAATCCTTCAGGATCCCGATCATCGAACTATTACGTGAAATTCTAAACGTTCGCCGCGACTATTCATCCGTAATTAAAGAAATGTTGGCCCACACCAAAGAGGAAACAACTGTAATCTACCTGAAGCAATTTGAAAATGCCACCCTGGACAAAGCCAGTGAGCTGCTCAATCTGAAGTGACGGGTACTGCCATTGGAGCCGCATTCCGTTTGGACGAGAAAGAACTGTTAGGGTCGGCAAAACAAAAAATTCGGAAGGTTTTGTTACTTGATTAAGCCCGGATCAATTGTCCGGGCTTTTTCGTTTCATCGCTTTCAACTCCATCCTCCAATATATCAGGACTGTCGAACCTCTGCTGAACGCCAAATTTATCAATCCATCAGCCATGGGTGCCGGCTCTTCAAATTTGCTTAAGATTTGCTTCTTACCATTGTCACCGGATAAAACCTGGTTGATCGTTTATAATGGATAGATGATGGAAAGAACAATTGGTGTCATTGGTTTGAATTATAAATCTGCCCCTGTCGCAATCAGGGAAAAGGTATCATTCTCCGAGCAGCAAATCACTCTTTTTATTAGAGCCCTGAAGCAGATCGAGCCCGTAGCCGGAGTGGTGGTGCTCTCAACGTGCAACCGCGTTGAAATCTATTTTCACACCAAGGCGGTTTCTGTTCATCAGGGTTTTGAAATAGTCCTTCATCAGTTATTCGAATTCAAAAGCCTGAATAGTACCGTTTTAGAACACTTTTATTTTTTTAATGGCAAGGAGGCAGTTAACCATTTATTTCAGGTTGCTTCCGGTTTGAATTCGATGATTTTGGGCGAAGATCAGATCATTGGTCAGGTAAAAAATGCCTTTCTCCTCAGTTCTCATGAGCATTGTGCCGGACCAGTTTTGACCCGGCTTTTTAACCTTTCGTTCAATGCCGGCAAACAAGTCCGTACCGAGACAAAAATCAACGAAGGATCGGCATCGGTTAGCTCGGCAGCTGCTTCTTTGGCCAAACAATTGTGCCCCGATATTGAATCGCGCTCGATTCTGCTTATCGGAGCCGGACAAACAGGCAAGTTGTCATTAATGAGTTTGATCGAAAAAGGGTGCCAAAACCTTTTTATCACAAACAGAACTTTCGAAAGGGCGGTTGAGATTGCTAATGAATTTAATGTAAAAGCCTTGCCAATCAATAAAATAAGTGAATGCCTGCTCACCTGTGATATTGTAATGTTGGCTACCGGCTCCCCGGAACCTTTGATCGGTCTGACCATGATAGAAGAGGTTATGCCGGCGAGGAATTACCGGCCGATGGTCATTCTGGACCTTTCAGTACCAAGAAACGTGGCGGCGGAGGTTGGCCGGGTTGAAAATGTTACCCTATTTGATGTTGATGATACTGAAGCCGTCATTCAGGATACATTTAAAAAAAGACAGACAGAAATTGCCAGAGCAAAAGAAATTGTATCCTGCTTAGCCGACGAATATATGGAATGGCTGGCATCCCTCAGTTTAACTCCGACCATCAGGCAGATCCAGGACAATTTCCGTAAGATAAATGACAATGAGTTTGAACACTATAGAAAGTTTAAGAACGGCATTGACTGTAAAATCTCAAGAGAATATGGAAATCATATTTCAGATAAATTCTCCCGGTTAATTATCGAAAATTTAAAACAATTAACGGATAATGGCAAGAAGGTTGAACTTCTTAATTTGTTAAATGAACTTTTTGAATTAAAAATCGCTGATGAAAAATAAGATTATTCGTATTGGGACCAGAGGCAGTGAACTTGCTCGTTATCAGGCCGATCAGGTAAGGTTGGAGATAGAAAAAAACTTTCCGGGAATCGAAGTTGAAATTGTTGTAATTATTACTCAGGGCGATAAAAACTTAGAGGTTTCATTATCAAAGATGGGAGATAAGGGTGTTTTTACCAAAGAGCTGGAAATTGCCATGCTCAACAATGAAACTGATATGGCTGTCCATAGCCTGAAGGACTTGCCGACTTCATTCCCGCCTGGACTTAAATTAGGTGCTGTGCTGAAACGGGCTGAAGTCCGGGATGCGCTGGTAAGTAAAAATGGCAAAACCCTCAGCCAATTGGGTCCCGGTGATGTTATTGCTACATCCAGTTTGCGCAGGAAATCACAGTTATTAGCCTACAATCCCGATTTTAATATTATCGACATCCGGGGCAATGTAACTACTCGTCTGGCGAAAATGGACAAAGGATATTGTGATGCCCAGATCATGGCCGCTACCGCTTTACAACGTTTGGGACTGGATGAAAGAATAACACAAATAATTGATCCTGATATTATGTTCCCCGCGGTAAGTCAGGGCGCTATTGGCATTGAAGTTCGGGAAGGAGACCCGTTGATCGATGAAATTATGACAGGCATCAATCACGAAGAAACCATGCTGATCACTAAAGCCGAAAGGGCCTTCCTGAGGTCAATGGAAGGAGGTTGTCAGATCCCGATCGGTGGCTATTCCATAATAAACGGTAACGACTACCATTTTACGGGTTTTATTGCCGACTTAAATGGGAAAAAATCTATTAAAGTCTCATTATCTGGAAGATTGGAGGAGGCTGAAACTATAACGCTCGCTGTTTCAAAACAAATGATGGTGGCTGGAGCTACGGAAATATTGGCCGAAATAAGAAATGCTGCAGGTTATATAGCTGATTAAATGCTTAAAGGAAAGATAATAATCAATACGAGGCCCGAGGGGGCTGATGACTCGATCAGCCTTGCCCTGGAAGAACTTGGTGCTGTCGTTTTTACTATGCCATTAATCGAAATTATACCGATTAATCTTTCACCAAAAATCAGTTTGGATATTTTGAAAAATAAAATTTATCAATGGCTGGTTTTTACCAGTAAAAATGGCATCGACAACCTTTTTAGTCAACTGAAAGAGAATTTATTAACCACTCCATTGCCTTTTAAAACGGCTGTTTTTGGGGAAAGAACCGCGATGTCATTAAAAAAATGGGGATTTACACCCGACCTGATAAATACAGGAAATACATCTGAAGATTTATTGAACGATTTGCTTCCAACACTTCAGCCTTGTGACAGGGTTCTTTTAGTGGTGGGGGACCTTGCTTCCGGATTGCTCGGGGACGCGATTAAACAGACAGCTCAGGTTGACAGGGTTGATGTCTATCGCACCGTTTTCGTTCAGTCCCTTGACGGGGAGATACTTCATCGCATTAAAGAAAACAGTTATGATATGATCATTTTCACCAGTCCGTCAGGATTCAGAAGTATTAAGTACCACACTGACCGTGTGATTAGTCTGAACAAATTGAAAACAGCCTGTATCGGACCAACCACCGAAGAGGCTGTACTAGCCGAAGGATTAACCCCTTTGGTAGTCGCCAGGCCCTCAGGGAAAAGCGGTCTTATCAGCGGTCTTGAGCAATATTTTGCCACCCGGTAACCTTCTAAACATTTTATATACAACAATTTACAATAAATAAAATTATGTCATTCCCAACCACCAGACTCAGAAGACTAAGGAGCAAAGAAATCCTTAGAAATATGGTAAGAGAAACTAAAGTGTCGATGGATGATTTAATCATGCCGCTGTTTGTTTGTCCGGGCACGAACGTTCGAAACCCGATATCCTCCATGCCCGGAAACAGCCAGTTATCGGTTGATTTATTGGTTGAAGAATGTAAAGCATTGGTGGCTAAAGGGGTCAAATCTGTATTATTATTCGGGATTCCAGAATCCAAAGATGAGCATGGGCATGTTGCCTGTGTTGCTGATGGCATTGTTCAAAAAGCTATCAGGGCCATAAAAGCTGAAATAAAGGATATCATCGTTGTGGCCGATGTCTGCAACTGCGAATATACCACGCACGGCCATTGCGGTACGATCGTAGATGGCGACGTTCATAACGACCTGACCCTGGAAACGCTGGCAAAACAATCTGTTTCGCTCGCCGAGGCAGGTGCTGATATCATTGCACCCAGCGATATGATGGATGGCCGTGTTGGAAGAATCAGGCAGGCGCTCGACGAAAACAACTTTTATAATATCCCGATTATGGCCTATTCTGCTAAATATGCTTCAGCATTTTACGGGCCATTTCGGGAAGCTGCTGAAAGTGCGCCAAAATTCGGGAATCGATCTACTTATCAGATGGATACGGCCAACTCCAACGAGGCCCTGCGTGAAATAGAACAAGATATCGAAGAAGGTGCTGACATTGTGATGGTTAAGCCGGCTTTGAGTTATCTGGATGTGATCAGAAGGGTGAAGGACACTTATAATATTCCCATTGCTGCCTATAATGTCAGCGGTGAATTTTCCATGGTGAAAGCAGCTGCCGCCAATGGCTGGATTGATGAAGAAAGGATTATAAAAGAAATATTAACCTCGATAAAAAGAGCAGGGGCCGACATTATCATCACTTATCATGCTCCGCAAATGGCTGATATTCTTAGAAAAGAACAACAACTTAAGGGATATTAATAAATGAATCGGGAAAAAAGCCGCGAAGCTTTTGCACAAGCAAGACAGGTAATACCTGGTGGGGTAAACTCGCCCGTCAGAGCATTTAAAAGCGTGGGTATTAACCCGGTAGTGATCGACAGTGGCAAAGGCTCAAAAATCAGGGATATTGATGGAAACGAGTATATCGATTTTGTATCTTCCTGGGGACCACTCATTCTGGGCCATGCCCATGATGCTATTTTAGACGCTATACAGGCTGCCGCCAGGAAAGGCACCAGCTTTGGCGCTCCTTCAAAAATGGAAACCGAGATGGCGGAGCTTATTGTTGAAATGGTTCCATCGGTTGAAAAAGTGCGAATGGTTAACTCGGGAACCGAAGCAACCATGAGCGCTTTGAGATTGGCCAGGGGATATAATCACCGGGACCTGGTGGTGAAGTTTGCCGGTAATTATCATGGCCATGCTGACAGTTTCCTAATTAAAGCCGGCTCAGGCGCCATTACTTTGGGATTACCCGATAGCCCCGGGGTAACGGTGGCGACTGCCAGGGACACGCTCATTGCGACCTATAACGATCTCGAATCCGTTGAAACCCTGTTCAGGGAACACGGTTCCTGGATCGCTGCAATAATCGTTGAACCGGTAGCTGGAAATATGGGTGTGGTTTTACCCAAAAAGGGATTTCTTGAGGGGTTGAGAAAACTGGCGGATAACTATGGTGCCCTGCTTATATTCGATGAAGTGATCACGGGGTTCAGGCTGGCAAAAGGGGGTGCTCAGGAGGTTTTTGGGGTCATGCCTGATTTGACTACCCTGGGTAAAATAATTGGTGGAGGATTACCCGTTGGGGCCTATGGCGGCAGGAGAGAGATCATGGACCTGCTTGCTCCTGATGGCCCGGTTTATCAGGCAGGAACCTTGTCGGGCAATCCTCTGGCCATGGCTGCAGGATTGGCAATGTTGAAGATTTTGAACGGCACCCCGCATTTATATGATGAGCTGGAAAGAAAAGCTGCCCGTATGGAGCAAGGCCTGAAAACAAATTTGGAGAAAACCGGTACCAAAGGTATTATAAATCGGGCAGGCTCATTGATGACCCTGTTCTTTACCGGACCTGACCAGGTTACCTCATTTGATGAGGCCATGCAGTCGCATACGGACCGGTATGCCAATTACTTCAGAAGTTCACTGGAAAATGGCATTTACCTGGCGCCCTCGCAATTCGAAGCCATGTTCGTTTCGATGGCACATACGGATCAGGATATCGACACCTGTATCGAAGCCTCATTGAGCGCTATGGAGAATTTAAAAACCAAAACCAGATCGTTTGTAACTAAAACCTGATGATGAACAACATTTTTGTTGATACAATAAATGGAATAAAACGGGAAAGGCCGCCGGTATGGTTCATGCGGCAAGCGGGAAGGATTATCCCTGAATATCTGAAATTGAGGGAGAAGTACAGCTTTCATGAATTGCTGTATACCCCTGAGCTGGCTGCTGAAGTCACCCTGCAACCTGTTCGCTCACTGGGCGTTGATGCTGCGATCCTTTTTTCGGACATTCTGGTAATACCAGAAGCAATGGGTATGAAAGTCGTATTTACCGACCATGGTCCCCGCTTTGAAACGCCACTGAAAGAGGTAAAAAATCCGGTTGGATTTCTGGATCCGGACCCGGAAAAACTCCATCCGGTTTACCGGGCGATTGATGCCGTTATGGCCGCAAAATCCGCGGATACCCCGTTGATAGGATTCTGTGGTTCACCTTTGACCACCCTGTTATACATGGTGCAGGGCATCAGCTCAGATCATCAGTTTCCGGCTGTAGTCGACCTGATGTACTGCGATCCGGAGACTGCCGACAAACTGCTTGAAATGGTTGCCGATCTTTCCATTGAATACGCTTTATCGCAGGTCAGGCATGGCATCAGTGCATTCCAGCTATTTGAAACACATGCCGGTCTGATACCCTACCCGCTGTATATCGAACGGGTGATGCCTCATGTCAGGCGGATCCTCAGTGCGGTCAGGAAAACCGGGACACCGGTTATCTTCTTTCCCAAGGGTTTAGGAAATGGGATGCGTGCACTCAAAGGTGAACCGATTGATTTTGTCAGCGTCGACTGGCAGATGTCCATCGAGGATGCCTGTGAAATGGTTGGCCCCGAAATAGGTGTTCAGGGAAACCTCGATCCCAGGATCCTTACCACTGATCAGGGTACTATAAAAAAGGAATTAGAGAAATATTTGCCCTTTGGGAGCAGAGAGCACAAATGGATATTCAACCTGGGTCATGGAGTACTTCCGAATATCCCCTTTGAGAACATGAAATTTGTTGTTGATTGGATTAAATCAGCCGACTGGAAAAGGTCGTAGTAATTATGAAGATCAGAAAGGACTTAATTTTAAAATATAACCAGGCCGGACCCCGGTATACCAGCTATCCTCCGGCCAACTACTTTCATGAAGGTATTGCTGCTGATGACTTTAAAAGGGCAATCAGCCAATCCAACCATGAGCGGCCGCAAAACATTTCGCTGTACGTTCATATTCCGTTTTGCCCCCGGCTGTGCCATTTCTGCGGGTGTACAACATCTGGCAGTAAGGACATTAATGTATTCAGAAGTTATATTGATGCATTAAAAACAGAAATCAGCCAGGTTGCTCAATTGCTGGATCCTGGCCGGAGTGTAACCCAGATACACTGGGGTGGCGGCACTCCCAACTCCATTCCGCTGGATATGGTGCAGGAGGTTATGGACCTGTTCCGGTCGCACTTCAAAATTGAACCACATGCTGAAATTGCGATGGAATGCAGCCCTGCCTATTTGGAGTTTGAGGATATCGACCGGTTAGCAGCCATGGGCTTTAACAGGCTCAGCCTGGGAATCCAGGATTTTAATGATGATGTTTTGAAAAATGTCAACCGCGAACCGTCCAAACATCCTGTTGACCAGCTGGCAAACAGAATGAATGAAAATGGGTTTAAAGGGTTGAATCTCGATCTGATCTATGGATTGCCGGGACAGACTCCGGAGAATTTCAAAAAAAGCATTGAAAAGGCTATTGAGGTCAATCCCAACCGTTTGGCGACTTTCTCCTATGCACATGTACCGTGGGTGAAAAAGGCCCAATCGGTCCTGGAAGAAATTGGCATACCCTCTGCCGGGGAAAAGCTGGCACTCATGGAAATAGCTTACGGACTCCTGACCGAAAATGGCTATATGTCCATTGGCATGGATCATTATGCTAAACCGGATGACGATCTATATCAGGCATTTTTAGACAAACAGCTGCACCGGAATTTCCAGGGATATTGCACCCGTGCAACCACCGGACAGGTTTACGGTTTTGGCTGTTCATCCATTTCCCAGCTGGATAGCGGCTATTATCAAAATAAAAAAACCATAAAAGGCTACATCGAAAGTATCGGCAATACCGGATGGGCTGTTGAGCGTGGTTACCAGGTTAATACCGATGAAAAGATAACCCGTACCGTCATCAATGAGGTGATGTGTAATCTTTTTGTCGATTTTAATGAAATTGGAAAATTGTTCGGTAAGGATGCTGCTGAAGTGAAGGAAATTGTTGGTTACGATGTAGATAAACTGGCACTATTTTTAGCAGATAATTTACTCGGGATTAAGGAAGAAAAAATAAAAATAAATGCCGATGGCTCTTTAGTTATTCGAAATATAGCCATGACTTTTGATCCGCAACTTTCTGTTAATCAAAATCAATACTCAAAAACGATTTAATGAAACAAACAGATATCATAATTTTAGGCGCTGGTCTGACTGGCTTAACCTGTGCCCACTATCTGAATAAAAAAAACCTTGATTTTTTATTGGTAGATAAGCAATCCAGAATTGGCGGAGTCATCCGGACCCATAAAGAAAAGGGGTTTGTCTATGAAAACGGCCCGAATACGGGTATCATTTCCCATCCTGAAGTAGCTGATCTTTTTAATGACTTGAAAGAGTATATGGCTCTTGAGATAGCAAATGAAAAATCAGACAAGAGATATGTTCTGAAGAAAGGGAAATGGCACGCCCTGCCGTCTGGATTATTTTCAGGAATATCCACTCCCTTGTTCAGCTGGAAAGATAAGTTCCGTTTGCTGGGAGAGCCATTTCGGCCACCTGGAAAAAATCCGGATGAAAATCTGGCTGATATGGTCAGGAGAAGGATGGGGGTAAGTTTTTTAAATTATGCGGTTGATCCTTTTATCCTCGGGATTTATGCCGGCGATCCCGCCCAGCTGGTGACCAGGTATGCCTTGCCCAAATTGTACAATCTTGAGCAGGATTACGGCAGTTTCATCGGAGGTTCAATCCGGATAAAAAGACCTGAAAATGTGTCCGAAGCAAAGAAGGCAACCCGAAAAACATTTTCGGTTAAAGGGGGTTTATCGGGCCTCGTTGAATCATTGCAGCAATCAATCGGTGCCAGTAAATGCCTTTTGGGTGTTGAGAATATCGTTATTGAACAGGCCGATGGCGGGTACCTGCTCAAAGGAACGGACTCCAACGGTGATCCGGTTGAAATTAAAACAAAAAAGATCGTAAGCACAGTCGGGGCCTATGCTATCCGGAGCCTATTCCCATTTTTTGATGCTGATCACCTTGCAAATGCTGAAAATTTGCACTATACGCGTGTTATCGAGGTGGCAGTCGGGTTTAACGAATGGAAAGGCCGGCCGCTTGACGCTTTTGGAGCATTAATTCCTCATCTGGAAAAGAGGGACATACTGGGTATCATGTTTATGTCCAGCCTTTTCGAGGGCCGTTGCCCTGAAAACGGAGCCCTGGTAACGATATTTATCGGTGGTGTCCGGCGTCAGGACCTTTGTGATTTGAATGATGCACAGGTTAGGGAATTGGTTGAAAGAGAACTTAAAGACTTGCTGGTGTTGGATGATTTTAATCCGGATTTGTTCAGGATCATGCGTCATTCTCATGCCATTCCACAGTACCGGGCTGAGAGTAAGCAACGTTATGAATCGATTGATGCTTTGCAGAATAAATATCCCGGATTGATTTTAGCGGGCAATATCCGGGATGGAATTGGGATGGCTGACCGCATTAAACAGGGAAAAACTATTGCCGAAGGCTTGTAAATTATAAAATATGGCTATTTTAGACATTATGGAATTCAGCGATGTAGTCATCAATATTCACCGCGTAGTCAGCACCATTTTCACCGTGACGGCTATCGTTCTTTTAGTTCGTTCTGCCAGAGGGTGGAGGCTAAAGAAACCGTACCTGAAACAGGACCGGAATCTCTCAGCTTTCCTGCTCGGCCTGTTATATGTCCAATTGGTTGCCGGTTTATTATTATACTTTGTGCTTGACAGCCAGCGGGGCGGAGCGGCCAGCATGACCGAAGCAACCCGCGCAATGTCCATGCGATTCTGGGCTTTAGAGCATTTCATTATCATGATGTTTGCCCTGCTATTATCACAACTGGGCTGGATATTTATAAGCAAATCGAAACTGGACCGGAACAAGCATAAGAACACCCTGTTTTATTTCGGTACCTCAATTCTTCTCATCATCATCACTACCAGTATCGGGCTTATCCTGAGATAATTAATGATTTAGCCTGATGAAAACAGTGGTTCTGTTAATGAATCTGGGCTCCCCTGATTCACCAAATCCGGTTGACGTGCGGAAGTACCTGAGTGAATTTCTGAACGACAGCCGCGTAATTAACCTGCCATGGCTGTTCAGAAAATTATTGGTCAATCTGATCATTGTTCCGGTCCGGTCGTTTAAATCCGCCCGATTATACCGAAGCATATGGACGCCACAAGGATCACCGCTGGTTATTAATACACAATACCTTAGTGAGGGGTTACAAAACAAATTGGGGGAGGAATATGTGGTTGAAATGGCCATGCGCTATGGCAATCCCGGGTTGAAAAACAAGCTGGTGCAATTGGAGAAGCAGCGACCTGACCGGATTATTCTGGTTCCATTATACCCTCAGTATTCATCAGCAACAACAGGCTCAACCCTTGAACTGGCCATGCGATACATCGGTAAATGGAAGTATATACCCAGCCTGCAGATGATTCATCATTTTCATGACCATCCCGCGTACATTAAGGCCTTTGCTTTTAGAATCCACTCCTGCCATCCACAGGGATATGACCATATTATCATGAGTTATCACGGGTTGCCCCTGAGCCATATCCATGATGCCCAGGGTAGCAGCTTTTGCTACCAGGCATCCTGCTTTGAAACATCAAAATTGCTGGCCCGGGAGCTGAATTTAAAAGAGGAAGATTATACAGTCAGTTTCCAATCGCGATTAAATGGGGATTGGACCAAACCATTTACCGATGAAGCAGTCAGAGATTTGGCAAAAAAAGGTAAAAAGCGCATTTTGGTCGTCAGTCCATCGTTCACCTCAGATTGCCTTGAAACGCTGCATGAGTTAGGTAAAGAACTAAAAAAGGAATTCGAGGAGAATGGTGGCGAGCAGCTTACGCTGGTTGAAAGTTTGAACGACCTGCCCATCTGGGTTGACGGATTGGCAAAGATGATAGCAGCTAATGGCTGAAGCTGACCGTCACGGTATGAAGTTCATCCGTGTTAAAATAACGGACATCAAAATCATACAATTCACAGATCTTTTTTACCAGGGATAATCCAAGACCAAGGGAATCCCCGGTATTTTGCGTTCGCACAAACCGATTAAAAAGCTGGTCAGCCGGAATATCGTGTTTTGGGCCGGTATTAATTATTTCAAGAGTACTATTCCCAAGATTAATCTTCAGCTTCCCGTTGTCGAAATTATGCCTGATTGCATTTTTTATCAGGTTTATAATGAGGATATCGGCCAAACCTGTATTTACGGTGATTTCAATATCTGAATTTAATGTACACTCAACTGAAATATTCCGGGCCTCAATTAACTCTTTAAAATTACCCAAATGATATTCAATTCTTTCTTTCAGATGCACCGTTGACAACTCGGGGAATTGATTATTCTCGATTCGCGTAAGCAGGATAAGTACCTTATTGATAGAAGATAATCGATTTACGGCATCACCAAGTTTGGTTATCTGCGATATCTGTTCTTCCGAATAATTTCCATGCTGCAGTAATAATTCAATTTTGGAATGCATGACCGACAAAGGGGTCTGTATTTCATGAGAAGCATTCTCGGTAAATTCCTTCAGGTTATTGTAATCTTTATGAATTCTTTCCGTCAGCTTTTCGAATACCTGATTAAGTATCTGGAACTCTTCTACTTCAGAATAAGGTAAATCTAAATTTGGGTCATCCCGCAGATTGTATTTCTTTGCTTTATTAACTGTGAAAAAAAAGTCATCCCAGATTTTTCGAAAAAAATATCGATTTAAAAAAAACAGGGCTAAAATAAAGGCCAACAACATCAGCATCATGGTCAGCACTATTTTTTCTATCAGATTTTCGGCATCAAACATTGAACGGAAAACCGAAACCTTAAAATTCTTTTCCATTACAACAGTTGTAAACTCCAGGAGCCTGTACGGTGAATACAGTTTCTCCCTCTGATCGTATAATACGGTATCCTTAAATGATTCCCTGATCTGAAGACCGGAATCCGCGGGCTTGATCAGAAACTTACCTACGGTGACCGGGTAAGCATTGTCAACCATGTGCATAGCATTCAACTGGTCAACAATATCATTTTTCTGGCTGATCAATTCCCGATCAACCCGCTTTATGATCATAGTCTGGATGATTTTATAAAAGGTTATTCCACCCAGGAAGAAAATAAACAGGGTTATGGTTAAAATAATAAGGCTCGTTTTGTTCAGCAGTTTCATACCAAAGGGGTTTCATCCGTTTACAGCGTATTGAATTTATACCCGACACCGTACACATTTTGCAGATAATCCTTAGCACCGTTATCAATTAATTTCTTTCGAAGGTTCCAGATATGCGTATAAATAAAGTCCAATGAATTCAACGTATCCGCATAATCGCCCCACACATTTTCACCAATGGATTCTTTTGTCAGGACCCTGTTTTTGTTCGAGATAAAAAAGAGCAGCATGTCGTACTCCTTTTTGGTTAAATTAATTAATTTATCGTTCACAAAAACCTGAATAGCACTGGTATCGATCCGAATTTCATTAAAAATTATTTCGTTGCTTCCACTGAAAAAAATCCTTCTTACAACAGATTTGAGACGGGCATTTAATTCTGAAAGGTTGAACGGTTTTATCAGATAGTCATCTGCACCAATATTAAGACCTGCTATGCGATCATTCAATGAGTCCCGGGCAGAAATAATGATAATACCGGAAGTGGTGTGATATTCCTTCAATTCACGGATAAGATCAATGCCATTCCCATCAGGAAGGTTAATATCAATAATCGCGCAATCATACTGATAGCTGTTAAATTTATCGGAGGCACTGGTATAATCGAAAGCCAGTTCACAAACATAACCTTCGCCACTCAGGTATTGTCCGATTGATTCGGCTAAAGCAACCTCATCCTCTACGATCAGTATCTTCATTTGCCATCAAATTTGCCATTTCAATCAAGCAAATCTATGAAAAAATCAAAGCCAGGGTAATTATTCAGCGGTAATCAAGGAAATGTTGGGCCACACCAAAGAGGAAACAACTGTAATCTACCTGAAGCAATTTGAAAATGCGATCCTGGACAAAGCCAGTGAGCTGCTCAATCTGAAGTAATGCTGACATAGACAGTGGAAATTCAGATTGCCAGGATTAGCTAACATCATTAACTTCGTACCATGGCAAACCACGAACAAGTTGAGACAATGAAAAAGATTGAATTCAATGGCACTTCACATTAACTTAGAGGATTTACTATCCGCACGAAGGGTCGAATCTGACCGGATCGAGTGTAAAGAAGGCTGGAACCCGGATGCAACCTATCGTAGCATTTGTGCTTTTGCCAATGATTTTGACAATACCGGAGGCGGCTATATTCTTATCGGGGTAGCTAAAGATCATATTGGATTACTTGAACTTTGCCAAACAGCGATTCTAAGGAAAGATTTATTTGAATTTTTGAACCTTGCTAACCATCCTGCAAACTTTAAAATCTATATCAAACCACTGTTAAGCAGCAATTGGCTCGCTATGACCATCCCCAGCAAGCCGACAAGTCCAAAACAACAATACCTGACCACAAAACCAATCACTCCTGGCCCCTCAGCCAATCTTCACACCATCCAATAACCTTTGGTATCTTGGTAAACTTTGCAACAAACACTTCGTAGTCGGAAATTATACCGGGGTGATGCACCGCCATATATTGGAACAACATTTCAACCATAGCGGTTTCACCCGACAAGCCATAGTTAGTGGTGAGCAGTTGAGTATAAAGCAAAACCTCATGACGGCAAAAGGTGGTTTTTCCCGGATAAAAGTTTTTCAGATGCAGGCTTTCTGAAATGGGATCCGGCTTATCCTCACCATGATCAATGAGATTTGCCATGGCATATTTATATGCAAAGGGAAGATATTCCGGATACTTGTCAGCATAGTACCTGTAATTGGATAATGCCAGCCGCTTGTCGGATTTCATCTCAAGAAGCAGAAGTTTGAGATACAGAAAAACCGGTACATCCGAATATTCATTTATGTACCTGTCGGATTCTTCAAGTCCCTCAGCAATTTTATCGTTGGTTAACAATTCAATTAGCCGCTCGGCCATTCTTCTTACTTCATCAATGTTTTCACGGATGGCTGCATTTCCGAAAAGAAGATCATCCGAGAAGATTTCATCGGAAATATTGAAATCAAATAGCTGGACAATGGTTCCCATGGCTTTATTCAACTCTTCCTCTGTAACCATGTACTCAAAGAAAATAATTTCTGCGACCTGCATTAATTCAGCTATTTTGTCCATTTTCTTCGAAATGGATCTTTTAGGAATCTTGGACTCAGCAAAAAATCGACTGATCAGGTCCTTCTTTACCACTGGGTCATGGTAATCAATTTTGTTGCTATCATCCTTATCCTCCCGGTCAAAAAAATCATCAGCTTCAGCCTCCATGATGAAATTGTAATTATCGCGGCCAATTTTTTTATCCAGGTGAGCCAGCACCCTGTTCTTTTCACCAGGATTTTCGGGCGTGGAGATGTAAAGTGGCTTCCCTTTAAACCCAAACTCAATATCGATCAGTTTTACGTGTTCATCATCTTCCTCAAGTATATGCTTAGTCAATTCAAATGATTTATGCGGACTGAAGCCTAGCTCACCGGCATATTCAACAGCACCGTAAATGATGTTATGTACCCGTACATAGCTTATGGCAATCATCTTGAAGCCAAGGTCGTTTGTATTTAGCTGATGGTCCAGAAAATCCTTGAAATCAAGAGGATTCTGGTTAAAAATCCAATTTGATTCTTTTACCCCAAGACAGAATAAGTCGATGATATAATTTCCATGGGTGATGTTTCCGTTGATGTGGTCCCTCGTGACGATGATCATGGCAGATCCCGTATCGCGCCAGGAATCGTTGATATAACAGGTGCCGAGGGGAAGGTTCCTGGCACGCGTACGAATGTAATTTTCGGGCGATAAAAGTTGATTTTTCTTTTTGTTCATTTCATTAAGACTTATTAAACCATTCCTGCCTTTTCCGTCTCATCATTTCCTCACGGCCACGCTTCTGGCTTTCTTTCTCCCACTGACGTCTGATCTCTTCATATTCTTTGGTTTGTTTTTCCACTGAATGATTGATCATATCCTCCAGGCTGATTCCTTGGCTGTTAATGACTTCATGCGCGGGTATCCAGACATCGCGGTAACGGATCTGCATGATGGGGTTCAGGATATATACACCGCGTTCGATTCGCCTGAAAAGTTTTCTATTGTAAGGATTATTGCCGTTGATTTCGTGTTTTGCCAGAATGGACAGCCAGTATTCGCGCCTTTTGCGGTAGGATAGCAACACATTTCCGGGGAAATCCTGAAGTTTATCGATGAAATCGTCCACCTGGATACCGATGGCCTGGTGATGACGCTTCGACTGCTGAATGGCAGATTGCACAGCAACAAAGAGATGCACCAGCAGAAACTCGACTTTGTGCGGTTCGATCTTAATCAGTTGACCATTAACCTGCAGGCTCAGAGAATCGGTAAGCAGTAATGGATAAATCCTACCCAGCCTGGTTTTCGCGTATTCCCTGTTCACAAAGGCTTGCAGGAGGGCGATTTGTACAGGGATCTTGTAAAAGGTATCGGGCAAACCGGGATCTGCCCCGTTCCCGAGAAGGGATGCGGTGATATTTACAGCGCCGGAAAAGACTGCTGCATGAAGAGGGGTGAAATTATGGATGTCGCGGCAATCAATCCCGTATTTGTTCACTTCCTGCATCACCATCTTGAGGTTATCGTCGCGGTAATACTGGTAATACTTACGTAAGATGGAGCCACTTTCGGTTTCATATTTTTCTGCCCGGCGGTAATTCAGGCCCGCGAGCTTCTCCAGGATCAGTGTCTGATTATGTATCAAGGCAAAGTCGAACAAATGATCCTTGGCCTTTTTATTGAAGTGTTCCGGGTCGAGCGCCTCATTTTTCAAGGCCATATACCGTTCAATGGTTAAAGGTTCCCAGTTCGGTTTTACTGTGACCAGGATATTCTTCCGGATCGCCTCAGCCTGTTCCGACTTGCCCATCATCTCGAGCCGCCTGGATTCACGTTTCCAGTCATCAGACGATGAAACCTCTTCGCGGATGACCCGGTTCTTAACCTCTTCGGAAATGTCCATTAACCGGATTAGCTTGTGCCCGCGGGTTTGCTCCACGATATACACATTTTTAACGGCCCGCGTGATGGCCACGTACAAGGCATTGATGTAAAACTTGTACGCATCCAGCGATTTGTCGGATTTATCCCTGCCACGTGCATAAACCAGATCATCGGTAGCCAGATCTTCAGCGGTCACTCCCTCACAGATATTGTTGAATTCAGTGGCACTGCCGGAGATGAAATTATACAAAATAATATTTTCATACTCCAGTCCTTTGGATTCCTGTACAGAGAACAAAAGTGGCGAAGGGAAAATGTTGCCAGCCTTTGCCTTGTCCTCGTTGCGCAACACCAGCACTGCATAATTGACTGACCTGCGGGTCTTCCTGGAAAGCTCATTGACGGTCTTGTCTTTCTCCTCCAAAAAGACCATCTCTCCCTCCATTTTTGATACGGTACTTACAAGATAATTGCTCTCTTTATCGAGCGATCCGAAACGGGCAGTTTTGATCTTCAGCAGCCGGTTGGCAAGCTCAGAAATAACCGGGCTGTTTCGATAATTGGCGTGAAGTATTCTGATCTCATCACCTTTGAGGCGGTTCTGGTAAAACATGCTCTTCAGGTGCGACCAGGAAAAGAAATTGGGATGAACCACCTGGTTGGCATCACCACAAAGAATGAAATTGGCTGGCCTATTAAGTGATTTCAGTATCAGGTTAAGTTGCGTGTTGGTAAAATCCTGCACCTCATCCACCACGATGAAGTCATAATCCGGCCGGCATTCTTGTAGAAGCCGGTGCGAATAGACGTTGACATCAAAAAAACCATTTTCATCAAGCATCAATAAATATTTCCCGAACAGGGAGTAAACCGTTTCACGCTCGGAGGCAAGAAAGATCGATTGTTTTACTCCCAGTTCCAGGTAATCTTCGCGGGTGAGATATTCTTTTGATATGTCGAGGCCGGTAATAACACCCCTGAACTCCTCGAACACTTTGTGAACATCTTTTAACTTTGTTGATTGCCTGAACCCGGAAAACCAGCCATTGAACGTTCTGAAATCCATCTCCTTGCCTTCCGGTATACGGATGGTTTCGAGGAATTCCCGGTAGGAGAGAAAATCTACCTCCTGTTTTTCATTCTCGTAATGGTTGGCAAAGTACCAATGCGAGGAGTTTTCGGCCAGGTAGGCTGAAAGGGTGACATACAGGATCCTCCCGGTCAATGTTTTGATTTTTTCGAGTGTCAGCGCGGTTTTTCCGCTTCCTGCCGAGCCGATGATAATCTGGGGAACCGGGTGGTTAAGTATCTCCTCCTGGTTGTCGTCGAAGGAGAGGAACTTGTCGAGCAGATGGAATTTCGGGTAGCGTTTGTTGATATATGCCATGCGAACCGCTTCCTGATCCGGAGGTGGAAAACGGTTCTGAATGGCGACCAGTTTCGATTCATCAACGACAGCGCCACGCAGGAACCTGGAATTACTGTAATCATGATTGAGAATCAGCTCGAGTACCATCAGCACCGCGTGTTGTTCATACTGCCCAAAACGGAAGAGCAGCCGGTTTTCATGGTCAAGCCTGGCACGATAAAACACTGTTCCGGTCATCTTTTTCACCTCCGCTGCGGTAAAATTACCAGCAGCAAGCTCATCGAGCGTTTTATCAAATTGTTTCCGGAGTTTTCCCGGATTCAAATCATGAAGTAGCAGAATTTCGTACATGAGATCTTTGTTGGTACAAAAGTAATTTTTTTGGACTCACCCTTCCTAAAGTAATGACAGCCGAACACTAATCTACCTGAAGCAATTTGAAAATAAAACGCTGGACAAGGCCAGTGAGCTGCTCAATCTGAAGCTCGTTGAGAGGTTCAGTGAGAGGTTCGGTGAAAATCATTGAACTTATCGAAGCGAACAATTTTATCACTATTACAGACCTTGCCGAAATGCTTGGTAATTCAACTTGTGCAATTGAAAACAAATTACATTTTCGTTGAAATGTTTATTTTTATCTTTTGCTACGGATAACCCGAAATGATAAAATTATTTGAAAAATGAGCACTGTCCAGCTGGATCTTTGGAATGACCGGATTGAAGATCAATGGCTTTCCTTTGAAGAAGCAAAAGCAATAGTACATACCTGGTGTTTGGAATACCAAAAAGATTGGGCCGCTTTAATATCAAATACAACCGGGTTGAATCATCCGGGAATACCACCGAATCCTGAATTTATTTATCGTCACACGGGATGGAAAGATTGGATGGACTGGCTTGTTCATCCGGATCTCCAGATACCTTACACTCTTTTTTATGAAGCCCGGGAATTTACCTGGTGTTTAAGAATTCAGAATGAAGATGCATGGTTGCAATTTGTTTGTAATGAGGCTTCAATCTACAAATCATATGGGCTGAATATCCCGTCAAGGCCATTTATTGAGTATAAAGGAAAGGGATGGGTTGATTGGACCGATTGGCTGGGCCATAAAATCGCTTTCAGAAATTACGAAGAAACAAAGAAGTTCATCCATACCCTACACCTTAAATCTCAGGAGGAATGGAATGCTTATTGTAATGGAAAATTGAACCGCCCGTTAAAAAAACCACGGGTTATTTACCGGTATCCCGACCTCGCTTATCATGGGCATGGTTGGATCAGCTGGAAGGATTGGCTTGGTTAAACCCATTTGATTACCTGAATTTAACAAGAAAGACCATGGATATAAAAGAACAATTATATACCTCGACATCAAGGGATTCTTGCAGTAGGTATTTTCACCAATTAAAATCAAATTATGCCTAAACCATCGGCTGGAAAGCCTTCAAAAAAGAAAACCGTTGAAGAACAGGTTAGTGAATTACTTAGGAAACTTTCACATAACGATTTGAAACAATTTGTTTTAGAGCAATGTATTGGAAATCCTTCCTTCCGGCAAATATTTATTTCCGGATTCGCCTACCTGGTTTCAGAAGAATCAAAGGAGATGTACAAGAAACAAATCCGGTCATTCATTGCCAGTGTTGAAGGAGAATGGGGTTATATTAATTGGTCGGGAGCCGAGGTGGTAATTAAAGCAGTTGAAAGTTTACTTTCCACCGCTCAAAAGCATCTTGATCAGGGCCGCTACCAAAGCACGATCTATATTGCCTGTGCTGTGATGGAGGAAATGACACCACAATTAGAATATGTGGACGACAGTGATGGTTCTTTTGGGGGGCTGATAAATCAGGCTTTCGAATTATTGAACCAGGTTGCTCAGGCGGAAATACCGGATAACCTCCGATTGGAATTGTTGGGTTATTGTTTAACCACTTTTGGTAAAAACATTTACGAGGATTGGGATTGGCATCTGGGTATGCTGGATCTAGCCTCCCGCATAGTCAAAACAGAATCAGAAGGCAATAAGGTTATTGCCCTGATTGATAAGCCAATGGATTCGGACTATACCAAAGAAAGGGCTCAGCTTATCAAATGGGAAATCCTCTTGAAAATGAAGGGAACAGAGAAAGCAGAAGAATTCATTAACCAGAATCTGGCCAATTCCCGCCTTCGGACAATTGCTATTGAAAGCGCTATCAGAAATAAAAAGTACGAAAAAGCCATCGGGATTGCCCAGGACGGAGTCAGGTTTGACGCGAAAGACAAACCGGGCTTAGTCTATACCTGGTACGACTGGCTGCTTAAAATTGCTGCCATTCAGAAAGATACTGATCGAATCATTGAATATGCCCGGATTCTATTTGTTGATTCTAATCACCATGGTCAGGAATACTACAAATTATTAAAGGCAAAGGTGGCACCCGACCGTTGGAAGGAATTTGTCGAAGCCATCATTGCCGATTTTCAAAGAGAATCAGGAGGGTCCAATTTTGACCAGATTTCTGGAATTTACATCAATGAAAAATGGTGGGACCGGTTGTTTGCTCTTTTAAAAACAAAGCCATCACTTCATAATATTGAGGCTTTTGACAAATATTTAGCCGCCGGTTATTCTAATGAACTTGTGGAAATGTATTCCACCGGGATCGTTTACCTGCTCAAGAGGAGTACAAATAGAGATCATTACCAGGAAGCCTGCCGGTACCTGAGACGGATGATCAAGCTTGGAGCCAGAGAACAATGCGATGAGCTCATCCGGAAGATACGAGTTGAGTATCCCCGGCGAAGCGCCCTTTTGGATGAGTTAAACCGGGTTTAATAAATCAGACGAAATGGAAATGAAATGATTATCAGGGCAACACATCAGCTTTTTCGGATATCCGGAAGTTTTTTTGCTATACACTTTCTTCACAATCCAACAAGAATATCGGTATTGGTTCCGGGAGCTGTTTCGGTATAGTCTGTTGAGCCCGACTGAGTTTTATTCAACAAACAGCCGGAGTATAATTGCTTTTATGAACCAAATGAGGTATGAAATTGAATATCACCTGGCCTTACCGGAAACTATTGAAGATATTGATTTAGACCGGATCGAGGATTTGCAATTTGAATACATTTTCAGAACCGGCAGCAAAACCATGGATATCACAACCCCGGGCAGAATATTGGGCGATTTATTGTCCAACCAGTCTTTAAAGTGAAAAGGCCAAGGCTTCGAAACCGGAAATATAGTACAACTAAAAGAAGCACCGAAAGAAACTGTGAAAGAAACTGTGAAAGAAAACTGGGAAGAACACTGAGAAGAAAACTAGGGTAAAAACTAGGGTGAAAAGTTCGGTGATAGGTTCGGAGACAGGTTCGGAGAAAAGTCCAGAGAAAATTATTGAACTTATCGAGGCAAACAACTTTATCACTATTCCGGAACTTGCCGAAATGCTTGGGGTTACAACTCGAACCATTGCAAGAATTTAAAAAATGTCGGTGCATTTGTCGGTGTAAGTTGACCAGCTACTGATCGAAATACTCTAAGAAGAAGGTATTCGCAAAACGGGAGGTATAGCCGAAGGTATAGCTGGTGGTATAGCTTGGATGATGGATTCGTGGACCATTAAAATGAAAACCTTGATAAGAAATGTTTTGCTCAATATCAGTAACTTTCGATTTTGATAAATGCGTAAATCATGGCTCTACCCATTAACATAAAGGAATTAGTGCACGGTAAGGTTGTAGAATGGGAGCGACTGGAGTTTAAGGCCGGTTGGAATCCCGAAAACATACTGCATTCAATCTGTGCTTTTGCCAACGACATCAATAATTGGGGTGGTGGCTACATTATTGTTGGGATAGAAGCGATCGACGGGGTGCCTCAGTTTCCGCCTAAAGGCCTGCCGCTAAATAAGCTCGATGAGATGCAAGGGGAATTGATCAACATTTGTCATAAAATCCAACCCAACTATTTGCCGATAGTGCAACCTTATATTATTGAGGAGCAGCATATTCTTGTTATATGGGCCCCGGCAGGTGACATGCGCCCCTATTCCGGGCCTTCCACTTTGGGAGACGATGCCCGCCGGCAGATGCAAATCGCCCGTGGACCGGTTGAGTTTTTACGGCCGGTAAATGTGGGTCTAATGTTTTTCAATCGCGAACCGCACAAATTCTTTAACCGTGCCTGGATCGAACTGGCCATTCATCCTGATGATACCGGCCGGAATTTCATAACCGAAACATTATCAAGAAGGGAAATCCTTAGTTTTCTTGGATTGGCTAACCAAACTAATAACTTCACTAATAACATCAAACCATTAATAGATATGGGTATCATTGAATTGACCATTCCCAATAAACCCAATAGCCGCCTGCAAAAATACAAGCTAACATCAAAGGGAAGAAAGCTATTAAAGTAGTATACCATGAAAAACTTTGAAACTATCCGAAAGACCTGTGAGACAAGCAGCAGTATTTCAAAAACCGTCATTGACGAATTTCTTCTATACTATGCTGCCGCTCTATACAAACTTGACCGAACCATGACTGAAGCATTTTCAGCTTACAGGCATGTAACAAAAGAATTTGAAAAGGAGTGGGTCAACAGGTTAAAGGCTCAGTATCTGGCCCATAAAATCTTCAAGTCTGGCGGTCTGATAAGGAAAATAATCACTCATACGGAATTAAAGAAGCTAAGCCGGTCCGAAATGGATTTTCTTGAACATCATGCCAGGCAGCCCTGGCGGTTTTGCTTCAGCATTATTATTGAAAACCCTGCATCGGATTTCTTCAACATGGAAGATATTCTCACAGGGGAACGATTCACCCTGTTCTCCCAAGGAACCTCAGATATCATCAAAAGCCAGACAACATCCATCTGGTTCAACCTGATCGGCTTTAACGGCGCCTGCTGGCAAACCTTTGGCCCGATTGCGGCTTACAAGAGTTTCGAACCAGATGATATCTTTTTTTTCGCAACTGAGCTTGACCGAGGAATTGAAACGGAAGAAGACATTGTCCAAAACCTCGAAAAGAATCCCCTGCCCTATATGATGTTATTGTCAGGGGCAAATATTCCGTTTACGGCCCATAAACAGGACCAGATGGTACAGGTTTATTCAGAATACCCTGTGGATAAGGTTGATACCGTGGAGTTAAAAAGAAGTTTCACGTCGGAGTTTTGTAGTGGGATTTACCGGTTAACACTGAAGAGATGGGGGGGGCATCCTCATTTCGCGCAGGTTTATTATGATGAGAATAAAAAAATTGTTTTACTTTCCGCTTCCACCGATCGCGGATTTCTGGCATTGGTGAACGCCATCAATCAATTCGGTTACAAGTTTTCAGAAGAACCCGATATACGTGTAAATATGTCCATGCTGATCACATCAAAAAAGATCCTGACGAAAGAGATCAAAATAAATGAATACGATCACCTGTTCCAGGTAGACACTCCGCCGGAGAGAAAGGAAATGCTGGATAACCTGAATTACTTTATGAGTCTGATTCTTCCTGATATTAACGCAGGCCGGGTACCGGATATTGAAAAAAATGCCGCCAAAGCCGGCATCGATGTTGAAACGGCCCGGAATTTTTATAAAGCAGTTTCTGATAAATTCGGGCAAATGGATCGGCGGAAGGGCTAGCCGTTCTTCCTGAAAGATTCCATCAGGTGACTCATGTCGGCTGAACTATCGCTCATATTAACCCCTCCTTCGCTAATTCAGCCCGCAGAGCGCTACGACGGGAATGGATGACCATTAAATTCCTGGCGAACAGCCGTACCTCCGGTTTCAGCTCCTTATGAGTACCGACCAACCTGAGCAAGGAGGCGATTCTGGAATAGGTGTGGCGATTCAGCTTTGAATTCTTCATTTCGTACTCAGTCCGGCGCAGGGCAATTTTAAGGCAATCCCTGGGTTCGATCAGCTTGGCCAAAAAATCAACCAGTTCCCTCGGATGAATGGGAAAAAGGACCCGGGCATTCCGGTAAAATGAGTCGCTTTTCTGTTCACTCTGATACTCAAGCAATTCTTTTGCAATTTGGTGGTCAGTGACCGCAAACCGCTCCGATTCCTTAATCCAGGCAAATCGGTCGAGGTTTCTTAGGACTGTCAGATAAGTGCGCGGAAAATTTTGCTCAACTCCTTCCGGTCCCGAAAACAGGAACCGAAGCCCAGCCAGGCTTTCTCCGTGTGTTAGTGCAAGCTTACTACAGAGCCGATCATGATAGACAGCCGGTGAATTCCCTTGGTTTTGCTCAAGAAACCAATGCACGACACTTGTAACTGATTCAACCACCTTCGATGAACTGAGTACTACGGCCGACAGATACACTTCCATTTCTGCCGTGAGTTCCTCAAACAGGGCGAACAAGGCTTCTTCAGGATCGGCCAGTGTTTCATTCGGATCGAGGAAAGTGACCTTCTTGCAACCATCCAGTGCACCAGTGAAAGTTGTGAAAAAGGCCTGTAAGTCACCTGCCAGGATTTGTTTCTCGCATTCCCTTCGGGTATGATTAAAAACCTCCTGGATCTCCTCCTTAGCGAGCTCCATGTCAATCTCCCAATACTCCAGGTATGTACCGCGGGGAGTTCTCCACCGGCTGTAGTCAAGGTCTTCCAGATCAATCGATTTCAATAACTTTTGGAAGACCTTAGAATAGGACTGCACCCGTTCGGCAAAAGAACCGGAATTTTTTTTACGCCGTATCGTTGGAGCGGCAAAGTAAGCGATCAATTGGTCCTGCAGTGCTTCTGAACGTGTCAGCGCTTTCCTTAAGAACTCTATCTTTTGATCGGAACTTATTGAATCAAAGAGTTTTTCGTATTCTGCCATGGAATGAGGAACTTGGTTAAAAGCCATCGTGAAAATACTATTTCAGGGCCTAAGTCGAACAACCAAAATGCACGCCAAAGAGGAAACCACCGAAATCTATCTGAAAGGATTTGAGAATAAGATATTGGACGATGCCAGTGAGTTGCTTAATCTGAAGTAACGACATTATACCATGCCGAGAACCAAGACGATGTTTAATGGTGTATAAAGAGAAAATTTCTCTTTATACATGATGATAATTAGAAATTGTGTAATTTTGGTCTTGTTTAAAGAGAAAATTTCACTTTAATTCTTATCATTATGCTACTTAGCTTCAGCCTCGAAAACTGGATGTCATTCAAAGGAAAGACTTCCTTTTCCATGGTGGCAACAAAAGAACGTCAACACGGCGAAAGGATTCCGAAAGTTGACAAGTACCAGACCAGAATCTTGCCGGTTGCAGCAATATATGGTGGCAATGCATCCGGAAAAACAAATTTGTTCAAGGCTTTGAATTTTGCCAAATATCTGATTGTTAAAGGAACCCAACCTGACAGCCTTATCCAGGTTGAGCCTTTCCGGTTGGATGCTACCGGGACCGAATTGCCTACTCGCCTGGGCTTCGAAATTCTTGTTGATGATACCATTTATGCTTACAGTTTTACTGTCAGCAGAAAAACTGTTCTGGAGGAAAAACTGGTTCTAATTTCCAGTACAAGCGAGAAAGTACTCTTTGATCGTCGTGGAGATAAGCCTTACTTTGACAAATCTCTCCAGGATGATCGGTTTCTTGAATTTGCATTCAGAGGCACCAGAGACAACCAATTGTTCCTGACCAACTCAGTATCCCAGAAAGTTGAAAATTTTCGTCCGGTCTATAACTGGTTCAAGGAATCACTTGAGCTGATCGGTCCCGATTCAAGATTTGAACCCTTTGAGCAATTTCTTGACGAGGGAAATCCATTGTATTCAACCATGAACGAAGTTCTTCAACAGTTGGACACCGGAATTATTCATCTTGGCAGTGAGATTGTTCCATTCGAAAATGTCCCTTTAAATTCTGCTCTCAAAACAAGGATTCAAGAAGAGGTCAAGGAAGGAATGACGGTTCGCCTGATGTCTGAAACAATGAATGAGCGGTACATTATTAGGCGCACCAATGGTGAACTGGTTGCTAAAAGACTGGTTACATTCCATCCAAAATCCGACGGCACCGAAGTCCGGTTCGAAATAAGAGACGAAGCTGATGGTTCACAACGGGTTATTGACCTCCTGCCGGCATTTCTTGATATTTCAATAACCAATGCTAAGAAGGTCTTTGTCATTGATGAAGTCGACCGAAGCTTACATACATTACTGACCAGGCAGTTACTCGAGATTTACCTGGCAAGTTGTACCGCTGAAAGCCGTGCTCAATTACTGATAACAACCCATGATGTGCTCCTGATGGACCAGAATTTGCTTCGTCGGGATGAAATGTGGATAACAGAACGGGATTCATCCGGGATCTCGACCATGGTTTCTTTCAGCGAATTTAAGGATGTTCGTTATGATAAGGATATCCGGAAAAGCTACTTGCAAGGGCGTCTTGGTGGTATTCCCCGAATTTTGGTGAAAGGACCATTACCAAAGCTTACCCTCACAGAAACAGGCAGGAGGAAGGTCGGATGACAGCTGCCAGAAGGAAATTTCAACGGCCGTTGGGTGAACGCCGCTATCGCAAGCTGTTCGTCATCGCAACCGAGGGATATATAACCGAACCTCAGTATTTTGCATTATTCCTTAAATACCAGCCGATTGTACATATCAAATGTTTGAGGGATAAATCTAAGAATTCGCCACTCCAGGTTCTTAAGAGGTTAAGGACTCAACTTAAGAATGAAAATTTCATGAAGTCGGATGAGGCCTGGCTGGTGGTTGATAAGGATAAATGGACAGATAACCAGTTAGGTCAGCTATTTGCATGGTCAAATCAGTCTGACCAGTTCGGATTTGCTTTGAGTAATCCCAAATTTGAGTTTTGGCTATTGCTGCACTTTGAAGATGGTAACGGTATAGCCAGTTCTCAAGATTGCTCCGGCCGCTTGCAAGTTCATTTACCTGATTATGATAAGAATATCGACTCTCGAAAATTCACCCGCGAATTGATGGAAGTGGCAATTCATCGTGCAGAGGTTCGTGATAATCCTCCATGCGCTGATTGGCCAAAAGTTATCGGAACCACAGTTTATAAGTTGGTAGCTAAATTTCTATCGGTCAACTAAATGGCAGTGTGATATGTCAAGTATTTTGCGCAAGATACTTGACATATGTGTAATTTGTTTTACCTTTATCCTTGTTAAAGAAAAGTTTTAGTGGCCAATGAATATCGCAGAGAAAATAAAGAAAAAAATAAGTAGCATGAAGGATGGCATAACTTTCAAGTATCAACAACTTGGTATTACCCCGGATGAATACGGTGCTGCTGCAAAAGCTATTGAGCGCCTGATCCGTCAAGGTATAATTAGAAGGGCCACCACCGGCGTATTTTATAAACCCAAGCAATCCACCTTTGGCGAATTGCGACCTCGGGAAGAGGAACTGCTGAAACCTTACCTTTTTGAAGACAACAAGCGAATTGCTTACGTCACCGGATTAGGCCTTTCTAATCGACTGGGCTTAACTACGCAAGTCCCCAAAACGATTAAAGTAGCCAGCAAATCCAGGAGGGTAACCACGCGAATTGGCCAGGTGGCGGTGAAACCGGTGACCAGCTATGTGGAAGTTAGCAATGAAAACTACCGCCTGTTGGAGCTATTGGATGCACTCAAAGATTTTAAGACCATCCCGGATTTATACAAAGAATCTGCCATTACCATATTGCGCAATAAGATCAAAACACTTGAGATAGCTGATCTGGCTCGGTTGATCCGGTATTCTTACAAATACCCACCACGAACCAGGGCCTTTCTCGGGGCAATATTGGCAGAAACGAAAAAATCCGAAAACGACATGGCACTGCGTGAAAGTTTGAACCCACTGACAAGCTATAAGTTAGGTATTAACAGCAAAATGTTACCGTCAGCAACAAAATGGAATATTGAATAGATGAACCTGCACAATGGAGGAAACAAGTAAAAAATGCTGATTAAAATGTCACTCTTGCCAATAAATTTATTTTATTGGCATTTGTGACATATCTTCGCTATGGATTGTAATCCATAGATGAAAACAAAAGCAAACGATCTGGCAGCTGCATTAAAAAACAAACCAGCCGTAACAACTAAGGAACTGGCTGATTTATACCATAATGAGAACAACCGGGCTGGCTGTGCCAGTATCCGCAAGCGGATATCCCGGTTGAAAATGGCAGGCCAACTAGCCACTATTAGGAAGGGGGTGTATGCCGTCTCTAAAAAACCGGTCTACAGTCCAAGGAATGATGAATTTATTGAATCCCTTATCAATACTTTCAAAGCAATTTATCCTGAAATCACTGCTTGTTGCTGGTCATCCGGTTGGTTGAATTCCTTCATGATTCATCAACCAGCCCGGTATTTTTACCTCTTCGAGACAGAACCCGACATGGTCAAAACTACGTTTAACCTGTTTAAGGGCAGCAAGCTGAATGCCTGGCTCAACCCGGATGAAAATACCATGCTGCTTTACGTCCTTGGTTCATTGGATCCTATCATCGTTAAACCGTTAGTATCCAGAGCTCCCCTAATTAAAACTGGTACAACAACCCTGCCGACTCTTGAAAAGATACTGGTGGATGCGTGGGCAGATAAAAAAATATTTCATTTCATCCAGGGTGAGGAATTGGTGAACATATTTGATTTTGCATTCGCCCACTATACTTTAAGCTATTCCCGCCTTATTGGGTACGCCCGAAGAAGAGGGATCGATCAGGAAATCGATCAGTTTGTCAGGAAAACAGTTCAACCACAAAACAGAACCTTTTTAAATGATTAATCCGGAAACTTTTGATGGTGTAACTAAGTCATTAACTAAGTCTTAACTGAGTCAGGGACTATGATAGGGATTATCAGGGCAACACTTGATAACCAGCATTAATTTATTGATTGGTATATAAGAATCTTGCCAATGACTACTTTTAACCTGAAGTTTAATTGAGATATGGGTATGGTCCGACGGAATAGAATATTCAAAAATTATAATGTCATAGCTGATAATCAAAGAGTGTCATTAAATGGAAGAAAATCAAATTGTTGAGTGGAAAGAAAGCTGGCGTGATGAATATCTGAAATGGATTTGCGGATTTGCCAATGCACAGGGCGGAACACTCGTGATTGGAAAAAACGACAAGGGCAAACCGGTCGGCCTGGCAAATTCAAAAACGCTTTTAGAAGACATTCCAAACAAAATAAAAAGCATTCTGGGCATTGTGGCTACTGTAGACCTGAAAAAAGCCGATGGCCAGGATTTTATAGAAATCCATGTTGATGCCTATCCTTATCCGATCAGCTATAAAGGCCAATACCATTTTCGCAGTGGAAGCACCAAGCAAGAACTTTCGGGCAATGCATTAAACACTTTTTTGCTCAAAAAGTATGGTCTGCACTGGGATGCCGTTCCTCTGCCCTATCTTACTCTAGAAATGCTGGAACCAGCCGCGTTCAAACTTTTTGTCCAAAAGGCAGTAAAAAGCAAGCGGCTTGGGGAGGAAGTGTTGCAAGAAAGCCATGAATCAATTTTAACAAAATTGCAGCTTCTTGAAGGAACTCACCTTAAACGTGCAGCAGCTTTACTCTTTCATGACGACCCCGAGGAATTTGTAACAGGTGCGTACATAAAAATCGGATTTTTCAGGACTAATACGGACCTTGTTTACCAGGATGAAATCCATGGAAACCTATTTCAGCAAGTCGACAAAACTTTGGATCTGCTGCTTACTAAATACATGAAAGCCTTCATAAGCTACGAAGGCCTTCAGCGGATAGAACGTTATTTATTTCCAGCCCCAGCATTGCGCGAAGCCTTGTTAAATGCCGTTGTCCATAAGGATTACGCCAGCGCCAATCCAATTCAGATAAGCGTTTATGAAACCAAAATCATATTCTGGAATGCCGGAAAACTTCCGGAGGAATTGCCAATTGCAAAACTGAAATCGAAACATCCTTCTATTCCCTTTAACCCGCTTATTGCCGCCGCCTTTTTCAGAGCCGGCTACATTGAAACCTGGGGCAGAGGTATCGAGAAAATCATGGAAGAATGCACCATGGCAAATGCCCCAATTCCTGAATTCAACTCCGATTACGCCGGCCTGATGGTCATTTTTGATGCCGGAAAGGTTGAGAGTTTAAATGAAACACCTGGCCAAAGTTCGGAGACAAGTTCGGAGAGGGGTTCGGAGACAAGTTCGGAGACAAGTTCGGAGAGAATCATTGAACTGGTTAAGACGGACAAATTTATTACCATTTCCAATCTTGCCGAAATAATTGGCATTTCAACTCGAGCAATTGAAAAACAGATTAAAAGACTGCAAGCTGACAAGAGACTTAAACGTATTGGCCCAGATTTCGGCGGTCATTGGGAAGTGATAGAAACGCCAACAAAAAACTAACCAGAACATGTAAACCGGGTTGCAAAATGATAATCAGGGCAACACAACAGCAATATCGGCTATCCGGAATTCCTCCGGTTAAAAACACCAATGAACCCGCATTACCTTTTCCGGGTGATTGGTATGCCAGCCTGGTGACCCGATTCGATGAGAGTTATACTGCCATACACTTTCTTCACAACCCGACAAGAATTTCGGTATTGGTTCCGGGAGCTTCCCTTGATTCTGCGATAACTGTTATGAGGAACCGGGCCGCCGCGCTGCTGATGAGAAAAGGTTACGGGCGGTTGCTGTTTCAATATAGCCTGTTAAGTCCCCATGAGTTTTTACAACGAACAGCCGGAGCGTAATTGCTTCCATGAATCAGATGAGGTATGAAATTGAATTCCAACTTGCCTTGCCAGAAACTATTGAAGATATTGATTTAGCCCGGATCGAGGACTTACAATTTGAGAACACGTTCAGAACAGGGAGCAAAACCAGAGATATCACAACCCCGGGCAGAATTCTGCGCGAACTCATGTCGAAACAATCATGAAAAAAGAGAGAACTCTCAGGCTGAATAAGAACTTCATCCCTTGCATTGCCTATGAAAATGAAGAAATTTACCCGAACGGCATTTTTCATTTCAATATTTCGAGAATCTTAGAACATATAATCTCCGGTCAGCTTATTGTGGAGCAGGAAGATATCTGCGTTCCGGATTGGTACAAATCGCATTTCACTAGCCACGATTTTAATGAGGATCATCTGAAGACAGTTAATCTTGAAAAGCCTGTAATCCAGGCGGAGATAAGCCCGGGAAGATATAATATCATCGACGGCAACCATCGATTGGAGAGAGCCTACCGAGATAATGTCAAGTCTATAAAATCTTACAAACTGAAAGGTGAGCAGCTGGTCGATTACTTCATTGATGTAAAAGGTTATCAAGCATTTGTGGGATACTGGAACGACAAGCTGTCGGATTTATAATAATTTAAAGTGTCCTCTTTCTCTGTTTGAGCTTGGTCTGGCACATTTTCGAAGTCGGAAACATTAAACCTTTAATCATTAAGATTTTGATCAATTTTTTAGAAAAATCTTGATATTAGAAAACAATGCATTATCCTTGTTCTAATTCGTGTATACGAAGGTGGAAGGACGTAAGAGCCTTTGCCCCGGAAACGGGGTTTTTTCTTTTAAGGTAGTAGCTTAAGCCCATACCCATCAATCCGATTAATATGCCTGAATATTTTTGGTTTGATCACTTCCAGTATCTGGTCATTAAAAGTCGGCCGGTCATCATCTTTTAGTCCAAAGAATTTAAGTGAATACCGGTAGAGGGGGTAAGCCAAAAGATCGGCTACTTGAAGTCCGGCAACATTGGCTATTTTTTATCGGATCTTCAGCTCCTTGCTTGTTATCGTTTCGTCGATATCGCTTGGTTGTATCCAATCCGTTCCGGATGCAAAAATCTTCCGGTAAGAGTCTTTCAGACGCATGTCCTCCTTACCACCTCGAGACTCAAACATCATATCTCCTGACTGTCCAGGTTCTTTGAGCCTAAGGTGATAACGTTCAAACATTATTGCCATGCAGTAATGATATGGATCATACCTCCAGGTTTCATAACGTCTTTGATGTTCGAGCTTATCAATCAGCACAGTAATAGTTCGAAACTGCCATTTTCTTAGCAAATCCAAGTAATCTTGATTAAAAGAGGCCTCAATCCCAGGATCATTCAGCTGTTTAAAAGGGTACTTCTTATTGACCATTTCCTTACGATGAAAAACAACCGGTTCATCGGGATGGGATTCAAAATATTTACCCTTTAGAGCTTCAATATCTGGCGTTAGAGTGGTTTTTACATAATCCAAATCGAATACTACCCCGGTCAGGCATAAAAAACGACGATTTGGATCCGCTGAGCTGACAACATCATTATTACCAACTTCATCAATGTAAATCCGGTACTTCATCAGTTTACAGCTTTAAAAATTTAAGTCAGAATATCAAAAATAGAATGTCTTTACTGAATACTGGCTTTTTAGCGAAGTAATTTACCGGGATATGAAATTTCAGCTTGTATCATCAACTTTTTGGGGTCCCTTTTTCAAGCTGAGGTGAAAAAGATCTCCGGCTGAACCAGGTTCTGTACTAAGAGATTGGAGGTTCTGTACTGAGGATTCCGGAACTTGCAGAAATGATTGGCGTTACAACTCGAACCATTGAAAGCAACAAAAAAATGTCGGGGTAAATAATGCTGAAATTGACGCGAGTGCCATAGCTGGTGCCCAAGCTGAGACTTTTAATGAAAACGAAATAGAAGTGCTTAAAACATCTAAACTGCCTAACACCCGGCCGGCAGACAATATTATTCTTTAAAAGAAGCCCCGGCAGAAACTGTGAAGTAAAACGTGAAGAAAACTGGGGAGAAAAGTTCGGTGAGAGGTTCGGAGAAAATTATTGGACTTGACGTAGCGAACATATTTTTTACCATTTCGGAGCTGGAAAAAATGGTCGGTGCCTAAGTCAGGCAGCCCGCTATTTCGCTTTTCTCTTGGCCTCACTATCCTGAATTGCAGCCTCCAAAGATGATTTTGATATTAACTCAGGAAAACGGGGCCCAAGTTGTAGCTCTATATTACTAAAATAGTGATCTGCCATCTCCCAGGTAATCATGTTGTGCTTGAGGCTCACAAATCTTTCAATCGATTGACTTACATAGAAAACCAGCATCTTATTGGCTTCTTCAAGTTTCTCCACTTTATTATTGTCTGGCAGCTCTTCATCACTGACCAGGGCACAAGGTGAAACTTCTAAGACTTCAGCTATCCTTTTCAATGTTGAGTATCTGATATTCTCGGACTTGAGGGAGGTATGCAAACTTTGCCTGTGAGAGTCCATTAAGTTCGCCAGATCGGTAAATGCCATTCCCTTTTGAATAAGAATGTGTTTAACTCTTTCCAGTAGTGAGTTAATCTCGAAGAGAGAATCAGTAGCATTCAGGTTTCGCCCCAAGTCAGATTGAAAAACATACTTTCTTAATCCAGGTCAACCATAAGTCACTTGGGCCAGCCATAAATGTGGATGATTTGGATAAAATCCCAATGCGAACGCGTGAAGAGATAGTTGCCAATCTTTTTCAAGAGATTACCAAAGAAGAGGCGCAACAAATGCTGGACTCCTGACCTTGCCAGGAATGATAGCTTTATACCATAATCGCGAAATGGATTACATTCACTCCACGTAAAATTCGCATCGCCAGATGCGAAATCAGGACTCGAAACGCAAGAAAAGATCAAGCCTTTTAATCTTAAAAGGTTAGCCCAAACTATCAGAAATTCGGAATCGGTGGTACTCACCAACGAGATTCATGGTCACACACACCGGTATTTATTCCATGATAGGGGTTAAAATGGGGGTCCGGGCGCTTGAATATTTCAATGTCGGTGTCAATAATCTCGAAGTTGTTTCATACGCCGGAAGCGAACCACCATTGAGTTGTCTGAATGATGGAATACAAATCAGCACCGGTGCAACCATCGGTCAGGGACTGATTAAGGTTGACAAAACCGTTCTCACCATCCCGACGGTTATATTTGTCTTTAACGGTAAAAAAATCAGGATCGAACTTAAAAAGGAGATTGCGGAACGCATTGAGGCAGACATCAGCAAGGGTGTTCAACAATTTGGGATGTCGGACAAATACTGGGCTTATGTCGAGGAATTGGCTTATCAGTACTGGCAAGAACTGGGCCGGCATGTCATTTTTAATTTTTCTTTCTGAAAATTACAAGCCTAAAAATAGCATTCCTAACCCGCAGACGAATATTGTACCTCCTGCCAATGCGTGAGAATAACGTTCGATTTTTTTCATTGGTAAAAATTTGAAACCATAAGAAGCAGCAGTTACCAAAACAATCATGGTAGAAATAGTAATTAGGCTGAAAAGACCGGTAACAATAATCATTTCCAGATAATTATGTTTGGCTGCAGGATACATCACAATGGGAATAAGGGGTTCACAAGGCCCGAAAATAAAAATGGTAAATAAAATCCAGGGAGTAATGTTCGCTTTTTTAGTGCTTTCATGGATATGCACATGTTCGTTATGATGTGTATGTTCATGCTCGTGAAAACTCTCGTTGCTATGAAAATGCAAATGCTGATGAGATTTGTTTTTATATGCCTTTCGTATTCCCCATAACATGTATATAAGTCCGAAGGAAGTAAAAAGATAGGTTACTATGCTGCCACGCACTCCTTCAAATAATTCAAGCTTCTCAACAGCTATGCCTAGCGCAATTCCGATAAATCCCAATAACACAGAACTTCCAACATGGCCAACACCGCATAGCGCAGTGAACCAAATTGTTTTTTTCATCTTCCAGTTTCGTGCTTTTGAAATCACAATAAAAGGAAGGTAATGATCCGGCCCGGTAAGCGTGTGTATTAATGCCAGAGAGGCTGCTGTTGCTACTAAAATTATAAATTCATTTGTCATAATGCATATTCCGCTTTAAAGTGTATCACCCTGATCATGATTGATTCATGGTTTAAATTTATTCTTTTTTATCAGATTTACTCTTCCTCAAAGATTCCCCTTTGAGTTCAATGCGATGGGCATTTTCTGCCAATCTATCCATAATTGCATCGGCCATGGTGTACTCTTTATAAGGTTAAGTTACACATAAAGTGTCTCTTAATTTATCCCTTAAAGAGTCCAGATTGGTCTGAAGACGTACAATGACTTGATTAGTTTGATGATAGTTCACTTACTTCAAAAATTGCAAATTTATTATCACCTGTATCGATGGTCATTAGACGAACCTCAAATAGAGAGTCATTCTTACCTTTATACCTAAGAACATCTCCAATTCTCATTGATTCAACACGCTCAATTTCACAACCTCGTTGACCAACGGTAACACTAATAGTAAGACCCCACTCAGAATATCGGATATTTTCAGGTGAAATACCTTCACATGCTGAAACAAAAAGATCAAATTCACTGATGATCTCAGTTGCATTTCTTTCAACCTTTACCAAAGATGTCGTCGTTTCCTTTTTCATATGTGATGAAAGTTATTTTAACTCAAATATACGAACTTCACAAGGATCAGATTTAAAAGAATGATTCAACGGTCTTCTCCCATCTTTGGGTGTCGCCTCCCACCCATCTTTTCGTTTGGAAGGAAACGGATCAGGATATCCCTAACAGGTTGCTCTCCAGCAGAGCCCATTTCCGTTTCTCCTGATGAAACAAAGATAAAATCACTTTCCGAATTTCAACTAAGAAAGTGACGTTGGTGGTCCAAAGATTGGGGAGTATTAAAATCAGCCATGATGTATTCCTTTATGGCTACTTGCAAGATTCATGGGGTCAATCCGCAGAAATGGCTGGAGTGGGTTCTGACAAGACTCCCCGGCTGTAAAATGAGTGAGATCGACTCGTTGCTGCCGGCCCGCTACAAAGCCACCCTGGCCGAAGGGCCACCGGGATCCGATCAACAAACCGGGTGGACCTCAACTCCTGCATGATGGGGTCGGCATAACCAGGCAATTTAAACTATCTATCAACCTTGGCCTATATGTACCAGGCCGAATGCTTACAATTATTTTATCCCACCCCCCTTCAAAAGAGACAAGAATAGTAACTATACCAAACCAACTGTTCGTGGAAGTCATTCTCGGGATAAGGATTCCAACCAAACAAAAGGAAGAAATAATTAGCATATGCAAGTCACGAAACATTCCAGTATTTCAGTCCTACCCTGTTCCATTTAAATTCGAAATTTCGTTTGATCAAATTGCCTAACCATTCATGAGGCATCTGAAATGAAAATCCATTACCACCTCGCTTCCATACTGTATCAATTACTGTATCAACCTACGAAAAACGACCTACAATTTTTATCTTGTAAGTCGTTGATTTTTAGCAGTGAGACATACTGGATTCGAACCAGTGACCTCTTGCCTGTCAAGCAAGCGCTCTGAACCAGCTGAGCTAATATCCCGGAGGTGGGTGTGGGTGTGAGGGTGGGTGTGGGTG
>Ga0208566_1000091_pt1 | contig 65606 bp, 58 predicted proteins | sample PL_2010_150m_FD_184159 | JGI IMG/M metagenome (GOLD analysis project Ga0208566, IMG submission 184159) | Freshwater microbial communities from Powell Lake, British Columbia, Canada to study Microbial Dark Matter (Phase II) - PL_2010_150m... | ecosystem: Environmental > Aquatic > Freshwater >...
GTGGTCGAGATGCTCGACGGCCTGATGCAGGGGCCGGACCGCGACCTGGTCAAGGTCTGGGAAAAGCAGAATGCCAAGCGCTTCGACAAGGTGATGCTGAAGACCAAAACCGTCGCCGTTGACGCCAAATCCGACGGACTATGGGTCAGCTTCGAAGGTGAGCAGGCGCCGGCCGATGCCCAGCGCTACGACATGATCCTGCAAGCCGCCGGCCGCTCGCCGAACGGCAACAAGATCGGTGCCGACAAGGCCGGCGTGGCGGTGACCGAGCGCGGCTTCATTCCGGTCGATAGCCAGATGCGGACCAACGTGCCGCACATCCATGCCATCGGCGACATCGTCGGCCAGCCGATGCTGGCGCACAAGGCGGTGCACGAAGCGCATGTCGCAGCCGAGGCGGCGGCGGGGCACAAGAGCCACTTCGACGCGACGGTGATTCCAGGCGTTGCCTACACGCATCCCGAAGTTGCCTGGGTCGGCGTCGGCGAAGACGAGGCGAAGAAGGCCGGGCGCAAGGTCAGTGCGGCGAAGTTCCCCTGGGCGGCCTCCGGCCGAGCGATTGCCAACGGCGCCGAGTACGGTTTCACCAAGCTGGTGTTCGACGAAGAAACCCATCGCGTGATCGGTGGCAGCATCGTCGGCCCCAATGCCGGCGACATGATCGGTGAAGTGGCGCTGGCCATCGAAATGGGCGCCGATGCGGTGGATATCGGCAAGACCATCCATCCGCATCCGACCCTGGGCGAAACCATAGGCATGGCAGCCGAGGTGGCGCACGGTTCCTGCACCGACCTGCCGCCGATGCGCAAGAAATAGGACAATCATCGGCTACACTTGCCGGTACTGTGTTCAACAAGCTCATCTCACGGTTCCAGGACAAGAAGACGCCGAGCCATCCGCTGGCCTCGGATGAGGGCCTGAATGCGCTGATGGCCGACATCCCGCAGTCGGATCCGACGCGCCTGCTGTTCGACGTCGATGAAATACTTGCCGGGATGGATGCCTGCGCTGAGGAAATCGGCCCCGTGCTCGCCCTGCGTGCGCTGGCGCGGTTGGACCAGTTTTCCCGGCCCGCTGTAACCGAGTTGCTGAAGCGCTACCTGTCTGCAGGCGGGCGCCAATATCTGGCGGATTCGGTCTGGTCAGCGCTCGATACCCATGCGACCCATCAGTTCCGCTACTACCGGTTGTTCCTGCTCGCGCCACAGGAGTTGAAGTCGGACGACGACAAGGTGCGCACGGCCCGTTGCGCGGCGCGCGCACTGATGGCCTGGGCCTTGCGCAAGAAGCTGCAGCGCTTTCGCTACCGGACGCCGGGGCCCGAACTGTGGCAGGAAGCCCACGAACTGCTGCAGGCGCTGAACCGGTTGGGCTTGCTGAAGACGCGCGTCGTGCCCTACCGCAACGAAGGCGATTCGTCGCCTCTGGGCGAGTACCTGATCGGGCTGTATCTGGAGTTCGTGCCGGTTGGCAACGTGGTACCGCAGCAACTGGAATTCGCCGAGAGTTTTCTGCGGGCCAGCGACGGTCTCGACCTGAACTCGCAGCCCGATGCGATGACTACGGACTGGATTGACCTCGGTGCGGCGAACGGTCCGCAGCGCATGAAGCAGGACGATCCCGGCGGCAAGAGCATCCGTTACTGTTCGGTGCGCAAGCTGCGCGGCGCCCTGATGCGACTCGCAGGGCAGGTGAAAAGACCGCAGGATGCTCCGGAGTGGCTGGCCCACGTGCCCGCCACGCGTGAGCAGATCGAAGGCGCTGTCCTGATCCTGATGATGCATTGGGCGCAGGCGCCGCCTGCGCGCAACAAGGATCGCATCGCTCAAAAGGGTGAGCTGCGGGTCGTGCTGGGTTTCGGCCTTGCCCGGCGCATGATCGCTGCCGCGCATTTTGCACGCATGGGCCGCTCGCTCAAATACGAAGGCGAAGATATTCTCCGGCGCTACGACGAGGGGCGTTTCGGTACTGTAGCGGCCCAGGACGGGGTGGTGACTTCTCCCACGGAGGAGGTGCAGCCAGCGCCGGGCGGCGCGCCCGAGATACTGCGCAAGCTCGAACTGGCGGGCGATCAGGCGCAAATGGAAAGATGGACGCAGGTCGACTCCAGTTCGACCGGTCTTGGCGTCGTGGTGCCGGCGGTATTGCCTCGTCACCGCATCGGTTCGCTGATCTGTCTGCGTGAAGCGGAAGGCCTGGATTGGCGTTTGGCGCTGATCCGTCGCATCGGACGGGACGCCGCGAATCGCCCCAGCATCGGCATCGAAACCCTGGCCTGGCCGTCGACTTGCGCCACGGCCAAGCCTGTCGGCGAGGAGAGCGCCTGGACCAGGGTGGCGGACGGAGGCCACGGCTGGTCCGATGCCATCATCGTCTGCCGGGAGGGCAAGGAACTCATTTTGCCGGCCGGAGCTTTTGTCGCCGGCGCTGAGGTGGATGTTCGCACCGAAGACGGGCTCTGGCGGGTGCGGCTCGAGTCGCTGCTGGACAGCGGGCCGGATTTTGAACGGATCGAATTCACGCATATTTCCAGAGAATAACCATGACCCAGGACGAACTGAAGCAGGCCGTCGCCCGTGCGGCGCGTGATTACGTGGCTGACCGGCTGCCGCTCGGGGCAATCCTGGGAGTTGGCACCGGCTCCACGGCGAATTTCTTCATCGACGAGATTACCGCCATCAAGGACCGCATCGGCGGCGCCGTGGCGAGTTCCGAAGCGACTGCGAAGCGCCTTGCCGGCCACGGCGTTCGTGTGCTGGATCTCAATGACGTTGAAGCCATCGGTATTTATGTCGATGGCGCGGACGAGATCGACGGCAGCATGGCGATGGTGAAGGGCGGCGGCGGCGCGCTGACGCGCGAGAAAATTGTTGCGGCCGTGGCCGGGACCTTTGTCTGCATCTGCGACGCGTCGAAACGGGTGCAGGTCATGGGCCGCTTTCCGCTACCGGTGGAAGTGATCCCCATGGCGCGCGCCTATGTCAGCCGGGAACTGACGAAAATCGGCGGCACGCCGAAGCTGCGCGAAGGACTGGTCACCGACAACGGCAACCTGATACTGGATGTGCATGGCCTGTCGATCACCGACCCGGCGGGCCTGGAAGCGCGGATCAACCAGATCGTCGGCGTCGTCACCAATGGCCTGTTCGCAAGGCGCAGCGCGGATGTGCTGCTGCTGGCCACCGCGGATGGGGTGCAGACCTTTCTGCGCTGACCCTGCGCAGCCGATCTATTTTTGCGGTGGCACGTAGCCGCTGACCTGTGCTGCACCATCACCGAAGAAGTGCTTCTGCACCTGCTCGGCGAGGTACTTGCGGTGCTGGGCGTCAGCCAGGCTCAGGCGATTCTCGTTGATGATCATGGTCTGCAACTTGATCCATTGCTGCCATGCTTCCTTGGAGACGCTTTCATACAGCTTCCTGCCCATTTCGCCGGGCATGGGCGGCAGGTCGAGACCTTCGGCCTCGTGCCCGAGTTTGATGCAATTGACCATGCGTGCCACGGTGTTTCCTTTCGTCAAGAATGCTGGGATGCGCGCAGTTTACCGAGTTCTAGAGTGACTTCACCAGTACTTTCGAACGGCGCTGCAGGTTGTAGAGTTCGCGCCGCGCTTCCGGCAGTTCATCAACGCCGGCTTCGACGAAGCCGCGTTCAATGAACCAGTGCGCGGTGCGAGTGGTCAGCACGAACAGGCGCTTGAGCTTCATCTTCCTGGCGCGGACCTCGATGTGGCTGCGCAACTGATCGCCGTAGCCGCAGCGGCGAAAATCCGGCGTCACGGCAAGGCAGGCCAGTTCCGCCGACTTTTCGGTCGAGAACGGGTAGACCGCCGCGCAACCGACGATTACGCCGTCGTGTTCGACCACCGAGAAACGCGTGATTTCGATTTCGAGCCGCTCGCGGCCGCGCTTGACCAGGGTGCCGTCGGCTTCCAGCGGTTCGATCAGGCCGAGAATGGCGCCGACGTCGTCGATGGTGGCGTCGCGCAGTCGCGCCAGCGGCGCACTGGTCATCACCGTGCCGACGCCGTCGCGGGTAAAGAATTCCATCAGCATGGCGCCGTCGGCCTGCCGGTCGAGGAAATGCACGCGACCGATTCCGGCGCGGCAGGCGCGTATCGCGCTGGGCAGCACGCGGGCGATTTCCGGTGCCTGTACCGACAAGTGGCGGCCGGCGAGTTTCTGCGCTTCGTCGGCGGTGAGGGCTTCGATCAGGGCTCCCTTGGGATTGACCAGCCCAGGCGCATCGCACAAATAAATCAGCTTGTCGGCCTGGACCGCCACCGCTACGGCCTCGGCCGCCTCTTCCCACGCCAGATTGAAAATTTCGCCGGTGGGTGAGGCGCCGATCGGGGTGATCAGCACCACGTTTTCCTGGGCCAGGTCGGCTTGTATTTCTTCGGCGATTACCTTGCGTATCGCCCCGGTGTATTGGTAGTCGACGCCGTCGACCACGCCGACCGGGCGCGCGGTGATGAAGTTGCCGCCGGTGACGCGCAGGAAGGCGCCGGCCATCGGCGTGTTGGGCAGGCCCTGCGAAAGCAGCGCCTCGATTTCGATGCGGGTCACGCCCATGGCGCGCTTGACGCATTCCAGCGCCGCGGCGTCGGTGACGCGCAAGCCCTTGTGGAACTTCGGCACCAGGCCGCGCGAGTGCATTTCGGCATCGATCTGCGGCCGCGCCCCATGCACCAGCACCAGGCGGATGCCCATGCTGTCGAGCAGCGCAATGTCATGGATCAGCGCCTGCGCGGCGCCCGCTTCGAGTACTTCGCCACCGAAGGCGATGACGAAGGTGCGGCCGCGAAAGGCATGGATATAGGGCGCCGCCTGGCGCACCCAGGCGACCAGGCGGGCGTCGGTATCCAACTGGCTGCCGCGGTTTTCCAGGGTCATGCGGCAGGTTTTTCTTGCTTCGGCTTGACTGTCGGCTTGGCGGCCCTGGCTGCGGGCGGTGCTTTGGGTCTTGCCGGCGCCTTCGGCGCGACCTTGACCGGCGGCTTCGGCAGGGTCGGTTTCCGTGGCGGTGCCTTGACCGGCTTCTCTTCCTTGTCGGCCTTCTTGCCCTTGTCCGTCTTCTTGGCCTTGTCGGCCTTGGGCGTTTTTTCAGCCTTCTCGACCGGCAGCGGTTTGCCTTTCAGTTCGGCTTCGAGTCGCCTGCAGATGGTCCGCAGGATCTTCACCCGGGCGTAGCCCTTGTCGTTGGCCTCGACCAGGGTCCACGGCGCCGTGCCGGTGCTGGTGCGGTCGACCATGTCGCAGATCGCCTCTTGATAGGCGTCCCATTTTTCGCGGTTGCGCCAGTCCTCTTCGGTGATCTTGAAGCGCTTGAACTCGATCTTCTCGCGTTCCTTGAAACGCCTCAATTGCTCTTCCTGGCCGATTTGCAGCCAGAACTTGATGACGATGACGCCGGCTTCGGAGAGATCGTGCTCGAAATCGTTGATTTCGGAATAGGCGCGCAGCCAGTCGTTTTCCGTGCAGAAGCCCTCGACGCGCTCGACCAAAACGCGACCGTACCAGGTGCGGTCGAAAATCGCAAAACGGCCCTGCCGCGGAATGTTGCGCCAGAAACGCCACAGATAGGGCTGGGCGCGCTCCTCCTCGGTCGGCGCGGCGACCGGCACGATCTGGTAGTCGCGCGCGTCCATCGCGGCAGTGATGCGACGAATCGCGCCGCCCTTGCCGGCCGCATCGGCGCCCTCGAAGGCACACACCACGGAATGCCCCTTGAAGCGCGGGTCGCGCACCAGTTCGGACAGCTTGCCCTGCCATTGCGCCAACTGGTCTTCGTATTCCTTCTCGCTCAACTGGTGGGTGAGCTTGAGCTCGGACAGCACGTTGCGGCCGTCGATATTCACCCGCATCGGCGGCGCCACCGGCGTGGTGTGCTTGTCCGCGTCGGCCAGACGCTGGCGAATGGCCTCGAGCAGGATCTTGCCGGTGGTCAGCGAGCGGTAGCGGTCGTCCTCGCCTTCGATGATGGTCCACGGCGCCCAGGGCGTGTTGGTCATGCGCAATACGTGGCCGACGACGTCCTGCAACTTGTCGTAGGTCTTCAGCCGGTCCCAGTTCCACTTGGTGACACGCCAGGCTGTCTTCGGGTCCTTTTCCAGTGCCTTCAGGCGACGCTTCTGGCCGTCCTTGGTCAGGTGGAACCAGAACTTCAGCACCAGTGCGCCCTCATTCACCAGCATCGCCTCGAAGCGGTTGATCTGGTCGATGCGGGCGTCCATGTCGGCCTTGCTCATGCCGCCGTCGAGGCGGTCGTGGATTGGGCTCGAATACCACGAACCGGCGAATACGCCGATGCGCCCTTTGGGCGGCAGCGCGCGCCAGTAGCGCCACATGAAGGGCCGGGCCAGTTCCTCGTCGGTGGGTGCCGAAAACGCCAGGGTCGAGATGAAGCGCGGGTCCATCCACTCGTAGAGGATATTGATGGTCTCGCCCTTGCCGGCGCCGTCCTGGCCGCTGACCAGCACGACGACCGGAATCTTGCCGTTTTCCTTGAGATCGTACTGGGCATCCTGCAATGCCGCGCGCAGGGCCGGTAGCTCCTTCTTGTAAGCTTGCTTGTCGATTTTGTGACCGAGTTCCGCAGATTCGAACATTACCAGTCTCCCCAAAGTGCCATCATTGCCGCCAGGGCACCAAGCCCGGCGGTTTCAGTACGCAGTACGCGCGGCCCCAGCCCGATGGCATGGAAGCCGGCGACCCGCGCCGCCAACAACTCGCCTTCCTCGAAGCCGCCTTCGGGGCCGACCAGCAAGCTGACCGGCAGCGCGGGCGCCTTCATGTCGCGCAGGGACGCGGTGGCCCCCGGCGCACAGACGAAGCGTAGCCCATTCTCCTGCGCTGCGACACCAAGATATTGCGGTAGATCAAGAATCGGCGATACCGCCGGGACGCGATTGCGCCCGGATTGTTCGCAGGCGGCGATGGCGATGTTGCGCCAATGCTCGACGCGGCGGCTCGCGCGCTCGCCCGAAAGCCGCACCAGACAGCGCTTTGCGGTCACCGGCTGGATGTGGCGGACGCCCAGTTCGACCGCCTTTTGCACCACCAGGTCCATCTTGTCGCTGGCCGGCAACGCCTGTACCAGCGTCAGCGCCAGTGGCGGTTCGCAGTCGGCGTCGTCGAACTCGCTAAGCGTCGCGCGCAAGGCCTTGCCGGCAGGATTCAGCGTGGCCCGCCACTGCCCGCCGCGCCCGTCGAACAGAATCGCCGTGTCGCCAGCGCCGACTCTCAGCACCTTCAGCGCGTGGTGGGCGGCCTCGGTGGGCAACTCGACGGTGGCGCCGGGGTGCAGCGGGAAGGGGCAGAAGAATCTAGGGTCTGTTCTCATTCAGGCGACGGTCGCGAAGGGGGCAAATCGGGCGCAGTGCAAGGCGCGACCGACGCGGTTGGGCCAATCCCCAGCAAGGAGGAAGCAACGCCGCAATGCGCCCGATTCGCCCCCTTCCCTTCGGGTTGCACCCCAATCCGGCGTCTGCGGCGTTGTCGGGCTTGGCAATGGAACAACCATTGCCGGCACCCTCCGCCTTGCATCCATCCGGATTGGGGTGCAACGCGATCCGCCGACTGAATGAGAACAGACCCTTGGTATCATGTTTGCATTATCCCTAAATTCCGGAGGCCACGCATGGTCAGTCTTTCCCCGCCCGTCTGTGACTTCGGCCGTCCGGCGATCGACTTCGACTTGCCGGGGGTCGATGGCGCGCGTCATAGCCTGGAGAGTGCGCGAGGTCCGAAGGGTTTGCTGGTGATGTTCATCTGCAATCACTGTCCCTATGTCAAGGCAATAATCCACCGCATCGTGCGCGACGCGCGGGAACTCGCCGCGCTGGGCATAGGCAGCATCGCCATCATGAGCAACGACCCGACCGGTTATCCGGAGGACTCATGGCAGAACATGGAGCAGATCGCGCGCGACCTGCAGTTTCCCTTTCCCTATGTGCTGGACGAATCGCAGCAAGTGGCGAAAGCCTATGGCGCCGTATGCACGCCGGATTTCTTCGGCTACAACGCCAATCTGGAATTGCAGTATCGCGGCCGGCTCGACGAATCACGCCAGGACACGGCGCCCGAAGGCGCCCGCCGGGAGTTGTTTGAGGCAATGCGACAGGTGGCGCTGGCCGGCAAGGGGCCGGCGCGGCAGACGCCGGGTATCGGTTGTTCGATAAAGTGGCGGAACCGGGCTCATGAAGGGTAGCAAGTCGTCTGTCGCCGCCATTTTGCGCGGCCTGTTGCTGGGCATTGCCGCGCTGCTGGCAGGAATGATTATCGGAGGTCAGATGGGACTGTTCGCGGGCAAGCAGCCAGCAGATCTGGGCGTGCATGAGGGCCGGTTGAAGGCGGCGCCGCCGACGCCGAACTGCGTCAACAGCCAAAGCAAGGGCGGTTATTCGGCGATTGCGCCCTTCGCCTACAGCGGTGACGGCAAACTCGCCCTGGCGCGGCTCCATGCCATCGTTGCGGCGATGCCGGCGGCGAAAATCATCGACTCCCGCCCCGATTATTTCTATGCCGAATTCGCCTCAAGATGGCTGGGCTTTGTGGACGATGTCGAGTTTTATCTGGATGAAAAGGCCGCGGTCATTGACGTCCGCTCGGCCTCACGCCTAGGCCGCAAGGATTTCGGCGTCAATCGTCAGCGTGTGGAGGCAATTCGCGCCGCATTTGGCAATAGTTAGCTCCTGGCGGACGGCATCTGCTTGCCGACCTGCGCCGCGATCAGCCGCGAGCCCTCGTGGTCCATGAATTTGACGAAGGCCGTGGCAGCTGGCATCAGCCGCTTGTCGGTGCGATAGACCAGCCGCCACTGGCGTTTGACAGGCGTGCCGATGATGTTGAGCTTGACCAGGCGGCCGACCGAGCGTTCCAGTCCGATGGTGTGCTCCGAGATGAAGGACAGCCCGAGGCCGGCCATGACGGCCTGCTTGATGGTCTCGTTGCTGCCCAGCTCCATGGTGGCGCCGGCCGTTACCCGATGTTCCTCGAGGTAACGCTGTAGCGCGGTGCGGGTGCCCGAGCCGGGCTCGCGGATCAGCAGGGTTTCTTCGGCCAGTCGTTGCGGATCGATGCGTTTCTTGTCCGCCAGCGGGTGGTCGGGCGCGGCGATGAACACCAGCGGATGCTCGGCAAAAATCTTGGCCACCGTTTCGAACTCGTTCGGCGGCGTGCCCATGATGGCGAGGTCGATACCGTTTTCGGCAAGATGGCGGACGATGGTGGCGCGGTTGTTGACCGTCAATTGCAATTCGACGCCGGGATGCCGGCGTCGAAACTCGGCGAGCAGCGACGGCGCGAAATACTTGGCGGTGCTGACGACGCCGATCTTCAGCCGGCCGGCTTCGACGCCCTTCAGCGCGGCAAGCGCTTCGCCGGCCTCGCGCAACTGTTCGGCGATGCGCCGCGCCTGACGCGCCACCTCTTCGCCGGCGGCGGTGAGGCGTACCTTTTTCCCGGCCTGTTCGGTCAGCGGCAGCCCGGCCAGATCTTCCAGCGCCTGGACCTGCATCGACACCGCCGGCTGGGTCAGGTGCAACTCTTCGGCGGCGCGAGAAAAGGAGAGGTGGCGGGCTACGGCCTCGAATATTTTCAACTGGCGCAGGGTAACGTTCTTCATCCGGGTATCTTATCCTGCAAATAAGAAATTGTGACTGGCGCTTATACCTCGGCAGGCTTAGGCTTCGCTCCCATGAAGCTGCAGGCACTTATTTTTGACGTCGATGGCACGCTGGCCGACACCGAGCGCGACGGCCATCGTCCGGCCTTCAACGCCGCCTTCACCGAGGCCGGCCTGGCTTGGCACTGGGATGAAACGCTGTACGGCGACCTGCTTGAGGTGACCGGCGGCAAGGAACGGATACGGTTCTTCTGCGAGCGGCACGCTCCGGAATTTCTGCGGCAGGCCGATGTGGACGTGCGCATCAGGGATTTGCATGCTGCCAAGACGAGGCATTATGTGGCGCTCTGCGCGCGAGGCATCCCCTTGCGTACGGGCGTCGAGCAGTTGTTGCGCGAAGCAAGCGCCGCCGGCCTGCGCCTGGCCATTGCCACCACCACCACGGCGGAAAACATCAGCGCCTTGCTGGCGCCCGACTTGCTCGCGCTGTTCGAGAAAGTCGGCGCTGGCGATACGGTGCCGAACAAAAAGCCGGCGCCGGATATTTACCTCTGGGTGCTGGCGCAAACGGGCTTGTCGGCCGCTGCCTGTCTCGCCATCGAGGATTCCGCCAACGGCCTCAAGGCCAGTCGCGGCGCCGGCCTGGCCACGGTGATCACGCGCACAGCCTACACCGATGACCATGATTTCTCCGGCGCCCTCGCCCTGCTGCCGGACCTGGGCCGGGTGACCGTGCCTCTGCTCCGGCACTGGCATGAAACTGCTTATGGTAGTGATAAAAAATTGTGACTTTCACTTATGCAACGGCATGATTAACATGCCGTCAATCCGCTGAATCTTTGCCTGAACGAATACCGCACAAGGAGTAACACCATGGACCAATCGAACCGCTACGCAGACCTGAGCCTGAACGAAGAGGACCTGATGAAGGGTGGCAAGCACATCCTCGTTGCCTACAAGATGAAACCCAAGGCCGGCTATGGCTACCTGGAAGCGGCCGCGCACTTTGCCGCCGAGTCCTCGACCGGGACCAACGTCGAGGTGTCGACCACCGACGATTTCACCCGCGGCGTCGATGCGCTGGTGTATTACATCGACGAAGCCACCGAAGACATGCGCATCGCCTATCCGCTCGACCTCTTCGACCGCAACATGACCGACGGCCGGATGATGATCGTGTCCTTCCTGACGCTGGCGATCGGCAACAACCAGGGCATGGGCGACATCGAACACGGCAAGATTCACGACATCTTTTTCCCCGAGCGCGCGATCCAGTTGTTCGACGGCCCGTCCAAGGACATTACCGACCTGTGGCGAATCCTCGGCCGTCCGGTCAAGGATGGCGGCTACATCGCCGGCACCATCATCAAGCCCAAGCTCGGCCTGCGTCCCGAGCCCTTCGCCAAGGCGGCCTACCAGTTCTGGCTGGGCGGCGATTTCATCAAGAACGACGAGCCGCAGGGCAACCAGGTGTTCTGCCCTGCGAAGAAGGTCTATCCGCTGGTCTATGACGCCATGAAGCGCGCCATGGACGAGACCGGACAGGCCAAGATCTTCTCGGCCAACATCACCGCCGACGACCACTACGAAATGCTGCATCGTGCCGATTTCATCCTTGAAGCCTTCGGTCCCGATGCCGACAAGGTGGCCTTCCTGGTCGACGGTTTCGTCGGCGGCCCCGGCATGATCACCACCGCACGCCGGCAGTACCCGAACCAGTACCTGCACTACCATCGTGCCGGCCACGGCATGATCACTTCGCCGTCCGCCAAGCGCGGCTACACGGCCTTCGTGCTGGCGAAGATCGCCCGCCTGCAGGGTGCTTCCGGCATCCACGTCGGCACCATGGGCTACGGCAAGATGGAAGGCGACCAGTCCGACAAGCTGATTGCTTACATGATCGAGCGCGACGAGTGCCAGGGCCCGGTGTACTTCCAGAAGTGGTACGGCATGAAGCCGACCACGCCGATCATTTCCGGCGGCATGAACGCGCTGCGCTTGCCCGGCTTCTTCGAGAACCTCGGCCACGGCAACGTGATCAACACATCGGGTGGCGGCGCTTACGGCCACATCGACAGCCCGGCTGCCGGTGCCATCTCCTTGCGCCAGTCCTACGAGTGCTGGAAGTCCGGCACCGATCCGATCGAGTTCGCCAAGAGTCACAAGGAATTCGCCCGCGCCTTCGAATCCTTCCCGGGCGATGCCGACAAGCTCTACCCGGGTTGGCGTGAGAAACTGGGTGCGCACAAGTAAAACCCGTTAGCCACAGAGGACACAGAGAACACAGAGAGAACCGTGTTTTCTTGCTTTTCTCTGTGATCTCTGTGGCTGCTTTCCGGTCTTAATTTTCATGAGCGACTATCGCATACACCTCGAACCCTTCTATCAGGCCCAGGGCAGGGAGGTCATCCTCTACGAAGCCGCCTACGCGGCGCGCCTGCCGGTCATGCTCAAGGGGCCCACCGGCTGCGGCAAGTCGCGCTTCGTCGAATACATGGCGTGGAAGCTGGGCAAGCCGCTGATCACCGTGGCCTGCAACGAGGACATGACCGCTTCGGATCTCGTCGGCCGCTACCTGCTCGATGCCACCGGTACGCGCTGGCTCGACGGCCCCCTGACCACCGCCGCGCGCATGGGGGCGATCTGCTATCTCGACGAGATCGTCGAGGCACGGCAGGACACCACCGTCGTGATTCATCCGCTGACCGACCACCGCCGCGTGCTGCCGCTGGACAAGAAGGGCGAACTGATCGAGGCGCATCCCGATTTCCAACTGGTGATCTCCTACAATCCCGGCTATCAGTCGCTGATGAAGGATCTCAAGCAATCGACCAAGCAGCGCTTCACCGCCTTCGATTTCGACTACCCGGAGGCGGCGCTGGAAACGCAGATCGTGACCAAGGAATCCGGCCTTGACGCCGACACGGTGCAGAAACTGGTAAAGATCGCCCGGACGGCGCGCAACCTCAAGGGGCACGGCCTCGACGAGGGCATTTCGACGCGCCTGATCGTCTATGCCGCGACTTTGATCAAACGCGGCGTCGCGCCGCAGGACGCCTGCCGCATGGCCATGGTGAGGCCTATCACCGACGACGCCGACATACGCGCCACGCTAGACCATGCGGTCGACGCCAGCTTTGGCTGAAAAGTCGGCGCTAACGATATGGCGCTAAGCGGCGCGAACCGGCCTTAGGCAGCGATACCACATGGTCACGGGGGTGCGACAGGTGCCGGATGCGCGCAACCGCAGCTACGCGCATCCCGAGGTGCAGGCAGCGTGGCAGACACTGGACTGCGGCTTTGCCGCAGTCGCCGATGTTTTCGAAGAGTGCATCCACGCTGCGCTCGCCGGCTTCAGCAAACCGCAACTGGATGCCTACCTCGAGGCGGCCCGTTTCATCGGCAAGCTTGGCCGCGGGCCCGAACCGCTGCTCGCATTTCTCGAAGAATGGCCGACGGTGGTGGCCGCCGCCAGTGGCGATCAGGAGCCCCTTCTGCCGCAAGTGGTGGGCGTCATCCGCGTGATGCAGAAGTCGCCCAACAGCAAGGCCATCGCGCCTTTCTTGCAAACTCTCGCGGCGGTCGCCCGGCGCCTGCAATCGGCCGAGCAGATAGAGGTCTATCTCGACATCGCGCTGAACCTGATGGCGCGCACCACGGGGTCGATCCACGGTCACCACACCACCTTTCCCAGTCCCGGCCTGCCGCATTTTTTCGAACAGGCGCCGCGACTGCTGGGCCTCTTGTCCACCGCCGGCCTGAAGAACTGGACCGACTACGGCATCCGTAATTACTCGAAGCATCCGGAGCGGCAGGAGGAGTACTTCCGCCTGGACTCTGCGGACAGTCGTGCGGTGATGCAGCGCGAGCGCCACGGCACCCTGTTTGCCGACGTCGAACGCAAGCTCGATTTGTACCTGCGTGCTCTGTGGCAGGACAGCGATCTGCTGGTGCCGTATACGACGGCCTTCGATGAGTTGCGCAAGCCGATACCCTATTACGACAAGCTCGGCATGCGCGTGCCGGATGTGTTCGACGACACGGCGGTTGCCAGCGGCCTTGACCGCTACCGGGCAGTGCTCGCCCACATGGTCGGCCACCGTCGCTGGAGCACCCAGATCATCGCCGACAACTACAGCCCCTTCCAGCGCATGGCGGTGGAGTTCTTCGAGGACTGCCGCGTCGAGACCCTGCTGATCCGCGAATATCCCGGCTTGCGGCGCATCTTCCTCGCCCTGCACCCCTTCCCCGGCGAGGCCGAGTGCGACCCGGAGACTACCTCCTGCCTGCGCCACCGCCTCGCGATGTTGTCCTACGCGCTGCTCGATCCGCAGCACCCGTATACGAATCCGCAACTGCTCGAATTCACCGCGCGCTTTCATGACATCCTGGGCCAGGATATTTCCAGCACGCGAGAGATGGCGGACCTGGCGCTCTCCTACGTCGCCCGCACGCGGCGCCAGAGCGACCAGTTGGCCCGGGTCCATTTCGACAACACCGTCATCGATTACCGCGACGACAACCGCCACCTGTGGCAGTACATCGAGGACAGCGACGACGAAGAGTTCTTCGACGATCCCGACAAACAGACCAGGAAGCCGGCCGAGACCCAGTCCCTGCCGCCGCGTCGCTACCCGGAATGGGATGCCGGCAGCCAGACCTATCGTCCCGACTGGGTTAGCGTCTACGAGGCGCTGCACCCTTCGGGCGATGCCGCGGACATCGACCGCCTGCTGGAAAAGCATGCCGTGCTCGCCAAGCAGTTGAAGCGACTGCTCGATCTGCTCAAGCCGCAGAACAAGGTGCGCATCCGCTACCAGGAGGAGGGCAGCGATCTCGATCTCGATGTCGCCATCAGTTCCCTGATCGACTACAAGAGCGGCGTCGCGCCCGATCCGCGCATCAACATGAGCCATCGTACCGACGGCCGCAGCATCGAGGTATTGCTCCTGCTCGATTTGTCGGAGTCGCTCAACCAGAAAGTCGGCGCTGGCGGCACGGCGGGGCAGACCATTCTCGAACTCAGCCAGGAAGCCGTCTCGCTGCTGGCCTGGGCCATCGACTGCCTTGGCGACCCGTACGCCATCGCCGGCTTCCATTCCAATACCCGCCACGAGGTGCGCTACCAGCACATCAAGGGTTTTTCGGAGCGCTGGGACGATACCGTCAAAGCCCGGCTGGCCGCAATGGAGGCGGGATGGTCCACCCGCATGGGCGCCGCGCTGCGCCACGCCGGGCACTATCTGGCTGCGCGCCGCGCCGACAAGAAAATCCTTTTGTTGCTGACCGATGGCGAACCGGCCGACATCGATGTCACCGAGCCCGGTCACCTGCGCGCCGATGCGAAGAAGGCTGTCGACGAACTTGACGCGCAGGGCATCGCGACGTTCTGCCTGAGTCTCGACGCCAAGGCCGACGAGTATGTAAGCGAGATATTCGGCAAGCGCTGGCAGGTGCTCGATCGAATCGAGCGTCTGCCCGAACGCCTGCCGTTGCTGTACCTGAGCCTGACGCGCTGAGAGATTACCGGGGTTCGCCCCGGCAACAAACCGCTGTTCCGGCGAGACAACCCTGCTCCTGGCCGGCTTGGTAGCCCCCCAATCGCCGTGTCGCCAGAGCCGACTTGCTGCGATGGTGGGGGGGCCGCTTGGTTCCCTAAGCGGAAGTGGCCAGCTTGAGAAAGAGGATGTTTAGCAACTCATTGGTATCGTTGCGCACAATTTGAAACGCAAAACTTAGTACGCTCACTCTTAGGCACTATTCTTCGACTCGGTCAAATGTCAAATCCGCTAGTTCATGTGGTCTTCGCTGGGAGTGGTACTTAAGGTCGCTCAAAAATGGTTCCGACTCGTCTCCATCGAGAGTCACTGCATCTTCGAAGGCTTCGAGGTGTAATTGGTCGTACCAAATGCCGTTTTGACCAACGCGGCGAATGTAGAGGTAATAGTCGGCGTATAAACCGCAAGCGTCGAGTACGGTTCTCAAACAAATGCCCTCGACGATGCATGGCCTTTGCTTGTCTCGTTCCTCAAGGACTAACCGTAACTCAGGTATTGGCCGGAGACCCATGACCCGCCTTGTTGAGTCCCATTTGGGCTACTGTTTTGCCTGAAGCATTGCCGCCATTTTCTGGTGAATCAGGTTGACTGCTTTCAGAGGGCGCAACATCACTTTGAACTCGACGATCTTTCCCTCGTCATTCCACTTGATCATATCTACCCCGTTCACACTGATGCCGTCTATCTCGACCTGGAACTCCAGAATGGCGTCTCGATCGCCCGTGACTTCACGGACGTAACGAAAGGATTCGTTGCAGAAAACGTGGAACGCTGCGGCGAGGTACTTCTTTGTTATGGCCTTTCCGACTTGAGGCGAGTGCACTACCGGGGAATGAAAGACCGCGTCTTCGGCAAGAAGTGAATCAAGGCCCTGCGCGTTACGGTCCTTAACGAGTTGATGCCAGATACTGATCGGATTGGCCGCCATGATTTGGCTCCTGGGAGTTGGTCGTTGGTTGAAAGACGTCTAACGAATCTGTAGCGTAATCCTTTTGATGCCCGCATCGCGTCACTACGCGAATGGAATGACAACCGCGACCGGGGGGTTTTGGCCGCCAAGAGTCCTTTAGCAGTGGGTCCCATTACGAAACGTCAACAATCTTGAGGCCAGCCTTGCGCGCGGCTGAAAGTTGCCGATGGTCGGCTGACACAAAGGCATCTGGTTTGCAGGCCAGTGCGCATGCGACATGGAGAGCATCCATCGCTCGAAGTGGATGCAATTCCAGCAGTGAAACAACCGAGGCCAGAACCTCCGGCGTGATCTGGCAGACGTCGACATCCGCCAGATCGGCCATTGCGTCACCCTTTAGTCTTAGGTATGCGGCTTTGGTGAGCTTCTTTTCGCGCAAGAGGCGGGACAGAGTGGAGACCAGTTCCGGTAGGCAGATGACGCTGACGACAAGACTGTCTGCCTGTTGGCACTTCGCCAATACCTTGTCGGATCCCTGTTCTGCAACATAACGTTTCGCAAAAGCAGAGGTATCCAGAAACACCTTCACGCCGAATCATCCCGATCGCTCAGTATTTCCCGACTCAACGACAAGCCCTTGACCGTCAATGGCGTGCCTTGTCTTTTCCAGGACGGCACCCCGGAATGGACAGGCACAATCTCGGCGATAGGTTTTCCGTTACGGAAAACGCGAACCGTATCTCCGCCTTCGACGGCGTCGAAATAATCCTTGGCGTGATTGCGCAACTCGGTGAACGTGGTTTCCCGCATGATGGCCCTTTACGTTAATGTCCATTATAATGTACATTCTTCAGGCCATGTCAATAAGCCAGCGGCAGACGGAATAGTGTCTGCTCCACATGGAATGGCCGCTCCGACTGCCCACCATCGGCCACAAGTTGCCCTTGACTGAAAGTCGGCGCTGGCGGTACGGCGCGGAAATGCTACTCGACGCGAATCCAGGTCTGGGTGCGCGAAATGAACAGGAACGAGCCGGTCATTTCCAGCTTCTTGCCGCCCTCGATGACCGTCACCTTGGCGCCGTAAACCGAGCCCTTGTTCGGATCGAGGATCTTGCCTCCGCTCCAGACGTTGTCGCCGTCCTTCTTCAGGTCGCTCAGGATGGTCATGCCGATCACCGGCTTGCCCTTGCGCGGATCGTCGCTGGCGCATTCGTCGCACTTCGAGTCCTGCTTGGCCGGATCGACGATTTTCTCGATCTTTCCTGAAATCACGCCATCCTTTTCCGTGATGCGGACGAAGGATTTGGCTTTCTTTGTTTCGTCGTCAATGGTTTGCCAGAGGCCGACCGGAGACATCGACTGGGCGAAGGCCGTCAGGGTAACGCCGGCGGCAAATGCGGTGACGCAGAGGCGGGATAGCAGTGAGGCCATGGAAGTCTCCTTGTGAGCTGATTGTGGTTAGCCGGCTCGATTCTAGCCGTACAGGAAGCAATAGCAACGGCCTTATTCGAAGGATAAGAAAAAGTGAATGGCGCTTATATATCGATCCGATTACATTGTCCGCTGACAAGGCGGAGTGAGTTGCGCCGGCGGTGCTTGGCGGGCAATTTCGCAACATTTCTAGGGAGCAGGCCCCATGCATCAGGGACGCAAGACGCTGACGCGTTACACCATCGAGGAAGAGCACAAGCATCCGGGCGCCTCGGGGGAGTTTTCCGGTTTGCTCAACTCGCTGGCCACGGCCATCAAGATCATCTCCAACCAGGTGAACAAGGGCGCATTGGTCGGCGCGCTGGGCAATGCCGGCGCCGATGGCGTCTCGGTCAACGTCCAGGGCGAGGTGCAGAAGAAACTCGACGTGATGAGCAACGACGTCATGCTGCAGGAAAACGAGTGGTCCGGAAACTTGAGTGGCATGGCTTCCGAGGAAATGGAAGATGTGTACGTCCTTCCCGCCCATTGCAAGCGCGGCAAGTACCTGCTGGTTTTCGATCCGCTGGACGGCAGTTCCAACATCGACGTCAACCTGACGGTGGGAACCATATTTTCGATCCTGCGCGCACCGAATCCGGGCCAGGACGCCAGCCTCGAAGATTTCCTGCAGCCGGGAACGAAACAGGTTTGCGCCGGCCTCGCGCTGTACGGGCCTTCGACCATGCTGGTGCTGACTACCGGCGATGGTGTCGATGGCTTCACTCTGGATCGCGACATCGGGGCCTTCATTCTCACGCACCCGCAGATGCGTATTCCGGCTGAAACCCATGAATTTGCCATCAACTCGTCGAACGCGCGCTTCTGGGAACCTCCGGTGCAGCGTTATGTGGAAGAGTGCCTGGCGGGCAGGACGGGGTCCAGGGACAAGGACTTCAACATGCGCTGGGTCGCCTCGCTGGTGGCGGAAACCTTCCGTATCCTGACGCGCGGCGGCATTTTCATGTACCCCAAGGACAGCAAGGATGCCTCCAAGTCCGGCCGCTTGCGCCTGATGTACGAGGCCAATCCGATCTCATTCATGATCGAGCAGGCTGGCGGACTCTCAACCACAGGTCGCGAGCGCGTGATGGAGATGTCCCCGACGGAACTGCACCAGCGCGTGCCGCTGATCTTTGGTTCGAAGCGCGAAGTCGAACGCGTCATCCGTTATCATCAGGAATATGCCAACGGCAAGGAACCGGACACCTTCAATTCGCCCTTGTTTGCAACCCGCTCGCTGTTCAGGACCCAATAAATAGTCATCCAGGAGGCTCCTCCATGTCGGTCAAGCATCCCATCGTTGCCATTACCGGATCTTCCGGCGCCGGCACGTCCACGGTCACCAAGTCTTTCGATCTGGTTTTTCGCCGCGAAAACATCAGGGCAGCCATCGTCGAGGGCGATTCCTTTCATCGCTTTGACCGCAAGGCCATGAAAGTGGCGGCGGAAGAAGCGCGGCTCAAGGGCAACAATAACTTCAGTCATTTCGGTCCCGAGGCCAATCTGCTGGAAGAGTTGGGCGATCTGTTCAGGACCTATGGCGAAACGGGCAAGGGCAAGGTAAGGAAGTATCTGCACAATGCCGACGAAGCGGCACCCTATGGCCAGCAGTCCGGAGAATTCACGCCCTGGGAAGACATGCCCGGCGACACCGACCTGATGTTCTACGAGGGTCTGCACGGCGCCGCGGTAACAGACAAGGTCAATGTTGCGCAGCACGCCGACCTGCTGGTCGGCGTGGTGCCCATCATCAACCTGGAGTGGATCCAGAAGTTGCAGCGCGACAAAAGTCAGCGCGGCTATTCGACCGAGGCCGTGGTGGATACGGTGCTGCGCCGCATGCCCGATTACGTGAACTACATCACGCCGCAGTTTTCGCGGACCCACATCAATTTCCAGCGGGTGCCGACGGTCGATACGTCGAATCCCTTCATCGCCCGTGATATTCCAACGGCCGACGAGAGTTTCGTCGTGATCCGCTTTGCCAATCCAAAGGGTATCGACTTTCCCTATCTGCTGTCGATGGTCCACGATTCCTTCATGTCGCGGCCGAACATCATCGTGGTGCCGGGCGGAAAGATGGAACTGGCGATGCAACTGATCTTCACGCCCCTGATTCTGCGCATGATGGACAACCGCAAGCGATCCTGACCGTCGTCGAATCAAGTACCTAGCCGTCTGGCTAGCGCGATCCACCCGGTTTCGCCGATAATACCGGGCTTCCTTGACGGTACTGATTCCGTCACTCAATTTTCCGATGCCGCCATGACAACCTCCCCATCCGCTTCCACTTCCGCAGTTGCCCCAGTGGGCGCCAGTCTTGCCAACGCCATTCGCGCCCTTGCCATGGACGGGGTGCAGAAAGCCAATTCCGGGCACCCCGGTGCTCCCATGGGCATGGCGGAAATAGCCGAGGTGCTGTGGAACCGCCACCTGCGCCACAACCCGGCCAATCCCAAGTGGGCCGACCGCGACCGCTTCGTGCTGTCCAACGGCCACGGCTCGATGCTTATTTACGCCCTGCTGCACCTGACCGGCTACGATCTGTCGATCGATGACCTGAAGCAGTTCCGCCAGTTGCACAGCAAGACGCCGGGCCATCCCGAGTACGGCTATACGGCAGGCGTCGAGACCACCACCGGCCCGCTCGGCCAGGGCATAACCAATGCCGTCGGCATGGCCATGGCGGAGAAGCTGCTGGCTGCCGAGTTCAACCGGCCCGGCCACGAGATCGTTGATCATCGCACCTACGTGTTTCTCGGCGACGGCTGCCTGATGGAAGGCATTTCGCACGAATCCTGTGCGCTGGCCGGTACCTGGGGCCTGTCCAAACTGACGGCGTTCTGGGACGACAACGGCATTTCCATCGACGGTCATGTCGAAGGCTGGTTTACCGACGACACGCCGAAGCGTTTCGAGGCTTACGGCTGGCACGTGGTGCCGAACGTCGATGGCCATGATCCGGTGGCGCTGAATGCCGCCATGGAGGCGGCCAAGGCGGTCACCGACAAGCCTTCGCTGATCTGCTGCAAGACGGTGATCGGTCTCGGTTCGCCCAACAAGGCCGGCACTCACGATGTCCATGGTGCGCCTTTGGGCGATGCCGAAATCGCCGCCGCGCGCACGCACATCGGCTGGCCGCATGCGCCCTTTGAAATTCCGCCGGAAGTCTACGCCGGTTGGGATGCGAAGAAGAAGGGGGCCGAACGGGAAGGCAACTGGAACAAGAAGTTCGAGGCTTACGCCAAGGCTTTTCCGGCGGAAGCGGACGAGTTCACGCGCCGCATGGCCAATCAACTGCCGGCCAACTGGGCGGAGCACGCCAGAAAGGCCGTCGAGGCGGTCAACGCCAAGGGCGAAACCGTCGCTACCCGCAAGGCCTCGCAGATCGCCATCAACGCGCTGGCCCCGGCCCTGCCCGAATTCCTTGGCGGCTCCGCCGACCTCACCGGCTCCAACCTGACCGATTGGGCGGGCTGCACCAAAGTCTCCGGCAAGAAACCAGGCAACTACATCTCCTACGGTGTGCGCGAGTTCGGCATGGCGGCGATCATGAACGGTATGGCGCTGCATGGCGGCGTCCTGCCTTTCGGCGGCACTTTCCTGATGTTCTCGGAATATGCCCGCAACGCCCTGCGCATGGCCGCACTGATGAAGCAGCGCGTGATCTACGTTTTCACCCATGACTCGATCGGCCTCGGCGAGGACGGCCCGACCCACCAGCCGGTGGAGCAGACCGCCACGCTGCGCATGATTCCGAACATGGATGTCTGGCGTCCCTGCGACACGGTGGAAACCATGGTGGCATGGACTTCGTCGGTGGAAAAACTTACCGGCCCCAGTTCATTGTGCCTGTCGCGCCAGAACCTGCCTTTCGTGCCGCGCGACGCGGCGGCCATCGCCAATATCGCCCGGGGCGGCTATATCATTTCCGAAGCGAAGAACGGCAAACCCAAGGCCATCATCATCGCTACCGGTTCCGAGGTCGAACTTGCCCTCAAGGCGCAGGCGGCGATGGAAGCCGAAATTCCGGTGCGCGTGGTGTCGATGCCCTCTACCAATGTCTTCGACCGGCAGGATGCCGCCTACCGGGAATCGGTGCTGATCAAGGGCGTGCCCCGGGTCGCCATCGAAGCCGGCGTCACCGACGGCTGGCACAAGTATGTCGGCGCAAAGGATGGCGGCCAGGGCGCGGTCATCGGCCTCGACCGCTTCGGCGAGTCGGCCCCGGCCGGCCAACTGTTCAAGGAATTTGGTTTCACGGTGGCAAATGTCGTGAAGACGGTCGAGCAATTCATCTAATCACACCCAGGAGTTTATTAGCATGGCTATCAAGGTTGGCATCAACGGCTTCGGCCGCATCGGCCGCATGGCATTTCGCGCCATCGCCAAGGATTTTCCCGAGATCGAAGTGGTCGGCATCAATGACCTGCTCGAGCCCGATTATCTGGCCTACATGCTGAAGTACGACTCGGTGCACGGCAACTTCAACGGTGACATCGCCGTCGACGGCAACACCCTGATCGTCAATGGCAAGAAAATCCGCCTGACGGCCGAGAAGGATCCCGCCAACCTGAAGTGGAACGAAATTGGCGCCGAGATCATCATCGAATCGACGGGCTTCTTCCTGACCAAGGACACCTGTCAGAAGCACATCGATGCCGGCGCCAAAAAGGTCGTCCAGTCGGCCCCGTCCAAGGACGACACGCCGATGTTCGTCTATGGCGTGAATCACCAGAAGTACGCCGGCGAGGCCATCGTTTCCGCCGCGTCCTGCACCACCAACTGCCTGGCTCCCGTGGCCAAGGTGCTGCACGACAACTGGGGCATCAAGCGCGGCCTGATGACCACGGTGCATGCCGCTACCGCCACGCAGAAGACTGTCGATGGCCCGTCCAACAAGGACTGGCGCGGCGGCCGCGGCATACTGGAAAACATCATCCCGTCATCGACCGGCGCCGCCAAGGCTGTTGGAATAGTGATTCCGGAACTCAACAAGAAGCTGACAGGCATGTCCTTCCGCGTCCCGACCTCCGACGTCTCGGTGGTCGACCTGACCGTCGAACTCATCAAGGAAGCGCCCTACAAGGACATCTGTGCGGCGATGAAGGCCGCCTCGGAAGGTTCGATGAAGGGTGTGCTGGGCTACACCGAAGAGAAAGTGGTCGCCACCGACTTCCGCGGCTGCTCCCTGCCCTCGACCTTCGATGCCGAAGCCGGCATAGCGCTGGACAGCACCTTCGTCAAGGTCGTCGCCTGGTACGACAACGAGTACGGCTACACCTGCAACATGCTGCGCTTCCTTACACACGTCGCCAAGTAAGGAAACCGCGATGACGTTCAAGCGCCTCACTGATTTCGACCTGAAGGGCAAGCGCGTCTTCATTCGCGCCGACCTTAATGTCCCGGTCAAGGATGGCAAGGTTACGTCGGATGCCCGCATCACCGCTTCCATGCCGACCATCGAGCATTGTCTCAAGGGGGGGGCGAAGGTAATGGTCACCTCGCACCTGGGTCGCCCGGAAGAGGGTGTGCTCACAGAAGAAAACTCGCTCAAGCCGGTTGCCGATGTCATGACTGCCAAGCTTGGCAATCCGGTGCGGGTGATCCGCGACTGGGTCGATGGCGGCTCGTGGGTAAATGAGCTTGCCGCCGGCGAAGTGGTGCTGCTGGAAAACTGCCGTTTCAACAAGGGCGAGAAGAAGAACGTCGAAACCACGGCACGAAAATACGCCGCGCTCTGCGACCTGTTCGTCATGGACGCCTTCGGTACCGCGCACCGCGCCGAGGCGTCGACCTACGGCGTGGCGCAGTTCGCACCGGCGGCCTGCGCCGGACTGCTGGTCGCGGCGGAACTCGAAGCGCTGACCAAGGCGCTGGCGACTCCGGCGCGGCCGATGGTCGCCATCGTCGGCGGCTCCAAGGTGTCGACCAAGCTTACGGTGCTCGAAGCGCTGTCGGAAAAAGTCGACCAGATGGTGGTCGGCGGCGGCATCGCCAATACCTTTCTCAAGGCCAGCGGCAAGAACGTCGGCAAGTCGCTGTGCGAGGATGACCTGGTGCCCACCGCACAGGCGCTGATGAAGAAAATGACAGCGCGTGGCGCTACCATCCCGATTGCTGTCGACGTGGTCTGCGGCAAGAAGTTCGACGCGACCGAGCCCGCCGTGCAAAAGGATGCCGGCGCCGTGGCCGATGACGACATGATTTTCGACATCGGCCCGAAGTCGGCGCAGGAACTGGTCGACATCATCATGAAGGCGGGCACGGTCGTGTGGAACGGCCCGGTCGGCGTGTTCGAGTTCGATCAGTTCGGTGCCGGTACCAAGGCCATCGCCATGGCCATCGCCAACACCAAGGCCTTCACCCTGGCCGGCGGCGGCGACACGATCGCCGCGATCCAGAAGTACGACATCTACGACAAGGTGTCCTATATCTCGACGGCCGGTGGCGCCTTCCTCGAGTTCCTGGAGGGCAAGCGCCTGCCGGCGATCGATATGCTGGAGCAGCGCGCCAAGGGCTGAGTGATCGTGGACAGATCCACTCAGCAACTGACCGAGCCATGACAGACAAGCGCTCGACCAAGATCGTCGCCACTCTGGGGCCGGCTTCCAGCAGTCCGGAACGGCTCGCCGAACTGGTGGCGGCGGGCGTCGATGTGGTGCGTCTGAATTTTTCTCATGGCACGGCGGAAGATCACAAAAAGCGCATCGAAATATTGCGTGACGCCGCGCACAAGGCTGCCCGCACCGTCGGCGTGATGGCCGACCTGCAGGGACCGAAAATCCGCATCGGCAAGTTCGCGGCAGGCCCGGTGGCGATCAAGGCGGGGCAAGCCTTCATACTCGATGCCGCGTGCGCGCTGGGCGATGCAGGCCGGGTCGGCCTCGACTATCCCGAACTGGTCGAGGATGTCGTCGCCGGCGATGTGCTGCTGCTCGACGACGGGCGAACGGTATTCGACGTCGAGCGCATCGAAGGCAGCGAAATTCACTGCCGCAACCGGCACGACGGCGAGCTTTCCAACAACAAGGGCATCAACAAGCAGGGCGGCGGGCTTTCCGCGCCGGCGCTGACCCCCAAGGATATCGCGGACATCAAGACGGCCGCCGCGCTCAACGTCGATTATGTCGCCGTGTCCTTTCCAAAATCCGGCGCCGATATGCGGCAGGCGCGCCAACTGCTGCGCGATGCCGGATCCGACGCACTGGTGATTGCCAAGATCGAACGCGTCGAGGCGGTGGAGAATCTCGAAGACATCCTGCATGCAACCGACGGCATCATGGTGGCGCGCGGCGACCTGGCGGTCGAGGTGGGCGACGCGGCCGTGCCGGCCCTGCAAAAGCGCATGATCCGCATGGCCCGCGAATACAACCGCTTTGCCATTACCGCCACGCAAATGATGGAGTCGATGATTAACAGTCCGGTGCCGACCCGCGCCGAGGTGTCGGACGTCGCCAATGCCGTGCTCGATGGCACCGATGCCGTCATGCTGTCCGCCGAAACGGCTTCCGGCGCCTATCCGGTGGAGGCGGTGGCGGCCATGGCGCGGGTCTGCATCGCCGCCGAGAAATCGCAGACGGTCACCCTCGATACGCACTTCCTCGATCAGGTGTTCACGCGCATCGACCAGTCGATCTCGATGGCGGCGATATTCACCGCCTTCCACCTCAAGGTGAAGGCCATCGCCACGCTGACCGAGTCGGGCTCGACCACGCTGTGGATGAGCCGGCTCAATTCCGGCGTACCCATCTACGCCCTGACGCCGCGCATCCGCACCCGCTACCGCGTCAGCATCTACCGTGACGTTTATCCGCTGCTGACCGAATACATCGCCACGGATCGCGATGAACTCCTGTGGCAGGCGGAGGAAATCCTGATTGCTGCCGGTGCCGTCGAGAAGGGTGATCTGATCGTCCTCACCATCGGTGAGCCGATCGGTCAGGCCGGCGGTACCAACACCATGAAACTTGTAAAAGTCGGCGAGCACCGCCGGCCCAAATCCGCGCCCCGATAACCCAAGGAGATTGTTATGCCCCTAGTATCCATGCGTCAACTGCTCGACCACGCCGCAGAAAACGGCTATGGCCTGCCCGCGTTCAACGTCAATAACCTGGAACAGATCCAGGCCATCATGGAAGCTGCCGCCGAAACCAACAGCCCGGTCATCATGCAGGGCTCGGCCGGCGCCCGCAAGTATGCCGGCGAGCCTTACCTGCGCCACCTGATCGAAGCGGCGATCGAGACCCATCCGGACATTCCCATCGTGATGCACCAGGATCACGGCGCCAGCCCGGCGATCTGCATCCAGTCGATGCGCTCGGGCTTTTCCAGCGTGATGATGGACGGCTCGCTGCAGGAAGATGCCAAGACCCCGGCCAGTTTCGAGTACAACGCCAGGGTCAGTCGCCACGTGGTCGACATCGCCCACGCCATAGGTGTCTCCGTCGAGGGAGAACTGGGCTGCCTGGGCTCGCTGGAAACCGGCATGGGCGAGAAGGAAGACGGCCACGGCGCGGAGGGCGCGCTGTCCCACGACCAGTTGCTGACCGACCCCAATGAAGCCGCCGAGTTCGTCAAGGAGACCGGCGTGGACGCGCTGGCGATTGCCATCGGCACCTCGCACGGCGCCTACAAATTCACGCGGCCGCCCACCGGAGCCGTGCTGCGCATCGACCGCATCAAGGAAATCCACGCCCGCATTCCCAATACCCATCTGGTCATGCACGGTTCTTCGTCGGTGCCGCAGGAGTGGCTCAAAATAATCAACCAGTACGGCGGCACCATGGGCGAAACCTATGGTGTGCCGGTCGCGGAAATAGTCGAAGGCATCAAGCACGGCGTGCGCAAGATCAATATCGACACCGACCTGCGCATGGCCTCGACCGGCGCGATCCGCAAGTACCTGGCTGAAAACACCAAGGATTTCGATCCGCGCAAATATCTGGCTGCGGCGCGCAAGGCGATGAAGGAAATCTGCGTTGCCCGCTATCAGGCCTTTGGCTGTGCCGGCCAGGCCGGCAGGATCAAGCCGGTTTCCATGGAGAAGATGGCAGAGCGCTACAAGAAGGGCGAACTGAACGCGATCGTCAAATGATCGGCGATTTGCGGTAAATTACTTGCCCGCCCGACTCCGGCGGCCTGTCCTTTTTCCGGCATGAACATCCAGTCCCATACTTTCGATCGACTGCGCAGGTTCTTCAGCGGCGGCCTCGACATAGTCGAATATGCCGGCCTGCTGGCGATTGCCTTCGCCACCACCATCGCGATGTATCAGGAGGCGATGGGCATGATCGAGTCGCACCGGGTGGCGCTGGCGGATCTGCTGCTGATGTTCCTCTTCCTCGAAGTGCTGGCGATGATCGGCCAGTATTTGAAGTCAGGGCAGGTTCAGGTGCGTTTTCCGCTGTACATCGGCATGGTGGCGCTGGCGCGCTACCTGATACTCGATCTCAAGGAAATGACCGAATGGCGCATGCTGGCGGTCGCTGCCGCAATATTCCTGCTGACGATTTCCGTACTGGCGATCCGTTACGGCCATGTCCGCTTTCCCTATCGCGAGGATGCCGACGAAAAGCTCGGCAAGCCCTACGTTCGCGAGTAAACCTCCTGTTCAGAGCATCCCCATGTCCACTCCAATGCCTCCATTGTTCGAATCCACCATCAAGAGCCTGCCGCTGCTTGGCCGCGGCAAGGTGCGCGACATCTACGCCGTCGGCGATGACAAACTGCTGATCGTCACCACCGACCGCCTGTCGGCCTTCGATGTGATCCTGCCCGACCCGATTCCGGGCAAGGGCGCCGTTCTCACCGCCGTGGCCAATTTCTGGTTCGGCAAGCTGGCCCACGTGGTTCCCAGTCAGTTGACCGGCATCGATCCCGAGACCGTGGTAACGGGTGCCGAAGAACAGGCCCAGGTGCGCGGCCGCGCGCTGGTGGTGAGACGCCTGAAGCCCCTGCCGATAGAAGCGGTAGCCCGTGGCTATCTGATCGGATCGGGCTGGAAGGACTATCAGGCAACCGGTGCCGTATGCGGCATCGCACTGCCGCCCGGTCTGCAAATGGCCCAGCAACTGCCGGCGCCGCTATTCACTCCGGCAACCAAGGCCGAGGCAGGCGACCATGACGAAAATATCGACTACGCCACCGTCGAGAAAATGCTGGGTGCGGACCTGGCGAAGACGGTCAGGGATACCACCTTGCGCCTGTATCGCGAGGCCGCTACCTACGCCCGCGTGGTTGGCATCATCATCGCCGACACCAAGTTCGAGTTCGGGCAGGATGAGGAAGGCCGGCTGTATCTGATCGACGAGGTGCTGACGCCCGATTCATCGCGTTTCTGGCCGGCCGACCGCTACAAGGTGGGCATCAGCCCGCCCAGTTTTGACAAGCAGTTCGTCCGCGACTATCTGGAAACGCTGGACTGGAACAAGCGGGCGCCGGGACCGAAGCTGCCGCAGGACATCATCGACAAGACTGCCGCCAACTACCGCGAGGCGCTGACCCGCCTGGCCGGCCCGCACGCGATCTGATTTACCCACCGCGTTTCTTCCGATGAGCGATCCTGTCGCCGTGCCGCCAGAGCCGTCCGCAGGGGATGCCAGCCCGCGAAGCGGAATCTCTGGCATGCAAGGCACCGGCCCCGGCTCCGCCGGGAACATAACTCTTGCGGATCTGCCCAAGGTGCGCCGGATAGGGTTTGGCGCGCCGCTGCGGTGGCTTGGCCTGGGCTGGGCAGACCTCCGGCGGCAGCCTGCGGCCAGCCTGTTCTACGGCGTCGCCATCGCCGTGACCGGTGCCGTGATACTGGGGGTGACGGCGAACATGGCCTATCTGTTCGCCGCCGCCATTACCGGTTTTCTGCTGGTCGCGCCGATGCTCCTGGCCGGCCTCTATGAACTTTCGCGGCGCTATCTCGCCAACGAGCCGGCATCGGTCTTCGACTCGATGGTGGCCTGGAAGCGTAACCCCTCCGGTCTGGTCAGTTTCGGGCTGCTGTCGATACTGGCCGGCACCGCGTGGCAGGTGATATCCAACGTGATCATCGCCGTGTTCTACACCGGCAGTCCGCTGGGGCCGCGCGACATGATGATCGAGGTCGTGATCAACCCGCAGCACTACCTGATGTTCTTCATCTACGTCTGTGCCGGCGGCGTGATGGCTGCCGTGGTGTTCGCCCTCAGCGTGGTGTCGATGCCGATGCTGGTCGACCGCCGCTGCGACCTGCTCTGTGCGCTGGCAACCAGCGTTAACTCGGTTGCCGAGAACCCGTTGCCGCTGGCTTTCTGGGCTTTCATCATCATGGTGCTGACCGGCCTCGGTTTCGCCACCGCGCTGGTCGGGCTGGTAGTCGTCATGCCCTGGCTCGGACACGCCAGTTTTCACGCCTACAAAGATCTCGTCGCATAGACGGCGAGGCATTGCAGTCGCCTCCTTCGCCCCAACCTGAGAGCCATGAACCCATTACTCGATTTCAGCGGGCTGCCCCGCTTTGACGCCGTTCAGCCCGAACACGTCACCCCCGCCATCCGCCAGCTGCTCGATGAAAACCGTGCATTGATCAAGAGCTTGATTGCGCCGGAAACCGCCGCAACCTGGGATGCGTTCGTGCAGCCGATGCTCGATGCCGGAGAGCGCCTGTCGCGTGCCTGGGGCGTCGTCGGGCATTTGCATGCGGTCAATGACGTGCCGCCCTGGCGCGAGGCCTACAACGCCATATTGCCGGAAGTTTCCAGCTTCTATGCCGATCTCGGACAGAACCTTGAGCTGTTTGCCAAGTTCAAGCGGCTCGCCGCCGGTGCCGAATTCCTCACGCTGTCGCCGGCCCGGCGCCGCATCATCGAAAACGATCTGCGCGATTTCCGGCTCTCGGGCGCGGAACTGCCCGAAGACCGCAAGCCCCGCTTCAAGGAAATCCAGGAAGAACTGTCGGCGCTGGGCGCGAAGTTTTCCGAAAACGTGCTGGACGCGACCAATGCTCACGCCGAGTGGATCGAGGACGAAGCCGGAATTGAAGGCCTGCCTGCGGACGCAAAGGCCGCGGCAAGGGCGGCTGCGGAAAAGGATGGCAGACAGGGGTGGAAGTTCACCCTGCATGCCCCGTCCTACATTCCGGTGCTGCAGTTTTGCGACAACCACGAATTGCGCGCACGGCTGTACCGCGCCTACGCCACGCGGGCCTCGGAGTTCGGCCCTGAAACATTGAACAACGGCCCGCTGATCGACCGCCTGCTCGCGCTGCGCAGCGAAGAAGCGCAAATGCTCGGCTACGCCAACTACGCCGAAGTATCGCTGGCCACCAAGATGGCCGACACGCCGGCCCAGGTGGCCGCCTTCCAGCGCGACATGGCGGCCAAGGCGCGCCCCTTCGCCGAGCGGGACGTCGCAGAACTGCGCGATTTCGCCCGGCAGGAACTCGGCATGGATGCGCTTGAAAGCTGGGACCTCGCCTGGGCTTCGGAAAAGCTCAAGCAGCAACGCTACAGTTTTTCAGACGACGAAGTGAAGCAGTACTTTCCCGAACCCAGGGTACTGGCCGGACTGTTTCGCGTCATCGAAGCCTTGTTTGCCGTCAGGCTCGCACCCGATACGGCGCCGGCCTGGCATCCCGCCGTGCGTTTCTTCCGCATCCTCAGTGGCAAAGGCGGCGACGGCAAGCTCATCGGCCAGTTCTACCTCGACCTGTATGCCCGCGAAACGAAGCGCGGCGGGGCATGGATGGACGAAGCGGTCACCCGCCGCCGCGTCGCGAGCGGTGTGCAGACGCCGGTGGCGTACCTCAACTGCAACTTTCCGGCGCCCATTGGAGAGGGTGCGCAAATGCGGCCCGCCACCTTCAGCCACGACGATGTCATCACCCTCTTCCACGAATGCGGCCACGGCCTGCACCATCTGCTGACGCAGGTGGACGAACTGCCGGTGTCGGGCATCCACGGCGTCGAATGGGATGCCGTGGAACTGCCGAGCCAGTTCATGGAAAACTTCTGCTGGGAATGGGACGTGCTGGCCGGCATGACCGCCCACGCCGAAACCGGCGCGCCGCTGCCGCGCGCGCTGTACGACAAGATGGTTGCGGCGAAGAACTTCCAGAGCGGCTTGCAGACCTTGCGCCAGGTCGAATTCGGTTTGTTCGACCTGCTGCTGCACAGCGAGTTCGAGCCCGGCGCCGGCAGGAGCTTCATGGACCTGCTGGCGGATGTTCGACGCGAAGTGGCGGTGCTGGTTCCACCCGAATGGAACCGCTTCCCGAACAGCTTCTCGCACATTTTCGGTGGCGGCTACGCGGCCGGGTACTACAGCTACAAGTGGGCCGAGGTGCTTTCGGCCGATGCCTACGAGGCTTTCGAGGAGGCGGCGAAGACCGGCGGCAGCACGCTCGATGCGGCGACCGGCGAGCGCTTCTGGCGCGAAATCCTGTCCGTCGGCGGCTCGCGTCCGGCGCTCGAATCCTTCAAGGCATTCAGAGGGCGCGAGCCGCAACCCGATGCCTTGTTGCGGCATAGTGGCATGGCTGTCCCAGCGTAAATCACCGTAGCGCCAGCGCCGACTTTTGAAGCGTGGCGCTCAGTAGCCTTTTTCGCGCAGTTCCTGCTTCGGCTGCTCTACGCTGAAATCGATTCCGCTGAAATACTTCTGCAGCGGGCAGGGTGTGTCCGGATGGCAGCCGTGCTCGCAGGCACATTCGCGCTGGGTCTCGTCCAGGAGCACCATCTCGCCGCAGACAGGGCAGGGCGCGACAGGTGAATCGAACATGATGCACCTCCATTTCCTCGGGCTGGGCTGGCCCTGCTTTTGATTATAGGCGGCGGCCCTGCTCGGGTATCATCGGCGCATGAAAATCGCGACATGGAACGTGAACTCCCTCAAGGTGCGCCTGCCGCATGTGCTCGACTGGCTGGCGGCGACCCGGGCGGACGTGCTCTGCCTGCAGGAAACCAAGATGGAGGACAAGGTCTTCCCCCATGCCGAACTGGAAGCTGCCGGCTATCGCGCCGCGCATAACGGGCAGAAGACCTATAACGGCGTCGCTATCCTGGCGCGCGGCACGCTGGAGGATGTCCGCTGCGACATTCCGGATTTTGCCGACGAGCAGAAGCGCGTGCTGGCGGCCACGGTCAATGGCGTGCGGGTAGTCTGTGCCTATATGCCGAATGGCCAGGCGGTGGGGTCCGACAAGTACGAATACAAACTGCGCTGGCTGGCGGCGCTGGCCGAATTCTTGGGTGAGGAACTGCAACGCTGGCCGCAACTGGCCTTGCTCGGCGACTACAACATCGCGCCCGAAGATCGTGATGTGCACGACCCGGCCGCATGGAAGGACCAGATCCTGTGCAGTGAGCCGGAACGCGCCGCATTCCGCCGGTTTGTCGATCTGGGTCTGGCCGATGCATTCCGTCTCTTTGAGCAGCCGGCAAAGACTTACTCGTGGTGGGATTACCGGCAGATGGGCTTTCGCCTCAATCGCGGCCTGCGCATTGATCACGTCCTGCTGTCGGCGCCGCTGGCCGCTACCTGCACCGCCTGCGTCATCGACAAGACGCCGCGCAAGCTGGAGCGTCCGTCCGATCACGCGCCGGTGATGGCGACGCTGGAGCCTGGACCGACATGACGTCCGCAGAACTGGTGGCGCTCTATCCGGTGCTGGGCAAACTGTCGTCTGGCCTGCTGCGGCGCATCGTAGACGCCATGCAGACGCTGACAGTCCCTGCCTCCGCCGTGGTGTTCGACGAGCGTCAGCCGTGCCGCGGTTTCCCCTTCGTGCTCGAAGGGGCGATACGCGTCGTCAAACATAGTGCCAGCGGCCGCGAACTGCCACTGTACAGGGTGCTGGCAGGCGAGAGTTGCATCATCAGCTCCAGCTGCCTGCTCGGGCATGCCGACTACAACGCACGCGGCGTCAGCGAGGGCCCCACCACGCTGGCCCTGCTGCCGCGGCCCCTGTTCGAGGAAATGCTGGCGACGCCGGTGTTTCGCAACTTCGTGTTTGCGCTGTTCTCCGAGCGCATGGCCGAGTTGATGCAACTGGTGGAGGAGGTCGCCTTTCGCAAACTGGACCAGCGCCTGGCAGCGCTGCTGCTGGGCAAGGGCCGCGTGGTGCGCGCCACCCATCAGCAACTGGCGGATGAACTGGGCAGCGTGCGCGAAATGGTCAGCCGGCTGTTGAAGGGCTTTGCCGAACAGGGACTGGTGCGGCTCGGCCGCGAGCAGGTGGAGGTACTCGACGCCGCAGGTTTGCGCCGGATCGCCTCTGTGACTTAGGTTACAGTCAGGCACGCGGGACGATGGTGTAATGCGCTCACTGTTGCAAAACCCCTCAAGGAGAACACCATGAAACTGAATGTTGGCGGCATAGACCGCATACTGCGCATCGTCGTTGGACTAGGACTGGTCGGCTGGGCAGCGACGGGTGGCCCGGTATGGGCGTGGATTGGCGCGCTGCCATTGGCGACCGGTGCGATCGGCTGGTGCCCGCCCTACGCGATTTTCGGCTTCAACACCTGCGCGATGAAGAAGCCGGGCTGAATCCTCGCGGTGCCGCCTAGAACTCGATTCCCAGATTGACCGAATCGAAGGTCTGCGGGCCGCCGCTTCTTGCCGCCGTGAAGAATTCCTCGCTACGGCGCACCCGTGTCACCGAGATTCGCACGGCCTTGATGCGCAGGCTGAGGCCGGCAGTCAGGTCGTAGACGTGCGGGCGGTGGCGGACGCTCGGACCGTTGCGGAATACGGTACCGTCGAGGAAGATGTTGTGGGCGATGAGCCGGTGATCGAGGCCGGCGAAAACATACCATTCGAGGTTCTGCGCGCGCCCTGACTCGATGTCGCGGCGCATGTTCTGCAGCATCGCGCCGCCCGGCTCGATGGTGTCGGGCCCGAACCCCGTCATATGGCGCCCGAGGCGCAGGATGCCGCCGGCACGGGCCAGCGTCATCACCGTTCCGACGGTCGCGCCGCCATGCGGAATCAGTTCCAGTTCCAGTCCTGATCCGCTACTCAGGCTTTGCTTGGTCTTGCTGAAATAGGAGACCAGAAAGGCCGGTTCGTTGCCGATCTGGTTGTGCCAGCCCATCGGCTGCGGCGCGCCGATCAGCCTGTGCCAGCCGGCCTGGACTTCCCCCCCCAGTGCTGACGGGCCGACCAGACCCAGGTCGATCTCGACGGTGTCGAGGCGATTTCCCTTCGTTTGCTGCGCGGCCCCGCCGAGATAGAGCCAGGCAGCCCACGGCCGGTCGAGCGGCTGTGGCTGGCTGATGCCAATCAACTGCGGCGTGTATAGGTTCTGGCCGGCGAACAGTCCGAGGTGGATCTTGCCGCTGCCTGCCGGTGTCAGTTGCCTGAGCAGTTCCACGGCCGGCAACTGGAGCAGGTCGAACGGGCCGCCGCCACCCAGCTTGATGCCATTGGTGTAATAGCGATCGGAGCGCGCCAGCATGTCGTTTTCGACAAAGAGCTGGAATTCACTGCCTTCGGGCGGACGCAACTGGGCGCGGACGGAAGGCGCGAAGGCAGCCAGCAACGTGAGCAGAACGATGAAGCGAATCATCGCGTGCCCTGGGCTTCAGCGAGCCAGCGCAGGACTCCGCATCCGGCGGCCCGGCCGCTGGCAAGGCAGGCGGTGAGCAGGTAGCCGCCGGTCGGCGCTTCCCAGTCGAGCATTTCTCCGGCGCAGAAGGTTCCGGGCAGCGCACGCACCATCAGGTTGTCATCCAGCGCGGCAAAGTCGACGCCGCCAGCGCTGCTGATGGCTTCGTCGAGCGGGCGCGGCGAGATCAGGCGCAGCGGCAGCGACTTGATGATCGCTGCGAGCCGTGCCGGACCGGACAGATCCTCCGCGGCGGCACATTCGTGCAGCAGGGCTGCCTTGACGCCGTCGATGCCGGCGCGACGACGCAAATGGTTCGACAGCGAATCGCGGCCGCGCGGGTGAGAGAGATCGTCCGTCAGGCGCTGCAGTTTGCGCCCGGGGGCGAGGTCGAGGTAAAGCGTGGCGCTGCCGGTGGTTTCGATGGCATCGCGCAATGCGGCGGAGAAGGCGTAGATCAGGTTGCCTTCGACGCCATGCGTGGTAACGATGAATTCGCCATCGCGCTTGAGCCGTGAGCCGTCCGGCGCGACAAATTCAGCGCTTATGGTCTTTACCGGCGTGCCGGCAAAACGCCGGCGCAGATGTTCGCTCCAGGCCACATTGAAGCCGCAATTGGCCGGTCGCAGCGGCTGTACGCCGACACCTTTCGCGACCAGCAGCGGCAGCCATGCGCCGTCCGAACCCAGCCGCGCCCAACTGCCGCCGCCGAGCGCCAGCACCGTGCCGTCAGCGTCGACTCTTGTCTCGCCGGCGGGCGTGGCGAAGCGCACCATGCCGTCGGCATCCCAGCCCAGCCAGCGATGGCGCGAATGAAAAATTACGCCGGCCGCGCGCAGCCGATGCAGCCAGGCGCGCAGCAGCGGCGCGGCCTTCATTTCCTGCGGGAAGACGCGACCGGAACTGCCGACGAAGGTCTCGACGCCGAGGCTCCGCGCCCAGTCGCGCAGTTGCTGTGGGCCGAACTCCGCCAGCCAGTGGCCGACCTCCTCGCAGCGTGAGCCGTAGCGCGAGAGAAACGTGTCTGCCGCTTCCGAGTGCGTGAGATTGAGGCCGCCGCGACCGGCCTGAAGAAACTTGCGGGCCACCGATGGCATGGTGTCGAATACGTCAACGCGAAGGCCGGAAGCGCTCAATACTTCGGCCGCCATCAGGCCGGCGGGGCCGCCGCCGATGACGGCTATCCGGCGCTCTTTCAGATCAGTGGCGGGCAAGGTCGGCCAGCGTATTGGCGAGGCGCACGTAGTCGGCCACGGCGATGTCTTCGGCGCGCGCGGTGGGCGCGATGCCGAGCGCGGCAAGGTCGGCCTCGCTGATGAATTCGCTCAGGGTGTTGCGCAGCATCTTGCGCCGCTGCGAGAAGGCGGCGGTGACGACCCGGGCGAATAGCAGAGGATCCTGCGCCGCTTCGCCAGCGCCGACTTTCCTCGGGATCATGCGCACGATGGCCGAGTCGACCTTGGGCGGTGGATTGAAGGACCCGGGCGGGACGATGAACAGGCGCTCCATATGATAGTGGTACTGCAGCATCACCGACAGGCGTCCGAAGTCCTTGTTGCCGGGCGCGGCCACCATGCGATCGACCACTTCCTTTTGCAGCATGAAGTGCATGTCGTGGACCAGGGGCGCGAAAGGCACCAGGTGGAACAGCAGCGGGCTGGAAATGTTGTAGGGCAGGTTGCCGACGATCTTCAGCAGTCCCGATCCCTTTAGGGTACCGAAATCGAATTCGAGCGCATCGCCCTGATGGATAGTGAGTCGCTCCGGCGGAAAGCGCTGTTCGAGGCGCGCGATCAGGTCGCGGTCGATCTCGACCACGTGCAGGTGATCGATGCGCTCCAGCAGCGGTTCGGTGATGGCGCCAAGACCCGGCCCGATTTCCACCACCGTGTCGCCCGCACGCGGCGCAATAGCGTCGACGATCCTGCGAATGATGCCGGGCGAAACCAGAAAGTTTTGGCCAAACCGCTTGCGCGCGACATGGCCCTGATGCTGCTTCATGCCGCGCCGGGGCACATCTCACTTATCCCGGCGTGACGCCATGTCGATCGCCGCGTCGATGGCGGCGAACAGGCTGGCGGGGGAGGCCTTGCCGGTGCCGGCAAGATCGAGCGCCGTGCCGTGGTCGACCGAGGTGCGGATGATGGGAAGCCCGAGCGTGACATTGATGCCCTGGTCGAAGGCGGCGTATTTCAGTACCGCGAGGCCCTGGTCGTGATACATCGCCAGTTGCGCATCGGAACCGGCGAGGACATTCTTTGTGAACAGCGTGTCGGCGGGCAAGGGTCCGATCAGGTTCATGCCTTCGGCGCGCAGCTTGTCCAGTACCGGCGTGATGACTTCAATTTCCTCGCGCCCCATGTGGCCTCCTTCGCCGGCATGGGGATTGAGTCCGGCGACCAGGATGCGCGGCGCGGCAATGCCGAACTTCTTGCGCAGGTCGGCATGCAGGATGCGGAGGGTGGTTTCCAGGTCGCTGCGGGTGATCGCGGCGGGGACGTCCTTCAGCGCCAGGTGCGTGGTGGCGAGCGCGACGCGCAGGTCGGCGCCGGCCAGCAGCATCACCACGCGCTGCGTGCCGGTGCGTTCGGCGAGGTACTCGGTATGCCCGGTGAAGGGAATGCCGGCGTCGTTGATGACGTTCTTCGCCACCGGCGCCGTGACCATTGCGGCATATTCGCCGCTGACGCATCCGGCCAGCGCCACATCGAGGATTTCCAGAACGTAGCGGGCGTTGGCGGGATCGAGCCGTCCCGCCAGCGCTGACTTTTGCAGGGGAACATGGCGGATATCGATGCGATGGCAATCGAGGCCAAGCTGACGCGCGCGCACGGCCAGCAAATCGCGGTCGCTCAGCACCACCAAAGACGCGGGCCAACTGCGCTCGGCCAGCCGCAGGCAGAGGTCCGGGCCGATACCGGCGGGTTCGCCCGAAGTGACGGCGATCACCGGTAGCGCGGGACTGTTTCCGCTAGCGGTCTTCGGTGCGGTATTCGACATAGGCGCGGTCACGCATTTGCCGGACCCAGTCCTGATACGCCTCGTCGGACTTGCGCTCGCGCAGTACCTGCCGCGCGGCCAGACGCTGGCGTTCTGCTGTTGCATCTTCGGTGCGACGTTCGAGCACCTGGATCAGGTGGAAGCCGAAAGGAGACTGTACCGGTTCGCTGGTCTGGTTGATCTTCAGCGCATCCATGGCCTTCTCGAAATCGGGAACGGTGTCACCCTGGTACAGCCAGCCGAGATCGCCCCCCTTGGCGGCGGAAAGATCGTTGGAATTCAGGCGCGCCAGTTCGGCAAAGTCGGCGCCGTTGTCGATCCGCTCCTTGAGTGCGACCAGCTTTCGCCGGGCCTCGGCTTCGGAAACAATTTCATTGACCTTGATCAGGATGTGACGGGCGTGCGTCTGCTTCAGGGCCACCACCGGTTTGGCCCCGGCATCGCCTCCTCGCTTGTCGATCAGTTTGAGGATGTGAAAACCGGCCGGGCTGCGCAAAATATCACTGACTTCGCCGGGTTTCAGCTTCTTCACGGCGTCGCCATAGAGTGCCGGCAAGCGGTCGAGCGGGCGTGTGCCCATGGCTCCGCCGGAGAGGCCATCGGGCGCATCGGAATAGCTGGCGGCCACCTTGGCGAAGTCTTCGCCGCGCCGGATCTGGTCAAGCGCGGCCTGTGCCCGCGCACCGATGCGCATCAACTGGTCGGGCGATGCCTGTTCCGGCACTCGCAGGACGATGTGCGCCGTCTGCACTTCAACGTTGCCGCTATGGCTGTCCTGATCGGGGTTGGCCAGATAGTTGTCGATCTCGCCATCGGAGACGACGATGCGGCTTTCCACTTCGCGGTCGCGCAGACGCGACAGCACTATCTCGTCGCGAATCTCGTCGCGGAACTTGGTCCAGGCTATGCCGTCCTTATCCAGCGCGGCGCGGAATTCCTGCAAGGAGAGGCGGTTGCCATCGGCGATGCGACGTAGCGCGGCGTCGAGTTCGATGTCCGATATCCGCAGTCCGGTTTCCTTGGCAAACTGCAGTTGTACGCGATCGGTGATCATGCGTTCGAGCAGTTGCCGTTCGAGCACCTCGCGCGGCGGCAGTTGCACATTCTGTCCTCGCAATTGGCGTTCCACCGTCGCGAGACGGGCGCGCAGTTCGAAGGCGGTAATGGCCTCCTCGTTCACCACCGCGATGATGCGGTCGACCTCGACAGGGCGGGGGCGCGGCGTCTGGGCGTGCACCGGGACGAAGGACAGGCTGGCAAGCAGGCAAAGCAGTAGCAGACGGAAGATCATGGGATAGTGAGAGGTCCTTCAGTGTTCTGCTGGTTTATCACGCCGTAGCCGGGTACGCTGCGGCGGAGAATATCGAGGGGGCTGGAGCCGAGTTTTGCGAAACCATTCAGCTCAAGCTGGAAGAATAGTGCGGTATTCGTCAGTTGCGTCTGTGTCGCGAGGCGTTGCACGACGATGCGCCCGACCCAGCAGCCGCCGTCGTATTCCAGACCGGCCACGGATTCGACCATGCGCCGGTCCTTGGTCGAATAGTTGAACCGTCCTACGGCATGCCAGCCGTCGAAGACCGGCCATTGACCGGAAATATCGAACTGACCCAGGCCGAGCACGCCCAGTTGATCCCGCGTATAGCGGTAGCCTGCATTGAACACCTTGCCCGCTTCCGGCTGATAGCGCCCGCCGAGGTTGAGACGCTCCATCCGGCCCAGTCGCGGGTTGTACTGGACGCTGGCATCGGCGTAGGTCTTGGGCAGGATGCGACCGGATAGCGAGCCCAGGAAGTCCGTCTGGCGGTCGCTGCGCAGCACCTCGGCGGGCGCTGTCGCGCTTGCCGGAAGCCCGACATTCTGGGTGCTGAAATAGAAGCGCTGGCCGAAGGCGGCGCGGATGATCTCGGCGCCGGTCAGCGGATCAAGCAGGCGCGAAGAAATCATTGCCGTGGCCTGGTTGGCATCGGCAATCCGGTCGCCGCCGCTGTAGCGGTTCTCGCCGAAAATCTGGGCGAAATTGAAGTCGGCGATACCCGTATCGAATATCGGAATAAGGCTCTGGTCGCGCACCGGGACGTACAGGTAGTAAAGCCGCGGCTCCAGCGTCTGGGTCAGCGTCTTGCCCAGCCAGTCGATGTCGCGCTCGAAAGTCACGCCCGAATCGACGCTGAAGATCGGCACGCTGCGCGTAAGTTTGTCCGGCGTGCCGGCGGCTTGATGGTCGAGGTTGTAGGTGGTGGAGTGCAGACCAATTTTTGGCGTAAGGTTCAAAACCGCGGTCTGCAACGGCAGGGAAATTTGCGGATACAGCGTAAAGCGTCGCGCCTCGACCAGCGTCGGATTGCGGAAGTTGACGTGCTCGCCGCTGAAGGCGAAGCTCATGCCGAGCGGCAGATCGCTGCGGTTGGCACTTAAGATGAGTTGCGGCAGGCGCCGATATGGTTCTGTCACCGGCGGCAGGGACGGGTCCTGCAGGGTCTGATAGCTCTGCGCCAGGAGGTTGGCCGACCACCATGTGCTGCCGTAACTGAGCGTCGCCTGGCGCAGCAGATTGGTCTGGGCAACAACCGATGAACCATTGGCCAGATCGCTGAAAAAGGTGCCGTCGGAAGCGCCGTTGAGCGCAAGCGCCCCGGAAAAGCCATTGCCCAGGGTCTGGTTGTGGGCCAGCGAATACGAAGACCGGCGCTTGTGCTCCACCTTGTCGTCGGGCAGATATTGCCCCTGCATCGTGCCGCTGTACGAGGGATCAAGATAGCGGTACTCGCCGTTCCACAGCATGCCGCGCTTGGACATGAGGCGCGGCGCAATCGTCGCATCCATGTTCTGTGCGATGTTCCAGTAGAACGGCTGGGTGTATTCGACGCCGCCGCGACTGGTAGAGCCCAGCGTAGGAGTCAGCAACCCGCTCTTGCGCTCGTTGTTGAGCGAGAAAGTCAACCAGGGCGCATAGAGGATCGGCGCCCCCTTGAAATACAGGGTGGCGTTGCGTGCCGTGCCCTCTTCATCGTCATAATCGAGGCGCAAATCAGTGGTGCGCGCGAACCAGTCTGGGTCGCGGCCGGCAGGCGGGGTGCAGGTGCTGTAGGTCGCATCGGTGAGCCGGTACTTGCCCTCACCCTCGAAATCCATTCGCGCAGCGGTGCCCTGGCCGGTGGTGAGTGCCGCCGACGCGCGTTCCTCGGTTCCGGTCCATAGCGTGGCTGCCGAACCGGTCTTGATGCGGCGGATGCTGTATTCGGGTCGCTCGAAGAAACCGGTGTCTTCCTCCATCTTCATGCGCATTTTGGGGCCACGAATGCGGTCGCCGTCGCGGGAGAGGCGGACGTTGCCCGCCGCTTCCACCTCGTCCGCTTCCTGCCAGTAGGTCAGCCGGTCGCTCTGCAGGACCGAGTTGCGCTTGCGCAATTCGACATTGCCTTCGGCGACTACTTCGACATCGTTCTTGCCAGCGATCTGATCGGCGGCAATAAAGGTCGGCAGCAGTTCCCCCGGCTGCTTGAGATAGGGTGCCACCCCTGCCGCCGCCCGCAGGATGGGTTCAGGCAGTTCTCCGGCAGCGACGTGGGCCGAGTAGAGCGGAGGCAGGAGAGGGCGCTCTTCAACCTGGGGTGGCTCCTGTGGCTTCTGGATTACTACCTGCGGCACAGCGGCCCTCGGCTCTTCCTGACGGCGCGGTGTGTCGGCGACTGCAGCCTGCGGCGCGTTGACCGGCGCCGGCGCAATATTGTTGATTGTTGCGGCGGGGGCGGCAGCAGGCGCTTCAGGTCTGGCCATCGGTGCGGCGCGGACTGTTGGTGCGGCAGGCGGCTGAGTGCGTTCGGCGCGCATGGCTTGCGGCGGAGCCGGATCGCCATGCGGCGCCGGCGCCGGCCCGATCTGCACTGGCACAACGGCCAATGGGTGCACTTCGACAGCAGGCTTGACGGCAACAGGCGCCGCAGGCGGCGGCAGCGTGCCAGCGCCAAGCAGGCCGGAATTGATCCGCAATGGCGGCAGCGTATCTGCCGCCGCGGAGCCTGCCGTCAGCGCCAGCAAGGCAAGCAGTGAACTGGTGCCGAATTGTCCGCGATGCGATTGAGACATGCCGTATCGGTGAGTAGGCGCAACGGGGACGGCAAAACACTGTCGCAAACTGCGCGCACTGCGTGCTGGAGAAGCCTTTGCCGGCCGATGCTAGAATCGCGAATTCTAACACTTCATGCCTGCGGAACGAGCGCTCCGGCAAAGCTTTTGCGCCTTTCCGCGCAGTTCGCACATCTTCGATATGGAACGGCAGCAACAAATCAGGACGTGGCTTGGCGCCTTGTTGCCGGACCGCAGTTTCAACCTCGCGCCGGCCTCGGCTGACGCCAGTTTCCGACGCTATTTTCGTGCCACGCTGGACGACGGCACGACGCGCATCATCATGGACGCGCCGCCTGCGAACGAGGACTGCCGGCCCTGGCTGAGCGTTCAGCAGCTCTTTCATGCGGCCGGGGTCCATGTGCCGGAAGTCCTGGCGCAAGATCTGGAACGGGGCTTCCTGTTGCTGTCCGATCTGGGCAATACGACGTATCTCCAGGCCCTGGATGCCGACAACGCGGTATCCCTCTATGCGGATGCCATTGCGGCGCTGGTGAAGATCCAGCTGGCAAGCCGTTCCGGCGCGCTGCCGGAATATGACCGGGCGCTGCTGCGCCGTGAACTCGATCTTTTTCCGCAGTGGTTTCTGGCAAAGCACCACCAGATGGTGCTCGTGGAGAGCGAGAAACAGGCTCTGGAAACCGTGTTCGAGCGCATCCTCGGAGTAAATCTTGCGGAGCCGAAGGTTTTTGTTCATCGCGACTATCACTCGCGCAACCTGATGCACGTGGTCCGATCCGGCGCCGCCAATCCCGGCATTATCGATTTTCAGGATGCCGTGTACGGACCGATCAGCTACGACATGGTGTCACTGCTGAAGGATGCCTATATCGAGTGGGATGAAGATCTTGCGCTCGACTGGCTGATTCGTTACTGGGAACAGGCGCGCAAGGCAGGCTTGCCGGTGGCGTCCGACTTTGGCGATTTTTTTCGCGACTTCGAGTGGATGGGAGTGCAACGTCACATCAAGGTGCTGGGCATCTTCGCCCGGCTCTATCATCGCGACGGCAAGGATGGTTACCTCAAGGATCTGCCGCTGGTCGCCCGCTACCTGCGCAAGGCCTGCGAACGTTACAGCGAACTTTCGCCGCTGCGCAAACTGCTCGACCGGCTGGAAGACAAGGTCACGGTGCTCGGCTACACGATGGATGCCGGCACACTCGGGAGTCGTCGTGAGTAGTCGATTCCGGGCCTGCGGCAAATGAAAGTGATGATTCTCGCCGCCGGGCGCGGCGAGCGTATGCGGCCCCTCACCGACCGTATACCGAAGCCCTTGTTGCCGGTCGGCGGCAAGCCCTTGATCGTCTGGCATCTGGAGCGCCTGGCAAAGGCCGGCCTGCGTCAGGTGGTAATCAATCACGCGCATCTTGGTACGCAGATAGAGGCGGCGCTTGGCGACGGCACGCGGTGGGGTCTGTCGATCCGTTATTCGCCCGAACCCGATGGTGCGCTGGAGACCGCCGGCGGGATCGCCAACGCGTTGCCGCTGCTGGGCAATGACGAGCCATTTCTGGTGGTCAATGGCGACACGTACTGCGACTGGGATGTGGCGCGGGCAGCCAGCGCACTAAAGTCGGGCGATCTGGCGCATCTGGTGCTGGTACCGAATCCGCCGCACCATCCGCAGGGCGACTTTTCCCTGACGGGAAGCTTTGTCGACGCCGACATCACGGCGACAACCGATAACGGAACGCAGGTCTGCACCTTTTCCGGTATCGGCATCTATCGTCCGCCTATCTTTGCCGGCATCCGGCGTGGCCAGAAAGCAAAACTGGCGCCGCTGCTGCGGGCGGCCATGTCGGCCCGTAAAGTCTCCGGAGAATTGCATTCCGGGCGCTGGGTGGATGTCGGCACGCCGCAACGGCTGGCCGAACTGGCCAGCGAACTCGGATCGCTATCCCACGAGGGGACGCCGGCCCGCGAAGCGGAAACCCCGGCGTGCAAAGCACCGTCCCCGATGCAGGAGCCCGGGGACATATAATCGTTTGATGAAACCATCGCCATCCCTCACCGGGAACCCTTTCGAGGCGTATCGCCAGCGCCGACTTTCACTGATCGAGCGCATGACTCGAGGCGGCGGGGGCATTGCGGTCATTCCCACCTCGCCCGAGCGGACGCGCAACCGCGATACGCAGTATCCCTATCGCGCCGACAGCTATTTTCAGTACCTGACCGGCTTCACCGAGCCCGAGGCCGTGCTGGTGATGGTCGTCGGCGGTGCGGACACGTCGCCGCAATCGATGCTGTTCTGCCGCGAGAAGAATCTGGAGCGGGAAATATGGGACGGCTTTCGCCACGGACCGGACGGCGCCCGCGAAGTATTCGGTCTCGACGCCGCGCACGCGATCGGCGAACTCGATGCCAAGTTGGCCGAACTGCTCGCCGACCAGCCGGCACTGTGGTTTTCCATTGGTCACGATAGCGGTTGGGACCGGCGCATCGCGGCCGCCCTGAACACCGTGCGCGCCGAAAGCCGCACCGGCAAGCGCGCGCCGGCGATGATCCGCGATGTGCGTGCCGAACTCGACGCCATGAGGTTGGTCAAGGACGCCACCGAACTTGCCGTCATGCGTCGCGCCGCGGAGATTTCGACGGCAGCCCACATTCGCGCCATGCGCTTCGTCGCTCCCGGCCGCTTCGAGTACGAAGTCGAGGCCGAACTGCTGCACGAATTTCGCCGCCACGGCTGCGAGTATCCCGCTTACACCTCCATCGTTGCAGGCGGCGCCAACGCCTGCGTCTTGCATTACGTCGGCAACGATCAAGTCTTGCGCGAGGGCGACCTGCTGCTGATCGATGCGGGCGGCGAACTCAACGGCTATGCGTCCGATATCACGCGCTGCTTTCCCGTCAGCGGCCGTTTCAGCGGAGCGCAAGCCGACGTCTATGACATGGTGCTCGACGCACAGGCGGCGGCGATTGCGGCGGTGCGTCCAGGCGCCACCTTCGCCGATCCGCACGAGGCTGCGCTGAAAGTGCTGGCGCAGGGACTGGTCGACTTGAAGCTGTTGCCCGGATCGCTGGATGCGGTGATCGAATCGGAGAGCTACAAGCGCTTCTTCATGCATCGCACCAGCCATTGGCTCGGCAAGGACGTGCACGATGCCGGCGAATACAAGGCCGGAGAGCACTGGGCACCGTTGACGCCCGGCATGGTGCTGACCATCGAGCCCGGCTGCTACATCCGGCCGGCGGACGACGTATCTGAGGCCTTCTGGAATATCGGCGTGCGCATCGAGGACGACGCGGTAGTAACGACCGACGGCTGCGAGATCATCACCGACGCCGCGCCAAAGAAGATCGCCGAAATCGAAGCGTTGATGCGAGATGGGCGTGGCGGCTGACAACCTCGCGAGCGTAGCGAGCCAAACTAGTAGCCACCTTCCCCGGGAAGGGGGACGGGGGGATGGCCCGCCAGAAGCCGCCTACTATGGCGACCGCAAGGTCGCCATAGTAGGCGGAGGACCAGCCGGCATGGCTCTGGCTCTGGCTCTGAAGCTTCACGGCGTGACTGCCGAAATCTTCGAAGCCCGCGAACGTGCCGCTGTCTGCCGCGATGCCCGCGTGCTGGCCTTGTCCGATGGTGCGCGACAGATTCTCGACTGGCTCGGCGTCTGGTCCGGACTTTCCGCAACACCGATCGAAACCATACACATCTCCCAGCGCGGCGGCTTCGGTCGCAGTCGTCTGCGCGCCAACGAGCTTGGTGTGACGGCGCTCGGTTGGGTGCTGCCGGCAAGCGACCTGATCCGCGCACTCGATGCTGCGGTGAGCGCTGCCGGAATCACATATCGCGAGAACACAAGAGTCGGTGCTGGTGACACGGCGAACTTTCAGCTCACCGCCTTTGCCGAGGGTGCCGTTGAGCCCGGTGCCGGCACCATGCACGACTACGGGCAGCATGCCGTGCTGTGCAACGTCAACACGGCAGCGCCGCATGACAATGTCGCCTGGGAGCGTTTTACCAGCGAGGGACCGCTGGCGCTGCTGCCGCTCGGCGACCGGTACGCCGTGGTGCTGACCTGTGCCGACGACACCCTGGCCGAGGTCAGGTCGCTCGACGACGCGGCCTTCCTCGCATTGCTGCAGAAGCGCTTCGGTACCCGTCACCGCTTTACCGCGGCGGGCCCGCGTACCGCCTATCCACTCGGCCTGCGCTACCGTCCGCACCCGGTGGGCGAGCGCCAGGTCTGGCTCGGCAATGCCGCACAGACCTTGCATCCGGTCGCCGGGCAGGGCTTCAATCTTGCATTGCGCGACATCTGGGAATTGGCGCAGCGGGCGGGTGCCGCCGCCGATCCGGGCGCCCCCGAAGTGCTCGCCGACTATGCACGCGGGCGGCGCGCAGACCGGCGCGGCGCGATCGGCTTCACCGATTTGCTGATCGACAGCTTCGCTCCCGACTTTGCGCCATTGAGGCATGTCCGCGGTGCGGGCCTTCTGGCGTTGGACCTGCTGCCGCCATTGCGAGCCTTCGTCGCCAAGCGGATGATTTACGGTGCCCGTGCTTGGCCCTGACTTTTCGGCGAACTCGATAAAGAGCCTCGATTACCGCTGCTGCGCTTTGCGCTAAAATCGCGCCCTCTCCCACCGCATTCTTTTTCCGACATGGACTTCCTCGGCTTTCAGTTGCGCAACAACCTGTTTGTCGCGCCCATGGCCGGAGTCACGGATCGTCCTTTCCGCCAGTTGTGCAAGAAGCTTGGCGCCGGGCTCGCAGTGTCGGAGATGGTCACGTCCAACTCGCTGTTGTATGGCAGCGCCAAGACCCGTCGTCGAGCCGATCACGAGGGCGAGGTCGATCCGATCTCGGTGCAGATCGCCGGCGCCGATCCGGCGATGATGGCGCTGGCCGCGAGGTACAACGCAGACAACGGCGCGCAGATCATCGACATCAACATGGGCTGCCCGGCGAAGAAGATCTGCAACGTCATGGCCGGTTCGGCACTGATGCAGAACGAGCCACTGGTGGCAAGGATTCTCGAGGCGGTAGTGGCTGCCGTGCCGGACACCCCGGTGACGCTCAAGTTCCGCACCGGCTGGAACAGCGAGAACCGCAACGCGCCTAGCATTGCCCGCATCGCCGAGGCATCCGGTATCCGCGCCATAGCCATTCATGGCCGCACCCGCGCCGATCAATACATGGGCTGCGCCGAATACGACACCATTGCCCTGGTCAAATCGCGGGTGAACATTCCGGTGATCGCCAACGGCGACATTACGACGCCGCACAAGGCCCGCTTCGTTCTCGACTACACCGGAGCCGATGGCGTCATGATCGGCCGGGCGGCGCAAGGCAGGCCATGGCTGTTCCGTGAAATCGAACATTTCCTGGCGACCGGCGAGGAACTGCCGCCGCCGCGGGTGGAAGAGATACACCGGATTTTGCGCGGCCATCTGGCCGATCTGTATGCCTTCTACGGCGAGGAAACCGGTGTGCGAATCGCGCGCAAGCACATCAGCTGGTATACCAAGGGCCTGGTAGGAGCCGCGCATTTCCGTCACGCCATGAACCAGTTGCAAAGCGTCGACGAGCAGTTGGCCGCCGCCGACGAATTCTTCCTTGGCCACGCCGCCGCGAATGACCGGCTGCGTTATGCAGATCGGCTTGAACAATTGGAGGCCGCATGAGCAGCGAACTGGGCGACTGCGTCCGCCGCAGCCTCAATCGTTATTTCCGCGATCTGGATGGCCAGGCGCCGCATGCCATTTACGGCATGGTATTGAAAAGCGTGGAAGGGCCGATGCTGGAAGTGGTGATGAAACAGGCGGGCGGCAATCAAACGGTTGCTGCCGGGATGCTGGGCATTAGTCGCGGCACCCTGCGCCGCATGCTGGTCGATCACGAACTACTCTAATTTCCCCGAGGTTTCCATGAATACGGAGCGAAGCGAAGTTTCAGTGCAGGCTAATGCCCGCGACAGCGGGCGTTATGCCGCAACTAAAGTCACACAAGCGCTCATCAGCGTTTCCGACAAGCGCGGCGCGGTCGATTTTGCCCGCGGCCTTGCCCAACTCGGGATCAAGCTCCTGTCCACCGGCGGCACCGCCAAACTGCTGCGCGATGCCGGGCTCGCCGTCACCGATGTCTCCGACTACACGGGTTTTCCCGAGATGCTAGATGGCCGCGTCAAGACTCTGCATCCCAAGGTGCATGGCGGCATTCTCGGCCGGCGCGATATGCCCGACCATCTGGCGGTCATGTCAGAGCACGGCATTCCGGCCATCGATCTGGTGGTGGTGAATCTCTATCCCTTCCGCGAAACGGTGGCCAAGGCCGGCTGCACGCTCGACGATGCAATCGAGAACATCGACATCGGCGGCCCGACCATGGTTCGCGCCGCGGCGAAGAATCATGGCAATGAACAGGGTGGCGTCGGTGTGGTGACCGACCCCGAGGATTACGCGCCGGTACTTGAAGAACTCAAGTCGGGCGGTGCGCTTTCCTACAAGACGCGCTTTACGCTGGCGAAGAAAGCTTTCACCCAGACCGCGCGTTACGACTCCGCCATCGCCAACTGGCTGACCTCGCTTGACGAACAGAACAAGCCCGGCGTGTTCCCCGAGAAACTGCAACTGGCGTTCGACAAGGTGGAAACCCTGCGTTACGGCGAGAATCCGCATCAGCAGGCGGCCTTCTATCGCGAGACGAACGTGGCTCCCGGCAGCTCAGTTGGCACCATTTCCAGCTATCAGCAAATACAGGGCAAGGAACTTTCCTACAACAACATCGGCGATGCCGATGCGGCGTGGGAATGCGTCAAGGCGTTCGATGCCTCCATCGGCCCGGCGGCCTGCGTCATCGTCAAGCACGCCAATCCGTGTGGCGTGGCCGTGGGCACGAATGCCCTGGAAACCTATCGCAAGGCGTTCAAGACCGATCCGACCTCGGCTTTCGGCGGCATCATCGCCTTCAACGTGGCGATCGACCGGGCGGCGGCGGAAGCCATCGCCGGCCAGTTTGCCGAAGTCATCATTGCGCCGGAAATCACTGCCGAAGCCCGCGCCGTGTTTGCCGCCAAGCAGAATCTGCGCGTGCTGGTGGTGCCCATGGTGGCAAACGCGGGCAAGGTCGCCGGCGCCTTCGACTACAAGCGTGTCGGCGGCGGCCTGTTGGTGCAAAGCGCCGATGAAGCGCGCATCACCCAGGCCGACATCAAGGTGGCTACAAAGCGTGCGCCGTCGGATCAGGAAATGATCGACATGCTGTTCGCCTGGCGCGTTGCCAAGTACGTCAAGTCCAACGCCATCATCTTCTGCAAGGACGGCATGACGGTGGGCGTCGGCGCCGGGCAGATGAGCCGTGTCGATTCCGCACGCATTGCCGCCATCAAGGCCGAGAACAACGGCCTGACAGTGGTCGGCTCGGTGGCCGCGTCCGACGCCTTCTTTCCGTTCCGCGACGGCCTCGACGTTCTGGCCAAGGCGGGAGCGACGGCGGTGATCCAGCCCGGCGGATCGGTGCGTGATGCCGAAGTCATCGCCGCCGCGGACGAGCACAATCTGGCGATGGTGTTCACCGGGTTCCGCCACTTCCGCCATTAATGTCATGAGAATATTGGTCGTTGGCTCCGGCGGCCGCGAGCATGCGCTGGCGTGGCGGCTGGCCCAGGCTCCCGGCATGCAGAAGGTCTATGTCGCGCCCGGCAATGCCGGGACGGCGCGCGAACACGAACTGGAGAACCTGCCGCTCACCGACATTAGCGCGCTAGCCGATTATGCCCAGCGCGAAAAGGTGCATGCCACTATCGTCGGCCCCGAAGCGCCGCTGGCGGACGGCATCGTCGATGTGTTCCGCGCGCGCGGCTTGCGCATCTTCGGTCCGACCCGGGCCGCGGCGCAGCTTGAAAGCTCGAAGGATTTTGCCAAGCGTTTCATGGCCCGGCACAATATTGCGACGGCAAAATTCCAGACCTTCGCCGAGATCAAGGCCGCGCATGCCTACATAGATGCCGAGGGTGCGCCCATCGTGATCAAGGCCGATGGTCTGGCGGCGGGCAAGGGCGTGGTGGTTGCGATGAGCGTCGATGAAGCCCACGCCGCGATCGACATGATGCTGGCAGACAACAAGTTGGGCGACGCCGGCGCCCGTGTCGTGATCGAAGAGTTCCTCGACGGCGAGGAAGCCAGTTTTATTGTAATGGCCGACGGCCGGCATGCACTGGCGCTGGCCACCAGCCAGGACCACAAGCGGCTCAAGGATGCGGATCAGGGTCCCAATACCGGCGGCATGGGCGCCTATTCGCCGGCGCCGGTGGTAACGCCGGAAATTCACGCCCGCGTCATGCGCGAAGTGATCATGCCCACCATCAACGGCATGGCGGCGGACGGCATTGTCTACACCGGCTTCCTGTATGCCGGCCTGATGATCAAGCCCGACGGCAGCCTGCGCGTGCTCGAATTCAACTGCCGCATGGGCGATCCGGAAACCCAGCCGATCATGCTGCGGCTGAAGAGCAATTTGGTCGAGCTGGTGGATGCCGCCATCGATGGCCGGCTCGATGAAGTCGAAGCGGAGTGGGACCGTCGCGTGGCACTTGGCGTGGTCATGGCCGCTGCCAATTACCCCGAGACGCCGAGAAAAGGCGACGTGATCCATGGCCTGTCGGCGCCGACGGAGGATAGCCATGTTTTTCATGCCGGCACGGCCGAAAAAAATGACGAAGTGGTGACTGCGGGTGGGCGTGTGCTTTGCGTCACGGCGCTGGGCGACAACGTCAGGGCGGCGCAGAAGCGCGCCTATGAGGTGCTTGATCCGATCAGTTTCGATGGCATGCAGTGTCGTCGCGACATAGGGTTTCGCGCCATCAAGCGATGATCGCGCAGCGGCCCGATGTTGCCCGTGCGGCGGCCTTGCTGCGCGCCGGCGAACTGGTCGCCTTTCCCACCGAAACCGTCTATGGACTGGGTGCCGACGCGAACAATCCCCTGGCCATCGGCAAGATTTTCGTCGCCAAGGGGCGGCCTGCAGATCATCCGCTGATCGTACATCTGCCTGACGCTTCGCATCTGGAGCGCTGGGCAGTGGACATTCCCGCAGCCGCCGGCAAACTCGCGGCTGCATTCTGGCCGGGGCCGCTGACGCTGATCCTCAAGCGCCACGCGGCGGTGCCCGATGCCGTCACCGGCGGCCAGGATACGGTTGGCCTTCGCGTGCCGGATCACCCGTTGGCCCTGCAACTGCTGCGAGAGTTCTCCGGCGCGAGTGGGGGCGGATTGGCAGCTCCTTCGGCCAACCGTTTCGGTCGCGTCAGTCCGACCACGGCGGCCCATGTGCGAGAGGAACTCGGCGACAGCGTGGCGATGATTCTCGATGGCGGTCCCTGCGCGGTTGGCATTGAATCCACCATCCTTGATCTGTCCGGCGGCGAGCCGCGCATCCTGCGCCCGGGAATGCTCGATGCGGCAGCCATCGGTGAGGTGCTGGGCCATGCGCCAAAGTTTGGCGGACAACAGAACGCGCCGCGGGTCTCTGGCAGCCTGGAAGCCCACTACGCGCCGCGCACCCCGCTGCAAATGGTGGCCGTAACAGCCCTTGCGAAGACTGCACGCGAAGCGCTCGACTCCGGGCGGCGCATTGCAGTGCTGGCGGCGCAGCCTCTCGCCTTCAGCCACGACAGCATCCTATACTGCCCTGCCAGTGCCGATCCGACGCAGTTCGCCCATGATCTTTATGCCCGGCTGCGCGAGCTTGACGCAATGGGCTGCGATTTGATCCTGGTGGTCGCGCCGCCTGCCCACGAGAACTGGCGCGCTGTTGCCGATCGCCTGCGCCGAGCCGCGGCCAGCTCGAAATAGGGGCAAAACATCGCGGTCATCAAGGTCTGAACTTTTCCGGCAGCATTCGATAATTTTGCTGGAGGCGGATTTTCCGCGAAGAGGAGGGGACTATGGCTGCCAAAGAGCGCGATGGCTCACGCTCGGGAAACCGTGAGCAGGAATCGGAGCAACCCGGTCGCAGTGTCGGGTCTGCCGTGAATGCCGCCATCAACCGGGGTTTCGTCGTGGGGCGTGAGGTTCTCGTCGGCAGTATTCCCGGCGTCGTGGTCGGCTACAACATCGCCTGTTTCGGCCAGTTCATCGGCAACGCCTATCCGCTGGTAGTGCGCACCGCGCTGGGCGTGACCAAGTGCGGCATGGATGAGGTGAGCCTGGTCTGATCGCTTTGCGTGCCTGGGACGCCGCTTTATGTCCCGAAGGGACGGTATCCCCTGATGGGCGCGGGCAGGTCGCCTTGCGTGCCGGGGAATCCCCTTCGGGGGCCGGCAACTTCCCTTGTGTTATCGCCGTTGCTATAATCCGCGCCGCCGGGGGTGTAGCTCAGTTGGGAGAGCGCGACGTTCGCAACGTCGAGGCCAGCGGTTCGATCCCGCTCACCTCCACCATTTCATAGTCCAAGGAAGTTCGCTAAAGGCCGGGTAATCCAGTAACAGCAAGGGTTCCCGGCTTTTTTATGCTGAAGCGGGCCAGGCAGAGCTATTGCAAGCTGCTGGTGTTCGAGGGTATTCTTGCTGGTATTCAGCCAATTGGCTGCCGGTGTACCAACAAGCGAGGTTCCCCATGCCATTGACTGACACAGCGATCCGCAAAATAAAGTCGGCGGACAAGGCCTACAAGCTGCCGGACGAAAAAGGGCTGTATCTCTTCATCACCGTACCTGGTGGGAAACTCTGGCGCTTCAATTACCGCCATGACGGCAAGCAGAAAACCCTTTCCTTCGGTGCATACCCTGACGTTCCTCTAATCCGGGCAAGGGAGAAACGCGACGAGGCCCGGCGGCTGTTGGCTGACGGCGTAGATCCTGGCGAACATCGCAAGGTGCAGAAGGCTGCGAAGGTGGCGCTGTCGGCTAACAGCTTCGAGGCCATCGGCCGTGAATGGTTTACCAAGATGAAACCGGAATGGGTGGATTCTCACGCCGACAAGATCCTGGCGCGGCTTGAGCGGGATGTTTTCCCGTGGTTAGGCAAGCGACCCATTTCCGAACTGACTGCCGTGGAAGTCCTGGCGACACTCAAACGAATCAGCGACCGGGGCGCGAAAGATACGGCCAAACGAGCGCAACAGGATTGCGGCGGTGTGTTTCGTTATGCGATCCAGACGGGCCGCGCCAGCTACAACCCTATCCCTGACCTGCGCGGTGCGCTACCGACGGCGATAGGCGGGAACTTCGCGGCGATTACCGATCCGGTCAAGGTGGGGGAACTCCTCCGGGCAATAGACGGGTTCAACGGCACCTTCATCGTCAAATGCGCTTTAAGGCTGTCACCGTCTCTTTTCGTGCGTCCTGGCGAACTCCGGCAAGCAAAGTGGGCTGACTTTGATCTGGATAAAGCCGAGTGGAAATTCCTGGTGAGCAAGACCAAGAAAACGGAAGAGCCGAAGATTCACCTTGTACCGCTGGCATCTCAGGCTGTGGCGATCTTGCGCGAACTCCATGCACTGACAGGACACGGCGAGTTTGTATTCCCCGGCGCTCGCAGCAATGGACGAGCGATGAGCGAGGCGGCGGTCAACGCAGCATTGCGGCGCATGGGGTACGACACCAAGACAGAGATTACCGGGCATGGTTTCAGGGCAATGGCGCGAACGATCCTTCATGAAGTGCATGGAATATCGCCGGAAGTGATCGAACATCAACTAGCCCACAAAGTACCTGATGCTCTTGGATCAGCGTACAACCGGACGAAGTTTCTGCCGGCACGGAAAGCAATGATGCAGCTATGGGCTGACTATCTCGACAAGCTGAAGGTTGGAGCCGACGTTATTTCCTTGCACGGCGATGCAGCCTAAGGCGATTTCCGCAAGAGTGAATAAGGCGTAGCCCATGTGCTCAGCCAAGTAGTCTGGATGCTCCGAAGCTGCCGATGACCACTGAGTCCTGCCGGCCTATTGTGTTGAAAAAGTCGCTTTCCCGGATTTTCTACAAATTCCAAGGGTCCTCTACGCATTACCCGAGAAGAGATCGCCGAATGTAGCGCGATCTGAAGGGTCGTCATACGCCTTTGTCATTGCCTGAATTTCAGAGGCGAGTTTTTCAACACAATAGGCCATGAACGGCCATTCCGGGGCCAGAACAATCACTGTTTCCAGCGGCCGGTGTCGGGGTATTTGCTGCCATTCAATAAAATGGCCCAGAATCTCTGGTCGGGCGTAGGGCGTACCATGCGGATGAGCGGGTGCATCTGGAATCGCTATCCTGTTGGTCATTGTCAAGCTTGTCCCGGGAGGCGAATGAGTCACAACCTGCCGGTTTCTAGTAGTTCGTTCCATTAAAACAAATACACATTACGCGATTCCGATGTCGAACTTATTCCATCGAAACACGACAGGAAGCTGGTTCATTTCGTCAATGCCCTTGAGGATGCGCGCCTTGAGTTCGTCAAGCGAGGCGACGCGAATATGGCGCAGAAACGTGCGAGCCATTTTCGAGAACGCGCACTCGATGAGATTCAGCCAAGAGCCATGCTTGGGCGTATGAACATACTCGAAGCGTCCGGGGCGCGTGGCGAGAAAGGCCATGGTCTCCTTCGAGATATGCGCCGAATGGTTGTCGAGAACCACCCGGATGATCGCCTCCGGCGGGTAGTAGGCGTCAATCTCTTTGAGCAGGGCGATGAACTCGACGCTACGGTGCCGATCTTCGGTATGAGCGAAGATGTGACCCGAGTGCAGATCGATACCGGCCAGGATCGATACGGTGCCATGACGAACGTACTCGTAGTCGCGCCCAACCGTCGCCGCCTTTCCAGGGACCGGAGGCAAATCAGGCGCCGTCAGGCCCAGCGCCTGCACGCCGGGTTTCTCATCGACGCTGACCGTGTAGATCGGGTTCGGGCGTCCGTCATGAACGGCGCCCTCGGCGTAAATGGATACATCTCGATAGACCATCAGCACATCCTGCATCTTGCGATCGAACTCCGGATCGCGCCGCTCCAGGTAGTAGCGGATCTTGTGCGGCTTGATGTCATGCTCATTCAGGATTCGCCAGACGGTACTCTTGCCCGCTTGCGCCAGACGCGAATGTCCAGCCGCCGCGGCGCCTTCGCCGACGAACCGCGCCAGTGCCGAAATCGACCACAGTTCGGCCGCCAGCCCATGATCTTTCGGTTTGGTGCAGGCAATGCTGACCACCCAGGCTTTCGCTTCGTCCGTAATTTCGGGCTCATGCGGACGATGGTAGGCATCCTTGAGTCCGGCGCCAGCCCCTGCCGCCAAGGCTTTGTCGATGCACTTGTAGATCATCGGGCGCCCGACACCCACCCGACGCATCAAATCGGTGATCGATGCGCCATCGGCGTAGCCAAGCAAAATCCTGGCGCGCTCCACTTCGCGTATCGGCGCCGTCCTCGACCCGGCAAGCTCCGTAAGCATCACTCTTTGCTCCTCCGTCAACATCAGTGCCGCACGCTTCGTCTTTCTGGTCATAATCACTCCCGTCAGAAGTTGTACAAGGATCATGATCAGTATAGACTATTATGTAATGTTATTGATGGAACGAACTACTAGCACCTGACCCCGAGCCGGGAGCTAGACTGATGTCTAACGCAGTCCCCACGTCTGGCTGACATCCAAGGACGCTGATGAATTCTGACAAGAAAGCCCTGCAGCAAAATCTCAATACGGTCGATCCGCCTTCTGTCGGCAATCTGAAGCGCAGCGCCGGAATTCTGGCGGGCTTGCTGCTTGCGTACGCGGGGGCAATCAGCTGGTATTCCTGGACAGGTCAGATGGCCCAGTCGATCAATGAGCTGACCACCATTACGACGCTGGAAGCCAGCGCGATCGACAGCTACTTTTCGCAGCTGGAAAGCGATCTGAAGGGGCTTGGCGAAGACTTGACCAGAAAAAGTGAGCACATCGATCTCGAGCAAGCATATGTGCTGGTCAAGAGGTTCAAGGAGTTTCATCCCGAGTTGTTCAACGTCACGCTCATACACGCGGATGGAGCGGTGCTGCTGACGGCGAAGAATCCGCCTGGCAGCACGCATGTGTCGCTCGTCAAGGAAATCTCCTTCATCAATTTCATCGACGAACTGAAGCAGGGAACAGCTGTCGAAATCGGACAACCCTTGGTCGGTGTCGTGAGCAAAGTCGTGATTGTCCCTGTCCGCCACGTCATCAGGGATCGGCAGGGCAAACTGAGCTACATCATCAGCGCCAATTTGCACCATGAGCATCTGCGTGCGTACTGGATGGACGCACCCATTACGGCCAAGGCGGCGGTTGGTCTCATACGCGACAACGGCTTCCTCTTGAGTCGCTACCCGGTTCCTGCCAAGCAATCCGTGGGGGAAATCTATGGCAGCCCAAGAACAGGCGCATTGATCAATCTGCTCCAGCAGCAGGGATTCCCCGAGCACGGGCATGTGCGGGGCGTGAGCAGCCTGGAAGGGCCGGACTTTTTGACGGCATTTCATAGATTGCCGAATTTCCCGGTAACCGTATTCGTGACCATGCCGATGTCTGAGATACGGGGGCTGTGGCTGAAGAACGTCAGCGGAACCTATCTGGCGTTGCTGCTCCTGCTGATCGGCGGATTTGGCGTCTACCGTTATGCCTTGCGCCGGCAGTACGCGGAGAATCTGGCGCAGCACCGTCTGGATGAGACGCGGCGCGAATCCGATCAACGCTTTCACGCCATTCTGGACTCCGTTGCCTCGCAGGTCGCCGTACTCGATCGTGATGGCGTCATTGTGGCGGTCAATGAAGCATGGCGGCGTTTTGCCATAGAAAACGCCAGCGAGCCGGGAAGCCCGCCGCGGCACACGCAGATCGGAACAAATTACCTGGACATCTGTCAGGCCAGCCACGGTGCCGCGACGGAAGGCGCCCTGGAGGCGCGCAACGGGATTCTGGCGGTACTGGAAGAGCGTCTGCAGGCCTTCAGCCTGGATTACCCCTGCCATGCTTCCGCCGAGCAGCGCTGGTTCACAATGTCCGTGACGCCGCTGGTGATGAAGAGTCGTGGCGTAGTCATTGTCCATATCAACATCACCGAGCGAAAGCAGTTCGAGCTTGCTCTGGCATCTTCCCAGGAGCGTTTGCGCAACGTATTTTCCTCCATGGCGGAAGGCTTTGTCTTGCAGGGCAGGAACGGCGAAGTCATCGATGCCAATCCGGCGGCCGAAGAAATACTTGGTCTGACGCGAGACGAGATTCTTGGACGAGTGTCCGCCGATGCACGCTGGCGCGCTGTATTCGAGGACGGTGTGACCTTCCCCGGCGACCAGCATCCGGCGATGGTCACCCTGCGGACCGGCCGGGCGTTGCGCGATCAGATCATGGGCATCCAGGCGCCTTACCGTGGTTTGCGCTGGATCAGCATCAATTCAACGCCGATTTTTGCCAAAGGCAGCGACACGCCGGATGCCGTGATAGCGACCTTCATTGACATCACGGCGCGGCACGAGGCGCTTGCCGCACTGTATGAGAACGAGGAACGATTCCGTCAGGCATTCGCCCAGTCGCCGATCGGAATGCTTCTGTGCCAGTTGGACGGCCATGTGTTCAAGGCCAACGCGGCCTTTTGCCGAATGTCCGGCTACACCCATGACGAGATCATCGGCAATCGTCTTGGCGATCTGGCCCCGCACGTGAGCACCGCTGATGAAGAAATCGCCCTGTTTGCAAAGATTGCGTCCGGAGAGATTGGCAACTTTTCTGTTCAGCAGGAACAGGTGCACAAGGATGGCCATGTCTATGTCGTGCAGAGTTCCGTATCGCTGGTGCGCAGCAGTAATCAAGTCCCGCTTTATTGCCTGGCCCATGTCGAAGACCTGACTGAACGCCGGCGGCACCAATTGGAAGCGCTGACCAAACAAGCGCTGAACGTGCAGGAGGAGGAGCGAACCCGCCTCTCACGAGAGCTCCATGATGACATCGGTCAATCCCTGACTGCACTCAAGCTGATGCTTCGGCGCGTACAGCAAAACTGCAGCCAGGGGCGCGCTACCGAGTGCCTGCAACAGGCCAGCGATGCCACCGTGAACCTGATGGCCGATGTACGCGCGATCGCCTATCGCCTGCGCCCCTCCCAGCTTGACGCCCTGGGCTTGATGTCGTCGCTGCGCTGGCATCTGGACAAGGTTGCCCGGCCAGCAGGACTGGAGGTGGTGTTAAGCGGCAACCTGGGCAATGAGCGCTTGCCGGAGGCGCTTGAGCTGTGCTGCTTTCGGGTGGCTCAGGAAGCGTTGACCAACGTCCTGAAGCACGCCCAGGCGAGCAAGCTGGAGGTCGGGCTGAGCCGTGTTGACGCCACGGTCGTGCTGACCCTGCGCGACAACGGTATCGGCTTCGATGTCACCCGGCATTACCTCGTGCCGGACAATTTGCGCTCGCTGGGATTGATCGGCATGCGCGAACGCGTTGCTGCCATGGGCGGCCGCCTTGAAGTCGGCTCCTCGCCCGGGCAGGGCACCAAAATCAGTGCCGCCTTTCTCTTGCCATGACCCAATCCAGCCCTATAAGAGTCGTGCTGGTCGATGACCATCAGTTGGTGCGGGCAGGGATAGGCGCCTTGTTGCGCGAGTTGCCGGATGTCGACCTTGTCGGCGAAGGCGCCGATGGCGAAACGGCGATCCGTCTGGCGCAGGAACTGGTTCCGGATGTACTTTTTCTGGATATGGTGATGCCGGGGATGTCCGGACTCGTCGCGCTGGAGCAGATCATCGGGCAGCAGCCCGAGCTGAAAGTCATCATCCTGTCGATGCACAGCAGTGAAGAGCATGTGGTGCGCTCACTGCAACTGGGCGGCTCCGGCTACATGCTGAAAGATGTCGCGCCCGATGAATTGCCGATGGCGCTGAAAGCGGTAATGAGCGGCGAAACCTGGTTGTCCTCCGCAATCTCCAGGACAGCCATCGCTGAGTATGTCGGCCGAACTGCACATGAATCGCCGCTTGATGCCTTGACCGCGCGTCAGCATCAGGTGCTAAGACTGCTCGCCGAAGGAAGCAGCACCAAGGATATCGCCGTTCAACTCGAACTGAGCGTGAAGACCATAGAAACCTTTCGGGCGCAAATCATGGAGCGTCTGGATAGACATAATTTGGCGGGACTGGTGCACTACGCCATCCGCCAAGGCATCGTACCGCTGTAGGCGCCCGGTAACAAAAGTCGGCGCTGGCCGGACGGCGAAGCGGCTGCCCCGGCAGACAGAGTCGGCTACGGCGATGTACTGAGGCGCGCGACTTTATTTCCCGATATCAGGGTTTCCCCGATTTCCTTGTTCGTCGAATGTCCCCACCATTGGGGACTCCGGGCAGCAGATTCATGTCTGCCACCACAAAACGATATCGCCAATGCGCACGCCGTCGGTCTGTTCTGATTCAGCACTGCCTGATTCCTTGCATCAGCTTCTGCGAACGCGCACCCATGCCGCGCATGAGCGCCTCAACCAGCACCCGCTGCTGGAGGGCCTGACGCAACCGGGCTATCCGCTCAGGAGCTACTGGCTCGTCCTGTCGGCCTGCTACCATTTTTACTGCGCCATGGAATCGCTGATCGAGAGTGCGTCAGAACAATCCAAGACCGGTTTCGACTACGTACCGCGGCGCAAGCTTGGCTGGCTGCACCAGGACCTGATTGATAGCTTTCACATTGATCCGGAAGATGCTTTCTGGCGGCCTACACGCGAGTTTCAGCCGATCCGGATCGAGGATCAGGCCGATCTGGTCGGCGCGCTCTATGTCATCGAAGGCGCGACCCTTGGCGGGCAGGTCATTTCGCGGCATATCCAGGCCGGTCAGCTGGGTGTCTCCGCTGAACACGGCGGGCGCTTTTTCCATGGCTACGGCGAGCAGACAGCCTCGCGCTGGAACGAGTTTCTGAGCGTTGCCGAGCAGGCCTGCCCCGATGCCGCGCAACGCGAAAAGGCAGCGCGCGCCGCGCTGGCCGTCTTTGCCGAAGCTGAAGCCGTGCTCAATGACTATTCCGCCCGCGCCGGCAGAAACCTGAGGCCCAGAACATGATGACCATTGCCGATCCTACGACAGGGAGAACCGCCCGATCATGAAAAATATCATGTCGATTCGAGCCGCCGCCAACAGTTATTTCTGGCCGCGTTCGCTGAAGTCAAGGGTGACCCTGCTCACGCTGGCGATTGTCCTGGTCAGCATCTGGTCGCTGGCGCTCTATGCCGGCCGGATGCTGCGCGAGGACATGCAGCAGCAGTTGGGCGCGCAGCAGTTCGCCACGGTTTCTCTCGTTGCGGCAGGCATCAATGAAGAGTTGAGCAGCAGGTTGGCCGCGCTTGAGCGAATTGCCACGGAGTTTGACGCGCAGTTGATGGGTAATCCGGTCGCCCTGCAAGCACGGCTGGAACAGCGTCCGCTGCTTCAGAACCTGTTTAACGGTGGCATCTTCGTCACCGGCGCCGACGGCACGGCGATTGCCGATGTACCGGCGTCGGCCGGTCGCATCGGCACCAACTACATCGACCGGGATTCTGTCTCGATTCCGCTCAAGGAGGGCAAGGCGGTGATTGGCCGGCCGGCCAGGGGAAAGAAGCTGGGCGCACCGATATTCAGCATCGTCGTGCCCATTCGCACTTCCCAGGGCAGAGTGATCGGCACCCTGGTGGGAACGGTCAACCTCGGCACTCCCAACTTTCTCAACAAGATTACGACGGGCCGCTACGGCGACACAGGCGGCTATTTGCTGATCGCCCCGCAGCACAAGCTGTTTGTCACCGCCACGGACAAGACGCGCATCATGCAGCCGGTACCCGCTCCCGGCATCAATCCGATGCACGACCGATACATGCAAGGATATGAGGGATACGGCATTGCTATCAGTTCCCGGGGCGTGGAGGAGGTATCGGCGGCCAAAGGCGTCCCCGTCGCAGGCTGGTTCATCGTCGCCGTATTCCCCGCCGACGAAGCATTTGCGCCGATTCACGCCATGCAGAGACGCATGCTGGCGGCCATGATCTTCCTGACAATGCTGGCCGGCGGTTTGGCCTGGTGGCTAACGTCGCGAATGTTAAGGCGCCAGCTTTCCCCGATGCTCATCGCCACCAAAGCGCTGAGCTCCCAGGCGGATGCCGCCCAGTCACCGCAACCCTTGCCGATCACCAGCCAGGATGAAATCGGCGAGTTGATCGGCGGCTTCAATCGTCTGCTGGGCGTCCTGGGACAACGCGAAGAAGCGCTTCGAGAGCAGGAGGGAATCTACCGGGCAGTTGTTGATAACGGCCAGGCACTGATCTGGATGGCGGGGCTCGACAAGGGCTGCTATTACTTCAACCAGCCATGGCTGACGTTTACCGGAAGAACGCTGGAACAGGAGTTTGGCAACGGCTGGGCCGAGGGTGTGCATCCGGATGATTTGCAGCGCTGCCTGGACATCTACGTGACGGCCTTCGACAAGCGCGAGGCATTCAGCATGGTTTACCGCCTGCGCCGCTATGACGGCGACTATCGCTGGCTGCTCGATGACGGCGCGCCGCGCTACGACAGCGCCGGACTGTTTGTCGGCTATGTCGGGCATTGCCTGGACGTGACCGAGAGCAAGCAGGCGGAGGATGCGCTGCGCGAGAGCGAGGCCCTGTTCCGGGCGGTGTCCGACTCGGCTCACGACGCCATCGTCACCGCCGACAGTTCGGGGAAGATAATCAAATGGAACCCCAGTGCCGGGCAGATGTTCGGTTACTCGGAGACCGAAGCACTTGGTCTGTCGCTCACCATCCTCATGCCGGAGCGCTTCCGCGACCGGCATGTGGCCGGGATGAGCCGGGTGAGTGCCGGAGATGAACCGCGCGTCATGGGCAGGCCCGTCGAGCTGGTCGGCCTGCGCAAGGATGGCGGCGAGTTTCCGCTGGATCTGTCGCTGGCCCGATGGCAGATCGATGAGTACCATTTCTTTACCGGCGTCATTCGTGATATCACTGCGCGAAAAAAGGTCGAACAGGAACTGGAAGACCAGAAGGCGAATCTGGAAGATCTGGTTGAGACGCGCACGAACGAGCTGACCCAGGCGCTTGAAGTCGCCAAAGTTGCAGATCAGACCAAGGATGCCTTCCTCGCCAACATGAGCCATGAACTGCGCACGCCGCTGAGCGCCGTGATCGGCATCGCGAATCTGGCTCAAGGCATCAGCACTGAACCCAGGTTGCGCGACTATCTGGACAAGATTACCCGATCCGGCAAACACCTCAACCGCATCATCAACGAACTGCTCGACCTGTCCAAGATCGCTGCGGGACGCATGGAGTTTGAGATCATTTCATTCAGCCTGCGCAAGGTGATCGCCCATGTCGAGTCGGTGATGGGACACCGCGCCGCCGAAAAGGGGCTGGCCATTGTCACGGTGATCGACGATGCGGTACCCGATGTGTTGCTGGGCGACCCCACCCGCGTCACGCAAATATTTCTCAACCTGATCGGCAATGCGATCAAGTTCACCCAGGCCGGCCAGGTCGTGGTTCGCGTCTGCCTGCAGGCGAGCGAAGCAAGCCGGATCAGTCTTGATATCGAATTTGAAGATACCGGCATCGGCATGCGGCCAGAGGATCTCCAGCAGTTGTTCAAACCCTTCTCCCAGGCCGACGCAACGGTCAGTCGCAAGTTTGGCGGCACAGGTCTGGGGCTGACCATCAGCCGGCGTCTGGCGGAAATGATGGACGGTGATATCACCGTGACCAGCGTCGAAGGCAGTGGTACCACCTTCAAGCTCAGAATCTGGCTCGGCCTGGGCGATGCCGCCGGTCTGCAGGCTTCAGAGCCGGCCGTTGGCCAGGCGTTGCCCAGCCGCTACCAGGACGTGCGCATCCTTGTAGCGGATGACCAGTCGCTCAACCGCGAGATCGTCGAGGCGCTGCTGGCAGAGGTTGGCATCGTTCCACGAATGGTCGAGAACGGCCAGCAAGTGCTCGACATCCTGACCGAGTCCGGCCCCGATGGCTTCGATCTGGTTCTGATGGACATCCAGATGCCGATCATGGACGGCCTTACCGCCACCCGTGCGCTGCGCAGCCGCCCCGGATTCGACTCGCTGCCCATCATCGCCATGACCGCCCACACCATGGCCCACGAGCGGGAAACCAATTCTGCGGCCGGCATGAATGATCATATTGGCAAACCCTTCGACAATGCCGTCTTCTATCGCACGCTGGCGCAATGGATTCCAAAGTCAAAGCAGAGCACCACTGTTACGACAGAAGTCTTGCCCGCAAAATCTGAAGCATTGTCTGAAGCAGGAAATGAACTCAGCAGTTTGCGCGGTGTTGATGTTGCTGCGGCGCTTGCGCGGTTTTGCGGCAAAGAGGTTTCATATCGGCGCTGGCTGACAGAGTTTGCTGGCACGGCGGGGGCGGCCCACGGCCAGTTGCGCAATGAATTAGCTGCCGGACAGATGGACAAGGCCGGCAAGCTGGCTCACGCTTTCAAGGGGCGTGTCGGCATGCTGGGGATGACCGGTCTCCATGGCATGGCTTCGGCGCTGGAAGTGGCTTTGCGTGGTGGCATGCCAACCGATGAACTGCTCGCCACGCTGGATCGGTCGATTAACGAGATGTGTAGCGAATTGACCAGGGTCGTGACCCCAGGCACGGCAGCGAGCAAACAGGTGCTTGAAAAACTGGACTGGAACGACTCGTACAGCGTCGGCGTTGGGGCGCTGGATGATCAACACAAGAAGCTGGTCGGTATGATCAACCGCCTGGCCGATTGTCATGAGGCCCGCAGTAACGGATCTTCTGGCGCATTCCACGAAGTGCTGTCGCGCATGTTCGACTACTCGCAGTTTCATTTCAAGGCCGAGGAAGACCACCTGAAAATGGTCGGCTACCCGCAACTCGCCGACCAGAAGATTGAACATGCCGCGTTCGTCGGGAAAATGGCCAGTTTCAGCATGGCGGCCACGGAAGGCGTTCAGGACGAGGTAGCCGTGCATCGCTATCTGAAGGGGTGGCTGTTGTCACACATCCTCGAATCGGATATGCAGTACCGGCCTTTCGTTGAAAGCAAGCTGTAATGCTGAATTTCCTTGGCATTGTCTTCGCGCCGCCCGATGAGGCCCTGCCCTGCTCTACTTCGGGCATTACGACATCCCGGTAGGCGCGTTTTCAGTGGCGCTGGCTCAGGTTCTGGTTGGGAGTCGCGTCATCCGACCGGGGAGGGTGGAATATGCTTCCGCCTTCCATCTGAAGGCGCGACTGTCTCGCATTCAACACCGACCCAGTACTGATTCAAGAATGCACTACTATTTGTCAATTCTTGCATCCATTGTATTTTTGTCAAATACAATGGTCTGAAATCGGATTCGACATTTAGGCCAGCGGACGCAGATTCGACACTTACGGCAAAGTGCGCACCGCTCAGTGCTGTCAAACTCTTGAGGGGAAATGTCTTGTCATGATGGATTTGGAAATGCCGACGAAATTGGTATCCAGCGCTGCAAAGGATGATTTCTGCACCACTCGGGAGGCGGCGAGACTGCTCGGTCTGTCGCTTGGCAAGGTTCAACAAATGACAGAAAGCGGCGAACTCAAGGCTTGGAAGACAAGCGGAGGACATCGCCGCGTCAGTGTCCAGTCGGTAAATGAGAATCTGTCCAAGCGCAGCGCCGAGATCTCGAAAAGCGGATCCAGTCGGGAAGAGCTTTCCTTGCTGATCGCGGAGGATGATCAGGATCTGCAAAAACTCTACCGGATGACCATCTCTGGTTGGGGAATGCCAATCTCGATACAAGTGGTCGGAAGCGGTTTTGACGGGCTGATAAAAATTGGCGTGCGCGCGCCCGACATATTGATCCTCGATCTGCTAATGCCCGGGATTGACGGTTTCCAAATGATAGCGAGGCTTCGCGCCAATCCAGACCTGAACCAGATGGACATCATTGTTGTGACAGGTGTCGGGAAGGATGAAATTGTCCGGCGCGGGGGCCTCCCAGCCTCGGTCACGGTATTCCAGAAGCCGGTCCCCTTCAGTGAACTGCGCGGGTATCTGCAGGCCAGGGTATCGCAGCGATTTCGTTCCTTGCTGACCTGACAAAAAGTTATACAGCGAGGTACCTAACTTTCATGCAGGGGCTGCACCCCTGATGATTGAACGGGATAAAGCCGGAAAAAAGACCCGCCGCTCATGCGTCCCTCACCGGCAGGCTATCAATCGACTCGCTTCACCCGATTGTCACGCCTCGCTCTGAATGTTTCACTCGAACGCTTAGAGACTTGCAACTTCCCCGTAGGCCTGGAGCGCTTTCGTTGCGCAATGGTTTTTGGTTACGGAAAGCGGAGCGAAGCCTAATACAGTGGCCACAACATTCGTCGCGGATGGAGCGCTCGCTCCGATGCAGGCTAATTCAAGATTCCGCTTGGCATCGGTCAAAACCGCGTTTCTGATCGAGGCATCGCTCAAATCGATATTCAACGAAATCGCAAGAGCGACTACATGCGGATTAGAAAGCTCTTTTTGCAGAGCCGCCCGCGAGCCGGCAATACCTTGATCGAGATCCTTCGCTTGCATCACGTTTGCATCCCTTCGTGTCTGCTGGTAAAGCTATATCACCATGGCCTGCATCAAAAGCGACTCAAGTGCTGGCTTGTTGTTCCGGTACTGCGACAACAAGGCAAGTACCAGTGAGGCTACTACCTGGTCGGGCTTGAACACTTCCGTGGCGCCTCCACCCGGGAGACCGACACCGGCAATTGTATTGTTGCCAGCCCGCGCCCCGGAATCACCTGGCTCCATGGCGCCGGTGGCTTTTGCACTGAGGGCTCGAATTGCAATTGCCGCTTCGGCATCCGTCGTGGCGGAATCCTTGGCAACAGCTTGCGCCAAGGCAAAATTGCCGGCGCTGGATATATCAACCAGCGTGCTTGGCATAGGGGGCGCCGTACTTGTCTGTACCAAACCCGTGCGGGCAGGCGATAGATTTCCGGTGCTGATCGCAGCTCCCACTGCCGAATTCAGCCCGTATCCAGCGAAGGGGGTCATTCCACCCAATGACCCGACACCGCCTATTGCACCAATTGCCGAAATCATGGCTGCACTCCTCGAGACTGTTTCTAATCCTTAGTTCGCGAATATTGCGTCGTTGATAGGCGGGTACTGCCAAGTCTTGGTTTTTGCGACTCCATCTGAGCGGGAACCGGTTTGATCGAGACTGATCAGCTACAAATACCTATTTCACCTGATGCTAGTGCTAAACATAGCATAAATAACAATAATAATAAATATGTAGTTTTTGCTGATTTAATAACAGCTGCTGTGGTGGAGGAATGGGTCCTTCTCTTGGCTGCCTCTAGAAATTTGCTTGCCCAAAGACCGATAAAGGTTGGCGGAAAGGGGGCGATACCAAAATGCTTTTGGAGCACTACAGACCAC
>Ga0208566_1000092_pt1 | contig 65001 bp, 58 predicted proteins | sample PL_2010_150m_FD_184159 | JGI IMG/M metagenome (GOLD analysis project Ga0208566, IMG submission 184159) | Freshwater microbial communities from Powell Lake, British Columbia, Canada to study Microbial Dark Matter (Phase II) - PL_2010_150m... | ecosystem: Environmental > Aquatic > Freshwater >...
GTCTCTGATATATCCCTTTCACGGTGAGTACGGGGGTTCGAATCCCCCTGGGGACGCCATCCTATCGGCTGAGAGCGTTATTCCACGCGGGCTTACAGCCCACACTGCATTCCCAAACGACATCTTATCGATCGTAATGGCAGCGGCAGGCGATGGTCGCCAACTCGCTTCCGGCGATCGAATACACAAGTCGGTTTGTATCGTCGACGCGCCGCGACCAAAAGCCGGAATGACTTTCCTTTAAGGGTTCGGGCTTGCCAATGCAATTGAACGGACTGCGCATCGTGTCAAGGAGCAGCGCGTTGATGCGACTCAGCGTCTTGCGATCCTGCGACTGCAAATAGACGTAATCGGACCATGCCGCCGGCGTCCATACCAGCCGGTCAGGCATTCACCAACGCCCTCGGCCTGGCCTTCCCGGCGCGCATCTGACGGATCGACTTCGCCAGGTGCAACGCATTGGCCGGAGTCTTCAACAGATGCACCGTTTCAAGCCAACTGTTGTAGGTTTCGAGCGGCATCACTATCGCGTCAGGGGCGTCGCGTCTGGAGATCACGGCAACGTCCGCATCATCGACGACTTGATCGATCACCTGCTTCAGGTTGTCGCGGGCTTCTGAAAAGGTTGCTACACGCATGCTTTCCCCGACTTGTCCAATACAATGTACAAGTATGGCCCACAATTGCCAAAACGCTCAACCCTGTATCCTGCAGGTACGCTCTATTCAGGCAGCGGGATGGTTGTGATGCCGCATTCAACCTCACCTTGCACGACTAGAGGATGCCGGTTATATGGCTGGTGAATCTCCCTGAGAACGCCGATTGCGCAGTGCCGTAGCGCGCCTGCCGCTGGAATCTGTTGTAGATTACGCCCTTCAAACGCGAAGTGCCGTGCGCCGGCTATGCAATATGGGACAAGCATGAAAGTTGTGGCAAGGGAAATGTGGTTCCAGCTTTGATCAAAACCGGCTTAAGCCGCAGCCTAGCCGCGACGGCGGTGCTCGCTTTCCTGATCGCCTGCGCGGGATTCGCAGCCGGCAATTCCGATGACGCATCGGCCGCCGAGCGCATCGCCTCGATGCATGCCGCACTCGCCTCGATGTTTCGGCTTGAGCTTCAGACTTATGGCGGCGGGCAAGTGACCATAGACCCAGGCGGGGTTGCATGTGGCTATGGATCGCGTTGTTCCGAAACCTACGCGGAAGGCACGAGCATTACATTGAATGCGAATGTCGGGGGCGGAAGCGTGTTCACGGGGTGGAACATGAGCGCGTGCCCCGATATTTCGCCGGTCTGCACGCTCACCATGGACTCCGACAAATTCCTGCTTGTTCATTTTGGAACCGCGTGGAGTTCGACCACGACTTCGATAAGCAGCACGACTACCACCACTCTGGCGGGAAGTTCGATTCCGCTGTTCGCAGGCTGGAATCTTGTCGGTACGGGAGCGGGTGGCACGGTCCCTGTCGCGAGTACGTTCAGTGATCCGGCAAAGTTTGCGAGCGTATGGAAATGGGTTTCCGCCAAATCAAATTGGGCCTTTTTCAGTCCGATCGCTGACGACGGCGGCGCGTCCTTCGCGGCCGGCAATGGTTTCGATTACTTAACCACGGTCAATCCCGGCGAAGGTTTCTGGGTGAATGCGAAAGCTGACAACGTGTTGACGCTCGGCACCGGCAGCCCAGTGCCTTCGTCCTCGTTCCAGGAGACCTTGGGAAAGGGGTGGAATCTCATCGCGATCGGTGACCACAGGATGCCGAGCGCGTTCAACGCCGCCCTGAGCCTGACGCCACCCAGTCCCGGGATCGTAGTGACGAGCGTGAACTCCCTGTGGTCGTGGGACGCGTCTGCAGCGAGATGGCGTTTCTACACACCCCATTCGCTCACCTTGCAACAGCATGAGTCCTACTGTCTGAATCTTTACCGTTGCTTCCAGGACGGCGAGAAAATCGGGCCAGGCGACGGATTCTGGGTAAACAAGCCGTAGCCCATGCGCGCCAGCCAAGTCAGTTGAAGAGGCGTTGGCTGAGCGCGAATGATGTACGCCATTGCATGACGGTCCCGGGACCTGGCCGGGTGCTACGTAAGAAGATCGTGCGCAATCTTGCCCTGCGCGAAGCGGCGACACTGCCGGCACGCGGTTTCAAGCGCGCGGCCGTATGCCTGATCCTCACCGAGGACGACACTGGCGCCGCGTCCTTGGTGCTGACGCTGCGCGCCAAACGACTCAACACGCATTCCGGACAGTATGCATTGCCCGGCGGACGCATCGATCAGGGTGAGGCGGCAATCGACGCCGCGCTGCGCGAAACGCGCGAGGAAATCGGCCTGAAACTCACGCCAGACGCCATTCTTGGGCGATTGGACGATTACCCGACGCGATCGGGCTATCTGATTACGCCGATCGTTGCCTGGGCTGCCGATACCGCCGGCATGACCCCAAATGCGACGGAGGTGGAAGCCATCTACCGGGTGAACCTGGCCGATCTGGACCGACACGGCTCGCCCGAATTCATCACTATTGCGGAAAGCGATCGACCGGTGATCCGTTATCCGCTGCTGGGTACGCTGATTCACGCGCCGACCGCGGCGGTTCTGTACCAGTTCATGGAGGTCGCGGTCCACGGCCGCGCCACGCGCGTGGCGCATCTGGAGCAGCCGGTCTGGGCGTGGCGCTAGCCCCTCAATCCACGATGAACAGCTTCGCGCCGATTTCTGTAGATGAGCGATGCGCTTCTTCGCCGTCTGCGACCTGATAGCTCATGCCCGCCTGCATTTCGAACTGCCGACCGTCCTGCAGTTCGGTGTGCAGTTCGCCTTCGAGGCAGAACAGGATGTGCCCCTTCGAACACCAATGGTCGGCAACATAGCCGGGCGAGTATTCGACCAGACGAACGCGTATTGTTCCAAACTCACCGGTTCGCCAATACGCAACACCGCGTTCGCCCTGGTGCTCGGTTGGCTCGATTTTAGACCAATCAGTCGTTCCGAACGGGATTCCGGTCATGTTCATCGGGAAGCTACCTTCAGCTAAGTGCCAAAGAAATGAAAGCAGGATCCGCGCACTTTTGCTTTGTACATGCTGGCGTCCGCCAGCTTGATCAGCGTTTCATGGTCGGGGGCATCGTCCGGATAGACGGCGATGCCGACGCTGGTGCCGATCCTGACGCTCTGCTTCTGCCGCTCCAGCCGGAACGGGGTTGAAAGCGCGGCAATGATTTTTTCGGCGACCGCAGCGACGCTTTCGCGGTTGGGTATGTCGCGCAGAATCACGGTGAACTCGTCGCCGCCAACGCGGGCCACGGTGTCGGATTCGCGCACCTGTTCGCGGATTCTTGCCGCAGCGCTTTTCAGCAGCTCGTCGCCGGCATCGTGCCCCAAGGTGTCGTTGACCGGCTTGAACTTGTCCAGATCGAGGTAGAGCAGCGCAAACCGGCTGCTGTCGCGCTTGCCCAGGCTGATCGCCTGCCCCAGGCGATCGTTGAACAGCATCCGGTTGGGCAGGCCGGTGAGGCTGTCGTGGTGCGCGAGGTGCTGGATGCGCTCGGCTGCCAGCTTTTGTTCGGTGATATCGATGGCCATCGAATAGCACCCGGGGATGCGTCCCTGCTCTTCGGTGCGTGGCACCAGCTTAACATCCAGACAGCGCTGTTCGCCGTTCGCAAATTTCACGTTGCGCTGATACGCAACCGAATGGCCTTCGAAAGCGCGGTCGAAATGGATCTGCAAATCCTGATAAGCAGTCTCTCCCACGATTTCGCGCAACGGCTTGCCGACGATATCGGTCATGACTAGCCCGAAAAAATCCGCATAGCGTTTGTTGGCGAACATGCAGTTCATGCCCCTGTCCACGTACAGGATCATCGCCGGCACGTTGTCGGTCAGCAGGCGCAGCTCGGCCTCGCTTGCGCGCAGCGCCTTTTCCGTCTGTTTGCGCTCGGTGATGTCGGTGTAAATGCTGACGAAGCCGCCGCCGGGAAGCGGCGTGCCGCGGACTTCCAGGACGGTCCCGTTCGGCCGCGTGCGCTCGAACACATGGGGCTCCATTTTTCGCGCGCGCTCGACCGCGGCAACGGTGATCGCGTCCGGATCGCCGGGGCCGTAGTCTCCGCGCCGCGCATTGAACCCAATGAGTCGCGCCAGCGACGGCGGGCCGCTGGCGAACAGTTCGTCCGGAAATTCCAGAACCTGCTTGAATTGCGTGTTGTAGGCGACCAGCATCAGGTCCGCGTCAAGCATGCTTACCCCGCTGGGAAGATAATCCAGAAACGCCTGGAGGATTGCCCGGGAAACGTGCGGAGTCGAACCTGAGTCGTCCGCGTGCCGACCCGGCGTGATTGCGTCGCCCATCGCGGTCGTTTCAACCATGCCTCTCCTCCTCCCAGAGGTCCAACCGGAAAAATCGGAACGCAATCAGCGACGCGAGTCGCCGGCGCTGTCGGTCATGATCGACTAATCAGCCGCGGCACCGACTCCCATGCTTCCGCACACACAGGCTACGCCACGCTTTACCCGCGTGCAATCGATTTCTTAAATCCAGCCGGCGCTTGACGCGCCGATGTCGGATAGCGTGTAATTCGGCCACAGCCAAGGATTGCGGCTTTATCGGTGGAGATTTAACTGGTGCTTACGAATTTCTGTCTGACGCTGGCTGGACGCGTTTGGTGAGCGCAATGCCGGCATCCATCGAACTGGCGTCGCTGCTTCTGTTGCTGGTCGGCATCGGGCTGGCGTTTTCCGACATCCGTCTTTCGGGCTGGGTGCTGGGCTGGATTCTACTGTCCGGTGCGCTGCTGGTGCAATGGTTTCGCAGCGTCCTCAGTTATAGCCTGGAGCGGGGCGGCGCCGGCGCCGAGTTATATCAGGCGGCTGACGAATGGATGGGCCTGGGATTTTCGCTGCTGATCGTCGCATCGATGTACATGATGCGCGAGGTGCTGGCGAGGCACAGCATGGCCGAGGAGCGACTGCGCGTCATCAGCGCCGCTGCGCAGGATGCGGTCGTGATGATGGACAACAAGGGAAAAATTGCTTTCTGGAATGATGCCGGGCAGCGTATTTTCGGCCATACAGGCGAAGAGGCGCGCGGGAAGAAACTGCATGAACTGATCATTCCGGCGCAGCACCGCACCGAATTCGAAAGAAATTTCATCGATTTCAGGAGAACCGGAAAAGGGCCGGTTATCGGTTCGACGCTGGAGCTTGCGGGGCTGCGCAAGGACGGGGTGGAAATCGTCGTCGAGGTTTCCATTTCCGGAGTCAGCATAGATTCGAAATGGCACGCGATCTGCATTTTCAGGGACGTCACAGAGCGCAAGCGCGCCGAGAAAGCGACGGCGCTTGTGGATGCGACGGCGCGCAGCATCGATGGTGCCGACAGCCCCTCCGCCGCGGTTAGAGAGGTGATCCGCGTCATTTGCCAGACGCAGAAGTGGGATTGCGGCCGTTTCCTGCGCGCAGACGAAGCAGCCGGCGTGTTGCGCCTTGATGAATACTGGAGCACGGCTGATGGAGCAATTGAGAAGTGTCTGTCGGGGGCGCACGGTGTTACCTACGCACCTGGCGAGGGCATGGCGGGCAAGGTATGGCGATCGGGGCAGCCGCTATGGATCCCTGATATCAGCAAGGATGCGCGCGCGCTGACGGCGATTTTCAAAGCCGAATCCGGCGTGCGTGGCGCCTTTGTTTTTCCGGTAACCGCGGCGGGTAAGACGATCGGCGTGTTCGCTTTCAACAGCCGCGAGTTGCGCGAGCCGGATACCCAGCAAATGGCCGCGTTTCAGGCAATCGGCAGCCAGGTAGGCGGGTACCTGCAGCGCCGGCGCGGAGATGGCGCGTAACCCGGCGCGATTTCGCCGTAATCCTGGCTGCCGGGTCAAGTTTTTTCCTGCCGCTGGCGGGCCGCTGCCGACATCCCACAAGTCACCCTGATGATCGAAGCAGGGCGCCGCTCAGCAAATCCTTGGACAAATACTGTTGCCGGTACGATTCGAAAGGTACGCTGTCCGCCGCTTCCATGGTTCGTTGCGCGGTAACCGAATCCGCCGCCAGGTGCGCGTAACGTGCTTCCACGTCTGCAGGAAAAGGCAGATCCTGCAGGGTGCGCCGGTGGCGGTTGGACTGCGCCAGCGCGAAGGCAAGGTAGGATTTATCCTCGGTTCGGCCGATCTCCGCGATGACGCGGGCTGAAGGTGTTGCAGAGGAGTCCACGATGGCGGCGCGGGCCGCGTCCAGCGCACCCCGGTATGCGCTGCCGCTGTGTGCCGCGTCCAGGGCCGCTGCTATTGGCTCGCATGCCTCGACAATATCGCGCGCCCAGTCGGCCAGACTGACATCCTCTTTCCATCTACGCAACCGCAGATTCGGATCACGGCCACGCTCGGCGACATCGTGCTGATTTTGCGACATCGCCGCGATTTGCTCGGGGGTATCCGGCGGACTTTCGCTGAGCAGGCAATGAAGCAGAAACATGTCGAGAAAACGCATGGTTTCCACAGCAATGCCGATGGGGCTGAACGGGTCGTTGTCCATGCAGCGCACTTCGATATACTCGACCCCGCGTTCGCCCAACCCGTACAGCGGGCGTTCCCCCGAGCGAAATCGCGGCTTGGGCCGGATGGTGCCGTAGAACTCGTTTTCGATCTGCAGCAGTGTCGTGCCCAGCTGCCGGTACAGATCGCCGTCGCGCAGGCCGATGGCTTCGTACGGCGGATAGGGCCTGGTCAGCGCGGCGTTGAGAGATTCAGCGTAGCTCCTGAGACAGTTGAAGCTGACCGCCAGCGACGCCTGCGCATCGCTTTGATAGCCCAGTGGCCCCATGCGCAACGACGTTGCGCCGGGCAGGAACAGCGTACCGGAATTGAACTCCTGCAACTCGTGCTTGCGGCCGGCAACGAAGCTGCGACACACCGTGGGCGAGGCGCCGAAAAGGTATAGCAGCAGCCAGGAATGCCGCCTGAAGTTGCGAATCAGGTGGAAATAGGCCGCGCTCTGGTAGCCGATGGCGGAGCCGCTGCTCGCGTCGGCCTGCTGCAGAACCGGCCAGGCCGCCTCCGGCATGGAGAAGTTGTAGTGCACGCCGGAAATGGTCTGCATGCGTCTGCCGTAGCGATGCGCCAGGCCGTTGCGGTAGACGGTCTTGGCCCTGCCCAGATTGGACGATCCATATTGCCCGAGCGGAATATCGTCGTCAGCCGGCAAGCCGCAGGGCATGCTCGTGCACCACAGTCGCTCGTCGCCCAGGTGTCGGTATACCACCTGGTGAATCTCGGTAAGCTGCGCCAGGCAGGCGTCGGCGTCGGTGTGGATGCCGGTGATCAGTTCGAGTTGGGATTCACTGAAGTCGGTGGTTATATGCGGATGCGTAAGCGCCGAGCCGAGCGCGGCCGGATGCGGCGTGTCGGCAAGCATTCCGTCAGGACGGACGCGCAGGCTTTCTTTTTCAATACCGCGCCGGATGCCCCGCAGTACCTCAGGTTGAAGCAGTTGTAATCGATTGCTTATGCGGTTCATCCATGTTTCCTTGATTTTGATACCCTCTAGGTTAGCAGAAGCAGATGGCCGATTGCTGCCAGGCACGCGATTTTCACGCTAACATTCGGGCGCGCAGGGCGGCATAGCGCCGGTGCGGTCGGGCGCATCGAACCAGACTGTCGGCGCGATCTTCCGCGCACGAACGGGACACCCCCACGGAGACCAGGGACATGGCGCAATACGATTACGATCTTTTCACTATAGGCGCCGGCTCGGGCGGCGTGCGCGCAAGCCGTTACGCCGGCCGCCTCGGCGCGCGCGTAGCGGTGGCGGAGGAGGGCTACCTCGGCGGCACCTGCGTCAATGTCGGCTGCATCCCGAAAAAACTCTTTTCCTACGCGGCCCACTACGGCGAGGACATCGGCGATGCGGCGGGCTACGGATGGCGAATTGAGCAGCCGACGTTCGACTGGCCAACCCTGGTCGCCAACAAGGATCGCGAAATCGAACGTCTCAATGGCGTATATGCAAAACTTCTCGCCGGTGCCGGGGTCACGCTGCTGCGCGGCCGCGCCACCGTGGTCGATGCGCACACGGTGGAGGTTGAAGGCCGGCGCGTCAGCGCGCGCCATATCATTGTCGCCACCGGCGGCTGGCCGGTAGTGCCGCCGATTCCCGGGTCCGAGCTCGCCATCAGTTCGAACGAAGCGTTCCATCTTACGGCGCTGCCGCGGCGCGTGCTGGTAGTGGGCGGCGGCTACATCGCGGTTGAATTCGCGTCCATCTTCAATGGCCTCGGCGTCAAGACAACGCTCGTCTACCGGGGTGAGCGCCTGCTGAAAGAGTTCGATGCCGACCTCGGCGGATTTCTCGCCGGGCAAATGCAGCATAAGGGCATGACTATCCGCTTGCGCAGCACCATCGAACGTATCGACCGCGGCGGGCAGGGCGGTGCGCTGCGTGCGACGCTGGACGACGCATCCGTGCTCGAAGCCGATTGCGTGATGTACGCCACTGGCCGCGCACCCAACACCCGCGGCCTGGGCCTGGAGAACGCCGGTGTGAAAATGGCGGCCAATGGTGCGGTCCTGGTCGATTCGCAATTTCAGTCAAGCGTGCCGTCGATCTACGCCGTGGGCGATGTCATCGATCGCATGCAGTTGACGCCGGTTGCGTTGGCCGAGGCCATGGTGGTGGCGGAGAATCTGTTCGGAAGCGGCGGCCGCAGCCTGGACTACGAAGGCATTCCCACGGCTATTTTCAGCAACCCCAACGTCGGCACGGTGGGGCTGTCGGAGGCGAGGGCGCGCGAGCGTTTCGGCGACATCGACGTTTACCGTACGAATTTCGGCCCGTTGCGCCATCAGTTGACCGGCAGCGGCGAGCAGGTGCTGATGAAGCTGGTGGTGGACAAAAAGTCCGACGTCGTGCTCGGCGTGCATATGGTCGGCCCGGATGCCGGCGAACTGATCCAGGGCTTCGCTGTGGCGCTCAAGTGCGGTGCGACCAAGCGCCAGTTCGATGCAACCATAGGAATTCACCCGACCATCGCCGAGGAATTCGTAACTCTGCGCGAAGCCGTGATCCAGGGTCAAACGTGATTGGCAAAAGCGGTAAAATTACGCGAAAGAATGCCGCCCGGCCCGGGCACAGAGAAAGGGAAGGACAAATGACCATGATAATCGCCGCCGGCGACGCGGTCGCGGCAGTCGCGGCCCTCAGGATGCGCTGGCGCGTGCGCATCCTGATTTTACTGGGTATCGCGGGATACGCCGCAGGCGCCCGGGCCGATGCTGGAGCGCTGGAGTTCGCGCCGCAGGTCTGGCTCAACCCTGGTATCTACGCGCAGCATTTCGATTCGAGCAAGGGGCTGCGCAACAACAACATCGGTGTTGGCGCCGAAGTATGGCTGAGCCGCGATCACGCGTTGATGGGCGGAAGCTTCATCAACAGCAATCGCGCCAGGTCTCATTACGGCGCGTACCAATGGCGTCCTCTGCACTGGCAGATTTCCGGCTTGGATGTCGGCGCCGGTATTGCAGTCGGCGCGTTTGACGGCTATCCCAATTATCGCAACGGCGCCTGGTTCGTTGCTCCGTTGCCGATGCTGTCGATCGAGGGCCGGAGACTGGGCGCGAATATCAGTTTGATTCCGACGGTGGCAAGGCGCTTCGACGGCGCCCTGGCGGTCCAGGTCAAGCTGCGGGTATGGTAGGGCCCGGGGTGCTGCGGCGATGGTGCGACTTGGCCGCGAACAACGCGCAGGGCACGCGGTGCGGCTTGTTCGGAACGGCGTGATTAGAGTACAGTTTGAGACATGGAACTGCATCCGCCGGGATTCGATCCGCGGTTTATCCGTGAACTATTCCTGTCCCCATGAAAATCGGCGCTGATACTATACGCACGATTCTCGAACGTCCGCTGAGCCAGTCGGAAATGGAAGGACTGTTGCGGGGGCTGGACGAAGGCGAGAAAGTGCAACTGTTCGTCCGCATGGCGGAACTGGCGCGCCGCGCATCAGCGGTAGCAGACATTGCCAATCGCGTCTCCGACAGCCTGTCGCTCGACGTGCTGTTCCCGCGCCTGATGCAGGTGGTTACGGAGACGCTGAACGCCGATCGCAGTTCGATGTTTCTGTACGATCCGGAAACCAGGGAACTCTACTCGCGCGTGATGCAAGGCAATGCGATGGGGGAAGTCCGCTTTCCCAGCAGCCTCGGCATCGCCGGTTCGGTATTTACAAGCGGCGAGGCGGAAATCATCACCGCGGACGCCTATTCCAACAGCCGCTTCAACCAGGAGGTCGACCGGCGTACCGGCTACCGCACCCGGAATATCCTGTGCGTGCCGATTCGCAACAAGAGCCGCGAAGTAATCGGCGTTACCCAGGTTCTGAACAAGCACACCGGCGATTTTGACATCGAGGATCAGCGCCTGCTCGAAGGGCTGTCGCAACAGGCCGCCGCTGCGCTGGAGAATGCGTGCCTGTTCGAGAAAGTCGAGCGCCAGCAGCGCGAGGAGGCGATGCTGCTCGAAGTCATCAGTTCGATCGCCTCGGAAATTCGTATCGGACCGCTGCTGGCCAGGATTCTCGCGGCGGCGACGCAGCTGCTCGATTCCGAACGCGGCGCCTTATTCCTGTACGACCCCAAGCGCAACGAACTGTATTCGCATGCGGCCGGAGGCATCGACAGCGCCGAGATTCGCTTCCCCGCGAACGCCGGCATCGCCGGGGAGTGCTTCACCTCGGGCAGCGTGATCAATATTCTGGATGCCTACAAGGATCCGCGTTTCAATCCTGACATCGACAAGCACACCGGCTACAGGACCCACAGCATGTTGTGCATGCCGATAGTGGCCAAGGGCGCGCGCGTCATCGGCGTGATGGAAATACTCAATCGCAAGGTTGGCGTGTTCGGCCCGGCCGACGAGAAGCGGCTGCATGCTTTCTGCGCCGAAGCCGCGGTGTCGATTCAGAATGCGCAACTGTTCGAGGAGGTCAGCACCGAGCGCAATTACAACGAATCGATCCTGCGCAGCATGCGCAATGCGGTGCTCACGCTCGATGCCGCCGGCGTCGTGCGCAAAATAAACGAATCCGCGGTGCGCATCCTGCGACGCACGGAAAGCGACCTGTTGGGACGCACGCTAGGGGAGCTTTTTGTCGGCCGCAATGCCTGGATATGCCAGAGTCTGGACACGGTACGCGCCGAAGGCAAGACCGACATGACGGTGGATACCGAAGTTTTCATGGACGACGCGCAGGCGGTGTCGGTCGATCTCACGACGGTGCCGCTGCTGAGCATAAGCGACGAACCGATTGGCTACATGCTGATGCTTGAGGACATTACACGCGAGAAGCGTTTGCGCAACACCATGTCGCGTTACATGAGCAAGACGGTAGTTGATCGCCTGCTTGAAAGCGGCGAAGCGGTGCTCGGCGGCATAAGCCGCGAAGTGAGCGTGCTGTTTTCGGACATCCGTGGTTTCACTACCATTTCTGAACGGCTGGGCGCCCAGGAAACGGTGGCTCTGCTCAACGAATATTTCACCGACATGGTGGATATAGTATTCGCGCACCAAGGCGTGCTCGACAAGTACATGGGCGACATGATCATGGCGGTATTCGGTTCCGTGCTGCAGAACGCGGACGACGTAGAGAATGCGGTAAACGTCGGCAACAAGATGATGGCGGGACTGCGCGTGCTGAATCTGCGGCTCGAACAGCGCGGGCGCGAACCGATCCGGATCGGTGTCGGCATCAGTACCGGCGACGTAATCGCAGGCAACATCGGCTCGCCGAAACGGCTGGAATATACGGTAATCGGCAACCGCGTAAACATCGCTCACCGTTTGGAAGACGCGAACAAGTTCTATGGCACTTCGGTCCTGATCTGCAATCAGACGCGCGAGCGGATGAAAGATCTGTCGCAGCTTCGCGAGATCGATCTGATACGCGTGCGCGGCATGGAAATGCCGGTCGCCATCTATGAGGCGATCGGGCATCACGATGAAAGCTCGTTTCCGCAGCGCGACGACGTGCTGGGCGCATTTACCGAGGGGCTGTCGCGGTATCGCCAGCGCAATTGGACCGAAGCGCGGCGGCGCTTTGGCGATGCGCTGGCCGCAAATCCGAAGGATGGGCCGTCACGAATGTACCTGGACCGCTGTGAAATTTTCCGCAATAAGCCGCCGGCCCCGGATTGGGACGGCGTGTGGACCATGCAGGGTAAATACTAGAATGGCCCTGAGAGAAATACCGGTCGAAGAACTGCAACTGGGCATGTACGTGTCCAAGCTCGATCGACCGTGGACCGAAACTCCGTTCGTGTTTCAGGGCTTCATTTTGCGCAGCGAAAAGCAGATCGACGTGATGACGAAGCTGTGCAAGAAGGTTTTTGTCGATCCGGAAAAGGAGGACATGAGCGAGGCGAAAGCCGCGGGTTCGGCGGCCAACATCCGCGGTACCACGGTGTACAAGGTGAGCGCCAGCCTCGATGTCGAGTTGCCGCGGGCCCGCAGCGCCATCGCCGAAACGGCCAATGTCCTGAGGCAGATCAGCCGCGACGTGCAGGTCGGTGGTGCGGTCGACGGGCCCAAGGTGAAGCAGGCGGCCTCCGATATTACCGAAAGCGTGGTGCGCAATCCGGATGCGGCGACGCTGCTGGTGCAACTGCAGGAGAAGAGTGGCGAAGCCTTCAACCGCGCAATCCATGTATCGGTGATGATGAGTATATTCGGCCGGTTTCTGCAGCTGTCGCGCGAGAGCATCGAGCAGCTCGGGATGCTTGGCCTGCTGCAGGACGCGGGCAAGCTCAAGCTGCCGACTGCGCTGCTCGAAAAGCGAGGCGCGCTGACCGCGGAGGAGACGGCGACGTTCCAGACGCACGTCGACCATACGGTCGAAATCCTGGGCAAGACGCCGGGCCTGCCGCATGATCTTCCGGGTCTCGCATCCTTGCATCACGAGCATTTCGACGGTTCCGGGTATCCGCGCGGATTGCGTGGCGTGGCGATCGCCCTTCCCGGGATGATCGCCGCCATCGTGGACGCGTTCGACACCCTGGTCGCGCCGCCGCCGCAGGGCAAACATATGTCGCCATCGAACGCGCTCAATGTCGTTTACAAGGGGCGCGGCAGCCTGTTCCAGCCTGCACTGGTCGAGCAGTTCATTCAATGCGTGGGCATCTATCCCGTGGGTAGCGCTGTCGAGCTGAACACCGGGGAGGTGGGAATCGTGATCGCGCAGAATCCGTTACGCCGCCTGCAACCGCGCGTCATGGTGGTCAAGGACGCGAAGGGCAACGAGAACCGACCCTACAAGATGCTGGATTTGTCCAAAGAGCCCAAGGCAACGCCCGACGAGATCTACCGCATCCGCCATACGCTGGAATATGACGCGATCAAGGTCGATCCTAGGGAACTGTTCCTTTGAGTCCGGACGACCCGACGGGGCGAGACGGCGCCCCGGCCACTCCGTTTGACGCAGCTGGAATCCCGTTTCTCGACAAATTGCGCCAATGCGTCGCGAGGCGCCGGGCGGATAGGCAGAGCATGGCTTTGCTTCTGGTGGATTGCGGGGTAATAGAGCGCATCGACGCGCTGTGGGGCTATGAGGCTGGCGACGCGGCGCGTGCGCGGATGGTCGCCACGCTTGGCGCTGAAGTACTGCGGCCCGACGATTTTGTCGGTGTGATGGGGCGCGATCACCTCGCCTGCGTGCTGTCGCTGGTAGACGGTCCGCAGCTGGCGCAACTCGCAGCGGAAAAGTCGTTGCGCGCCATGAACGCACCTCTTTGGCTGGGCGATTCTGAAGTCTACGCTTCCGCCTCGGTCGGAATCGCGATGTTTCCAGCGACTGCGGACGCGGCGGAGGAACTGCTGCGACAGGCAAGAAGCGCATGCGCCGCGGCGTCCATCTCGGCCAGTCACATTGTCCAATTCGACGAGGGGCAGAGTTCCTTGGCATCGCTGCTGGTCGAGGAAGGCCGGTTGCGTTCGGCGATCGCCGAAGACGCGCTCGAACTGGTATTTCAGCCGCAGTTTGATTTGCGCTTCGGGCAAATGATGGGTGTGGAGGCCAAGCTGCGCTGGCGCGACGGCGAGCGCGAGCTGATTTCGATGCGCGCGGCGATGGTCGCGGCGGAAGCGGGCGGGCTGGTTACCAAAATGATTTCGTCGCTATTGAACCGGGCGCTGCGCAACTGTGCCGAGTTCCGGCAGAGCGCCGGGCTGGATTTGCGCGTTGCAATCAATGTGCCGGCGCGCGGTCTGCTGGAACCGGGCGTTCCTGAACTGGTGGAGCGTGCGTTGCGCACCTGGTCGCTGCGCCCGGGCCGGCTGGTGATTGAAATCGACGATGTTTCAGCGCTTCAGGAAAGTGTCACGGCGCAGGCCGCATTGCTGCGCTTGCACGAGATCGGCGTGAAACTGTCGATCGATGATGCCCGCGCGCCGCTGTCGACGCTGTTCTGGCTTGCGAACATGCCGTTTCAGGAACTAAAGATCGACCTGTCCATGGCGCAGGACTGGACCGGGCAGACGCGGTCCGAAGGCGTGCTGCGCTCACTCATCGACCTGGTGCACAAGCTGAAAATCGACGTGGTCGCTGTCGGCGGTGATGACGAAGCGGCGGTGGCCCGTCTGCTGGGCCTCGGCTGCGACTTCATTCAGGCGGATTTCAGGGGGGTACCGGTCAACGCGGAGGATTTTGTCGCCCGCTACGCCGATTCATAGCCCGTCGCGCGCAGCGTTTTGTTTCCTTTGACCTAAATCAAACACTGCCTGGACGCAGCGCGTAACTTAGGTGCTGGCACCGCAGGACCAGCACGCTGCGCCAGGTTCGAGGAATATGACGCTTAATCTCTCCCGGCCCGCATTCGACGCGGCATAATTGCAAACCATGAAGATAACCGGCATTTTCCACCGACGCGTGCAATCCGGCGGTGTCGCGATCGGTATCGCGCTGGCGCTCGCTGTTATCGCCTTGATCGCTGCTGCGGTGTGGTATCTGACCCGTCCGAAGCCGGTGACGGTAAGCGTGGCAACGGTCGGCGCCGGCCGCGTGGAGAATACCGTGGCGAACACGCGCGCCGGGTCGGTGATGGCGTGCCGCCGCGCCAAACTGGCCCCGCCGGCAGGCGGACGCATCGCGCGTATCAACGTTGCCGAAGGCGATCGGGTGCGCACCGGGCAGGTACTGCTCAGTTTGTGGAGCGATGACGTCGCCGCACGCGAACTCATGTCGCGCGAGCAGTTGCAGACGGCAAAGGCGCGGGTGCGCGAAATGTGCGAGTTGTCTAGAGCATCGGCGCGCGACGCGAAGCGGGCGCAGGAATTGCGGGCGCGCAACTTCGTTTCGCAGGAGGCGGTGGAGCGCTCCGCTACCGATGCCGCAGCGAAGCAGGCGGGATGCGATTCGGCAGGGACGCAGGTGGCAGAGGCAGAAGCGCGCATCAAGGCGTCGCGCGCCGACATCGATCGCACCGTGCTGCGCGCCCCGTTTGCCGGCATTGTCGCCGAGGTCAACGGCGAGGTGGGCGAATATCTGACGCCCTCGCCGCCGGGCATCCCGACGCTGCCCGCAGTGGACCTGATCGACGACTCCTGCCTTTACATTTCAGCGCCGATCGACGAGGTGGATGCGGCGCAGCTCAAAGTCGGTATGAGCGGCCGGGTCACGCTGGATGCCTATCGCGGCCAGCATTTTGCCGGAAAGGTACGCCGCATCGCACCCTACGTGCTGGCGGTGGAGAAACAGGCGCGCACGGTTGAAGTGGAGGTAAGTTTCGAACAGCCCGACGCGGCGAAACATCTGCTGGTGGGCTACAGCGCCGATATCGAAATCGTGCTCGGCGGCCACGACGACGTGGTGCGGATTCCGACCCCGGCGCTGATGCCGGGTAATCGCGCGCTGGTTCTGGGCACGGACGGGCTGTTGCAGGAGCGCAGAATCGAAACCGGCCTGGCCAACTGGGAATACACCGAGGTGAAATCCGGACTCAGCAAAGGTGATCAAGTCGTTACCTCGCTCGAGCGCGAGGGTGTCAAGGCCGGGGCGCGCGCAGTGGCGGACAAGTCCGCGGCGGAGAAGAAGGAGGCCGCCAAGGCCCAAGCGCAATGATCCGTCTCACCGGCATAGCGCGCACTTTTCTGGTGGGTGGCGAGGAAGTTCACGCCCTGCGCACTGTGGACCTCGAAATCGCGCACGGCGAATACCTGTCGATCATGGGGCCCTCCGGATCGGGCAAATCGACGCTGCTCAATATCATCGGCCTGCTCGATCGTCCCGATGCGGGAAGCTACGAACTCGACCGCAAGAACGTGACCGCCCTGAGCGACGACGAACTGGCGCGGGTACGGCGCGAAAAGATCGGTTTCGTGTTTCAGTTCTTCCATCTGGTGCCGCGCCTGACCGCGGTACAGAATATCGAGCTGCCGATGATCCTGGCCGGCATCGATCCGGCCGAGCGAAAGCCACGGCTGGCGCGCCTGCTCGCCGAGTACGGCCTGGAAGAGCGCGCCGGCCACCGTCCGGACCAACTCTCCGGCGGCCAGTGCCAGCGCGTCGCAATTGCGCGCGCCATGTCGATGGGTCCGACGGTGATTCTGGCCGACGAACCCACCGGAAATCTCGACCGGCATACCGGCCAGGAGGTGCTGAGCGTGCTCGAGCGTGTGCATCAGAATGGCGGAACGCTGGTGATTGTGACGCACGATCCGGAGATCGGCGCGCGCGCCACGCGGCGGCTGCGCATGCTCGACGGTGCTGTGGTCGGCGACGATAGCGGTTGAGCATGCGCCTCGCAGATTTGCTCAATTTCGCCTGGCAGGTACTGCGAGGTTCGGTTTCGCGCACACTGCTGATATTGCTCGCAATGGGCATTGGCGTCGCCGCGGTGGTGATGGTGACGGCGCTGGGCGAGGGCGCGCGGCTGTATGTGGCCAGCCAGTTCGGCGCGCTCGGCACTAACCTGATCATCGTGTTGCCCGGCCGCAGCGAAACGTCAGGCGCCATGCCCGGCGTCCTGATCGGCAAGACGCCGCGCAGTCTGACGCTGGAAGACGCACTGGCGCTCAAGCGCAGCCACGCCATCCGGCGCTTCGCGCCCCTGATAATCGGCGCGGGCGACGTGCGTACCGGCGCGCGCAGCCGCGAGACGCCGGTTTTGGGCTCCACATCCGAACTGATGGACATTCGCAGCATGGAATTGGCGCAAGGGGTGTTCCTGCCGCCGGGCGATCCACGCCACAGCCAGCCGGTGTGCGTCATCGGCTCCAAGGTGGCGAGTGAATTGTTCGGTTCGCGCCCGGCGCTGGGGGAATGGGTGCGCATCGGTGACCGGCGCTTTCGCGTGATCGGTATCCTCGCACCACAGGGCCAGTCGCTCGGCTTCAATACAAATGAAATCGTCATCGTGCCGCTGGCTGCGGCACAGGCGCTGTTCAATACCGAGTCGCTGTTCCGCATCCTGATCGAGGCGAAGAGCCGGGAACAGATTGTCGCCGCCCAGGCCGATGTCGAGGAAATAGTGCGCCTGCGCCATGAAGGCGAGCGCGACATCACCGTGATCACGCAGGACGCCGTGCTCGCCACCTTTGACCGGATTCTGCGCGCGCTGACTCTGACCGTGGCAAGCATCGCCGCCATCAGCCTGGCGGTCGCCGGCATTCTGATCATGAACGTGATGCTGATCGCGGTGACGCAGCGCCGGCGCGAGATCGGCCTGCTCAAGGCGCTGGGGGCGACGGGCGCGCAGATCAGGTTGGCGTTCTTCACCGAGGCCATGCTGCTCGCGCTCGGCGGCGCCGCGGCGGGCCTCGTCGTGGGCGAACTGGGCCGCAGCATTGCGGTCCAGCTGTTTCCGGCGATCCCGTTTCAGGCGCCGTGGTGGGCGCTCGTCGCGGCTCCGGCGACGGCGATGCTTACCGCCGTGTTGTTTACGCTCGCGCCGGCGCGGCGTGCGGCCAGGCTTGATCCGGTGCAGGCCCTGTCGCGGAGATAGACGTGCGCTACACCGATTTCGTCAGTTTCACCTACGCATCGCTCAGGGCGCAGCGGCTGCGCACCGCACTGACTGCGCTCGGCATCGCAGTCGGCATCGCCGCGGTAATCCTGCTTACCTCCATTGGCGAGGGGCTGCATCGATTCATCGTCGACGAATTCACCCAGTTCGGCACCAATATCATCGCCGTCAACCCGGGACGCATCGTGACGCACGGCGCGCCGCTGGGGGCGGTCAACACGGTAAGGCCGCTGACCATCGACGACGCGCTGGCTCTGCGCCGCGCACCCTACGTCCAGGTCGCGGTGCCGGTGATCCAGGGAAATGCCGAGATCACGCGTACCGGCAGGAGCCGCCGTGTCACGCTCTACGGCGTAGGTGCGGAATTCGCTGCCGCGTTTCGCATGCGCGTCGCGATCGGCCAGTTTCTACCGGAGGACGACCCGCGCACGCCGCGCGCGTTCGCGGTACTGGGATCGAAGGCGGCGCTGGAATTGTTCGGCAGCGACAATCCGCTGGGTGATCGCATCCGCGTCGGCGGCGAGCGCTATCGCGTCGTCGGTGTGATGCAATCCAAAGGCCAGGTGCTCGGCTTCGATCTGGACGACACGGTGTTCATTCCGGTGGGGCGGGCGATGGAGATGTTCAACCGCGAGAGCCTGATGGAGATCGACGTCACCTATGAGCCGACCGCGCCGCTGGCCGAGGTGGAGGAAGGCATCAGGCGGGTCCTGAACGCGCGCCACGGTTCGGAGGATTACACCGTCACGCCGCAGCAGAAAATGCTCGAAGTGTTCGGCACCGTGCTCGACGCGGTTACCTTCGCTGTTGCCGCCATAGGCGGAATCTCCTTGCTGGTGGGCGGGGTGGGCATCCTCACCATACTCACCATTGCCGTGGCCGAGCGCACCTCCGAGATCGGATTGCTGCGCGCGGTAGGCGCGACACGGCGAAGCATTCTGCTGCTGTTCCTGGGCGAGGCCGCGCTGCTGGCGGTGCTCGGCGGTACCGCCGGGCTGCTGCTCGGCTGGGGCGCCGCACTGGCCCTGCATCTGGTGCTGCCGGCGCTGCCGGTGCACACGCCCTGGAGCTATGCACTGCTGGCGGAGCTGGTCGCGTTGGGCGTCGGACTCGCCGCCGGCGTGCTGCCGGCGCGGCGCGCAGCGCATCTGGACCCACTCGAAGCGTTGCGCAGCGAGTAGCTGCCGGCCGCACACGCACGCCATTACGACATTCGGAATATTTCCCGGTGACCGCACAAGAAATGAGAAGTTCGTCGCACGCACTGCTGTCGGTGTTTCAGGATCACGGCATAGACCGTGTATTCCTGGTTCCAGGCGAGAGCTATCTCGCGATTCTGGATGCGCTGTGCGACTTTCCCGGCATCGACGCAGTGACCTGTCGCCACGAGTCCGGCGCCGGATTCATGGCAGTGGCCGACGCACGGCTCAGCGGGCGGCCCGGGGTCGCACTGGTGAGCCGGGGTCCCGGTGCGACCAATGCCGCGATTGCGGTGCATACGGCGCAGCAGGACGCGATTCCGATGATTCTGATCGTCGGTCAGGTGCCTCGCGCCGATCTTCGGCGCGAGGCATTCCAGGAGATCGACTACCGGCGCATGTACGGCACCATCGCGAAATGGGTGTTCGAGGCGATCGACCCGGGCCAGCTTGCCGAGGCTGCATTCAAGGCGATCCGCATTGCCACCTCGGGGACTCCGGGACCGGTGGTGCTGGTGATTCCGGAGGACGTGCAGCAGCAACAGGTGGCGCAGCCGCGCTGGGTTGCAGGCGAACACGCGCGCACCCTGCCTGATGCCGCCAGCGTAAGCGAATTGATGCGCCGGATCGATGCGGCGGAGCGGCCGCTGATTGTCGCCGGTGGCGCATTCGAAGCGCCAGGCGGTCGCGAAGCGCTGGCGGCACTGGCCGAGGCATGGCAGATTCCGGTGGCGCTGTCGTTTCGACGCCTCGACCTATTTTCCAGCGAACATCCTCTCTATGTCGGCGAACTGGGATTGGCCAATCCGAAGCGTCAGATCGACGCGTTCCGCCAGAGCGATCTGATACTCGCCCTCGGGACGCGCTTCGGCGACGTCACCAGCCAGGGCTATAGCTTTCCCGACTTGCCGACTCCGGCGCAGACTTTTGTACACGCCTACGCAGATGCGCATATCGTCGGGCTGCACTTCGCGCCCGATTTCGGTTTGGTGTGCAATTCGATCGAACTGGCGCGCGCTCTCACACCCTGTCCGATACCTGAGATCGCGCCAGCGCGAGCGGCCTGGATCCGCCGCCTCAGGAAAATTATTGAATCCCATGCGGCCTGGCCACAGCGCAGCGCAGAGGACGGCGTCGATTTCGTTCAGGTGGTGAAAGCGGTACGCGCGCAGGCAAGCGCCGACGCTATCGTGTGCCTGGACGCGGGAACGTTTGCTGCTCCGGTTTATCGCCACTTCGGCTTCGTGCCGCCGCAGCGGCTCATGTCGCCGCTGTCAGGCACGATGGGCTACGGCACTCCGGTGGCAATCGCGGCGCAGTTGCGCTTTCCCGGACGGCAGGTGATCTGCATGGTGGGCGACGGCGGCTTCATGATGACCGGAAACGAAATGATCGCGGCGGTCGAGCGCAAGCTGCCGATCCTTTTCATACTGGCGAACAACGGCAGTTACGCCTCGATCCGGATTCAGCAGGAACTGCACTATCCGGGGCGCGCGCTGGGCACAAGTCTGTTTAACCCGGATTTCGAGCAGATCGCGCGCGCTTTCGGCATGCGCGCGCAGCGTGTCGTGCGCGAAGGCGAGGTGGCAGGCGCTGTGGCGAACGGCCTCGCCGCCGCCGCGCCCTATTTTATCGAGGTCAAGGCAAGTCTCAATGTTGTCCTGTCGTAACGGCGCTGGTAGTGCGCATGCGGCGGCTACGGAATTGCTTCAGTTGGCTTTAATTCAAGGCACCAGCGCGGAGCTATCCGCTGGTTCCCAGTTTTGCACTCAGCGACCGAAGATGCCGCGTAGTGCTTTTACGCCTTCCTGAATCGCATCAGCGGGTGTGGGGCCCTGTGGCTTGTCGGCCGGCGCGGGCGGGCTGTCTGTTTGCTGCGCGGCTGGGGCCGCGGGTTCTGCTTCGCGTCGCGCGGCGGAAGGTCTGCCACGGCGCGCGACGCGGCCTTCGTTTTCCGCGAGCATGGCTGTCGCAGTGGACTTGAGGCGCAGCTTCACCGCCCATTCCTGCTCCCACGTCTGCTTTGGATCCTTCGGGCGTGGCGGGTGCACCAGGTTCAGCTCGCCGCCATAGGCAATGAAATTGAACATTGAAGCCTCGCCTTTGAACACGCCGGCGGGAACGGTGCACTCGGTGGTCTGCGGCGGCATTACCACTTTTTCGCGAATCAGGCGCTCCACTTCGGCGGGCGGAATATAGTCCATCAGAATCTGGCCCATTTCCTGAACGTCACTTGAGGACCAGATTACGAGGTCGTTCTGGTTGTCGCCCTGACCCATCGCAGTGGCGAAATACCCGGTTGCCCTGGGTACTGCCTTCCAGCTTACCGAAAACGCGCCGGCACTAGTCTTGTGTACCGGATCTAAGGCGACCGCGTCCATGAAATCATGTCGCTCGTCGATGGCGAAGCGGATTTCGGGCGAGTAATTGCCGGAGATCGCGTGGTCGCCGCGCAACGATCCTGCCGGCGGAATCGGACGTGCATCCTCCTGATTGGGCCAGGTGCCGTAACTGCGATTTCGCCCGGGCGCTGGTCCGCGCGGGCGCAAAATGGCGCGGCTGCGGAAAGCGCGTGCCGCGTCCTGCGGGTTGAGACTGGCGAAGTCAATGACTACCGGCTGGCCGGCACGCACGCTTTCGCCGCAGCCCCAATAGATCAGCATTCTGCCCTTGGGGCGCTCGAACGCGGGCTCTTCGTCGACGTCGCGCGCCGGAGCGCGTTCTACGCGGGGGCTGGTGAGCGGCAGCGCCTGTCCCATCGAAAGTCCCGACGGAATGGCGTGGGCTGCGCGCGGGTCGCCGCCCGCCTGCTGCGACGAGCCCAGGTCAAGCTTCATTCTCTTGCCTCCCTGCATTCCGGGCGGCATCATGCTTCCCATGCCCGGAGGCAGGTCGATGCCCATGCCACCTGCAGTTTCAATGCTCATCCAGTACAGGGCGATCGGCGGGCGGACCTGCTGCGTCTGTGCCAGAAGTGGCAGTGGCAGTAAGAGAACGACAGCGACGGCTATCGCAGTGGCTAGTACATGCGGTCTCATGGCGTACCTCTTGCGGATCGATGTGCGCAATTATGCGCCCGGCCACCGCGCATGCGCTGATGGAACTGGTCGGGATGATAGACCAAGTCTACATCGGCCGGGTATGTTCGGCGGGGCACGACGCAGCTATCGATTTGGTGAAAATATGCAGAGGAATCGGCGTACCTTTTGACCTTGATCAAATCAGCGCTTGATCGCCGGCGGTACATTGGCTCACCCTTTTGCTGATTTCCTCCCATCCTTCTGGGCAGAAGGGATCTTTCGGGCACTCGTTATTAAAATTTCGAGTGCCCGTTTTTCTTTTCCAGCTGCGGATTCGACAGTCGCCGCCGCGGTGGAATGCGGATTGATCTTCATCAACATTGACGGCGCTGCGCGGCGCTATTGTCAGATCACGGCGCTGCAATCCGGGCGTGAATCAATCGAAAGGAATCGCCATGGGATATAGGACTATTCTGGTTCACATTGATCCTGGCACGCGTTGTTCACGGCGTGTCGAGGCTGCGATCAATCTCGCGCGGCAACACGATGCGCATTTGATCGGATTACACGCGCTGGCACCGTTCGAGCCGCCTGGTTATGTGTTGGCTCAAGTGGGGCCGGAACTGATGGAAGCGCAAAAGCGCGCGTCTGCCGCGGATCTGGCGCGCACGGAACGCGAATTTCTGGCAATGGCGTCGGCGGCGGGCCTGAGGAATATCGAATGGCGTGCCGCCATCGATGATCCGGTTGACGCGATGACCCTGCATGCGCGGTACGCCGACCTGCTGGTGATCGGACAGACGGATGCATCGCAGGACTCGAATATCTCCTCCGATTTTCCGGAACGGCTGGTGCTTGCCGCAGGCCGGCCGGTGCTGATTCTGCCCAGTGCCGGAACTTTTCCCACAATAGGAAAGCGGATACTCGTGGCCTGGAATCCGAGCCGCGAGGCTACGCGCGCGGTCACGGACGCGATCCCAATGCTGCGACTGGCGGACAATGTGCACGTCATGGCGGTCAATCCGCGCCACGGTGAGCATGGCAGTGTGCCCGGCGCCGATATCGGCCTGTATCTCGCGCGCCATGGCGTGCGGGTTGAAGTGAAGTCGGATCAAGGCGCCGAAATCGACGTCGGCAACGAACTGCTGTCGCGTGCCGCCGACCTCGATGCCGATCTCATCGTCATGGGCGGCTACGGCCATTCGCGGCTGAAGGAGTGGGTGCTGGGCGGTGCCACCCGAACCATTCTGGAGTCGATGACGGCGCCGGTTCTGATGTCGCATTAGACCGCCGGGAACTTGGCTATCGCGCAGGACGGTTCCTGTGCGAAAATTGTGGGATTCCGCTGGCTGGAACGCTTGTTTCCAGCCGCCTGCACTATTGAGTGGACATTCCCCGGATTTTCTATTTCTAGAGGCGTCGACATGAAAGCCAGCAAGTACATCTACGCGTTCGAAGAAGGCGACGGCAAGAACAAGATTCTGCTCGGCGGCAAGGGCGCCGGTCTGTGCGAAATGACGCAGATTGGCCTGAACGTGCCGCCAGGCTTCACCGTGACCACCGAGGCTTGCCTCGCCTATCTTGAGTCGAACAAACTGCCGGACGGTCTGATGGACGAAATCAAGACCCATATGGCGGCGCTGGAGAAGAAGACCGGCAAGAAATTCGGAGGCGGCAACAACCCGCTGCTCATTTCGGTGCGCTCCGGTTCCGCGATCTCCATGCCGGGCATGATGGATACCATCCTCAATCTGGGCCTCAATGAAAGTTCGCTGCAGGGCTTGGTCAAGCAGACTTCCAACCCGCGCTTCGCCTACGATGCCTATCGCCGCTTCATTCAATTGTTCGGCAAGATCGCGCTTGGCATCGACGACGAGCATTTCGACAGCAAGATGGTGGCACTCAAGCGCAAGCACGGCGTGCGTCTGGATCTGGATCTCTCGGCCGAGCACCTGCAGGGGCTTGCCGGTGAATTCCTTGATATCGTCAAGCGCCATACGGGCAAACCGTTTCCGCAGGACCCCTACGAGCAGCTCGAAATTTCGGTGGGCGCGGTATTCCGTTCCTGGACGGGCAAGCGCGCGGTCGATTACCGCAAGCAGTTCAAAATCACCAAGGACCGGGCCAATGGCACGGCAGTCAGTGTCTGCACCATGGTGTTTGGCAACATGGGCAGCGATTCCGGCACCGGGGTGGGCTTTACGCGCAATCCGGGCACGGGCGAAAACGTGATTTACGGCGAATACCTGACCAACGCCCAGGGCGAGGATGTCGTGGCGGGAATACGTACGCCCAAGCCGATCGCCGAGATGGAACAGGAAATGCCTGAAATCTACCGCCAGCTGGTGGAACTGCATTCCCGGCTGGAGTCGCATTACCACGAAGTGCAGGATTTCGAGTTCACCATCGAAAAAGGCACGCTTTACTGTCTGCAGACGCGCAACGGCAAAATGAACGCGCGCGGCATGGTGCGCAGTTCCGTGGAAATGTTCCAGGAGGGGCTGATAACCAAAGAGCGCGCGCTGCTGCGCATCGAGCCGCCGATGCTGGAGCAATTGCTGGTACCGCAGTTGTCTCCGAATTTCCACGGCCGTTCGCTGGCGCAGGGCCTGCCGGCGTCGCCCGGCGCAGCCTCCGGCAAGATTGTGTTCGATGCGAACACCGCCGAAGCGCGCGGCAATGCTGGCGAGAAAGTGATCCTGGTGCGCGAAGAGACCAAGCCCGAGGACATTCACGGATTCTTCCGCGCGCAGGGCATTCTTACCAGCCGCGGCGGCAAGACTTCCCACGCGGCGGTGGTGGCGCGCGGCATGGGCAAGCCCTGCGTTTCCGGCTGCGAGCAGATTGTGATCGACGACAAGGCGCGCAGCGCGATTATCGGCGAAACAACGCTGCACGAGGGTGACGTAATTACCATCGACGGCGGCACCGGCCATGTCTATGCCGGCGAGGTGCCGACGATAGAAGCAGAGTTTTCCGAGGAAATGGCCACGCTGCTTGCATGGGCGGACCAGGTGGCGACACTTAAGGTGATGGCCAACGCCGACACGCCCGAGGATGCGATCCGCGCGCGGGAGTTCGGCGCCAAGGGCATCGGCCTGGTGCGCACCGAGCGCATGTTCAACAGCACCGACCGCCTGCCGATCATGCAGGAGATGATTCTGGCGGAGACGGTGGAGGAACGCCAGGCCGCGCTCGACCGGCTGCTGCCGATCCAGCGCTCGGATTTCAAGGGCATCTTCAAGGCGATGAAAGGCCTGCCGGTGACGATTCGCCTGCTCGATCCGCCGATGCACGAATTCCTGCCAACCGCGGCGCAGCTGGAACTGGAAATCGCGCACCTGCACCATCTGCGCGATACCATCGGCGGCCTGGAAGAACTGCCGGATACGCTGAAGCTGCTCAATCCGAAGCTATACCAGCAATATGCCGACGGGCTGACCAAACTCATGGGCGGCTTGCAAGCCTTCAAGGATTCGCATCTGGAAGAAGACGTCATCCATAAAAAGGAAGTGACCCTGAAAAAGGTGCGCGCGCTGGCCGAGGTCAATCCGATGCTGGGTCACCGCGGCGTGCGCCTGGGCATTACCTATCCGGAAATCTATACCATGCAGATCCAGGCGATCCTGGAGGCGGCGGCGCTGTGCGCGCGTGAAGGGACGGTGATTTATCCCGAGATCATGGTGCCGCAGGTGGCCACGGTGGAGGAACTCCTGCGCATCCACGCCAAGGTGCAGCGTGTACACAAGGTGGTTGAACTGACCCACGGTATCAACGTGAAGTACAAATTCGGCTCGATGCTGGAAGTGGTGCGCGGCTGCCTGCGCGCGGGCCGCATGGCGCAGGATGCGGAGTTCTTCTCTTTCGGCACCAACGATCTGACCCAGGCCACGTTTTCCTTCAGTCGCGAGGACGCGGAAAACAAGTTCCTGCCGGCCTATAACGAGACCGGCATCCTGGAGGACAATCCGTTCGAGGTGCTGGATATCAAGGGCGTGGGGCAGCTGATGAAAATGGCGGTCGAAAGCGGCCGGCAGACGCGGCCGGATCTCAAGGTGGGCATCTGCGGCGAACACGGCGGCGACCCGGCTTCGATCCATTTTTGCCATAGCATCGCCATCGACTACGTGTCCTGTTCCGGGCCGCGCGTGCCGATCGCACGCCTGGCGGCAGCGCAGGCCAAGCTGCTGGAGGGCAGTTACAACGGTCTGAAATGACGCCGCCCGCGCCGTACGCAGCGATATGGCCTGGTTCGTCTATCTGATCGAATGCAGGGATGGGAGCATCTACACCGGCATCGCCGTGGATGTGGCCGCGCGCTATGCCCTGCACCTAAGCGGCAAAGGCGCGCGCTATACGCGCTCACACCCGCCCAAGCGGTTGCTGGCCGTGATCGAGTACGTCGATCGATCGGCGGCCTCCAAGGCGGAATATAAGATCAAGCGCCTGTCCCCGCGCAAGAAGCGCGAATTCGGCAGCGAACACCGGTTCGGATGAGGGCGCGCCCTCGGCAGCGGAAGGCATGATCCAGATATCCAACAACGTGACCATTCCCGCGGGCGAGATCGAATTCAGCGCGATTCGGGCCCAGGGCGCCGGCGGGCAGAACGTAAACAAGGTTTCCAGTGCGATACATCTGCGTTTCGATATCGGCGCATCGTCGCTTCCCGAGTTACTCAAGCAACGCCTGCTCGGGCTGAGCGATCAGCGCATCACCAAGGATGGCGTGGTCGTGATCAAGGCGCAGCAGCACCGCAGCCAGGAAATGAACAAGGAAGAAGCGCTGCAGCGCCTGCAGGAACTGGTGCAAAGCGTCGCCGTGACGCGCAAGAAACGCCGACCGACCAGACCCACGCGCAGTTCACAAAGGAAACGCCTCGACAGCAAGACCAGGCGCGGCGCGGTCAAGCTTACGCGCGGCAAGGTCACGGATTGAAGCACGCCGTCTTGCGCATGATTGACGCAGATCAAAAGAGCTTGGCAAGGTCGGGGCTAAATGGTGAAATAGAACAGCCTCGCGTTCTGGCTACGAACGCAGCTTGCGCTACTCCCGGGAAGAGGTAGGCTCATGAGCATGGAAGAACGCATACAGATTCGCGATCTCGATGTCTACGCCGTCACCGACAAAGGCGATGAGGAGCTGAAACGCGGCTCGACTACGCTTTCACAGGCTGCACTCGAATTGCTGGTGCTGCTCGACGGTAAATCGAGCTTCGCCGAGATTGGCGAAAAATCCAGGGTGCTTTCGGCCGAGGAGATCCGGCGGACGGCGCAACAACTTGCGCAGGAGGAATACATCAAGCCGGCGACCCTGGAGCAGGAACTCAAAATAGACTTCAGCTACTTCTTCGCCAATGATCCTGTGGCGGAACCGTCCGCGGAAGCCACTGCGCACGCCAGTGGCGAGGTCGAAAGCGGTACCGCGGCGCTGAAGCTGAACGGCTATTACGTGAGCATTGCGCGCAAGGCGGCGAAAAAAATCGAGCCGTCGAGCGGCGCCAGCTATACGGTACTGGTGGTGGAGGACGACCCGGAGTTGCAGCGGGCGCTCAAATTTCTGCTGACGATGGAAAAATTCGTGCCGCGGCTGGCGGCTAACCGCGAGCAGATTCTGGAGGCCCTGCGCCTGCCGCCGTTGCCCGATGTGGCGCTGCTCGACGTCGGCCTGCCCGACACCAACGGGTTCGACGTGCTGGCGCGCATGCGCCAGCATCCGCAGCTGAAGGCGATTCCGGTGATCATGCTCACCGGGATGGTTCGACGCGAGGATGTCATGCGTGGACTGGCGGCCGGGGCAGACGGCTACATTACCAAACCGTTCGATCGCGATGTCCTGCTCACGGGCATTCGGTCTGTCCTCGGGCTGGGCTAGCCGGCGCGCTGATTGCGAAACGCTGACGGGTTCGCGATCCTGTTGTCCGTGTCCTGGGTGGACGAAGCACCCGGGAAAGGCGAAAATCGGCCTCGCTTCAACCAATCTTCAAAGGAACCACATGCCTCCAATCACGGGCGGCGAAGCATTTGTGCGCATGCTGCAATTGCATGGCGTGAAGCACATCTTCGGCCTGTGCGGCGACACCTCGCTGCCGTTCTACGATGCAATGTACCGGCTGGATCACGGGATGCAGCATATTCTCACCCGCGATGAGCGTTCCGCTGCCTATATGGCGGACGGCTATGCGCGCGTGTCCGGACGCGTCGGCGTGTGCGAGGGCCCGAGCGGCGGCGGCGCGACCTACATTCTTCCCGGCATCGTCGAAGCCAATGAATCCTCCATCCCGGTGCTGTGCTTCACCTCCGACATCTCGGTGTCGGCACGGGGCAGATTCGCGCTGACCGAACTCGACCAGCAGGCCCTGTTCAGGCCACTGACAAAATGGAATACCGTGCTCGATGCCGGCGCCGATATCCCACGCGTTCTGCGCAACGCGTTCAAGCAGATGACCAGCGGCAAGCCGGGCGCCGTGCACATCGGCCTGCCCTACGACGTACAAAAGCAGATGGTCGACGACGCAGAACTCTGGGGCGACGCAAGCCTGAACCACTTTCCTGCGCGCCGCACCTGCGCTGATGCTGTGGCGATTGGCGCTGCGGCCGTGCTGCTGGCGGCTGCCGAACGGCCCCTGTTCATTGTCGGCGGCGGCGTGGTTATTTCCGGAGCAGAGCAGGAACTGGCCGCCTGCGCCGAGCGTCTCGGTGCGCCGGTTGCGACCACCATCAGCGGACAGGGCAGCATTGGCGATGGCCATGCACTCGCCCTGGGCGTGGTCGGCTCCAACGGCGGCACCCTGCCTACGCGAGCGGTAGTTCAGGCGGCGGATCTGGTGGTGTTTGTAAGCTGCCGCGCCGGCTCGGTTACCACCGAACGCTGGCGTTATCCGGCGCCAGGCAAAGTCACGGTGATCCAACTCGATATCGACCCGACGGTGATCGGGACCAACTATCCGGTCGCGGTCGGACTGGTGGGAGATGCCAAACTCACGCTTGCCGCCTTGCGCGATGAGTTGGTCGCAGCGGGCGCAGTCGCGCGCGGCTGGGGGCCCGGTACGGTGGCGGCAGCGAAGCAGGAAAAGTTCTCCGCCTTCCGTCTTCTGGCCGAATCCAACGAACGCCCGATCCGGCCCGAGCGCTTGGTGGCCGAACTCAATCGCGTGCTGCCGGAGGACGCCGTGGTGGTCGCCGACCCGGGCACGCCGTGTCCGTATTTCTCCGCCTACTACGAGAGCAGGCTTACCGGGCGGCACTTCATCAGCAACCGCGCGCATGGCGCGCTGGGCTATTCCATGGCCGCCGCGGTTGGCGCCCATTTCGGCCGGCCCGGCGCAAAAATCGTCGCCGTCATGGGCGATGGCAGCTTCGGTTTCACCGTCGGCGAACTCGAGACCATCTGCCGCCTGAAAATTCCGCTGGCCATGGTGGTGATCTCCAACTCGACCTACGGCTGGATCAAGGCCGGCCAGAAAACAGGCTTCGGCGAGCGTTATTTTTCCGTCGATTTTTCGCGCACCGACCACGCCGCGGTGGCGCGCGCCTTCGGCGTCAGGAGCTACACCGTCGACGATCCGGCCAAACTGGGCCCGACGCTCAGGCTGGCGGTCGAGGCGAACGAACCGGTTCTGGTGGATGTGCTGTGCCAGTCGCTGGAGCAGGCGCGGGCGCCGGTGAGCGAGTGGATCGCATAGGAATCGCCTCGGAATTAGTTGCAGTGCGCGCGCGGCGACGCGATAATCCGGGGCGCCACAATCCCTCGTCCTCAACCCAGACCCTTCCATGAGCCATATTCCCGCCTCAAGCGCATTGTCGCGATTTCGCGTTCTCGATTTATCGCGCGTTCGCGCCGGACCGACCTGCGTCAAGCAACTCGCCGATTTTGGCGCCGATGTAATCAAGATCGAATCGCCGCCCGGCGTGGATGCGAACGAGGGCATGGGCGGACCGCGTGCAGGTCCCGATTTCCAGAATCTGCACCGCAACAAGCGTTCGATGACGCTCAATCTCAAAGTGCCGGAAGGGCGCGACGTGTTCACCCGGCTGGCGAAGAATGCCGACGTGGTGGTTGAAAATTATCGTCCCGACGTAAAGTTTCGTCTTGGCGTCGACTACGAATCGCTGCAGGCGATCAATCCGCGTATTGTCCTTGCCAGCATCTCCGGTTTCGGCCAGGACGGGCCGTACGTCGATCGGCCGGGCTTCGATCAGATCGCACAGGGCATGAGCGGTTTGATGTCTGTCACCGGCCGGCCGGGCGAAGGCCCGATGCGCACCGGCGCGGCGATCGCGGACGTCAGCGCCGGTCTGTATGCCGCGCTCGGCGTCCTCACCGCGTTGCTCGAGCGCGAGGTGTCGGGCCGGGGCCAGTGGGTGCAGTCGTCGTTGCTGATGGCGGGTATTTCACTGCTCGACTTTCAGGCAGCGCGTTATCTGATGGAAGGCGACGTGCCGACGCAGGTAGGCAACGACCATCCGACCAGCATGCCCACGTCGGCGTATACCACCGCCGATGGTTACATCAACGTCGCCGCGTCGGGGGAGGGCATGTGGAAGCGCCTGTGCCCGGCAATCGGGCGCCCTGAACTGCTGGCGCGCGCCGAATTCGAGGGCGCAGCCAATCGTGCCAGAAACCGCAAGTCGCTCAACGCAGAGCTGAACGCGGCCCTGAGCGCGAAGAGGAGCGAGGAGTGGATCCCGATTCTCAACGCCGCAGGCGTGCCCTGCGGACCGATTTACCGCATGGATCAAGTGTTCGCCGATGCGCAGGTGCAGCATCTGCAGGCCGCGGCAAAGGTGAAACATCCGCTGCTGGGCGATATCCGCGTGGTCAATCAGGCGGTCGGACTGTCGCGCACGCCGGCGACCATGGCCAGCGCCACCCCGGAAATCGGCCAGCACACCGAAGAGGTGCTGGCAGAAGCCGGGTACAGCGGCAGCGAAATCGCGGATCTGCGCGCCAAGAAAGCAATCTAGGCAATCACTTCGAAACGACGGAAGCCGGTGCCTGGATCACGGGAGCAGGGGGGGAACCCACCCTCTATTTTTTTGTAACGGACTACAAGGGAGCGTCATGGCTGAACTCATTACCCGCAAGGAAAACGCCGTCGGCTGGGTCATTTTCTCCAACCCGGCGAAGCTCAATGCGGTTTCGCACGACATGTGGATGGCGCTGCCCGCTGCGATCGCCGCATTCGACGCCGATCCCGAAGTGCGCCTGATCGTCATCACCGGTGATGGCGAAAAAGCGTTCATCTCCGGCGCCGACATCTCACAATTCGAGAAGGCGCGCGGCAGCGCCGAGGCGCAGGCGGTCTACAACCGCGCAGTCGTAGATGCATACGAAGCGCCGGTGCATTGCGGCAAGCCGGTAGTTGCCAGAATACGCGGCATCTGCATGGGCGGCGGTCTGGGGCTGGCCGCGGCATGCGACGTACGCATTGCCGCCGACGATGCGGTGTTCCGCATGCCAGCCGGCCGCCTCGGGCTGGGATACAACTTTACCGGGATCAAGCGTTTCGCACAGTTGATCGGAGCGGCGAACACGGCCGACATTTTCTTCTCCGCACGCAAATTCAACGCAGCCGACGCGCTTGGCATGGGCTTTGTCAACCGTGTGGTGCCGGCGGCGGAGCTCGATCGTGAGTTCGCTGCCTATTGCGAACTGATAGCAGAAAACGCGCCACTCACGCTGGCTGCGGCCAAATTCGCGCTGCGGCAGACGGGACTGGACCCCGCGGCGCGCGATCTGGAACAGACTGCGCGCATGATCGAGCGCTGCTTCGACAGCGAGGACTACCGTGAAGGCCGGCGCGCCTTCATGGAAAAGCGCAAACCGAAATTCCAGGGAAAATAATCACCCCTGCCGAGCGCGTTTCCTAGCGGCAGACCAGCACCGGGATTTTGCTGTGGGTCAGCACCTTCTGCGTCTCGCTGCCGAGCACCATTGCGGATAGACCGCGCCGGCCGTGCGAGGCCATCACGATCAGGTCGCATTTTTTCTTCTTCGCGGCATCGATAATGGCTGCGTAGGGGCTGTCGCTGACGGCGTGAAACACGTCGCACTTGACCTTTTCGACCTCCGCCTCGACTTCAATCAGCGACAGGCAGGTGCGCGCCTGTTTTGCCGCGTTCTCGGCCTTCGCCTTGGCCGATGGCGCGCGCAGGATATAGCCGTCGCCATAGTAGGTGGAGTTGTAGTCAGGCGCAGCATAAAAGCCGGTGATTCTGGCGCCCAGGGTCTTGGCCAGTTTGACCGCTTGTTTGACCGCTTTGGCTGAAAGCCTGGATCCGTCGGTTGGAACGAGGATGTGTTTAAACATGCCGCCTCCTTTCGCCTGGGTCGATCGGTGTAGCCGGGGTGGCGCCATCCAAACGATCCGCTCATGCGATTAAATCCGTTGCTCTATCAGCTTAGTTCAGCGGATCGTGCGCGGCTTGATCAAAATCAACGCTGGCAACGATGCCAGGCCGAGGCAACGCGGCGGCTAGTCGTCAGTGCTGACGCTGCGAATGGTGACGCCGCCGGATTTTTCGTCGTGCGCGAGTTTTAGCAGTTTCCGCGACTCGGCTTCGTCCAGCAGATTGCCGAAGGAGCGAAAGCCGTAAAACGCCTCGTTGAAACCGGGATTGCGCCGCTTCAGCGCCTGTTTCACCATGGAACCCCAGATCTTCTCCTCCTCGCCGCGCTCGGTGATGAGGGCCTCGATGGTTTCCATGACAATGTCCAGCGCCTCCTGCTTCTTGTCGTTTTCCTGCTGCGGCGCGCCCTTCGCTGCGGCGCCGGGGGCAGCTTTTGGCGCGGGTTTCCGGCGCGATTGTTTTTTTGCTTTTTCCCGCGCCAGATCGTCGTAGTAGATGAATTCGTCGCAGTTGGCGATCAGCAGATCCGACGTTGAATTCTTCACGCCGACGCCGATTACGGTCTTGTTGTTCTCGCGCAGCTTGGATACCAGCGGCGAGAAATCGGAGTCGCCGCTGATGATGACGAAGGTGTCGACGTGCGCCTTGGTGTAGCACAGGTCCAGGGCGTCGACTACCATGCGAATGTCGGCCGAGTTCTTGCCCGATTGGCGCAGGTGCGGGATTTCGATCAGTTCGAACGCCGCCTCGTGCATCGGCGCTTTGAACTCGCGGTAACGCTCCCAGTCGCAGTAGGCTTTCTTGACCACGATGCTGCCTTTGAGCAGCAATCGCTCCAGCACCTTGTTGATGTCGAACTTGTCGTACTTGGATTCGCGTACCCCGAGCGCGACGTTTTCAAAATCGCAAAACAGGGCCATGTTGGTGTCGGCGGCTGCGCTCATGCGGATCTCCGGTTTTGCGTCATAACGGATTATAGGCTCGGGCAGGATGCATGTGCGCGCTTGGCATATAATTGGACCTGCACTTCCATCAATGCGTACTTCCGGAGCAATCAACCATGAACTTCAAGCGTAATGCCATTGTTTCCCTGATTGGTTTGAGCCTGGTGGTGGCGGCGGGGGTTGCCGGCGCCAAGCAGACGGTCAAACTCGTATTCATCGGCCCGCTCACCGGCGGCGTTTCGGCCAACGGAATAGGCGGCCGCAATTCGGCCGACCTGGCGGTCCGTCTCAGAAACGAGGACCCCAAAGCCAAATACAGCTACGAACTCGTCAGCTACGACGATGAGTGCAAACCGAACATTGCGGTGCAGGTGGCGACCAAGGCGGCGGCTGACAATTCGATCATCGCCGGTGTGACGCACTATTGCTCGGTGACGGCGGTCGCGACCGTGGACACCTATCACAAGTTCGGCCTGCCGGTGGTGGTCTGGGGCGCGGTGCTGCCTTCGATCACTTACGGCAATAAATATGCCGAAATTCACCGCGTCAACGGCACCATGATCAACCAGAACGAAGTCGCGGCGAAGTTCATGACCGGCATGAAATTCAAGAGGTGGGTGATCATTCACGACACCACCGACTACGGCAAAGGCCACAATCAGTATTTCAGCGAATATCTTAAAAAGGCCGGCGGCCAGATTGTCGGCACCTTTGGCGTAACGGCCGATCAGCAGGACTTCACCACCGAACTTACCAAGGCGAAGGAACTCAAACCCGACGTGATCTACTTCGGGGGGCTCACGCCCCTGGGCGTGCGCATCCGCTCGCAAATGGAGAAACTGGGCGTCAACGCCGTATTCGAGGGCACCTCGGGAATCAAGTCGGATGCATTCGCTGATGGCCTGGGCAAGCAGCTCGCCGAAGGTTCGCTCTCCTTTATCGAAGGCGCGCCGTGGGAGAAACTGCCCGGCGGTCTGTTCTTTGCCGGCAAGTACACGCTGCAAAAATACAACGAGCCGCCCGAGGCCTATGGCCCGTTCGCCTTTGCCGCCGCCAACCTGATACTTGATGCCATCGAGAAAGTCGGACCCAACCGCAAGAAGGTGACGGCAGAACTTGGCAAAACCAAGGACAAAGACTCGATCGTCGGCAAGGTCACCTTCGATGACCACGGACAGAACATCGTGTCGCTGATCACCAAGTACGTAGTGCAGGACGGCAAATGGGTGGTGTGGGAGGACAGCGAGTACGGTTCCGGCAAGCGCAAGCTGAAAGGGCAGTAGGCATTAGAATTCTGCGGCGGTCTATCTTGCGCGGACGGCGGCCCGTCCGCGCGGATCCTCGATTGCGCGCGGATGAAAAGCACATCCGCGCGCAATCGAGGATCTCGACGAAAAACCAACCCTATCCACACCCGCCTTTAACCTTAGCGCGCGGCGCGCAAGGTGTTTAGTTCGCTTTCATGACTCTCGGCCTTCTCAGCCAGTACATCTTCAACGGTTTGATGCTGGGCATGATCTACGCCATGGTGGCGGTCGGATTCACGCTGTTCTTCGGCGTACTCGACGTAATCAAGTTCTCCCACGGCGACGTGCTGATGGTGGGCGCCTTCACCGGGCTCGCCACCTACCTTGGCCTGCAGGCGCTGGGCATTGACTCGGTCGTGGTGCAACTGCTGGTGATGACCCTGGTCGCGACGCTATCGATGGCGCTGCTGGGCGCGGTCATCGCGAAATATCTGGTGTTGCCGCTGCGCCTGGCGCCGCCGCTCAACACGCTGTTGATCACGCTGATGCTGGGCACCGTGTTGCGCGAGTCGGTGCGTCTGTTCTATCCGCAGGGTTCCAACCCGAAACCGTTCCCGCGACTTCTGCCGACGGACTCGATCAGTTTCGGCAGCTTCACCCTGCGCGCCGACAGCATGATTCTGCTGCTTGCGGGGCTCGCTGCAATCATGGCGGTGCACTTGCTGATCAACCGTACCAAACTCGGCCTGGCGATTCGAGCCGTGGCGCAGGACGCGGATACGGCGCGCATCATGGGCATCAATTTCGAGTTCATCGTGTTGCTCACGTTCGCCATCGGCTCGGGCATGGCGGCGCTGGGTGGGCTGATGAACGGCCTGTACTACAATGAAATCAATTTCGGCATCGGCCTGCTACTCGGCGTGATCGGATTTTCCGCGGCGGTGGTCGGCGGCCTGGGCAATATCTACGGCGCCATCCTCGGGGGCTTCCTGTTTTCGGCGCTGCAAAGCGTCGGCGCCGTGGCACTGCCGGCGTTGTTCCCCGGCACCTCTACCGCCTACAAGGACGTGTTTGCGTTCGCCGTGGTCATCATTTTCATGGCCTGGCGGCCCACCGGTCTGATCGCCGAGAAGAAAAGCGAGCGCGTGTGAGGCGTCTGTTCGATTCCGTTTCCGCCTTTCCCGCGCTTGCCAGCATGGCCGGCATCACCCTGTTCGCGGTGCTGTTCCTGCATGCGGAAACGCAGGAAGAAGTCATGGGTCTGACGCTGGGAGCCGTCGTCGCGTTGCTGCTGCTCGCCCGCTTCGGCTGGAATGCACTTGCGGCAGGCTCGTTCGCGGGCAATAGCCGCTCGGGGCAGGCGGCGGTGCTCGTCGGCGTGCTGATCATCACCGCCGTGTTTCACGATCAGCATTTTCCGCTGCTGATGCTGGCTTCGGTGCTGCTCTATATCGTGGTTTGCCTGGGGTTGAACATTCAGTTCGGCTATGCAGGTGTGGTCAATTTTGCCGGCGCTGCGTTTTTCGGCATCGGCTGCTACACCGCGGCGGTGCTGACCAGCCATACCGGCGTGCCGCACCTGTTGGTGGTGCTCATCGGGGGCTTGATGGCAGCAGGCATCGGCTCGCTGCTGCTGCTGCCGGTACTGCGAACTTCCGGTCACTATGCTGCGCTGATCACCATCGCCTTCAGCATCTTGTTCCGCGTATTTCTCGAAGTGAACGATACGCTCGGCGGCCCGCAGGGAATGAAGATACAGGGGATGGAGATCCTCGGCTGGAAACTGAACGACAGCCTGCAGCTGGGCGAAACCGAGATTTCGTTTTACGCGAATTACGTATTGCTCGCGCTGGTCATGGCTGCGGTCGCGTTCATGCTAGTGCGGCGGCTGGAGCGCTCGTGGATCGGCCTTGCGCTTGACGCGGTGCGGCTGGACGAGACTGCATGCGCCGCCTTCGGCATCAATGTGGCACGCTGGAAAATCACCGCTTTTACCCTGGGCAATTTCCTCGCCGGCATGGCGGGTGCGGTCTACGCGATGATGACCGGCTTCGTCGCGCCGAATGCATTTACCTTTGGCGATTCGCTGATTCTGGTGTCCATCGTGATTCTGGGGGGGCTGGGCAATCCCTGGGGCCTGACCGTGGCGACAGCCATCGTGCTGATGCTGCCGGAAAAATTGCAGTTCATCCAGGAATACCGTCTGCTGTTGTACGCGGCGCTGGTTATTCTGATCTTGCTGTTCCGGCCCGGCGGGCTGATGCCGCGCCAGGTGCGCAACTATCTCCCTGACTGGAAAGCATGAGCAAGGCGCTGCTTGCGTGCGAAGGACTGTCGATGCGTTTCGGCGGTCTGGTGGCGCTCGATCAGTTGAATCTTGCCGTGAACGCGGGCGAAATACTCGGCTTGATCGGACCCAACGGTTCGGGCAAGACCACCTTCTTCAACGTCATCACCGGCATCTACCAGGCGAGCGAGGGCAGGGTGGACTACCAGGGCCACGACCTGGTGCGCATGGATGCACAGCAAATCTACCGTGCCGGAGTGACGCGCACCTTCCAGCGCTCGCGCCTGTGCCTGCCGCTGTCGATATTCGACAATCTGATGATAGGCAACCACCGCCGGCTGGATCACGGCCTGTGGTTCAACCTGTTTCAGCGTGCCGCTTTCCGCGCCCAGTTCGAGGAGCAATATGCCCAAGCGCTAGCACTGGTGCGGACTTTCAGCCAGTCACTATCGGAGCGACTGTTCGAAGCCGCAGGCAGCGTCAACATGATAGACCGGCGCCGCATCGAGATCTGCCGCGCGCTGATCAGCCAGCCGACATTGCTGCTCCTGGACGAACCTTCGGCGGGAATGACGCATGAAGAGACGCGCGAGCTGATGGACGACATCCTGATCGTGCGCGAGCACATGCCCGGTTTGGCAATTATCATCATCGAGCACGAAATGAACGTGATCGAGCGCATCACCGAGCGCTGCGTCGTGCTCAACTACGGGAAGAAGATCTGCGAAGGCACCTACGCCGAAGTCGCCGCGGACCGGCAGGTGCAGGAAGCCTACCTGGGGACCGAATGACCATGGCGATGCTGCTCAGCGTGGAGAACGTCTATGCCGGCTACGACAAAGCCGACGTGCTGCAGGACGTGTCGCTGACGGTGGCGCCGGGCAGCATCACCTGCATTCTAGGTTCCAATGGCTCGGGCAAGAGTACGCTGATTCGGGCCGTTCTCGGGCTGACGCCGCCGCGCCGCGGCCGCATCCTGTTCGACGGCGCCGATCTTGCCGGCCTGCCCACCCACCGTATCATCGCCGCAGGCATCGCCTGCATCCCGGAAGGGCGCAAGGTATTTCCCAAGCTGTCCGTGGTCGAGAATCTGCGCCTCGGCGCCTACCAGCAAAACGATGCCGGAAAGATCGCCGGCCGCCTGGCGCAGGTGTTCGAGATTTTTCCGCGCCTGCAGGAGCGCGCAGCGCAGCTCGCCGGCACCATGTCCGGCGGTGAGCAGGCGATGCTGTCGATCGGCCGCGGCATGATGGGCGAACCGAAACTGCTCCTGATCGATGAACCGTCACTTGGACTGTCGCCGTTGCTGGTGAAAGAAAATTTCAACGTCATCCGGCGCATCAACGAGCTCGGCATCACCGTTCTGCTGGTGGAGCAGAACGTGCACCAAACCCTGGCCATCGCGCATCACGGCTATGTTTTGTCGCAGGGCAGGGTGGTGGCCTCGGGCACCGCCAAGGAACTTGCCGAAAATGCAGAGGTGCGCGCGGCTTATTTCGGCTAAGAATTCAGTCGGCAGCCGCGTTTTTAGTTAACCCCATTGCAAAAAGATCTTCCCAGGCCCCGCTTGCGCCCCATTGCATTGAGATAGAACGTCTCCTCGCCCCGCTTGTGTCTCATTGCATCGTGATAGAAGGTCTCCTCGCCCCGCTTGTGTCTCATTGCATCGTGATAGAAGGTCTCCTCGCCCCGCCTGTGTCTCATTGCATCGTGATAGAAGGTCTCCTCGCCCCGCTTGCGGGGAGAGGGACAGGGTGAGGGGGAAAGCATGATTTGCATAATTGATTAAACTCTATTCAGCACCAGGTATGAAGCCTACGTCGCGCCCAACAGTAATTTTCGACCTCGGCGGCGTTCTTGTCAGCGTCGACTTCATGCGCGCCTGCAAGCGCCTGGAGGCGGTCGGCGGGGCGAAGGCTGCTGTCATCCACGAAGTGATCGTCAACGGCCCGGACAAACAAGCGTTCGATACGGGCCGCCTGAGTCCGCAGGCATTCGCGCAGCGCTTTTGCGCTGCCATTGGCGTGTCTTTGCCATACGCCGATTTCGCCGAAATCTGGTGCGACATCTTCGCCGAGCAGCGCGAAGTGACCGGCCTGCTGGACGCAATCGCAGCCCAAGCCGATCTGATGCTGCTGTCGAACACCGATCCGCTGCATATCGGCTACGTGCTTGAACATTACGACTTCCTGCCGAAGTTCGGTCGCCTGATACTTTCCTACGAAGTCGGTCATGCCAAGCCTGCGCCGCAGATCTTTGAGCGCGCTCTGGCGCTTGTCGCACCGGGAACCAGTGTGATCTACTTCGATGATGTTGCAGAATTTGTCTTAGCCGCGCGCAGTTGCAGCTTGGCGGCGGAGCAGTTTGTCGATGCCTCCAAGCTCAGGAGCGATCTGGTGCAGCTCGGGTTGGTCTAATCTTCGCACCGCGGCTTGGAAGACATTGCGGATTCTAGGATTTCGAGATGCCGTACACGTCACGAAATTCCGACGTTGACCCGCATTTACAATTGCGCTGTATTTGTTCAAACGCAAGAAATTACGTGCGTTGTGTGCTGCAAACTTTGCCGTTAGCCTAGCGGGGACCACCTGGGCGCAAACAATTCAAAATCGCAAATCCACCCGGAAGCTACGCTCACGACGCCGCTGCCGAGCGGCACTGCCCAGCGCTTGCTGCCACTGGAGCTGACTGCGCGTACTTCGGCAATCGGCCGACTCCAGAACCTCAGACAGTTACGAAATCGCGCTATCGAACGACGGATTTCAGCCTTGAAGCGGCCCCCGCAGTATTCCCTGCAGTATGGCTGAGAGGTATCTAGCGGGACTTCTGTCTCGCCAACTCCAAAACGTTGTTTGCGTTCGGGACAAAGTTGACGTCGCGCTCGCGCATTGAGACAGATTTCGAAGCCCGCTCACGATTTGGTATCCGCTGTCGGCGCCGTACCAGCCTTCGGCGTGAGGGTCCAGGTTTCCACACAATTCGTCGCCTGGCAGGGCCCAGTCTTCGAAATGCTGTAATCGGTACCGAGGGTCGCATGCGGGCTTGCAAATTGCGACGCTCCGCTTTGCGTGACCGTACTTGTTTCAACCGTGCCGGTGAGCTTGCTCGTCGTTGTCAGCGTTCCGCTCATTTCCAGGCGATAGAACTCAGCGGTCCCTGTTGCAAGCGCGCCTGGAAGCGACGTTATAGCGGATCCGCCAGCGTTGGTAACAAGACCCCAGTGTGTCAGTTCGTATCCGCTTTGAAACCCGAGGGAGGTTAGGGAACTGGGAAGCACCGCGCCAACGCCCAACACGGTGTAGACGTATGAACTATCCGACCAAGCGCCCGACAGGCTGTAGGTGCACGCCGCCGTCAGTTCGACCCATGCGGCGAAAAAAATCTCAGGTGCAGACTTCAACTCAGCACGTCTGAAATGTGCATCGCCGGTTAATCGGACCGGACACTCGACCTCGACTTTCACATTGCTATTAATCTGCGCATCGAAGTTCTGCTTGACGGTTCCGGTCCATTGCGTCAACGGGACCGGAAAACTTTTCAGACCCTGATTCTCAACCACCACAGGACCGGCCAGGTCCGCAATCGACCCTACATTGGCCATGACCTCCCATTTCTTCCAGCTCTTAGGTACCGGAGTGAGAGTCTTGCCATTGACCTTTAGAGTTCCAGGAGTATCGCCAAAGCTGTCGTCGCCGGAGTCAACGTCGATAGTGTATCCGCCAGCGGTTTCGTAAAGCAGGTCATACGGAGTTGCAACGGAAACGTGCGTAATGCTAGGCAGAAGAATACCGGGTGCGGCGGCCCATTGGTCCAATTTCAGCGTTGCGACCGGCGGCTTGGTGTCGACGATTTGCGACGTAGCCTCCATCCAGGAATACACCTGCCCAACTGGCATCGGGCGAATGGGAGGGACGTTCTTTGGAAGTACGTCGGGGTCGTCGCGGCCTAGCGCACGCTCATAGAATTGTGTTGCTACCTGCGCGGAAAAATCCGCGTCCACCTTTTCATCCCATCCGAGCACGGACATCTGCCCCTTTTTGGTCCTGCTGACCAGCGCGTTTTCAAAAGCGATCCGATTTGCAAAAACTTTGAACAGCTGACAGGCGTCGACGTAGACTAGGCTGTCGCTGGCGAACGTCCAGTATTCGCGGACGAACTTCTCCCCGATCATCCAGTACATGATGTCATCGATGGACACCATCTGAAGATACCCTTGATTATAGAGATCACCGAAGTAGGTCTTGATGAACTGGTCCTTGGTTAGCCCGGACGGTTTATAGTGATCCGCCGTGGCAATCCAGTATCCCGGCATGCCGCTGTCGTCTGTGACGTTTACCCCGTGGGTGTCAAGATGCAACACTGACACGTCCTTGATATCGGTCATCAGGTCTGCAACTTTGCCCAAGGTCGGCGCCGCATTGTAGCCAGCCGCATTCAACCAGTTCGTCAAAGTATTGGGCAGACCGCGGCCCAAGTTGTCCACGTCGAGCAGGACCGCCTTTTTGGCCGTAGCGCCCGCGAAGCCTTGCGCAGCGGACATGGCGCTCGTCTTGAGCGAACTGGTTTGCACAGCTGCGGCGGGCAGTTTTGCCGTAGTGTACAGCCACGACGCCGGACGGCCGTCCTTGAAGCGGGCCCAGACCGTGCCGTCTGCGCTGATTCCGGCATCAGCAAATTCCGGCTGCGTCTTGATATAGGACACCAGCGCGGCACGATTGGCATCCAGCGTGCCGGTCCAGATCGTCTGGATTTGGGTATGGACCTTGTCCAGCGCCGCCATGCGTTCATCGAGGCTCATGGCGGGTGGCAGATTGCGCATATCGGGCGCAACCAAGAACATCGGATTCACGACGGCGAAAGTGACGAACGCCGAATTCGAGGCGCCATCCTTGTCGCTAGCGGTGACCTGCACGCCGGAAATGCCGCCGCGCAATGCGGTAGGACTGAACGCGGTGGGTGTTCCCGCGATCGTGCCCGTCGTGGCGTCCAGCGTGAGGCCTTCGGGCAAGCTGCCGCTAATCACGTTATAGCCGGTGACGGCGTCGCCGTCAGTCGGCGTGACGTAATCGCTCAACTTGATCGCGGCAATTGTTTTGCCTATCGTTGCCTGCTGACTTGGTACATTGCGCATAATCGGCGGGATGGGGCCGGCGGCTGAAGCGATGATGTACCGGACCGGCTTGGCATTCGAGTCGCCATCCTTGTCTCTGGCGATCGCCAAAATCGTGTAGTCCCCTGTCGTGGTCGGGATGCCCTCGACCGCGCCGGCTAGAGCATTGAAGCTCAAACCGGGTGGTAAGCTGCCGCCGGTAACGCCAAACGAGGTGATCGAATCGCCGTCAGTCGGAGTGGCAAAGGCCGAAAGCTTGAACTGGGCGATGGCCGTTCCCACGGTGCCTGTTTGATCCGGAATGTCGCTCATCACCGGCGGGGACGCCGCGGCCGCCGCCGGTGGCCCCGCATAGTTCACCCAGAAGCCCAGACCGCTGCCGAGAGTCACCGAACCGAAATCCTTGTAGCCTTTGCCGGCAATGTAGCTGGCCAGGCCTCCGTTGGCCGCCAGGCTCGGCGCGTAGAAATACCAGCTGCTGCTGGCGTTGTCCCATGCCCACAGCGTGGTGACGTTACCTACCGCAGTGGCGAAGATTGCCGGAGAGACGTTGTCGGCCGTGGCAGAAAGATTCCATCCGGCGCTCAGATTTGCGGCAGCCAGCGAGTATCCACTGCCCGCTTGATCACCCGCGCTCGCAGGTGATGCGACGTTCACCCAATAGCCGTCGCCGGGATTGATGGTGGTCAGTACCGTGTAGCCTTTACCCGCCGCATAGGTCGCCAGCGCCCCGCTGGCATCTAGCGTGGGGGCGTAGAAACTCCAGGTACTGCTCGATGCGTTCCATTTCCACACCGTGACTACACTCGCCTGTGCGCCGACGGTCGCCTTCACGTCCAGGGGCGTGGCCAGGCTGTTGCCGAGCAGATTCCAGCCAGTGGACAGGCTAAGCGGGTAGCTTACTGTCTGAGCTTTCGCGTTTGCACTGCAAACCAGCGCGATGCACAGGAAACCGTGTGCGGCAATTTTTCTGAAATCGCGTTTACTCAGGTGCATGGCCGGTGCTCCGTTGGGTGTTGAAGCTTGTGGCTGCGGTGGTTCTCCCGTCGCCTCGTCAGTAGGCCCACGTCGTGACACGCCCGTCGCGGGTCATTTTTCGAATCATGTTGTCGCCATACATGAACAGCGTTTCCTGGGAATCGAAGCACATCGATTCGACGGCTTTGAACAGCGCCTCGCGCGCCGGACCGTCGCCGTGGCTCACGTTGACGGGCAACGGAGATCCGGCGACATGCACCAGTCGGCCGCTTGGGTCGATGTGCATGATTCGCACTCCTTCTTTCGTGCCGAAGTATCCCTCCGCGAACCAGATGGCACCGGCGCGATCGAGCGCTAGGCCCCAGACACCTCCGACCCCGCTGTTGGGGCCGCTTCCCATGGCCTTCGCTCTATATAAGCGGTTCATCGAGCCATCCGCGGAGATGCGCCAAATGCTTGAAAAATAATTGTCCCCCGTTGGCGGGCCGCGCCACAGGTGCGTGCCCGCGGCGATCAGCTCGCCAGAATTCGGGTCCCAAGCGAAGGAATCGAACGTCAAATGGTTTTCAGGATCGTTCTTCGGGCAAGCGCGCTCCGGCGGCACCACGGTGCTGACGCGGCCGCCGGAGATTTTTCTCAGCGCGCAATTGCCGAAATCCCCGACCCAGATGTTCTTCTGTGGGTCCTCAAGCACAGCGGTAATGCCTTTGAACCGGGCCTCTGTCACGCCGCCATCGACATAGCCCTTGCTCTTGGTCGCCCCCGCCGCACAGGCACCGCTGCCGGCGACATACTGAACGGTGCCGTCGGCCTGGATGCGCGAGATGGTGTAATAGAGGTCGTCGCTGATCGCGAGCATGCTGCCGTCGGCGCCGGGCGTAAGTTTCGTGAGATTCTTGACTTCCAGCCCGGATTTCTGGAACGGCGCATTGCAGTACGGGTGGCGGCTCGAACTCTCCAGCGCCCATGGCTTGGCCGCAAGCGCCATGATCTGGCCGTCGGGCGCGATGCGCCAGATTCCTGATGCATAAGGATTGTTGTTGCGTTTGAGCCAGGCGGTAGAGGTGACCCAAAGTTCGCCAGTGGTATTGGGATTGCAGGCAGCGCCGCGAATCTTATTGAAGAACCCCCGATCCAGCGACAGGTACGGGTTATCGACGATCATGCGCGGCGAATTGCGGAAGGTGAGAAATTCGGATGGATAAGACGCGCGCAGCTCGCCGCGCATGAGCTCGGCGTTCTCGACGGGCTTGTGCAACGGGCAGCGGGCCTTCGCGCCCGACGTCTCCTGCCCGAGGCTGAAGCAACGCTCGGTCTCGCTCAGGCGAGTCGTAGCGGACGGCGCCACGAAATTGATTTCGTCCGGATGCAGTTCAGGCTGTTTCACGACGGCGGGCGACGCAGCTTGCGCCGCCGCGGGGGCGACGTCGGGCGTCGGTCTGGGCGCGGCGGGCGGTAGCGGTGCAGGCGCCGCCGGTGCCTGCGTCGGACGGCTCTCCTGCCGCCTCATTTCCTGGGTCGCGGCCTCTACGCCTTTGCGCAGCATGTCCTGCAGCAGGTCCGCGGCCGCTGACGGCGGGTAAGACAGCAGCGCAGCAACCAGCGATGCGAGCCGTATCGCTGCTCCTGCCGACTTGGTGTCTGGCCGCTCCGCGCGGGAAGAGGATTCATCCTGTGAAGGGCCCCTACTCGCGCCTTTGTGAATATCTGCGCCGATACGGTCGAATGCGTCGCTCACCAGGTTCTGGCTCGGGTCCATGCTCCTGCATCAGTGTAGGCGTACTATGTGATGGTCGCCACCAAGGCGAACAGGCAATCTGAGCAATATGCTGTATTTGTAGTGTATCCCACTCGATCATCTACGAGAAGGAAGCGTCCGATCATGAACAGAACATGCTATGCGCTGCTGGGCATTCTCTTGAGCTTCATTGCCGCTGTCCCGGGTGTAGCACAACCCAAAGATGCCGCAAACTGCAAGGACCACCCGCTCCTGACGCGGTTACCCGACTACGGGATTCAGGCGTGCACACTGAAGCAGTTCGACGCATATGCGTTCAGCATCGGCAAGGGAAAACCGGCCCAGGTGGAAGGCAAGTTCACGAACATCAGATACCAGCCACCGGCCGGTCTTGCGACCAAACCAAGCACGCTGCAGGTGTTGCGAAACGTCGAGAACGCAGTGACACAGATCGGAGGGACGGTGCTGGCAACCGACCAGAGCAAGGAGACTCTGAAACTCACCAAGGACGGCAAGGAACTGTGGATCGAGGTGTGGGCCGACCATACGGGCCAGTACATTCTGACCATCGTGGAAAAAGCGGCAATGGCCCAGGAGATCGTCGCAAACGCCGCGGTGTTCGCCGATGGCCTCAAGACTACGGGGCACATCGCCGTGGAGGGAATCTATTTCGAGACCGGCAAGTCCGAGCTCAAGCCTGAATCGGCACAGGCGATTGCCGAGTTGGCCAAGCTACTGAAAGGGGATGCCGGCCTGAAGGTCTATGTCGTCGGGCACACCGACAACGTGGGCGCGTTGGAGGGAAACGTAAAACTCTCCCTGGACCGCGCTCAGTCGGTTGTGCAGGCGCTCGTTCGCACAAACGGCATCGAAACGGTCCGTCTCAAAGCCTACGGCGGCGGGCCCTACGCCCCCGTGGCGTCGAACGACTCGGAGGACGGTCGGGCCAAGAACCGCCGCGTCGAGCTCGTCAAGCAGTAGTCATCGCGAATGTCCGTTGATGGCGTAAGCCGCCATTCGACCATCATCAGAATCAGAGGTCGCAGTGGGTCGATTCCGGTCTATCAGGGGTATCGCGGGATAGAGGATACTTCGCACCAGTGTCCCTTTGCCCAGGTCGGGGAGCCAACCTTGAATCGAACCCGGTGGCAATACGATGCTGGTATTCTTGCCTGCCGGACGCAATGAAGGAGAAAAGATGGCCAAGAAAAAGCACAAGAAGGCCGGCGGCGAGGTTCTGTCTGACGTGAAGGAACTGGTAAAGATTGAGCAGTACTGGCATCTGGCAGGCCGTTCCAAACCCCGAAAGCCGCCCAAGAAATATAAGTATGTAGAAGAGCTTGCCCACCTGCAGGTGGAACTCATCAAACTTCAGGAATGGGTCCGTCTGCGCGGCCTAAAGGTCGCCGTAATCTTCGAGGGTCGCGATGCCGCCGGCAAGGGTGGCGTTATTAAACGCATCGCCGAGAGTCTCAATCCAAGGGTGTGCCGAATAGTTGCTCTGGGGACGCCGACCGAGCGGGAACGCGAGCAGTGGTATTTTCAACGCTATGTTCCTCATCTGCCTGCGTCGGGCGAAATCGTGCTTTTCGACCGCAGTTGGTACAACCGCGCGGGCGTGGAGCATGTCATGGGTTTTTGCACTGATGCCGAATACCAGGAATTTCTGCGCGCCTGCCCGCTGTATGAAGAAATGCTCGTTCGTTCCGGCATTTACCTAATCAAGTACTGGTTCTCTGTGAACGACGAGGAGCAAGAGAAGCGCTTCCAGGAGCGGATTCACAATCCCACCAAGCGCTGGAAGCTGAGTCCGATGGACATCGAGTCACGCAAGCATTGGAGCGAGTACTCCAAAGCCAAGGACGTCATGTTTGTCGCTACGGACCGGAAAGTAAGCCCCTGGTACGTCGTGAATGCCGACAACAAGAAACAGGCCCGCCTCAACTGCATCGCCCATTTTCTGCAGCAGATTCCATATGAAAATATAACGCCAGTCGAGATCGAGGTGCCCCCGCGGCAGGGCGACATCGGCTACAAGCGCCCAAGGATGTCGAGCCAGCGGTTCGTTCCCAAGGTTTACTGACCGGCCCTTTGAAGCGGCCGCCGGAACGCGGCTCTGGGCAGTCTGTTGCATTTGCCGAAACGGCACCACTCCCGTCCTGCGCTAGAGTCCTGAGAACGGATCCGATGGAACCCATGCGCCAGGCAGGCGGATGTCGACGTTTTCTGCCTTGCCGCGATCGAGCAGGAATTGCATCGTGTCATCGAATCCAGCGACCGGCGTCAAAGGCTCGTCCAGGGATTTGAAAAAATTGTCCCAGTGAATGGGAATTACGCGGCGCGCGCCAACGGTCTGCACCAGCTCGTGCCAATAGGCATCCCGGTACGCCGCATCACGCGAATGAAGGCCGCCGATCCCAAGATAAACAACCTCCGCCTTGCGACCTTTCAGTGCGTCGGGAGCAAATCCCGCGCTTCCTTGAACCAGTATCGTACGACCGTCATGTTCGATCAGCAGCGAATCGGCATCGCCCACCTTGAAGTCGGTCGCGCTCGCCGGCGTTGGAAGCGGAGCAGTGATCTCGCCCACGGCGAAGCCGTTCGGAAAATGAACAGATCTGACGAAGGTGACCTTGAACCGGCCGAACGTCAGCGAGTCGCCACTGCCCGTAACCACGCGAATGCGGGATTCGGGAAATCCATAGCCGCGACCGATGTTTGCCGTTGAGCTGGAACCTACCAGTAACGCACCGGTTTCCAGCGCCACCACCGGAGAATCAAGCGCATGGTCGAAGTGGGAATGGACCGTAATGACTGCGGCCAATGATTTGACACCGGCGCGCTGCAGCGAGCGAACGATGCGATCGTGATCGGGTTTGATCCTGGACGCGCGGACCGATCGAAGACCCGGGCGGCTGAAGTAACCGTCGGTCATGATCGCGGTCTCGCCGTCGTCGAATAAGAGCGTCGCCACGCCGATAAACATCACGCTTAGCATCTTCTTGGCGGCGTCTACGCGAGGGCTTGCCGGAAGCATGAGGTTCCTGTAGTCCTCAAGGCCAGCCGCGGCAGAAGGTCCCGGGAATAGCAGCCCGGCGGCGCCGAGTGACAACGCTACGGACAGGATGAGCTTCAGTACGATTTTCATGGTTTGCTCTTCCATGCGAGTGTGACACATGATGGCGATGCCGCGAACCGGATCCCTGTTATTCAATTATCCGTTACGATTCGGCATCAAGCCAGAAGCACCCATTTCCAGGAGACCGCGATGACCCTCAAAGCAAAGACCCTTTTCATCACCGGCGCCTCGCGCGGCATCGGCCTCGCCATCGCCAAGCGTGCGGCTGCCGACGGCGCGAACATCGTGATAGCAGCCAAGACCACAGAGCCGAACGCCAAGCTTCCAGGCACGATCTACACCGCAGCCAAGGAGATCGAAGCCGCAGGTGGCCGGGCGCTGCCGCTGGTCGTCGACATCCGTGACGAGGCGGTGGTCGCCGCCGCAGTCGCCAAGGCGGTGGCGACCTTTGGCGGCATCGACATCCTGGTCAACAACGCCAGCGCCATCAGCCTGACTGACACCGAGCATACGCCGATGAAACGCTACGACCTGATGAACGGCATCAACGCGCGCGGCACCTACCTGTGCACGCAAGCCTGCCTGGCGGAACTCAAAAAATCCGCCGCCGCCGGCCGCAATCCGCAGGTGATGAACATGTCGCCGCCGCTGTCGATGAAGCAGCACTGGTTCGCGGCACACACGGCCTACACCATGGCCAAGTACGGCATGAGCATGTGCACGCTCGGCCAATCGGCGGAGTTCAAGAAATACGGCATAGGCGTGAACAGCCTGTGGCCGCGCACCGCCATCGCAACTGCCGCGCTGCAGATGATCCCAGGGGTGAATCTGGACCTGTGCCGCAAGCCGGAGATCCTTGCGGATGCGGCGTATTTCATCCTCACCTCGCCGAGTTCGAACAGCGGCAATTTCTACATCGACGACGAACTGCTGGCATCGCACGGGGTCACGGACCTCGATCAATATTCGGTCAAGCCGGGAACCAAGCATTTCATTCCGGATTTCTTCGTCGACTGACGCGGTTGCCAGGCGATGCGACTCAACGAAGAAGAACAGATGATCCTGGCCGGCAAGTCCGGCCCGGTTCCGCAGCAGGCGCTGAAGCACCAGATGCTGGTAGGCGATTTTTTCGGCGCCGAGGATTTCGTCGCGGTGACTCAGGCGCACATCATGGCCGACACCGAAAGCCTGGGCGAGGCCGGCGTGCGCTGGCTGGAGGGCCTGGCCGCAACCGCCGAGGGGCAACGGCGGGTGCGCATTCCCACGATTACCGATCCGCGCGGCACCGATTTTTCCAAGGCGGAATTTCTGGGGCAGACCGCTGCGATGATCGATCTGGAACGGCGCGCCATTGCCGCGTTCGTAAAACTCGGCGTGGTGATGACCGATACCTGCATCAACTACCAGACGATACAGGCGCCCACGCGCAACGAGCACGTCGCTTTCGGCGACACCGGCGTGGTCATCTATTCCAACAGCGTTTGCGGCGCACGCTCGAATTTCGAGGGCGGGCCGTCGGCTCTGGCAGCCGGTCTGACCGGACGCACACCGCGCTATGGTTTTCACCTTCCCGAACAACGCCGGGCAACGCTGCGCCTGCGCGTGGATTTCACACCCCGCTCGCTCAACGAGTGGGGCGCTCTGGGCGGGGTCATCGGACGCATTGCGGGGAATTACTGGGCGGTGCCGGTGATCGAAGGCATCGAAGCGCCGCCCGGATCGGATCAATTCAAGCATTTCGGTGCGGCGATGGCGAGTTTCGGCTCGATCGCGCTGTTTCACCTGGTCGGCCACACGCCGGAAGCCGGCAAGCTCACTAACGTTGCGCCTGCCGGCTTGATCAGCCGGCGGATTGCACGCGCCGACATCGATGCGTTGCAGCAGTCCTATCGCAAGGATGACAGGGTCGATGTCGTCGTCTTTTCGGCGCCGCAGCTGAGCCTGTTCGAACTGCGCGAACTGGCTGGACTCTGCGCCGGGCGGCGTTTTGCGGTGCCGCTGCTGGCAGTGACCAGCCCGCAGGTCAAGCCGGACTGTGATCGCATGGGCTACACCGCAAGCATCGAGGATGCCGGCGGGACCGTATTGTCGGGTATGTGCTTTTATCAATCCTACGCGAGGGAAATCGCGGAGGCCAAAGGCTGGAAGCGCCTGGCGACCAACAGCGCCAAGCTGGTCAACATACTGGGCGGCTACGGCTATCAACCCATGTTGGCTTCGATGGAAGGTTGCGTCGATGCCGCAGTGAGCGGGAGACTGGCATGAGTTCGGATGCCAGGGTCTATCGGTCACGCCAGGCAATGGGACGCAGCGTGCGTGGTCTAGCGCTGGTGGCGCACGACGGCTTTTCGGCGCGCTATGACCTCGACCGCATCGCCGGAATATTCTCGCGGCCCGCACACAAACTGGCCGGTCAGTCGTACGTGGGCAGGATACTGGTGCTCGATACCGCGAAAGGCGGCGTCGCCACGGCATGGATGCTGCACGAGATGAAGGCGCGGGGCGTGGTGCCGCTGGCGCTGGTGTTCAATTCGGTGAACCCGATACTGGCGCAGGGCGCCGCGCTGGGCGACGTTCCCATGCTCGCGGGGTTTGACGAAGACATCACGGCCGCGATTCCCAATGGCGCCGAAGTGGAAATCGATCCGGTGCGGCACACGCTCACGCTGCTGGATCAGGGCCCGCTGCGATAGCGCGCGAGCCTGCTGGTTTCGCGGTACTGTTGACTCTCCAATCGAAAGCTGGTTCCACAGTGAAGACATTGACGATTGGTAGGATAGCTAGGTTCGCGCTCGCGTGCCTTGCGCTTGGTTTAAGTGCCGACGCGAACGCCCAGGGCTACCTGGGCAAGCTTCTGGATGATTTCAACGAGGTGAAAGCGCTAAGCCAGCGTAGGCAGCGCTTCGAATACGAAAACGACGTAATTTTCAATACCGACCGGAACTATACCGACGGTGTGCGCTACGGCTTCAAATACCTCGGGCTGAGGCAGTACCGCAAGAATCCGGACGCGGCCGAAGGTTTCCTGCCAGGGTTCAACCTCGATCCGGTGAGTTCGCAGGAGTGCGCGGACGGAACATTGTGCTACTACAAGAGTTACACGTTCTACTTCGGTCACAGCATGTACACGCCGAGCAACATCAGGCTGCCTCCGGAGCAGATTCCGCCGGGCGACCGGCCCTACGCGGCCTGGGCGTATTTCGGTTTCTATCGGGAATTGTTCGCCAGCGACGGCCGCTACTGGCGCTACGGCCTGGACCTGGGTTGCATCGGGCCCTGCGCTCAGGGCGAGCAGTTGCAGACCTTCATCCACCGCAACGTCACCCATTCACCCATCCCGCAGGGGTGGAGTGCCCAGATACGCAACGAACCCGGCGTGGTATTTCGCTACGAATATGTGCCCGGTTCCTGGAAACTTCTGCCTTATCTCGAGGTGACGCCGCATTTTCAATTTGGCGCCGGTAATCTCCAGGTCTACGCCGGGACCGGCGCCACCATGCGCCTGGGTAAATTTCGCAGCAACTACCTCACGCAATGGCACAGCAATCACCCGCTGGAGGCGCTGGCGGCGGCGGAGGGCGTGAAATCGGATGCCGGCTGGCAGTTCTGGCAGCGCAGGGACGAATACGATCTGTACTGGTTCGTGCGGTTGCACGGCGACGCGGTGGCCTATAACGCGCTGCAGCAAGGCGGGATGTTCAATCGTTCCAGCCCCTACATCGGGCAGGCGCGGCCGTTCATCGTCGAGGGCGAGAGCGGCATCGCTTTACATCACAGCGATTTCTCGCTGAGTGTCAGCATCATTCGGCGCAACTACACCGATGTACTGCGCCTGTGGAATCCGCGCAGCGATAAATTCGGCCGCCTGGTGCTGGAGTGGGCGTTCTGACAGGTCGTCGGATAAAACTCACATATTCGGATAATTCGGGCCACCACCACCCTCGGGCACGACCCAATTGATATTCTGCGTCGGGTCCTTGATGTCGCAGGTTTTGCAGTGCACGCAGTTCGCGGCGTTGATCTGCAAGCGGTCGCTGCCGTCCTCATTTTTCAGGAATTCGTATACGCCTGCAGGGCAGAAGCGTTGTTCCGGCCCGGCGTAGAGCGCCAGATTGACGTTTACCGGAACCGCGGCGTCCTGCAGCGTCAGGTGGCAGAGCTGGTTTTCCTCGTGATTCACGTTCGAAAGCGATAACGAATCCAGCTTGTCGAACGTAAGCTTGCCGTCAGGCTTGGGATAGGCGATCGGCTGGCAGTCCGCAGCCTTCTTCAGCGCGCTGTGGTCGTCGTGGTTATGCAGCGTCCACGGCGCCTTGCCGAGGAATATGAAGGTATCGAGCGCCGAGTACATCAGGCCGCCCCAGAATCCCCAGCGGAACGATGGGCGGATGTTGCGCACCCGGTATAGCTCGTCCCAGATCCAGGAACTGCGTATTTTCTCCGGGTAGCTTGTGACTTCCTTCACCGCTTCCTGTCCAAGCGCGTCGTAGACGGCCTCGGCCGCGGTCATGCCCGATTTCATCGAGGTGTGTATACCCTTGATCTTGGCGTTGTTGAGAAATCCGGCGGTATCGCCGACCAGCATCCCGCCGGGGAAGGTAAGTTTGGGCAGCGACTGAAAACCGCCTTCGCTGATTGCCCGCGCGCCGTAGGCGATGCGCCGTCCGTCTTCGAAAAAGCCGCGAATCGCCGGGTGCGTCTTGAAGCGCTGGAATTCGTCATAGGGGCTCATCCACGGATTCTGATAATCGAGGCCGACGACGAAGCCCACCGCGACCTGATTATTTTCCAGATGGTAGAGAAACGACCCGCCATAGGTCTGCCGGTCGACCGGCCAGCCGGTGGTATGGATGACCAGCCCCGCCTGATGGCGCTCGGGCTTTACCTCCCACAGTTCCTTGATGCCGATGCCGTAGGCCTGCGGATCGACGCCTTCGCGCAGCTTGAATTTCTGCATCAGCGCCTTGGTGAGCGACCCGCGGCAGCCTTCGGCGAAAATCGTCTGCTTCGCGTGCAGTTCCATGCCGAGCTGGTAGTTCTCGGTATGTTTGCCGTCCTTGCCTACGCCGAGGTCCCCCGTGGCCACGCCCTTGACCGAACCGTCTTCGTGGTAGAGCACCTCGGCCGCGGCGAAGCCGGGGTAGATCTCGACGCCAAGGCCTTCGGCCTGTTGTCCCAGCCAGCGGCACAGATTGCCCAGGCTGATGATGTAATTGCCGTGGTTGTTCATCTGCGGCGGCGTGGGCAGTCTGATCGCCCGCGTTTCGGTCAGGAACAGGAAGCGATCATCGCCAGCCGGTGTGTTGAGCGGGGCGCCGAGCGCTTTCCAGTCGGGCAGGAGCTCGTCGAGCGCGCGCGGTTCGAGCACCGCGCCCGAGAGGATGTGGGCGCCGATCTCCGAGCCTTTCTCGATCAGACAGACCGTGATCTCGCGGCCTTTTTCCGCCGCGAGCTGCTTCAGGCGTATGGCGGCGGCCAGACCCGAGGGCCCGCCGCCCACGATCACCACATCGTATTCCATCGATTCGCGTTGCATATTGACCCCCAAGATTATCGGCCGCGCTGCTGCGCGTTCAGCGGAACGGCGACGCCGCCTCCGCTGCAACAAGAGCGGTCGAATGTGCCCATTCGAACGCAGGAGAATTATAATGCGACTCTTCCTCCTCCGACACTCCTGCGATGACCATAGTGAAGCGCAAGCTGGTGCATACCGAAGTCATGTCGATCCGCTGGGGTGACATGGACGCCATGGGTCACGTCAACAACACGATCTATTTCCGCTACATGGAGCAGGCGCGCATCTCCTGGTTCGAGGCCATCGGCGCGCGCTCCGCGGTCAAAGGGCAGGGGCCGGTAATCGTCAATGCCAGCTGCACTTTCATCAAGCAGCTGGTCTATCCGGGCGAGGTCGAAATCAAGACCTATGTCGGTACCATCGGACGCAGCAGCCTGGAGACCTATCTGGAGCTGCGACCGAGCTACGATGCCGCCAAAATCTACGCCGAAGGCGCGGCCAAGGTGGTGTGGGTGGATTACGCAAAGGAAAAATCGGTGCCGTTGCCCGATGCCATCCGCCACCTGATCGAACACTGAACCATGAAGGTTGAACAGCCGCTGTGGGAGCCGAGCCAGGCGCGCATCGTCGGCGCCAATGTCACCGCGTTCGCGCGGGCGGCGATCCGCGAATGGGGATTGGGGTTGAATACCTATCCGGAGTTCTACCGGTGGTCGGTGGATCAGCCCGAGCAATTCTGGCAGTCGCTGTGGCAGTACGCCGGGGTTAAGGCCAGTACGCGCGGTAAGCGCGTATTGCTGCACGGCGATCGCATGCCCGGAGCGAAATGGTTTCCCGACGCCCGTCTCAATTTCGCCGAAAACCTGCTGCGCCGGCGCGACCAGGCGGATGCGATGGTGTTTTGGGGCGAAGACAAGGTGCAGCGCCGTTTATCGCACGGACAGCTGCATGCCAGCGTATCGCGCCTGGCGCAGGCGCTGCGCGCGGCCGGCGTGCAGGCCGGAGACCGCGTCGCCGGCTACCTGCCAAACCTGCCCGAGACGGCGATGGCGATGCTGGCCAGCGCCAGCATCGGCGCCATCTGGTCGTCCTGCTCCCCCGATTTCGGCGTGCAGGGCGTGCTCGACCGCTTCGGCCAGATCGAACCCAAGGTGCTGTTCGCGGCGGACGGCTACTGGTACAACGGCAAGGCGATCGACTCGCGTGCCAAGGTGGAGGAGATCGCGCGTCAGCTGCACACGCTGACGCGGGTGGTGGTGGTGCCTTATCTCGCCGATCACGCCGACCTGTCCGGCATACCGAACGCCGAGCGCATGGCCGATTTTGTCGCGCCCTACACGTCGCGCGAAATCGATTTTGCACAGCTGCCGTTCGACCACCCGCTGTACATCATGTATTCATCCGGCACCACCGGCGTGCCCAAGTGCATCGTGCACGGCGCCGGCGGCACATTGCTGCAGCACCTGAAGGAGCATCAGCTGCATGTCGACGTCAAACCCGGGGACCGGCTGTTCTACTTCACCACCTGCGGCTGGATGATGTGGAACTGGCTCGCATCGGGACTGGCCTCCGGCGCCGCGCTGCTGTTGTACGACGGCTCACCCTTCATCCGGCGCGGCGCGATTCTGTTCGATTTTGCAGAAGCCGAGGGCATGACCCACTTCGGCACCTCGGCCAAATTCATCGACGCCATCGCCAAGATCAAGCTCAAGCCGCGCGCGACCCATGACCTGGCGAAACTGCGTGCCATCCTGTCCACCGGCTCGCCGCTCGCTCCGGAGAGCTTCGATTACGTCTACCGCGAGATCAAGACCGACGTTTGCCTGTCGTCGATTTCCGGCGGTACCGATATCGTGTCGTGCTTCGTGCTGGGCAGTCCGGTGCTGCCAGTCTATCGCGGTGAAATCCAGTGCCGCGGCCTGGGGATGAAGGTCGAGGTGTATGACGAGGCGGGCAGACCGGTAGCGGGGAAGAAGGGCGAACTCGTTTGCACCCGGCCGTTTCCGGCGATGCCGATCGGATTCTGGAACGATGCGGACGGCGCGCGCTACCACGATGCGTACTTTGCCAAATACCCAGGCGTCTGGTGCCATGGCGATTACGTCGAACTGACCGCGCGCGGCGGTATGATCATTTACGGCCGCTCCGACGCGGTGCTCAATCCGGGCGGCGTGCGCATCGGTACGGCCGAGATCTACCGCCAGGTGGAGCAATTGGAGGAAGTGCTGGAGTCGCTGGTGATCGGCCAGGACTGGAACAAGGATGTACGCGTGGTCCTGTTCGTCAAGCTACGCGAGGGGCTGGCGCTGCACGACGCGCTGATCGATAAAATCAAAAACCGGATCCGCGCCAATACCACGCCGCGCCACGTGCCTGACAAGGTGCTGCAGGTGGCGGACATCCCGCGCACCAAAAGCGGCAAAATTGTCGAGCTGGCGGTGCGTAGCGTGGTGCACGGTAAGCCCGTAAACAACGCGGAAGCCCTGGCCAACCCGGAAGCGCTGGCGCACTACGCCAATCGGGTCGAGCTACAGAGCTGACCGCGGGGCGACTTCGATTTGAGCGTCCGGTTCCGCAATAGCTGGCCGGCGCTTTGCGATAAGACGGTAGTCATGCCCTGCGCAGGGCCGCGGTCAGGCCGATTTGGCCTTGAGCGCGCGCAGGTTCGGAAGCAGTGCGGGCATATCGCTGCGGATGATGCTCCACAGCGTGTCGTTGTCGATGCCAAGATAACCGTGGATCAGCCGGTTGCGCGTGGCGATGACGAGTCGCCACGGAATCCCGGTATTCGCAGCGCGCACGGCACCCGGAACATGGGCGGCCGCCTCGCCGATCAATTCCAGGTTGCGTAGAGTGGCGTCGTAGTTAAGACCGCTTGCAACAAAAGCCGGCTGATCGAGTCCGTCGGTATAGGCGACAACCTTCTCCGCGAAGCCGATCATGTCGTCAACGTAAAACCGCCATTCTCGCTGAGTGGAATCAGACATGAACCGCTTCTTTTTCGACGAATGGGCGCAATTCCGCGCGCAGGGCTTTTTCAGTCACCAAATCTATTGCGCAGCCGAACAGATCTTCGAGATAAAACTGGACGCCGAAGTACCGATCGGAGGTAGCCGGGCCGTCGAAGGCGATCAAGATGTCGAGGTCACTGTCGCTGCGCGCGGCGTCGCGCGCGGTGGATCCGAACAGGGCTAGACGCGTTACTCCGTAACGGGCCGCAACAATGGGTTTGCTCTGGGCAAGTAGTTCAAGGGCGCGTGAGCGATTCACTAGCGTCTCCATTCTGGAATCAGATCGATCTTCAAGGCGTACGATCCGTACAAGCGTCACGTCAATGGTACAGCCTTCGGTTATACGTCGGCAATCTACAGTGCACGGCCGGGCGGCAATCAACGCGGAAGCCCTGGCCAACCCCGAGGCGTTGAACCACGTTGCCAACCGGGCGGAGTTGCTTGACTGACCCGTTGACGGCCCCCCGGCCTGAGCGGTTCGTTACCTCGTAACCAGGCCGCATCGGCGCCGCGCGCTGCCCCAGAACGGAAAGGCCTTCCAGTCCGGGCTTTATTGGAATACACTTTTATGCAGTGTGTTTCGCGTTTGAGGGGCAGTGGCCCGCAAAACCGGGGCCGGCCAGGACCTTAGCGTTAACTCAGGATGAAATGCCATGGGCAAACATAAGAAGGCCAAAACCGAGAAACCCGCAGGCGGGAATAAAAAAAAGGCGGCTAAGCTGAAGCTGGGCACAGAGGTGCCCGAGATGATCGTGCCGAGTCCGCTCGCCGATCCCAAGGCAAAGAAGAAGGACCGCAATAAATTCTACGAGCGCGAGCTGCGCCGCCTGCATATCGAACTGGTAAAACTGCAGGAGTGGGTAAAACACGAGGGGCGCAAGGTGGTGCTGCTGTTCGAGGGCCGCGACGCCGCGGGCAAGGGCGGCGTGATCAAGCGCATCGTCGAACCGCTCAATCCCCGCGCCTGCCGCGTGGTCGCCCTCGGCACGCCGACCGAGCGGCAGAAAACGCAATGGTATTTTCAACGCTACACCGCGGAACTGCCGGCGGCAGGCGAGATGACGCTGTTCGACCGCTCCTGGTACAACCGTGCCGGTGTCGAGCGCGTAATGGGATTCTGCACGGAAGCCGAATATTGGGAGTTCGTGCGCTCCTGTCCGGCGTTCGAGCGCATGCTGGTGCGCTCCGGGGTCACCCTGGTGAAATACTGGTTTTCGGTCAGCGACAAGGAACAGGAAGTCCGTTTCAAATCCAGGGTCGAGGATCCGACCAAGCGCTGGAAGCTGTCGCCGATGGACATGGAATCACGCAACCGCTGGCAGGCCTACTCGCGTGCCAAGGACGACATGCTGGTCCACACCGATATCGATCAGGCAAGGTGGTACGTGGTCAATTCGGACGACAAGAAGCGCGCCCACCTCAACACCATTGCTCACTTGTTGAGTCTCTTGCCGTATAAGGACGTGGTGCCGAAGAAAATGAAACTGCCCAAGCGCAAGCCCGAATTGCGCGAAGGCTATGCGCGCCCGCCGCTGGAAATCCAGAACTTCGTCCCCGAGATTTATTAGGCTTATCAGGAGGCAATCACCGTGACTGACAATGCCCCGATATTCACCGTTACCATCGATGCCAAGGGCGTCGCATTGCACAAAATAGAGCCCGGACGCGCCGGCTACAGCAAAGCCGCCAAAGGCATCATCCTGCGCCAGCGCGACGCCATCGAGCGCCACCAGAAACTGAAGGCGGCCGGCGAGGGCTATTACGGCACCTACTGCTTCCAGTTCCTCGACACCGCCAGGACCTTCGCCATGCTGCGCCTGCGCGCGATGGATCAGGAACTTCAAGACAACCTGGACCGGATTCAGGCCTACGACGGCGGCGCGAAATAGCGCGAGGCTAAGCGCGGCCGCTTATCCTAGCGGTGTCTCGGAGAGTGACGAGACCAGCGTCGATAGCGCGCCCTTTTTTCTCTGCTTCGATCAGTAGCGCAGTATGCTTTCGCGCAATTACATTGAGTGCCGCCCGGTTTTGCTGTAACATCCGTTATCCCATCTCTCGAATCTGAGATGACCAAATATGTGTTCGTTACCGGCGGTGTAGTTTCCTCTCTTGGGAAGGGGATAGCCGCCGCCTCCCTCGCCGCCATCCTCGAATCGCGCGGCATCAAAGTCACCAACATCAAGCTGGATCCGTACATCAACGTCGATCCGGGGACGATGAGTCCGTTCCAGCATGGCGAGGTATTTGTCACCGAGGACGGCGCCGAAACCGACCTCGATCTGGGGCATTACGAGCGTTTTAGTTCGACGCGGATGAGGAAGAGCAACAACTTTACCACCGGCCAGATCTACGAGTCGGTGATCAAGAAGGAGCGCCGCGGCGAATATCTGGGCCGGACGGTGCAGGTAATTCCGCACATCACCGACGAAATCAAGGCATTCATCGCCAGGGGCGCGCAGGGCGCGGAAGTGGCGATCGTCGAAATCGGCGGCACCGTCGGCGACATTGAATCGCTGCCGTTTCTCGAGGCCATCCGGCAGATGGGCCTGGAACTGGGCCGGGAAAATATCTGCTACCTGCACCTGACGCTGGTGCCCTACATCGCTTCGGCGGGCGAAATCAAGACCAAGCCGACGCAGCACTCGGTGAAGGAACTGCGCGAGATCGGCATCCAGGCCGACGCGCTGCTTTGCCGCTCCGACCGGCCGATTCCGGATGAGGAGCGCAAGAAGATTGCGCTGTTCACCAACGTGACCGCAAATGCGGTGATCTCCGTCTGGGATGCCGATTCGATTTACAAGATTCCCTACATGCTGCACCAGCAGATGCTGGACGAAATCGTCTGCCACAAGCTGCACCTGCTGGCGCGGCCGGCTGATCTGAAGTCGTGGAAGCGCCTGGTCGAGGCGCTGGAAAACCCGCTGCATCAGATCACCATCGCCATGGTGGGCAAGTACGTCGATCTCACCGATTCCTACAAATCGCTGAACGAAGCGCTGTTGCACGCCGGCATTCATACGCGCTCCAAAGTCAATATTCAGTACGTCGATTCGGAGTCGATCGAACGCGAAGGCACGGCCTGCCTCGCCGGCGTGGATGCGGTTCTGGTGCCGGGAGGGTTCGGCGCCCGCGGCGTCGAGGGCAAAATCAGGGCGATCAGATACGCGCGCGAAAACAAGGTGCCTTACTTGGGCATTTGCCTGGGGATGCAGCTTGCAGTGATCGAGTTTGCGCGGCACAAGGCCGGATTGGCCGAGGCAAACAGCACGGAATTCGATTCCGACACGCCGCACCCGGTGGTCGCTTTGATTACCGAATGGCTGGATCGTGAGGGCAAAGTAGAGCGACGCGACGCCAGTTCGGATCTTGGCGGCACCATGCGCCTGGGCGCGCAGCCGGCGGACATCGTGCCCGGCACCCAGGTGCAGCGGATTTATCAAAGTGACGTGGTGAACGAGCGCCATCGCCACCGCTATGAGGTCAACAATTTCTATCTGCCCCGGCTCGAAGCCGCCGGACTGCGGGTTGCCGCGCGCACCCGGGTCGAGGCGCTGTGCGAACTGATTGAATTGCCGAGCGAAGGCGCGAATGCCCATCCCTGGTTCATCGGCTGCCAGTTTCACCCGGAATTCAGCTCGGCACCGCGCACCGGGCATCCGCTGTTCAAAGCCTTCGTCGAAGCCGCGCTGGCGTACCACGCGCGAAACGCCGGCAGCGCGCAGGGCGCCCAGGTTACCGCGGCAGTGGCATGAAGCTGTGCGGCTTCGAGGCAGGCCTCGATCAGCCGATGTTCCTGATTGCCGGTCCCTGCGTCATCGAGTCCAGGCAACTGGCACTGGATACCGCCGGCAGGCTGAAGGAAATCTGCGCCGAACTGGGCCTGCCGTTCATCTTCAAGTCGTCCTACGACAAGGCCAACCGCAGTTCCGGCACTTCGTTTCGCGGCCCGGGAGCCGATGAGGGCCTGAAAATCCTGGCGGAAGTGAAGCAACAGATCGGCGTGCCGGTGCTCACAGACGTGCACGAGATCGGCCAGATTTCAGCGGTTGCGGCAGTGGTGGATGTGTTGCAGACGCCCGCGTTTCTTTGTCGTCAGACCGATTTCATCAATGCCGTGGCCAGCGCCGGCAAACCGGTCAATATCAAGAAAGGCCAGTTTCTGGCGCCCGCAGACATGAAGAATGTCGTCGCCAAGGCGAGACTGGCCAGCGGCGCGGACAATATCCTGGTGTGCGAGCGCGGCACCAGTTTCGGATACAACAATCTGATTTCGGATATGCGCTCGCTTGTCATCATGCGCGATACCGGCTGTCCAGTGGTATTCGACGCCACCCATTCGGTGCAATTGCCCGGCGGACAGGGGACGGTGAGTGGAGGCCAGCGTGAATTCGTGCCGGTGCTGGCGCGTGCGGCAGTGGCGAGCGGTGTGGCGGGTCTGTTCATGGAAACGCATCCCGATCCGGAGCGCGCATTGTCCGATGGCCCGAACGCCTGGCCGCTGGCGCGGATGAAGGCGCTGCTGGCGACGCTGAAGGCGCTTGACGGCGTCGCCAAGCAACAGGGATTCGCGGAGCAGGCGCTTTGATGGAATTGGACAGCAGCGGCGGTATAATTTGAAGCCGGTAGTCGGCGCAAGGACAAGAACATGAGCTCGATAGTCGATGTGGTAGCGAGGGAGATACTGGATTCGCGCGGCAACCCGACGGTGGAAGCCGACGTCCTGCTCGAATCCGGCGTGATGGGCCGCGCCGCAGTGCCCTCGGGGGCTTCCACCGGCACGCGCGAAGCGATCGAACTGCGCGATGGCGACAAGCAGCGCTATCTGGGCAAAGGCGTGCTGCACGCTGTAGAGCATGTCAATACCGAAATTTCAGAAGCAATCATGGGGCTGGATGCCACCGAGCAGAGTTTCATCGACAAGACACTGATCGAACTCGATGGCACCGACAACAAATCGCGGCTCGGTGCGAATGCGCTGCTGGCAGTGTCCATGGCCGTGGCCAAGGCGGCAGCGGACGAATGCGGGCTGCCCCTGTACCGCTACTTCGGCGGCGCCGGCCGGATGCAAATGCCGGTGCCGATGATGAATATCATCAACGGCGGCGCACACGCCAACAACAGTCTGGACATGCAGGAATTCATGATCGTGCCGGTCGGCGCGCAGAGTTTTCGCGATGCACTGCGCTGCGGCGCCGAGGTGTTTCAGGCGCTGAAGAACCTTCTGCAAAAACGAGGCATGCCCACTACGGTGGGCGACGAGGGCGGTTTCGCGCCCAATCTTCCGAGCCACGAAGCGGCGCTGCAGCTTTGCATGGAGGCGATCGACATGGCGGGGTACCAGGCCGGCCAGGACGTGCTGCTCGCCCTGGATTGCGCCAGCTCCGAGTTCTACAAGGAAGGGCGCTACCTGCTCGAGTCCGAAGGCCTGCAGCTGTCCTCGGGCCAGTTCACGGATTATCTGGCGGCACTGGCGGACAAGTACCCCATCATCAGCATCGAAGACGGGATGGCCGAGAACGACTGGGACGGCTGGAAGATTCTCACCGAACGCCTGGGACGGAAAATCCAGCTGGTCGGTGACGACGTTTTTGTAACCAATACCAGCATTCTGCGCGAGGGTATCGCCGAGGGTGTGGCCAATTCCATTCTGATCAAGGTCAACCAGATCGGCACGCTTACCGAAACCTTTGCGGCGATAGAGATGGCGAAGCGCGCCGGCTACACTGCAGTTATTTCGCATCGCTCGGGCGAGACCGAAGACACCATCATCGCCGACATCGCAGTGGGCGCAAATACGCTGCAGATCAAGACCGGGTCGCTCAGCCGCTCGGACCGCGTGGCCAAATACAATCAGTTGCTGCGGATCGAGGAGGATCTGGGCGACACGGCGGGTTACCCCGGCAGGGACGCTTTCTATCAGCTGCGCTAGGCGGCTAAATCCATAATCAACTGATGCGTACCCTGTCCATCGTCTTCGCTGCGCTGATCGTGCTGCTGCAGTATCCGCTGTGGCTGGGCAAGGGCGGTTGGTTGCGGGTGTGGGAAATAGACCGCCAGGTCAAGGCGCAAAAGGACGGCAATGCCAGACTACGCGTGCGCAACGACGCGCTCGATGCCGAGGTGCGCGATCTGAAGCAGGGCAACGACGCCATCGAGGAGCGCGCCCGCTACGAGTTGGGCATGATCCGGCAGGACGAGATTTTCTTCCAGGTGTTGGAGAAAGCGCCGGCCATTCAAACTCCCGAGGCGGCGGCCGGGTCGAATCGAAAGTAAACGGAACGTCGTATTCGAACTGAAGCGCTAGAGCTTGCGCGGACGGCGGTCCGTCCGCGCGGGTCACCGATTGTTTGTGGACGATGAACCCGTCCGCAAACAATCGGCGATCTTGGATAAAATCAAACCCATGCCGCTTTTTTCCATAACCGTCATTTAGGTACGGATGTGCTTTTCATCCGTGCCTAAATGACGGTTTGCGCGCGGAGCGCGCAATGACGGCGACTCGCCTATACAGGAATTGCGAAAAATCTACGAACGAGGTGAACAATGAATCTCTTCAGCAAACTTCAGCAGCGCCAGGCCGACGGCAATCCCTTGCGCGTCGGCTTGATCGGCGCCGGTAAATTCGCCGCGATGTACCTGGCGCAGGTGCCGAAGACCCCGGGCGTGCATCTGGCCGGCATCGCAGATCTCGCGCCCGCCGGGGCGAGGGCGAATCTGGCGCGCGTTGGCTGGAAACCCGAGCAGTTCGGAGCGGCGTCGCTGGACGCGGCACTCGCCAATGGCAATACACATCTGGGCGACGACTGGGAGGCGCTGGTGTCGCATCCGAAGATCGACATCGTGGTTGAATGCACTGGCAATCCACCGGCCGCAGTGGAGCATTGCCTGGCGGCGTTTGCGCATGGCAAGCACGTGGTCAACGTGACCGTGGAGGCCGATGCGTTCTGCGGCCCGCTGCTGGCGCGCAAGGCACGGGAAGCCGGCGTGGTCTACAGCCTTGCCTATGGCGACCAGCCGGCGTTGATCTGCGAGCTCGTTGACTGGGCGCGCGCCGCGGGCTTTCCGGTGGTCGCCGCCGGGCGCGGGCACAAGTGGCTGCCGCATTTTTCCGAATCCACGCCCGATACCGTCTGGGATAATTGGGGGCTCACGCCGGAGCAAGCAACGATAGGTGGCCTCAACCCGAAAATGTTCAATTCCTTTCTCGACGGTTCCAAGCCCTCGATCGAGAGTACGGCGGTGTGCAATGCAACCGGTTTGGTGGCGCCTCCCGACGGTCTTACGTTCCCACCCGCCTCGGTGGAGGACATTCCCTTTGTCTGCCGGCCCATCGCCGAGGGCGGCGTGCTGCATCAGAAGGGCCAGGTGGAGGTGATTTCCTCACTGGAGAAAGACGGGCGCGTCATTCCCTACGATATTCGCATGGGCGTGTTTGTGGTTTTCGAGGGTGATACCGAGTACATCCGCAATTGTTTCAGGGAGTATATGGTGCGCACCGATCCCAGCGGCCGCTATGCCTGCCTGTACAAGCGCTGGCATCTGATCGGGCTGGAACTGGGTATTTCGGTCGCCGCCGTCGGACTGCGCGGCGAGGCGACCGGTGCCGCCACGTGCTTTAACGCCGATGTGGTTGCGACCGCCAAGCGCGACCTCAAGCCGGGCGAAATACTTGACGGGGAGGGCGGCTACACCGTCTGGGGAAAACTGTTTCAGGCGGCTAAATCGCTCGCCTATGGCGGTCTGCCGCTCGGTCTTGCACACCAGGTAAAGCTCACGCGTGCGGTGAAAAAAGGTCAATCACTCAGTTGGGCCGATGTGGCGATGGACGAGCGGCTTCCTGCGTACAAAGCGCGGCGTGAAATGGAATCGATGTTTGCTGGCCAGGCGAAGCGCGTCGCCGCCTGAGCGCTGGCCTATTCGCCTGGCGTCTGGCGCCTGCTGCTGGATGCCAGCGCCTCGGCGCGCAACTGATCGAATCGGGCTTCGATCTCCGCGGCAACAGCCTTGGCTACCTCCATCGGTGACCCCGCCCGCTTCTCGGGAGCAGTTTTCTTCCATTGATCCAGGTAGGCGTCCGATCCCGCCAGACCCTGTTTCATTGCGAGCAGATCAATCAATTCCTGAAAACGACTGCTGAGCGGCTGCTTGTGCAATTTGCCCTCCGCTCTGGCCTCGACTACCGCAGGAATGTTTTGCCAGCACATCAGCTGGTAGCTTGTCATGTTCAAACCTGCGTCATTGATGGACCTCATGAACCACGTTTGACCACGATGCTGTGGATGGTGTTGGCGGCTTCGTCGCCGCGGTCCGCGGCATTGCTCAGGTGACGATAGATCTCGCGCATCTTGAGCATGTGAACGGTGTCGGTCCCCCGAAACAACTCTCCCAGCGCTTCGCGATAGGCCCGTTCCATTGTGTTCTCGGCCTTCTTTGCCTTTACCGCATATTCGTTCGCCAACCGTGGATAGTGGTCCAGTGTCTTGATCGCCTGATGCAGTTCGCGCGCCTGTTCGTGCAGTATTTC
>Ga0208566_1000093_pt1 | contig 64549 bp, 57 predicted proteins | sample PL_2010_150m_FD_184159 | JGI IMG/M metagenome (GOLD analysis project Ga0208566, IMG submission 184159) | Freshwater microbial communities from Powell Lake, British Columbia, Canada to study Microbial Dark Matter (Phase II) - PL_2010_150m... | ecosystem: Environmental > Aquatic > Freshwater >...
GAACTAATAGGGTTCCAATTTGGAAGCTAGCCAGTGGTGCTTAGTCAATCTTTAGTCAATCTTTAGTCAATTATTAGTCAATTATTAGTTGAACTGACCTAGCAAGTAAACATGGAAACACCCTCATTCAAAGAAGACCATATCTCCCAGATCCCGGCTTTGCAGCTGCTGCTAAAGCTGGGTTATACCTATTTGAGCCCGGCGGAGGCTGAGAAACTGCGCGGGGGTAAAACCAGTAATGTGCTGTTGGATGATATTCTGCGGTCACAGTTGAAGGAAATCAACAGTATCCGGGTGAGTACCGCCAAAACTGCCTTTTTCAGTGATGCCAATATCGAAAATGGTATTCGTACCCTAAAGGAACTGCCCATGAATGAGGGTTATATGGCCGCCAGTGAAGCGGTTTACAATCTGCTGACCCTTGGCAAAGCTCTGGAGCAAAATATAGATGGCGACAAGAAAAGTTTTACGCTGAAATACATAGACTGGGAGACGCCGGAGAACAATGTATTTCACGTAACCGAAGAATTCAGTGTGCTGCGAAGCATGAGCAAAGAACATTACCGTCCCGACCTGGTTTTGTTCATAAACGGAATTCCCTTGTGTGTGATTGAATGTAAAAGGCCGGATATGAAAGATCCTTTGAAACAGGCTGTTAGCCAGCACTTGCGCAGTCAGCAGGATGGCGGAATCCGCAGTTTGTATGTGTATGCTCAGGTCTTATTAAGCATTGCCACACAGGAAGCCGCCTATGCAACCAATGCCACACCTGAAAAGTTCTGGGCCAAATGGGAGGAGAAATTCATTGCCGACACCGAGTACCTTCAATACAGAGCAACGTTACTGGAGTTAAAGAACCAGCCATTAACCACCGGGCAAAAGGACAAGCTGTTTCAGGACCGGTTCAGGTATGTCCGGAGCTATTTCGATGCATTGGATAAAGAAGGTGTTTTACCAACCATCCAGGATGAATACCTGTATGGTTTATGCCGGCCCGTACGGTTGCTCGACATGATATTTAATAATATACTGTATGACAACGGAGTAAAAAAGATTTCAAGATACCAGCAATACTTTGCTATTAAAAAGGCCATGAAGCGATTGACGGCGGTTGAAGGAGGCAGGCGAAAAGGCGGAGTCATCTGGCATACACAGGGAAGCGGTAAGTCTTTAACCATGGTGATGCTGGCACAGGCTATTGCCCTGGAAAAATCCATTCGTAACCCCAAAATTGTATTGGTAACCGACAGAACCGATCTGGACCGTCAGATAACCGACACCTTTCGCAAATGCGGGAGCCATGTTGAAAATGCCCAAACAGGTCAACGCCTGGTGGAGTTGCTTGAGAGTAAGAGTGATGCAGTGGTAACCACTATCATCAATAAGTTTTCGGCAGCCGTCAGGAAAATCAGGAAACCGCTGGAAAGCCATGATATTTTTGTGCTGGTGGATGAAGGACACCGGTCGCAGTATGGAACCTTCAATGTGGAAATGACAAAGACCCTGCCCAATGCCTGTTTCATCGCTTTAACCGGTACACCACTGTTTAAAAGGGATAAGAGTACTGCGGCCAGGTTCGGGGGCATCATTGATTCCTACACGGTTGATCAGGCAGTGAAAGATAAGGCAGTCGTGCCCTTGCTGTATGAGGGCAGACTGGCCAGACAGGAGGTAAACGCAAGTCCGTTAGATGTTTTCTTTGAAATGATTTCCGAACCCTTAACTGCCTATCAAAAGGCTGATTTTAAGAAGAAATTCAGCAGAGCCGACCAGTTGAACAGTGCTGAACAAAAGATTTATGCCATTGCCTGGAATCTCAGCCGTCACTATCGCGACAACTGGCAGGGAACACCATTCAAGGCTCAATTAGTTTGCGATAGAAAAGCAAGTGCAATCCGTTACAAGGAATTCCTCGATGAAATTGGAATGGTCAGCAGTGAAGTATTGATATCCCCATTGGATGAACGAGAGGGAGAGGACAGCGCCTGGGAATCATCCTCAGAAAGAGAAAACCGCTTCTGGAAAAGGATGATGGAAGAACATGGTAATTCACAAAAATATGAGAAGAATATCATCAACCGCTTCCAGAATCAAATAGAACCGGAGATAATCATTGTTGTGGATAAGCTATTGACCGGTTTTGATGAACCGAAGAATACAGTTCTTTATTTGACCCGGAATCTGCAGGGTCATAAACTGTTGCAGGCAATTGCCCGGGTTAATCGTATCTATCCCGATAAAGAATTTGGCTATATCATAGATTATTACGGCGTTATTGAAAATCTGGATGATGCATTGCAGTTGTATTCGTCATTTGAGGAGTTTGATGAGGATGATTTAGCCGGGACTTTGGTGAACATCAATGATGAAATCAAGAAGTTGCCTCAGCAGCATTCTGAGCTTTGGGATATCTTCAAAACTGTTGCCAATAAACGGGATGCAGAAGCCTATCAGGTTCTGCTTAAGGATGAAGCCATTCGCGTTGTTTTCTATGATAAACTGGCAAAATTTGCCAAAGGGCTTAAACTGGCATTTTCAGCTATTCAATTTTACAAAAGAGTGGATGAAAAAACCATCAATAGATACAAGGAAGACCTGAATATGTTTTTGAAGCTGCGTCAGTCGGTAATTGAAAGGTACAGTGATACAATCGATTACAAACAATATGAAGGACAGATCCAGAAGCTGATCGATACTCATATCACCACCGATAAAGTGGAGGTCATTACCGAGTTGGTAGATATTTTCGATAAAGACAAATTCCAGGAGGAGGTTGAAAAAACAACAGGTACAGTGGCTAAAGCTGACAAGATAGCCAGCAGGACATCCAAGCATATTTCGGAGAAAATGGACGAGGATCCTGCGTTCTACAAAAAGTTTTCGGAGTTGCTTCGCGAGACCATCGCTGACTACGAAGCCCGTCGTATTAATGAAGCGCAGTATCTGAGCAAGGTCCAGGGTATTATGAATGCGGTATTATCTCATACGGATAGCGATATTCCGGAAGAATTAGCTGAAAGAGAAATCGCAAGGGCATTTTTTGGGTTGTGCCTGGAAGCATTGGCCGGGAAAGTGGAAGATGGCTTGTTAAGAAAAGCGCTTTCTACCCATGCAGCTCTCAATATTGATAACTTGATTCAAAGCGCTGTTCTAGACTTTGGAAAACCAATAATTGACTGGCAGTACAAAACGAATATTACCGGGAAACTTCAAATTGAAATTGGTGATTACCTGATTGATGAAGTGAGGGATAAATATGAGATCGAACTATCATTTGGGGAGATGGATGAAATTGCCAACAGGTGTATTGAAGTGGCTAAAATTCGCTACAAGTGATGACGGAACAAATTCAATTCGGCTCAAAGCAAATTGATTTTAAGCTCGAGTATTCCGGTCGAAAATCGCTGGGCATTACGGTAACCTCGGATCTGGAAGTTTTAGTAAAAGCTCCAATGGATACTTCAATCGAATTGATCAAGGAAAAACTTAGGAAGAAAGCTCCCTGGATTATCAAGCAGCAAAGTTTCTTCTTAGCGTTTCATCCAAAAACACCAGCACGAAAATACATCGGCGGTGAAACGCATTTATATCTTGGCAGGCAGTATTGTTTGAAAATCAATATTGATGAAACAGAGAGTGTAAAATTGAAAGGAAGGTATATCGAAGTAATCGCTACTGAAAAAGCGAGAGTCAGGCAGCTGGTAACCGATTGGTATTTGCAAAATGCAAAGGCAAAGTTACATTCTATCGCTCAATCACTAATCGAAAAATTCAATCGGCATAATGTTGTGCCATCCTCTATTGTTCTTCGTGATATGCCAACACGATGGGGCAGCTGCACCCCAAATGGTAAAATTATTCTGAACCCTGAGCTAATTAAGGCGCCAAAAGGTTGCATTGAATATGTGATCATTCATGAACTCTGTCACCTTGTTCATCATGATCACACCAAAAAATTCATTGACCTGCAAACCAAAGAAATGCCTGATTGGGAAAAATGGAAATCCAAATTGGAAAAACTGCTGGCATGATAAGCCCCTCGAAAGCAGAAACCCCTGCGCTTACTAACAGGGTCCCGTCATCGCCGGTTGTCCCGTTGCTTCCAGCACGTTCCACCACAATTCGCCATTGATATCGATCTTTTTGCGTTTGGATACGGCCACAGGAATCGGAAGCAGGGTGAATTCGTTGTTCCAGTGACCGACCACGAAATCGGTTTTACCGGCCATAACGGCATGCACTGCATTCTGGGCCAGCAGGCTGCAGAACTTACTGTCGTTGGCATTGGCCGGGGCGCTACGGATAAAATAGCTGGGATCGATATAACGAAGCGTGAACGGGAATTTATCTGCTTTGAACTGTGCTGAGATCCGTTCTTTTAGGTAGAGACCAATATCTTTCATCTTGATATTCCCTGATGGATCTTTTTCCCGGGTTTCGCTTACAAAGAAATCCTGTCCGGCTCCTTCGGCCACTACCACCAGTGCGTGATGCCGGTGTTCCAGCCGCCGACGCAGGACCTCAATGAATCCGTTAGGTCCTTCAAGTTTGAAGGCCATTTCGGGGATCAGAACAAAGTTTACCTCCTGGATAGAGAGTGCTGCATGTGCCGCAATAAAACCGGAGTCCCGTCCCATCAGCTTGACCAGCGCTATCCCGTTAAAAGCTCCATACGCTTCATTATGCGCATTGCTGATCACTTCATTGGCGATGGTAAAGGCTGTTTCAAAACCGAAAGATTTATCAATCAGGTTAATATCATTATCAATAGTTTTTGGGATTCCAGCCACCGCTATTTTGAGGTTTCGTTTTGTAATTTCCTCATGGATGGCATGGGCCCCCCTCAGCGTGCCATCACCCCCGATGGTGAACAGGATGTTGATGTTCAACATCTCCAGTGTATCCACCATCCGCGATACGTTCTGGTTGCCTCTCGATGAGCCCAGGATGGTTCCGCCGATATGGTGTATCTGATTGACCGTTTCCGGTGTCAGGTCAACAACCGGATGGTCATAATCCGGATTAAGCCCTTCAAAGCCGTATTGAAAACCAATTATATTTTTGACCCCGTAGCGGTAATGGGCAGCCATCACAATGCTCCGGATCACATTGTTCAGACCCGGACAAAGTCCACCGCAGGTAACAATTCCTATTTTGGTTTTAGACGGCTGAAAATACGTCATTTCCCGCGGACCGGCCTTTTCAAACGTAATAGGGATCTCGCCGGACTTATGGTATTTCTCAAATTTGGCCAGGGAGGTCTCGTAAAGGATCCGATCCTTGTCGGTCACAAACCCGAAAAGGGGCTTACAGCGGCTTTCATCACTCAGTGGCGACCGTGTTGTCGCACGTCCGAGTTCCTTCACATCAAAATCTTCAGGTTTCATAAATATCTTTGGTTTGGTTATCTCATGCCAAAGATACAATATGTCGCGGGGGTACAAGTGCACCTGTCATCCCCGGAAAGCGGGGACTTTTTTAACTGTGATTACCATCACAGTTAAAATCAGCGTACCTTTACGAAATATTTCTAAAGTTGCAACAAATGAACCACTTAGGTAATCCTCATACATTTCATATCCCGGTTATGGGAATCGGATATTCCATCGATACAGCCGTGAGGGTGGCGCCATACGGTATTTCTTCTGTTATTTCCCTGGTTGATGATATGTTGATGGAGAAGATGAGGGAATTCTACAGCCGTAAACTGGATGTCCCATTTCAGCCCATCTCAAGAAAGATTAAAGACTGCAGAGCCAAACGAATAACGTCCTATCTGAATCTGGTTGATACCATGGTGAGGGACAAATTCGAAGAGATCAAACAGGCTGCCATCGGGAAAAAGGAGGAGTTTGACCGGTATATCGACATGCTTCCGGATTTTTCAACGCTCAAGAAAGAGTTTAATGAGTTGATAGCCGCAAAGGCCAGCATCTATGAAATTAAAAAGTGGGCCCAACAGCGGCTGCAGCCCGGTTCGATCGATGTGAACATCATGACCAAGCTTGATAAGGAAAACTATTTGCAGGGTGAAACGCTGCCGCATGAATTTAATGATGCACATGCTGCCCTGCGCGGGTTTGCCGAGAGCAACCTTGAATCCTCCATAGTGCTTTCAGCCGGGATGAATCCCAGATTGTATGCCTACATGGAGAATTTTGATGATTTTTATCCCGATCAGAACGGATATCTGAAAAAGAAAATCGTGCTGAAGGTGAGCGATTACCGGTCGGCCATCATACAGGGTAAGTTCCTGGCTAAGAAAGGGCTTTGGGTATCAGAATATAGGGTTGAATCGGGATTGAATTGTGGTGGACATGCCTTTGCCACCGATGGATCTCTGCTCGGGCCCATTCTCGAAGCCTTTAAAAATTCGAGGGAAGAACTGACCCGTGAGGTATTCCAGCTCTGGTCGCAGGCCCTGGTTGCCAAGAATCGTCCGGTTCCGGCCGAGATCCCTGAGATGCGTATCACCGCCCAGGGTGGGGTAGGTACAGCAGATGAACAGGAGTTTCTGATGGATTATTACGGTCTCAATTCAGTAGGCTGGGGTACCCCCTTCCTGCTGGTTCCGGAAGCTATTACCATGGATAAGGAAACCCGTCATCAATTATGCGTATCAACTGAAGAGGATGTTTATCTGAGCGGGATTTCCCCGCTGGGAGTGCCATTCTATTCACTCAAAGGGAATTCCAAGGATGTGGAAAAGGAGGGACGGATTCTGAAGGGCGAACCCGGCAGTCCTTGTCCGAAACGTTATGCCTGCCTTGATACTGAATTTACCGAAAAGCCGATCTGCACGGCCTCCCGCGAATATCAGAAGATGAAGATCGATCAATTGGATCATATGGAGTTGAGCCAGGCAGAATATCGGGCAAGATATGATGCAATTGTAGAGAAATCATGCATCTGTGTTGGTCTTGGAACGGCATCATTGATTGGAAATGACTTGAACCACAGATCAGAAGGCCCAGGCGTTTCGGTTTGTCCCGGACCGAACATGGCCTATTTTAACCATGAAGTCAGCCTGCCCGAAATGGTTGGCCATATTTACGGGAAAAACAATATCATCGAACGGACCGATCGGCCGCACATGTTCGTCAAGGAGCTCGGTATCTATGTTGATTACCTGAAAAACCAACTGGCACCGCGGCTTAATCCGTCCAATCCCAAAGAGAAAAAGACACTCGATTCATTCCGCGAAAATATCCGGGAGGGAATCCGGTATTACAAAGAACTTTTCTCCGGCAAGCTCACGAAACTTCAGGGCAAAGTGGAGGATGTGCTTAAAGAGCTGGACAAGAACGAGGCTGAGCTCGGTTAGCTAATTCACCCTTGCAGGTTCATGATAAGACTATAAGACGGTCTTAAAGTCTTCTTCATCAGTCTCCTTCCCAGATCCTGGTCTTCCTGCCTTTCACCCGTACTACCGTATACCCATGCTGACGGGCGAGTTCGAACATCTTTCTGCGGAACAACCTGGGATAAAAATTGGAAATAATATTTCTTGCCCTGGTTTTAGGCTCAAAAAGACCGATCTGACTTAATACGTCGTAAGTTGCTGATGCACACCTTATTCCGAAGAATGCATAATCATACGGCGGTTCATCAATATAGGCCAGCAAGATAGTTCTTAACTTAACATATTGTTCTTCTGTTATCGGAACTATGAAAGTGATGTATTTTTTATCAGAAACCTGATCTTCAAAATCTTTAAGATATTCCCAATAGAAAACACCATTGATGTGGTCCTTCTGTGGGAAAACGTGGATTATTTTGTCGTTTGTGAATCCGATTTCCAGCGAATCAATGCCCATGCTTACATGCCCGCCCTGTAAACCACCAACCTCTTCGTATTCAACATATTCATAGCCGATTTTCGGAATAGATCCGTACCGAAAGAAAACCTTTAAAAGATGTGGTTCCTGGGCAAAAGATGCTCCAAAACCCACAATGCACAAAACCAAAAGCCATAGCCTTTTCATAACCGATAACCGACAACTGACAACCGACAACTAATCATTCTACTATGACCTCATCCGCAAACAGCCACGCTGCGCTGCCGGCCCCTTGATGCCAGGGCGGACAGAGGCCTATGCTCTTTGCCTTGACCCTGACGTATCTTGCCGGAGCGCCGTAAACCAATGTCTCAAAGTATTTTATTCCATCATTAATGGTAGCACGGTCGGGGTAATTATCGATAACGCTCATCATCTGGTATTTCTTGCCATCGGTTGAAATGGAAAAACTGATTTCGATCGGGTGGAAAATCCAGACGGATAAACTCTGGAGAAAGCTGGCAGTTATACGCCACACCGGCATCACCCGGCCGATATCGATCACAACTTCCATATCTTTTCCTTCAAAACCCTGCCATTTTCCGTCGGTGAAATCCGGGCTTCCTGTTTTCCCGTCAACCAGGGTCATGTTTCCGCCAGCCTTGTAATTAGGTGAGTAACTACCGTCGACTGTTCTCCCCAGGTAATCCCTCTCAAATGGGGGTACCAGGTATTCCACCTTCAGTTTCGGAGATTGCGGATCGAGCGAACTCTTATAAAAATCCTCCGCTGCTGTTTCACTTTCGGTTATCCCGTCCCTGAATGCTTTTGCCCTGACGCGGGAGGTCCGGTAAATATCGAACGGTTGTGTATATTTTGTAGAAATAATCCGTGGCTCAGTGCCATTGAGGGTATAGTGAATTTCGGCCCCTTCTGAGATACATCCAAGCTCAACTTTCGTCTGCCCCCTGAACATCGGGCCGGCAGATTTGATAAAAGGCATAAACAGCTTGTCTGTACCCAGCGGTTTGAGGAGATTCTCCGGCTCAACCTGGAGGGCCGACGGGCGGTTTTCCGGAGCCCGGCCCCACGCTTTAACAGGCTCAGAACCCATCCGCAGCAATAATTCTCCTCCTTTCATGATGTCAGTGTAGGCAATGAATGAATTCGGATAATCCTGACCATTCAGTGCGGCCGATTGTATGTATTGAGCCTTGAGCCCTGAGCCTTGAGCCTTTACGGTAAATATCTTACCGTTGGGAAGCGTGATTTCAGCCTTGTCGAAAACCGGACTCCCGATCACATATTGATCCTGTCCCGGACAAACCGGGTAAAACCCCAGCGCACTGAAAACATACCAGGCCGATAGCTGTCCGCAATCATCGTTTCCGCAAAGGCCATCGGGTTTGGATGTATAAAATTCATTGATGGCTCTCTTTACGATTTCCTGGGTTTTCCAGGCTGCTCCGGCATAGTTGTACAGGTAAGGCATGTGATGACTCGGTTCGTTACCGTGTGCATATTGCCCGAATATCCCTTCGAAATCGGAAATATTGCTTTTTGTGCCGGTTTGAATGGAGAAAAAAGTATCGAGTTTCTGGATAAAAAGGGGATCACCACCCGAGAGCCGGATCAGATCCGGGATATTTTGTGGGACATAAAAGCTATAGTGCCAGGCATTTGCCTCAGTATAATCCCCCTGGTTGAGCAACGAAACCTTGAACGGATCGAACGGAGTCAGCCATCGCCCATCTGCGTGCCTCGGCCGCATTAATCCGGTGGATTTATCATATTGATTCTGATAATATTGTGATCTCCGGATGTACTCCCGGTAGGCATCCATCCGTCCCAACGATTTGGCTACCTGGGCAATACACCAGTCGTCGTAAGCATACTCCAGTACTTTCGATACCGAATTGGTGGAATATTCCTTTGGCAGGACTTGAAATTTCCGGTAGGAATCAATCCCTTCAGTATTTTGTGCGCTGCTGGCCAGCATAGCCTCGAATGCTTTATCGACGTTGAAATCGCGGTAGCCTTTCAGGAAAGCATCTGCAATTACCGCTACAGAATGATACCCGATCATGCAGTTATTTTCGCATCCGGCCAGTTCCCATACGGGTAACAAGCCTGTTTGCTCATACTGTTTGATCATCGTTTTAATGAAATCCTCATTCCGCTTGGGATTGATCAGGTTAAACAGCGGATGGACTGCGCGGTAGGTATCCCACAGTGAAAAAACCGTGTAATAATTGAAGCCTTCGCCATTATAAACCAGGTGGTCCATACCCCTGTATTGGCCGTCAACATCGGAATAGAGATTTGGGGTGAGGAGGGAATGGTAAAGTGCTGTGTAAAAAATCGTTTGCTGATCTTTGCTGCCACCGTAAATTTTGATTTTTTCCAGTTCGGCATTCCAGGCATCTTCTGCCCGCTTTACCGTTTTGTCGAAATCCCAACCGGGAAGCTCATCATCAAGGTTCCGGCGTGCACCTTCCGTGCTGACTGCCGAAAGCGCCACTTTTACCAGGATCTGCTTTCCCTCTTTCGTTTTGTAATTGAAGACCGCCTTCACCGATTTACCCTTGATTTCACGGCCATCGCCGGAAGGCTCCCCATTCAGGTACAGGACCGGATCGGTAAAAGGCTCCGAAAACCGGGCAACAAAATAGACATACTGATTGGGCGCCCAACCCTGTGAATGGCGCAGACCTTCGATTTCCGTGGAACTCACCACCCGCATAAAACAGTCTTCCAATGGTTTGTCCCCGTTCATGATCCCATGTTCCAGATCAATCAGGATGCGGCTATCGTCAGATTGCGGAAAAGTATACCGGTGTAAACCCACCCGTTTGGTGGCCGTCAATTCCGCTTTTATCTTGTAATCTTCCAAAAAAACACTGTAATACCCCGGCGACGCTTTCTCGCTGGAATGCTGAAATTTCGACCTGCTGTCATTCCCGCGAAGGCGGGAACCCGTATTTGGCATCACCAAAATATCCCCGAAATCCGCAACCCCCGTCCCGCTCAAATGAGTATGCGAAAATCCGATGATGGCTGTATCCCTGTAATGATATCCGCTGCAGCAGCCATCGTTATAGGTATCAGGGCTCAGTTGGACCATCCCGAATGGCATGGCGGCACCCGGAAAAGTGTTTCCGGTAGCATCAGTTCCGATGAAGGGATCAACAAGAGCGGTTAAATCGTTGCTATTTTGATTCTTACAACAGACAAATAAAATAGCAATGATGATATAAGAGGTGATTCTTCTGATCATGGATACCATTAAATATTAACGTAAGCAGGATCAAGTCCGTTTTCTGTTACAAAGTAATAGCTTCTTTTATTGAAGTAACGGTTCAGACCAAGTTTTCTTATTTTTTTTTCTGTCACTCGTCACTTCCTGGCTTCCCAACCATAATCAACATACTCAGGTTTAATCTGATCACCATAAACCCTGATCAGCATGAACCCTTCCTCCATCTTGCCGATCGGGCCACCCCACCAGCCGGCCGATACCGCGCCGCCTGTGATGAAATGCACGCCATCCATGAACAGATCTTCGTAATAATGCTGGTGACCCTGAAGGACAAGTTTCAGATTCTTTTTACGGAGCAGGTCCATAGCCTCTTTACCATTAGTGATCACGCTGCCGGCACCGTTCACCTGCTGACCGCCTTCCTGCCATTGATTATAAACGGTGATAAAAGGAATATGCACCGATACTACGACCGGTGTCTTATCGTCGACTTTGGCCAGGTCCTTTTTCAGCCACTCCATCTGAACCGGGTTGATTTTGCCTTCATATCCTCGTGATGGAGTCTGCTCGATGGATTTCAGGATGATAAAGTGCCATCCTTTATAATCAAATGATTGCCAGGGATTACCGAAATAGCGCCGGAACATCCCTTCGCCATAATCAGGATCCAATGTATCAATCTCTTTATTGTAGAAGGCAAACAGTTCATGGTTTCCCACGGTATTGTACACCGGCATCTTAAAGCCTTTCATGAGTCCGCCATATAACTGGTACAGCGAATCAGCGCGACAGCGGGCCTGACCCAGTGCATCCATGACCAGGTCGCCGCCCGTGATCACAAAATCGGGATTCAATTTATTAACGGTATCGATCGCCTGCTGAAATCCTTGCGGAGCACTTCTGTCCGGAGTGATGTGAATGTCAGTCAGAAACGCAAATGAGAAATCCGGCTGGGGCTCTTTTTGTTTTACGCAGCTAATGAAAATACAGCTGATCAGGAGCACGGTGCAGAGTTTTTTCATGGGTTTCATTTTAATTGTTTCATTCTCTGTGGCTCTCTGTGTTTCTCTGTGTAAGAAAATAGGTTACACAGAGGGCCACCGAGGATCACAGAGGACCACGGAGATAAGAATCTTCGATCCAAATTCGTATTTTATCTGTTCCGTTGATCCAGTCGAAGGCGAGTCCGTCGAACTGATATTCGTAAGGAGCAGTGCTCCAGAATGGCCGGATATCGGTATGATGGTAGAGGAATTTCAGAATGTAGAGCATCGTTTTCCATGGTTGAAAAATGGTTGGATCGGTAACATGGATCTGATATCCCCCGCAAAGCTGACCGGTAAATTTATGGTAGGTAGGCTGGAAATAGACGGGACGAAGAACCATTCCCTCCAGGTTATTATTATTCAGATAGGTTAAAAGCTCTTTCCGGATGGCATACGGATCTATGGCCGGATGGCCAAATTGTTCGAGACTTCTTGTGGTGCCGCGGCCTTCGGAGAGAATCGTTCCTTCAATCATCACGGTACCGGGATAAACAAGGCATCCTTCGGCAGTCGGCAGGTTAGGGGAGGGGTTTACCCACAACCGGCCGGTATCTTTCCAGAGCATGCTGGGTTCCCAACCGGCCATCGGAATAACCTGCAGATCAATATCCCAACGGTTCAATTCTTTAAACCATACTGCCATCTCGCCGATTGTTTTTCCATGACGCATCGGGATCGGGGCCATGCAAACGAATGAATACCATTGCGGATCAGGCAGATTGCCTTCTATGAGAATTCCGCCGATCGGATTGGGCCGGTCGGGCACAACGATCCGGATATCCCTACCCAGACAGGCCTCCATCGTGAGGTAAAGTGTCCATATGTAGGTATATACGCGAGTACCGACATCCTGCAAGTCGATGATCAGGGTATCAATACCGTCAAGCATCTCTTCAGTGGGCTTGCGTGTGTCCCCATATAAACTGTACACCGGGATCTTCCACGCGGGATGCATCATGTGGCCGGTTTCAATCATATTATCCTCCACTACCGATCCGAACCCGTGCTGCGGTCCGAATGCCTTGATCACCCTTTGCCCAAACAGCCCCACCAGCTCATCCAGTCCATTCTCCATCCGCCACGAAACCGATGCCGCATGGCCGAGGTATGCAATACAGCCGCGGACTTTCGACTGTTCTTCGGCGGAGTTTAGGAGGTTATCGAGGCCTGTTTGAATCATGGGTTGTCAGTTGTCAGTTGTCGGTTATCAGTTGTCGACAACAACTGGCAACTGATAACTGATAACTTTCTTCCCGTAAATATCGTAATTTTGCCCCAAATTCTATTAATATGATAACCCTCGATCAGGTAAAAGAGATGGTTGAGCGCGGAGAAGCGCTGAGGAGGTTTCTTTGATGTCGATGACAAGAAGATACAAATAAAGGAAGAGGAAGATAAAACCCAGTCCGCGGGTTTCTGGGATAATCCCAAAGAGGCAGAGAAACATATGAAGCAGATCCGGACGCTCAACAGCTGGATCAAGGCTTATGATCAGGTTTTGGCCGCTATCGGGGACCTTCAGGTGATGTTCGATTTCTATAAAGAGGGCGAGGCTTCTGAAGAAGAAGCCGATAAACAGTTCGCAGAAACATTCGAACTGATTGAAGAGCTCGAAACCCGCAATATGCTCCGGAAGGAGGAGGATGTTCTCGGAGCCATCATGAAAATCAATTCAGGTGCCGGCGGAACCGAGAGTCTGGATTGGGCCGGTATGTTGATGAGGATGTATATCCGTTGGGGCGAAATCAATGGTTATAAGGTGAAGGAAATTGATTTTCAGGCTGGTGATGAAGCCGGCGTTAAGTCGGTAACGCTTGAATTCATTGGGGATTATGCCTACGGATATCTTAAAGCAGAGAATGGCGTTCACCGACTGGTGCGACTATCGCCGTTCGATTCCAATAATAAGCGTCATACCACATTTGCATCCGTATTTGTATCACCGGCTGTAGATGGTTCAATAGAAATCGATATTAATCCTGCTGATATTGAGTGGGATACATACCGTTCCGGTGGGGCCGGCGGGCAGAACGTAAACAAGGTGGAAACTGCGGTGCGGCTCAAACACGGGCCTTCGGGGATCATCATCGAGAACAGTGAATCAAGGAGCCAGCTTCAGAATAAGGAGAATGCCCTGCGGTTATTACGTTCTGAATTATTTGCTATTGAGCTCCGTAAACGGATGGAAGAACGGCAAAAAGTCGAGGCCACCAAGAAGAAGATCGAATGGGGCTCGCAGATCCGCTCCTACGTGCTGCATCCCTATAAAATGGTAAAAGACTTACGCACGGGCTTCGAAACCAGCAATCCGCAAGCGGTACTCGACGGAGAGCTGAATGGCTTTATCAAGGCATTTCTGATGGAGTTTGGGAAAGTGCTTTAATGATATGATGAGGTGTTGGGGCGACCAGCGGTTGCCAACTGGGATGATCCGCGGTTGTTATAGAATTAGCCTTGTATAATTAAAGACCAATGATTATTTTTACCTTGTAATATTAAATGAGGAATATGAAAACACAAATCACCGATCTATATCTTATTCATTACCAATCCTTAAACTTTAGAAAACGAGTAAAACGACCGCGCTTTAATGAGTCCATCGTAATGGGCCCCATAAAGATGTTTGTGACTTTCCTGTGATATTTCAGCGCGAATACCCCCAATCCTCCAGTAATATTGGTAACGATCTTACCACCAAAATCATCTGAGATTTTGTTAAGGTCAACATAGTCATAAAAATCTGGCGAACCTGTATAAAGGTAAACCTCAATTTCACCGGGAAGTCTGTAGTCAACCCTGGGATCATCTTTAACATCTTGTCTGATTTGTGCCAGAAACTCATCTCCGGGAACATAAATGGAAATGTTCTTGTATTCGCTAGAGAAGTGCCCGTTTTGTGTATTCCTGATAAATGATTTGTCTACCATTTGCTTAACTGTATCTCCGTTTTTCATCACAGCCATGAAATGAAAGACAATATGTGCCTCATATCGTGCAAAGCCGATCAGATCTTCGAAGCCAATTTCAAATGGAAGTGCATAAAATTCCAGGAGTGATCTTAATCCCTGCCTGGGTGCAAAAATCTTTGGAGGTTCAAGATAATCAACTGAAGCAGAGATCAATCGTTGCTGACCAACGGAAATATTTAAGACCAAATTTGTTCCCTTGATAAAAAAGGATGATATATCTGATTGACATTGATATAGTTGAAGTCCCTGATTGGTAAAATATCCTACTTCCCTTGCTGGATTTTGTACCGGAAGAAACTTCAATTCATGGTATTTCCAGCCGGACTCGGTGTAAAACTCGATCTTCGGAGCTAATGTTTCATAGCATATCGAATCAGGATTATTGGCTGACTCGGATGCGATACTGCTGCCTTTAAATGAATGACTTATCCTGATGAAATGTATGGTATCGGCCGGATTGATAATTGCATAAATAACCGGATAGGATTCTCCATTATTTGAAATTTGGATATCCTGTTCACAGGAAAGAAGTAGCCAACCAGACAAGGCCACCACCAGAAAGATATTTAATTTTTTAATAGTCATTTGTCTTTAGCGCAGCGCACAGAACAGGCATATCTTGCATTTGTCGGATGACCGCTCCCATATCTGTCATATGCAACAGTATTTCCACGAAGGTGGATTCTGTCACCTTCCGGAATCAACCCGAAATTATCAAAGCTATAGGTTATTGAATCATTCATCACATTATCTATTCCAATACTAATGTTCAACCTTTGAAAGGCAATATTATTTCCGCTAAAGTCCTGCCATTTCTCCTCTCTGCTCGTGGAGGTCCAATAACGGCCCCGGAATTTCTGGTCACTAAAATACCGTTCATATTTCTCGCCGACCCTTGTCTCCCATATGAAGGTATAGTAGCCTCCGTATTTTAAATTTAGACCACCAGGGCCACCTGGGCTATAATAATAATCAAGGAACAGATAGGGTAAGTTAAACGGTGCGATAATGCTCCATTCTTCAAAAGAGGGTATATGCCATCCGGGTGGACAGATGCCTTGTCCTTTTTCCATGTTGGTATATTGCATTGCTTCATACCAGGAATACAAACCACCGTACTCTGCTATATTTTGAAAGTCATTATTATAGGCATAGGTCTCTACAACTCCATTGTCTTTTTGTAGGGAATCTGAGCAAATGACCGAACCATATTTTAAACTCTCAGCCATCCACCAATTCCTCTCCAGATATACAGTCTCGTATTTCTGCCCATCCCTCGGATCAGTCATTGAACCCTTTACAGGGATCGGAAAGACACGTACACTATCAGATAAAATGACCGAAAGTCCATCAGAATCAAATAATTCCATCCTGATATAGTTCATTCCCTTCGTTGAAAACCGGTATAGAGCTTTAAACTCAGATTGAAAATCAGTATCCCATATCCCATCATTATTCCAATCCCATCTTACCGTAAGCTTTTCCTTAATGTCTTCAGCATCTGTAGATTTTGAGGCATCGAAAGTAAAAATGGTGGTAGTATCCCCGGCATAAGGAAAGACAGTCAGGACTCCTGATGGTGGGGTGTTTATCCTTTCCTCGTGGCAACTGAATAGTGCAATTACCACAAAAAGGATAATGTTTGCTTTAATCCTGTTGTTCGAAAGCTTCACCATTTTACAAATTTCAAATGTTTGGTATATCTTCCATAAACCAGTGAATCCAGACTGTTTTTGTCAAGAGTAAATCCGTATTGCCCGTTTTTACTGGTTGAAGCGAAAATCCCCAATCCATTGATTACGTTTGAGATGGGCTTGCCGATCTGATCCGATACAATTTTATCTGATTCCAGATATTGACCAAATATCGGATCGGCATTAAAAACTACGAGGTCATAACTGATGAGTTTCCGGGCTTCCACTTCCGGGTTTGGTTTTATTCTGCCACCGATATGGGTGAGGATACTTTCGGTAAATGGTAAACCACTATAATAAGTGAATTTTGACCCTCTATCGCCAATAAATACTTTCTCCTCAAACGGACTGAAACTCCAGGTTAACTGTTTTTCCAACCACTCCCCGTTTTGTAATTCCTGGTAATGAAGGGTGATTTTGGGTTCATTATAATTCCCGTGTGAATCCCAGGACCATTCCACTAAATTATTATAAAGACTCATCGATGTCGCTTTACCCAGACTCATTAAATATGGCCGTTCACATATTCGAGTAGAAGCCACTGCATAAATGTCGGTTCCTGGCTGTTGAACAACCAAACGTAGAATAAGAGGATTGAGAGCACCGACGCCATATAGCCCATACTTTACAAATTCACTGGCAGGGAGTGTGTAAACTTTTCTGGATCTGCCTTCTGTCGGATCAACAATCTGTTTTGGACGCATCTCCTTCCGGATTATCAGTTCACCATAATGTTGATAATCGGTTAACCATTGCTCCCAGCCATAGCTGCTACTATAAACTCTTGCCTCCGGATCGAAACGTAATTCCAGTGCAACATTCAGTGAATCATAATAGAGATCAGTTCCAGATCCGATGCCGGCATTGCCTGGACCATCCGGGAGAAACGTCTTGGTAACAGATACCTGGTACTCCTGATCATCATAATCAATTAATCCATAGATAACGGGTATATCCTGATCCGGCATGCCGGGATTAAAATCGGTTTCGCAATTTGTCAGCATGACCAAACTCAGTAAGGCTATCAGCCCTGATGTTATTGAACTTTTTTTATACATCTGACCGGTAGTGCTGCTTGATAATAGTATGGAACTTCTCCATCAGGATTATAATATATTAAATGCATTGGGCCGTAGTACAAGATGACGTATGGCTTGTTGTTGGAATATTCACCATAGTATTCACCGGTCCACCAGTGGCTGTCACCAATCGAAAACTCATAATTGTGGTACCAACCGTAAGTTCCTCCTTTGTTAGGCAGATCAAGATTCCAAAATCCGCCGGGTCCAAACAAATGCTCCTGCGGCGAAACGAGATACCCTTTGTTAAAGAGCTTCGCCAAAGCCACTCCATCCGGCAACTGCCATCCTTCCGGACAGATTCCCCGCGGCAGATTCTCCTTTGAGAAACCGGAGACTTCTTTCCAGGTGTACAATCCGCCTTTGAATTCTTTCTGCGCTGAATCATTATTATAATAATACTTCTCAACGATACCGTTGTTTTCCTGTCCTTGCGGGGCCAATATCCATTTGCCGTAATCGAGGTTCTCGGACATCCACCAGGTATCCTCGATCAGGGTTATCTTATAGGTTTTTCCATCCCTGTCATCCGTCAGTTGCGATACTTTCATGATGTCGGTAATCCGAATTTCCAAGGAGAGGGTATCCGTTGCATCGTCCTGATCCTTAACCTCGAGAACCGGGTGGAATAATCCGTGTTGACGATAACGGTACGCGGCAACTTTCTGGGTTGCGTATTCAGTATCCCATGTCCCGTCGCCCTGAAAATCCCACCGGATAAAAAGTGCTAATTGATCATCTTCAGGGTCGGAACAGGCTGATGCATCAAATTCAAGAATGGCAATCGTGTCAGCCAGGTAGGCGGATATTTTAAATTGAGCTACAGGTGGTAAGTTTGTTTGTTCGCAGGAAACGAAAAACAGGAAGGTAAATAAACCCACAGCAAAGATTCTGATGTAAATACTTCCCTTAAGCTGCATGGCGCTTGATTTTTCCTCTAAATTAAGATATATTTAGGAGATTGGAATTGCAGATTTCTCTTTTGAATGAGATGAAGTCAAAGACTCGGTTGGCCTTGTTGAGACCAGAAGAATTCTTATATTAGCAAAAAAAAAGCAATGATTGGTAGCGATAAAATTGCTGAAATAGTTGCAAAAATAGCTCTGGGATATACTCCTGACAAGATTATCCTTTTCGGATCCTATGCTGCCGGAAATCCAAATGACGACAGCGATCTGGATTTATTTGTAATTAAGGATTCCGATTTGCCAAGACCTCAAAGGACAGCCCTGGTCAGAAAAATGCTTTATGGCGCTATGATTCCTATTGACCTTATTGTTTTTACTCCCAAAGAAATCGCAGAATCAAAGGACAATCGATTCAGTTTTGTTCACGAAGTATTAAATTCCGGAAAAACAGTATATGAACGGGCAAGCTAGCGAAATTGAACGATGGATTGTCAAGGGAGATCATGACCTGGGTACCGCCAAGATTACCTACCTGTATATCCCGGAATACCTTGATACAGTGACTTATCATTGCCAACAGGCTGTCGAGAAGTATTTGAAGGCCTATTTGATTTTTCATTCAATTTCATTTAGATTCTCCCATGATTTGGTTTACTTGCTGGATTTGATTGTTCAAAAAGATTTGGATTTCAATAATTATTATGATTCTGTTTCAGAGTTGCAAGGATATGCTGTAGAGATTAGATATCCGAATGAAACCATTTTCCTCTCCAACGAAAAAGTAGAAAAGGCGATGGTAATTGCTAAGGCCATACGTGAGTTGGTGACAGGGAAAATGAATATATCAATTGATTATAATGATGTAATCGACAAATAAAATTGCAGGTCTCGGTTTTAGTATTTTTGGACCATTAACCAACTACATTTTACCCATGAACTACCGAATCGAAAAAGACACGATGGGTCCGGTTGAAGTACCGGCCGATAAGTACTGGGGAGCACAAACCCAGCGCTCAATCAATAATTTCAAGATCGGCGACGGGAAAATGCCCCGCGAGATCATTATGGCTTTTGCCTATCTGAAAAAGGCGGCCGCACTCACCAACCTTGATCTGGGGGTACTCCCTGAGCAGAAGGCCAAACTGATTGGCGAGGTGTGCGACGAGATCCTGGCCGGAAAGCTGGACGACCAGTTTCCGCTGGTGGTATGGCAAACCGGTTCGGGAACGCAGTCAAATATGAATCTCAACGAGGTGATTGCCAACCGTTCACATGTAATCCTGGGGAATAAGCTGGGCGAAGGAACACGGCTAATTCATCCCAACGATGACGTGAACAAATCGCAGTCGTCGAACGATACCTTCCCAACCGCCATGCATATCGCGGCTTATAAAATCCTGATCGAAACCACCATTCCGGGCATCGAACTTCTGCGCAATACCCTGGCAGCCAAATCAAAAGATTTCATGGAGATTGTCAAGATCGGCCGTACCCATTTTATGGATGCCACGCCTCTCACGCTCGGACAGGAGTTTTCCGGCTATGTATCGCAGCTTGATCACGGTTTGAGAGCTTTGCGGAACACCCTGGCTCACCTGGGTGAACTGGCTTTGGGCGGAACGGCCGTCGGTACCGGGATTAACGCCCCGAAAGGCTATGCTGAAAAGGTTGCCGTTAAAATCGCTGAACTCACCAAATTGCCTTTCATAACTGCTGAGAACAAGTTTGAATCACTCGCTGCGCATGATGCCATTGTGGAATCGCACGGTGCTTTGAAAATGCTGGCAGTCAGTTTAATGAAAATTTCCAACGATATTCGGGTGCTCTCCTCGGGCCCGCGCAGTGGTATCGGTGAGATCAGTATACCCGAAAACGAACCCGGATCATCCATCATGCCCGGTAAGGTGAATCCCACCCAGATTGAGGCGATGACGATGGTCTGCGCTCAGATCATCGGGAACGACATGGCCATTTCGGTTGGGGGAATGCTCGGTCATTTTGAACTCAACGTTTTCAAACCTGTCATCATTGCGAATTTCCTGACTTCGGCCCGCCTGCTCGGCGATGTCTGCGTATCCTTTAACAACAACTGCGTTATTGGCATTGAACCGAACTACCCGGTCATCAATCGTCATGTGGAAAACTCCCTCATGCTGGTCACCGCCCTGAATACCCATATCGGCTATGAGAAATCCGCCGAGATTGCTAAAAAGGCTCACAAAGAGGGCACCTCCCTCCGTCAGGCTGCAATGAAACTGGGGTATGTCACGGATGAAGAGTTCACCCAATGGGTGGACCCGAAGAAGATGGTTTAGTGATGATCCGTCTTCGGAATGTGAGGGTGCCGATGATCGAGTTCCTGCTCACGATTTTTTTGATTTTGACGGAATGCGTTTTTGAATACCTTGCCGGGCCGACACATGGACCGACCCCTAAATGCTCTTAACTCCCTATACCTACCAACGTCCACCACTAATTTTAGCCCATTTTCTCCATTCACCCTGCATTCTCGCATCTATGTATCTTGAATAGATTTGGTGACAAGTAATAATATTATTACTTTTGTAATGAAAAGCAGAGAATTAATCAGGATATTGATGAGGGCAGGCTGGTATATCGTCAGGCAAAAAGGGAGCCACATCATTATGAGGCATCTCATTAAAGATAGGTAAATCGTAGTCACTATGCATGGAAATCAGGATATGGGTGAGGGGCTGGTAAGGAAGATATTAAAGGAGGCTGGATTAACTAAAGGAGGAAAAAAGAATGAAGAAAATTGATTTTACCGTAGAGAAAACCAATACCGGTTATTCGGCTTATGCTGAGAAACATATGATTTATACTGCCGGTTCCAACTGGGAAGAACTTGAATACAATATCCTCGAAGCTACTAATCTGTATTTTGAAGATGAAGGCAAGGTTGTTACCCCGGATGACCTTCGAATCTCTCTTGACCTGCCCCAGTTCTTCGAATTCTATAAAGTCATTAATGCATCGGCGTTGAGTGAGCGGATCAAAATGAACCAAAGCCTTCTGGCTCAATATATCAGCGGACATAAAAAACCCTCTGCCGCCCAATTGCAACGAATTCTCAAAGGTATCCGGCAAGTTGGTCGCGAACTCGCAGAGATTCACATTATAGGCTCCAAATAACAGAGGTCTGAACGAAGAGTCGGCATTCCGGCCAAACTTTGAAGGCGACCGCAAGGGTCGCCCCTACAAAATATTGTCCTTGTCAAGTTAGAGTGGGTGTGGAGATGGAGGTGGGTGTCGGTGTGAACCCACTTGAATCTGTAATTTCAAAATTCACAACTGGTCTTCGCCCCCGCCTGCGCGGGGGTGACAAGTGCTCCTGTCATCCCCGCGCAGGCGGGGACCTCTTCACGCTGCACTGCGCCCTGATAAATGTCATCATTGCCCCAGCTCTGAGTTCCGTTTAAACCCCTACCTTTGCGCCCGAATCCCAAAGTTGATTGATTATGGTACAGGATGATAAAATGAGTAAGCTCTTCACGGGGTTTCCGCCCATCTCCACCCCGGAGTGGGAACAGGCGATCCTCAAAGACCTTAAAGGAGCCGATTATGCTAAAAAACTGATCTGGACTAGTCCGGAAGGCATCCCGGTTCGGCCCTATTACCGGGCAGAAGATCTGGATAAACTGAACAGCAGTGAGTTTAATCCCATGGAGTTCGGGTTTATCAACGACACGGAAGGCAGGGCCAATGGGTGGCTTATCCGGCAGGATATCGATGTCACTGATTATGATCAGGCTAAAGATAAATGCCGCTATTTGCTCTCACATGGAGTGGAGTCGATCGGTTTTAAAATGGAGGATCCACATATCGTAGAAGAAGTGCGGGAGTTTTTGAAGGATTTACCTCTCGAAGAGGCTGAATTCAGTTTTGAGGGATTTGTTCCGATGCAGATCCTTGCTGTTCTCAATGAAATGGCCGATAGTGGGAAGCTGGATCCGGAAAAAATTCATGGATCCTGCCAGTGGGATATGCTCGGGGATTTCAGTTTGTATGGCTCTTTTGAATTTGATGAGGACGAAGAGTTAGCTGAGGTAGCTGACTGGATTCATCAGGCTGCAAGATTCCCCGGATTGAAGATCATCGGAGTTACTGGCCGGAATTTCCATCAGGCAGGATCCACGATCGCCCAGGAACTGGCTTACAGTTTGGCCCAGGCTAACGAATATCTGGCTGAATTAACCGAAATCGGGGTCCCTGCTGAACTCGTCGCCCGGAAAATATCTTTTCATTTTGCCATAGGATCCAACTATTTCATGGAGATCGCCAAGTTCCGGGCGGCCCGGATGCTTTGGGTCCGGATATTGGAAGGTCACGGAATTCAGAAAGATCAATTGCCGGCAATGTATATCCATGCTGAAACTTCGCGCTGGAACCAAACGGTTTATGATCCGTATGTCAACCTATTGAGAAACACAACTGAAGCCATGTCGGCTGCATTGGCCGGCATCGATTCGATGACCGTGCTGCCGTTCGATTACCCGTATGAGGAACCTACCGAATTTGCGGAGCGTATCGCCCGGAATCAGCAAATCGTTCTAAGGGAAGAGGCTCATTTTGATAAAGTTGCCGATCCTGCAGGGGGATCTTATTATATCGAATCCCTGACTTCATCGATAGCGGAAGTTGCCTGGAAACTCTTTCAGGATGTTGAAGATTCCGGCGGATATACCGATGCATTTTACGAGGGGAAAGTCCAGGATGCCATTGTAACAGCGGCCTTTGAGCGTGACCGGAATATAGCGCAGCGGAAGGAGATTCTGCTGGGAACCAACCAGTATCCCAATCCGGCCGAGGAGATGCTGCCAAAAGTGGATACCGTCAGGTTGCGTTCGAAAGTAATGGACACCAACCTGGCCGAAGCTCAGCCGATGAATCTGTACCGGGCATCTGAAGAATTTGAGTCCATCCGGTTTGAAACCGAACGTTCAGGTAAAAAGCCTGTTGTTTTTATGCTCACCACCGGTCACCTGGCCGTGCGCAAAGCCCGCGCCACTTTTGCCTGCAATTTCTTTGGATGTGCCGGTTACACCGTGATCGATAATCCCGGATTTGCAACGCTGGCGGAAGGAGTTGATGCTGCCATGAAAGCTAAAGCCGATATCGTGGTGCTTTGCTCTTCGGATAGTGAGTATGCCACACTGGGGGTCCCGTTTGCCGGATTGCTGCGAATGAAAGCCATCCCGGTCATTGCCGGATATCCGAAGGAGATTATTGACCAGCTGAAATCCGCAGGAATACAGCATTTTATACACGTCCGGAGCAATGTATCCGCGACGTTAAAGGCGTTTAACGCTCTCATCTTAAAGGAATAAAAGAAATGAGACCTGATTTTACGAAACCCTGGATGACTCCGGAACAGATTCCGGTAAAACCAAAATATAGCGCTGATGATCTGGCAAATATGGAGCATCTGAATTATGCTGCAGGATTGCCACCCTATTTACGCGGACCCTATTCCACGATGTACGTAATGCAGCCCTGGACGATCCGCCAGTATGCAGGATTTTCCACTGCCGAAGAGTCGAATGACTTTTACCGCCGCAACCTGGCTGCCGGTCAGATGGGGCTTTCTGTGGCTTTCGACCTGGCAACCCACCGCGGCTATGATTCCGATCATCCCCGTGTGGAGGGTGATGTCGGGAAAGCCGGTGTGGCCATCGATTCGATCCTCGATATGAAGGTTCTCTTTAATTCGATCCCGCTGAATAAGATGTCGGTTTCGATGACCATGAACGGAGCTGTATTGCCGGTTATGGCTTTCTATATTGTAGCCGCACTGGAGCAGGGAGCCAAACTCGAAGAATTGCAGGGAACCATCCAGAACGATATCCTGAAGGAATTTATGGTGCGGAATACCTATATCTATCCGCCAGCCTTCAGCATGAAAATCATTGCCGATATCTTCGGCTATATTTCCAGGTACATGCCAAAGTTCAACTCGATCAGCATATCGGGATACCATATCCAGGAGGCTGGCGGTACAGCAGATATTGAGCTGGCCTATACATTGGCCGACGGACTCGAGTACCTGAGAACCGGGGTGAAATCGGGACTTGATATTGATGCTTTTGCCCCGAGGCTATCCTTTTTCTGGGGCATCGGGATGAACCATTTCATGGAGATTGCCAAGCTAAGGGCTGCCCGGATGCTGTGGGCTAAACTGGTTAAGCAATTCAATCCGAAGAATCCGAAATCACTTGCCCTCCGCACCCATTCCCAAACCTCGGGCTGGAGCCTTACCGAGCAGGATCCTTTCAATAATGTCACCCGCACCTGCGTGGAGGCTTTGGCCGCTGCGCTGGGCCATACCCAGAGTTTGCACACCAATGCACTCGATGAGGCCATCGCGCTGCCAACCGATTTCTCGGCGCGAATTGCCCGTAACACCCAGATATACATTCAGGCAGAAACCGGCATCTGCCGTTCGGTGGATCCATGGGCCGGTTCGTACTATGTTGAGGCTCTTACCCATGAACTTGCTCAAAAAGCGTGGAAGCTGATCGAAGAGGTCGAAGAGCTGGGCGGAATGTCGAAAGCCGTTGAAACCGGTATCCCGAAGATGCGTATCGAGGAGGCCTCAGCCCGGAAACAGGCGCGCATCGATAGCAGCCAGGATACCATTCTCGGCGTAAATAAATTTCGTCTGGATAAAGAAGATCCGATCGAAACACTCGATGTGGATAATACTAAAGTCCGGTTGTCACAGATTGAACGGTTAAAAAAACTGCGTGCCGAACGAAATGAGGCCGAATGCCAGGCTTCGCTTGATGCACTGACCCGTTGTACTGAAACCGGCGAAGGCAACCTTCTTGAGCTTGCTGTGGATGCCGCGAAAAAACGTGCATCTTTGGGTGAAATTTCGTATGCTTGTGAGAAAATTGTCGGGAGGTTCAAAGCTGTGATTCGTTCGATATCTGGAGTTTATTCATCGGAATACGTGGGAAACGAAGATTTCCAGAAAGCACGCGACCTGGCTGATAAGTTTGCGACTATCGAAGGCCGCCGCCCGAGAATCATGGTTGCCAAAATGGGGCAGGATGGTCACGACCGGGGAGCAAAAGTGGTTTCCACCGGTTATGCCGATATTGGGTTCGATGTGGATATGGGCCCATTGTTCCAGACTCCGGCCGAAGCGGCAAAAGATGCCGTTGATAATGATGTTCATGTGCTGGGGGTATCCAGTCTGGCTGCCGGCCATAAAACGCTCGTTCCGCAGGTCATTGAAGAACTGAAAAAACTGGGTCGCGATGATATCATGGTGATCGTGGGCGGTGTAATACCCCCGCAGGATTATCAATATCTATACGACCTGGGAGTTGTCGGCATATTCGGACCAGGCACCAGCATTCCGAAAGCAGCCATTCAGATACTCGAAGTGCTGATACAGAGCAGGAGGTAATATGCCGTTCGACTTTTGGGGGATAATCGTTGTACCGATATTGATCTTCCTTGCGAGGATCGGGGATGTGTCCATTGGTACCGTCCGTATCATCTTCGTATCCAAAGGGTACCGTTATCTTGCACCTCTCCTGGGCTTTTTCGAGGTTTTCATCTGGCTTATGGCCATGACCAAGATTCTGCAGAATCTCGACCGTTGGTATTACTATTTTGCTTATTGCGGAGGATTTGCTACCGGGAACTTTATCGGGATCATCCTCGAAGAAAAAATCGCTATTGGCTATACTGCTGTTCGGGTGATCAGCCGGGTCCCAGCCGATGATCTGATCAAACAACTTCAGGATGCCGGGTACGGAGTCACCTACGACACCGCCGAAGGCAGCACAGGAACGGTGGAGGTCATTTATACCATCATCAAGAGGTCGGAACTCCAGGCAATGATTTCCCTGATCAATCAGTTCAATCCCAAAGCCTTTTATACCGTAGAGGATGTAAAAGCAGTAAGCGAAGGTATTCACAGGTTTACCAACTACCAGAAAAACGTCCTTTTCAAACGCGGGCGGATGGGGAAGTAGTTCGCTACGCTCCCTAATTATGCTCCGCTACGCTACGCTAATTATGCTCCCTTCGGTCGCTAATTGTGCTCGCTGGTGCGAGCTAATTATAGCCTTTGTACCTTAATTAGTGAGCGTAGCGAACCAATGAACCAGCGTTAGCGAGTATAACCAGCCCCGCAGTCTTCAGCACCTCAATATAATCGATAATTGCCTGCAAATCAGACTCTCTTGATGATTGCGTATCGAGCATCTGTTTGATCTGTACTGCATTATGCTTCCCGTTGCATAAACGTTCGAGTTCCCCGGTATTCGCGATATCCCGGTATGAGGCGGTCATCTGTTCACGCGTCATCTGGGGCATGAACTGGCGGTATCCATTGTAACCGGCCTCCTTGACCTTTGATGTGGCCACCGGAATGATTGTCATGGCTTTTTTCTCCAGCTCTTCAGGCTTCAATAAAACAACCGGAACACCCAATTTTGCGGCAAGTTGTTTCATCTCCTGGTCGAGAATCAACAACTGGCCCTCTGCGAGTTTTTTCAGCTGAGCCGTCTGCAGTGCCACTGTGGCAATCAAATTGGCATCTTTTGGTGCCAGCTCGAGGGTGGTTTCAATGGTTTCGATTTCATTCAACAGAGCTCCCTCGATGTATCCACGAATCCTTTTATACCCCGTAGCCAGGTTATCAGTCTGCAATTTCGAGAGTCCGTCGATCGATCTTCCCTGCTGCATTCCCAGGCGGCGGATGGAATTGGAAAACACTTCACCGGCAATTTTCGCAGCCATTCCGGCATCGGCGGCGGCAATCGTATACGCTGAGGCGGCCCCGATCACACAGCAACGCTTTAACTGGGTGGGATCGAGCTTATCCGACAGATCCTGCGAAGTGTGGTAATAAAGATCCGGCCATGTGATCATCATCACAGCGGGAACCCCTACTCCCCAGTCGTTGAACACCTCATGGTCGGATGCACCATAGTGGGCTTCAATAGCATAATAGAACGGTTCGTCGGATCCCGATGGAGCGACGATCCGGTTCAGATAACCTTCGCGGCCGGAAAGAACGAGGCTGGTACGGTTGGTTTCTCCCACATACCGGAAGTAATTTTCCATTACATCATTGATATAATGAGGATTACCGAAAGTCGTGCGCTCAAGGTTGAAATACGATTGGCTCTGGCTCAGCAGAATCCCAACCATATCCAGGTTGATGTTGCACAAGGTCTTTTCCATGATATCCTTATGGGCATTTACCCACGGACCGGTTCCTGAAAATTCGGGAACCCAGATAAACCGGACACTGCGGGCAGGGCGGGGCAGACGGCCATCATTGTACATGGTATTCAGCATGCGCGCCATTTCGAGCAGACAGGCACCGCCTGAAAGGTCATCATTGGCACCCTGCTTAATCACTCCTTCGAAAATATGTGCGGAGAAAATAACCTCGCCGGCATTGGGGTCGGTTCCGGGCAAAACACATGTAGGTACTTGCAGATCAACGCTTTCCATAGCTGTCTTAACGGTGGCATGTACCTTTATTTTTTCTCCGCGCGTGAGCCTGTCGCGGAGGTAATACCCTTCTCTAGGAGGCATCTGGAAAGCAAATCCTTTTGCCTGGCCGCCACGTCCGCCTAAACTCGTATAGGGCATCTGGATAGGATCCGCAAGCGGGCGGGGTGAATTGAATGATAATATTCCAACAGCTCCGTTTTTAGTGATCAGCGACTGAACCTGACCGGGCGAGGCATACGTCACTACGATTTTTCCGGCAACGGCCAGGGTGTCGTATTCCCCCTTCCGGGCTTCACTAATCCAGATCAGCTCGGCTTCCACATCGGCATTCTGACTGCCGGAGACCAGCATGGCTACCTGATCTTTGTAGTCGGCCAGTTTTTTCATTCCGGGCGAAACTTCCCACAGTTCTCCACTAATCCCATCCCATGTGGGTTTCATATCGCCAAATCGCTCCAGGTGTGCATCAATGATCCCGTATTCTTTGAGTTTGTCCATAACATACTGAGATTCCCAGAGGACGGTCTGGTACTCTTTGGATAACCGGTTCCGGGTATAACCGCCCATTTCGATGTCGTGGGCAAGGGCTGTTTCACCGGATGCTTCACCGATCACCTGATCCATCAGCTTTTTATCGAGTAGGGTCCACTGGTAATGAGGGACAAACTGGGCCATTGCGCCAACAGTCATAACAGTTAGCATCCCGGCCAGAAACCAGAAGTTGCGAAGGTTTTTCATAATAAAGTCAGTTTAGGTCAAAAAATCGGGTCAAGTTAGGAAAAGTGAGATCGCATGGTTCACTATTTAACTTTTTTTAAGATAAGAAATGGACACCATTCCCCCTGGTAATTTTCCTATTTTTACCGGTTCAAACTGAAAAACGACATGAAACCGGCACTGCAGATAATACTTGCTTTTATATTGATACTTACGGGATGTAAAGAGAAACTGTTGCAGGAAACCACAACAACCTGGCCGGATGGCAGTCCGCAAAAAGTATCCTTTTATCGGATAACCGGCGACAAGAAGGATAAAGTGAAGGAGATACGCTATTACCAAAGCGGTAAGAAGGAGATGGAAGGTGAATTTGCCGGCGGTAAAAAAGATGGTGCCTGGTCGAGCTGGTTTGAAAATGGCAAGAAGCAGAGTGAAGGTTTTTTCAAGAATGATATGCGCAACGGCAAAGCCGTCGTATATCGTGAAAACGGCTTCAAATATTACGAAGGAACTTATTCACTGGGTAAACTCCACGGCACCTGGATCACTTACGACACCGACGGCAGCCGCCTCAAGGAAACGCTTTATGAATACGATAGAAAAGTTAAGGAAATAGATTTTAAACAATGAAAATGAAGATATTGGTTTTTCCCGAAATGCAAAACCTGATTTCTACATTCAAAGGTCATGGAATAGATGTTTTCATTGTATCAGCAAGTTAAAAGCCTGTTGTAGAAGTATTTTCAGGTATTGGAACATTCGGTTACAATGTGCCTCCTGAAAATGTTACTGCTATGGAGCTGGCAACAGCCACTGATGGCAAAATTATTCCTGAACTTAAAGCGGGATGGGTTAAAACAGTCAGGCAAGGAAAAGTTGATGCCATTAATATAGTCATAAAAGCTGGACTTGGCAAAAACTGGGATCCCTTATTCTCAGCCGGCGACAGCGATGGCGATTATGAAATGTCAACAAAGTTTCCGGATATGAAATTGACATTGATCTGGAACCGGGTGAAAGGTGGGGATATTGGAAAGCTTTGCAAACAAGCCGTGAATGAAATGAACAGCACCACACCCGGATATATTCTTCAGGGACGTAACGAAAATACCGGTGTAGCTTCGCCATCCTCAGAATCTATTCTTTTTGGCAAGTCAATACCGCAATTTCTAATCAGTAATCAACCGGGTGTACTTGATAGCAGGATAAGTCCGAAAGGCATCGACATTTTTTTAGGACCGAAACAAAACGCAAACGTTGGACAAACATAGCAGGGCGCTATGTTGAAATGATTACAACCGGCGACTAGATCAAGTCCGGCTAAACCATTGTGCCCGAAACCTGATTGGCCAACATGATGTCCTCGAAAAATTTTATCCAGTGCGCATCTCGCAACTGCTTAGCGGGGATTGATTGTCATTTATTGCTAATTTTAGCTGGTGGATACCATGAGAAGTGGCGGAAACTGATACGAAATACTGAAAAATGACCAGCCGTTTGACATATAAAAAAAGATTGAATCGGTTAAAGCGGCTTCCTTTTTTGATCAGCCTTCTTGCTATTCTGGCTATTATTTACGATTTTGGCTTCGACCAATCAGATAAGATAGAGTCCGCTCTGGTCAACCTCTATTACCTTTCCCTTCTCACCGGATCCTTATCTGTTCTCGGCCGTTATTTATTCTCACGGACACGACCCCGGCTCAAGTTAATCCCGTTTGATGCCATTCTTTTTTTATTCCTGGCCGGATTGATCGGACAGTTTTTTGGTTGGGTCAATCTTCCGTTTTTTTATCACAAAGTCTGGGTTTATATGGCAGTTGGGGCAGTATTTCTGCGGGAGTTCTCTGCACTCCGACTCGATTTTAAAAAGCAAAATTTAAACCCGGCTCAATTGTTCATGATCAGTTTTCTGGCGCTGATCCTGGCAGGAGCCTTTCTTTTGTTGCTGCCCAATGCATCTTATGGCAGGATTGGTTTTTTAGATGCCCTGTTTACTTCTACAAGCGCAGTTTGTGTGACTGGCCTGGTCGTTGTTGATACCGGCAGTTTTTTTACCCTGTTCGGACAATCCATTATTCTTATACTGATCCAGGCTGGTGGGATTGGCATCATGACTTTTACAAGTTATTTCAGTTACTTTTTCAGAGGCGAAAGTTCATACGAAAACAATCTGATTCTCAGCGATCTGATGAGAACTGAAAGAATGGCCGATGTATTCGCAACGCTGCGGAAGATATTATTGGTCACTTTTATCGTGGAAGCCATCGGAGCAGTGATTATTTACAGCACCCTTGATCCTTCCTTATTGTCCTCTGTCAGGAACCGGATATTCTTCTCCGTGTTTCACTCGGTTTCCGGTTTTTGCAATGCCGGATTCTCGACTCTGTCCAACAGTCTGTATGATGAAGGTTTCCGGTTCAATTACCCATTGCAAATGAGCATCGCGACCTTGTTTATTTTGGGGGGATTGGGGTTTCCTATCGTGTTTAATTTTGTGAAATACATAAAACATCTGATTGTAAATCGTCTCCATTTGTTCCGCTGGAGAAAACGGGCGGTTCATCATGCCTGGGTAATCAATATTAACACCCGCATAGTTCTTGTAACCACCGGGATTCTGCTCCTCGGTGGCACCTTGTTGTTTTATCTGTTAGAATACCATAATACTCTGGCAGAGCATCATGGAATCGGGAAGATTATTACGGCTTTTTTCGGGGCGGCTACACCCCGGACTGCAGGATTTAACTCAGTGGATACCACTGCGCTGAACTTCTCCACAGTCCTGATTATACTGTTCCTGATGTGGGTGGGGGCTTCGCCAGGATCAACCGGAGGGGGAGTAAAGACGAGTACTCTGGCTATTTCCATCCTTAATATTTTTAGCCTGGCCCGGGGAAAAGACCGGATAGAGCTATTCAGGAGAGAAATCTCCGTGATCTCGATTCGCCGCGCCTCTGCCCTGGTGGTCCTTTCAATCCTGGTTGTCGGATTATCCGTCTTTTTGGTCAATGCGTTTGATCCGGATAATAAACTGAAGGATATACTATTCGAATGCCTTTCTGCTTTCAGTACGGTCGGCCTGAGCCAGGGAATTACAGCCGGACTGACTGATGCCAGTAAGGGTGTTTTGATCCTGACCATGTTCATAGGCCGCGTGGGAACTCTCACTATGTTAACGGCGTTCCTTCATAAGATTAAGCATTTGAATTACCGCTATCCTACGGAAGAAATTTTAATCAATTAAACTGATAAAAGCATGAAATTCATTGTTATAGGTCTTGGCATTTTCGGTTCTTCAGTGGCCACGAAACTCACTCGGTATGGTAATGAGGTCATTGGAGTGGACAGCCAGATGGGTAAGGTTGAAGCTTTGAAAGACAAGATAACCCATGTTGTCTGTTTGGACAGTACGGATCCGCAAGCCGTTACTAACTTGCCCTTAAAAGATACTGACGTGGTAATTGTGAGCATCGGCGAGGATGAAGGCGCCAATATCAAAACTACGGCCCTTATGAAGCAACTGAAGGCAAGGAGGATCATCAGCCGTGCGATTTCACCCTTGCATGAAATGATCCTCGAAGCCATGGGTATTGATGAAATACTTCGTCCGGAGGAAGAAACGGCTGAACGATGGGCCAAAAAACTCAATATCCGGGGAGTGATCGATTCCTTTGAGTTAATAGGGGACTATAACATCATTGAAGCGATTGTTCCCAAGCGGTTTTTTGGAAAAAAACTTGAAGAGATCGGGCTGAGACGGAACTACCATGTTTTGGTTCTCTCAACAATCCAGCAAGTTCAGACCAGAACACTTTTCGGTACACCCAAACAGGAATCCGTCATTCGGGAACTTGCCTCTGGCGGCACCATTCTCAATGATGGGGATAAATTTATTCTTTACGGAAAAATCAAAGATATTCGGCGTCTGTTAGAAGAGAATGGATAAACACAGCTCCGTTCATTACCGCGTCACGCGTCACGTTTTCTCAGTCACATGGCCGGAGATCGCTGAAAAGGTTTGTGAAAGCACTTTCGACACCGGAACCAATCTAATTCTTAACACACCGTACCGACCGACCGCCATACTTGTAATACCTGTGCCGGCCAATTCCGGCGTCGAGTCCGGCAAGTAGGCCAGGTTTTCAGCCATCCAAACCTGGGTACCAATTGTTAGATATTTGTAAACGTGATTGTCACGGCTATCGGTAAAGTTTCCGGCGGGCAGAAAAACCTCAGGTTTGCAACAACCAGATATAACAATCAGTAGACCAACTAAAAATGCTGTTTCTAAAGGTATTGCTTTTAGCTTGTTCCGGGTTAACCAATTTCTTGTTTGCATTCCAATCAATTCCAAAAATTAAACACCGGAAACGCCAGGTCGACGAACAAATTTACAACTTTATCGGGTCATTTCTATAATTCAGCGCCTCATAGGAATTGTGCAGTTGAACCTTGCAGTTACCTTGCAAGCCGGACAAGGTTCAGATTTCATGATTCAGTTACCCCTTGCAAAAAAAAGTCCAGTATCGAAGTCTTTTTAATCTCTTTTTAATCCCGTTTTCATTTCATTTTAATTTCCTTGAATTACGTTAGTGACGTAATCAATCAAAGGGTTTTGAAATGAACACATCATACAATACAAACAGGGCCGCTGCGGTAACAATTATCGCTCTGCTCCTCCTTGGCTCAGCCTTCTTAATTTACAATTCAATAAGGCTCTCCAATATTGCCGATAGAGAACGTCTGGATAAGGAATCGCTTATCTCTGAAAAAATTCATTTGAACAAGAGCCTGGATGATGTTCGAAAAGAAATTGCTGCAGCAAATGAAAAAAACCGTGACATAAGACAGATTCTGGAATCCACAAGAGATCGTGTTGATGAAAAGCAGAAAGAATTGAGTCGGCTAACCCAACAAGTTGCTTCTTTATCCATGTACCGTAAAAAGAGTGCTGACCTGGAGGGGAAGACCCGCGATTTGGAGCAGAAAATTTTAGAACTTAACAAAGCTGTGATTTCAAAAAAAGAGGAAGTTGATAATTTGCTTAGCCAGGTAGCTGCGGCCAAAGAGGAAAAATTGGCTTTTGAAAAACAAATTGATGAGCTGGTTAAAAAGCCCCATGCAGATAATTATCGTACAGAGGCCCAGAGAGGCCGACAGAACAAACTAACTGTCGTTGCCAGACGGACCAACAAATTGGACATTAGTATAGAGGTTCCTTCAAAATTAGAGAGACCTATAAACTTCACAATTACAAATCCTGAAGGGATGACCTTGTCAAGTTCCAGTGATATCTCTTCAGAGGTAAAGATAATCGGGGCTGATGCTAAAATCGTGGCCGGAACAAGTGACATATCTGCAAGTAAGAGCAGGGTGCAGTTGATATATTCTCCTACCAAAAAGCTGAAGAAAGGAATTTATAAGTTCCAGATCTTTTCAGGGACTGATTACCTGGGAAGCGTCCAGGTCAGGTTAAGATAACGTGGTTGAAATAAGACATTAAAATATTAATTTAAAATATGATTATCATGGCTAAGAAAAAAATTCCGGATCTCGTAAAGGCTCTATTTGTTTTTCTTTCAATTGTTCTTCTTATGGTACTGGCTAAAATATTATTTAAAATTCCATAGGAGAAGCGAAAGAAAAGATTCATTCGAATGGATGAGGAAGTTACTTCCTCGGAATGGAATAATAAGTTACATTACATCAAGGTAAGCACTCTGTTAATTTTGATTTTCATCAATCGAGGGACATGGCAGATTTATGCTGTTTATGTCCCTCTTCGTTTAAATCAGTAATTTCATATTAAATAGACAAGGCATGTTTGTATTCATGATCATCCTGTTTGTTTTGGGGTATATTGCCATCGCCCTGGAACACCCGATTAAAATTAATAAAGCAGCTACAGCTCTGATTTTAGGTACCTTAACGTGGGTGGCGTATATCCTGGGATTGCCCGATATACTGAACCAGGGGTACAGCAGTGCGTGGAATGGTTTTCTTTTAGCCAATCCGGTTGCTGATCATAAGGACATGATTAAATTCGTTGGCGAGCACGAAGTATTATCCCACCTGGCGGAAACGGCTACGATTATTTTCTTCCTCCTTGGTGCCATGACGATTGTTGAGATTATTGATCAGCATCATGGTTTTAAGGTTATAACGGATAAGATCCATACAACCGGTTTTACCAGGCTGATCTGGATAATTAGTATCCTCACCTTTTTTATGTCTGCCATCCTCGACAACCTGACTACCACCATAGTCATGGTAGCCTTATTGCGCAAACTGGTATCAGACAAGGAGCAGAAATGGTTCATCGCGGGATTGATAATCCTGGCAGCCAATGCCGGAGGGGCCTGGTCGCCGATCGGCGATGTCACAACCATCATGTTGTGGATAGGCGGGCAGGTTTCAACCGTAAACATTATTCTTAAAGTCTTTTTGCCCAGTCTGTTCAGCATGCTGATCCCCTTGCTGATCATTACATTCTTTTATCCGAAGCTGGAAATTTCCCGTCCTAAAATAAGTTTGGCCGATGAGCGTGAGTTCAATACATCTGCAGAAAGAACTGGGATTCTATTCCTGGGTTTGGGTGCCTTACTTTTTGTACCAGTTTTTAAGACTCTTACCCATTTGCCTCCCTATATGGGTATGCTCCTTGGCTTGGGCGTTTTATGGGTGGTGACCGAAATTATTCACCGCGGCAAGCCTCACGAGGATCGCAGAAAACTAACTGTCGCAGGTATACTTACCAAAATTGATGTTCCTACTGTCCTATTCTTCCTGGGTATTCTGATGGCTGTGGCAAGCTTATCATCGGCCGGTCATCTAAATCTTTTGTCGAAATGGCTCGATGAAAAAGTTGGAGATATCTATGTTATCAACCTCATTATAGGTGCTTTATCCAGCATTGTCGACAATGTGCCCCTGGTAGCCGGAGCTATGGGGATGTACGATATCGCCACACCTGAAATGGTAAGTGCAGCAGTCAATCCTGCCTACATTCAAAACTTTGCACAAGATGGACTTTTCTGGGAGTTCCTGGCATATTGTGCAGGTACAGGTGGCAGTATTCTCATTATCGGATCAGCAGCGGGTGTGGCAGCAATGGGTCTGGAAAAAATTGATTTTATCTGGTACCTGAAAAAGATCAGTTGGCTGGCAATTATCGGTTACCTGTCAGGAGCGGCAGTATATTGGCTTCAGGCTCAGATAGTTTAATCCCTATGAAATACGTAATCCGGGCTGTGTTTATCCGGCTGATAACGAAAGGTTTTCTACCCATGACCTTTATTTCTCCACGGGGATTGATCACGATTCTCCTATATTTGAGTATCCCCGAAGAGTTCAGGATACCGGAGGTCAATGCCGGTGTATTGTTCCTGGTGGTTCTGATCACCAGCTTCATGATGCTTCTTGGCCGGGGTGACCATAAAATATAGAAAACACTGATAATTGGGCTGGTCCATGATAAATTTAGGTAACCAAAGCTTCCAAAAGTTTCAACAAAACGGAAAATTCAGATACATTAAACTTAGCCAATGACGGACTTAAGCCAACCTTTATGGTATAGGCTATATCAGGCAATGCTTTGAAAAGAAATTCATCCGTTTTGTCATCTCCGGCAGCAAGAATAAAGTCGAAACTTTCATTTAACATCAAAGCATTTACAGATTGTCCTTTATCATATTTACCACTTTTAACTTCTAATACTTTATTTCCCTCCAGAATTTCAAAATCTGTTTTTATGACGAATTATCTCGGCAAGGTCATCCCGCAATTCATGGAGACGCAGCTGGGCGAAATCTGAATCTGCGTTTCGATAATGCCACGCAATGCTACCTGTTTTCTCCTCGATAAAAGTACCGTTGCAACGACTCACATATTCCAAAAGAATTGGCATTATAGCTTCTTTCCATTGCATATCCGGATCGAAGGCGGCCTCCCATATTTCATCCCCTCTTTTAATAAAGTAGCCATGTTCTGCAACTAAAGTGACATTAACCTCGCTAAATTGTCTTTCTAAAAATTCCTTGCTTCTTCCGCTGATAATAACAATTTGATTTTTAGGATCATTGGATAGTTTTTTAATGATATCCAACGTCTTATTATCGATCATCGCCAATTCAGGATATTTGGAAAATGCAACAAGCGTGCCGTCATAATCGAGAAAAAGAATACGACTTCCGGCATTTTGATAATCTGAAGTGATTTGTGACGAGATAGAATTATTAATGAATTTCACATTCATTATCTTCTGTTGCTCTTTTGTATCAAATGCCTGATTAAAAAAATCATATGCCCAGGTGAAAACATTGTAATTCGCAAGCCGTTGCTGCATTCTTTCGAGGCGCACCTGTTTATCGGCAGGCTCCATTTCAAGAGCGGTAAGAATTGCTACTGCCATTACAACATGATCAACAGGGTTAATAATTAAGGCTTCGTTTAATTCTGCAGCAGCACCTGCCATCTCACTCAGGATCAGAACTCCTTTGTTTTCAACCTGGCAGGCCACATATTCCTTGGCGACAAGGTTCATCCCATCAAGTAAAGGGGTAATAAGACCTACGTCATTTACATCGTACAAGGCAACCATCTCATCAAAAGATAAGGACTTGTATTGATAAATGACAGGACGCCACGCTAACGAACTGTATTTCCCATTAATACGGCCAACCGTTGATTCTATCTCCTTCTTCATTTCTTTGTATTTTTCAATGCTATCACGGGAAGGGACGACAACCATATTGAAAACTACTTTTAAATGCCACTCGGGAAATTTTTCCAGGAATGTTTCATATCCTTTGAGCCTAAACAACAGACCTTTTGAATAATCGAGCCTGTCAACCGAAAAAATGAGCTTTTGTCCGGTAAGGTTGTTTAAAATCTTTTGTTTTTCCGCTAATACATTTTCGTTCATGCATGCGTCATGAAATTTATTATAGTCAATACCAATAGGGAAAGCATCTGCTTTAACCAGCTTGTTCGGTGTGTATATTATATTTTGATGGCACTCAAAACCGGTTGTTCGTTTTACGCTCCTGATAAAATGCTGTGTATAGTCATGTGTATGAAATCCTGTTAAGTCGGCCCCAAGCATTCCGTTAATAATAGATTCCCGCCAATGACGGGGTAATAACCTGAATATTTCTAATGATGGGAAAGGAATGTGCAGAAAGAAACCAATAGTAGTATCGGGCACTCTTTTCCGGATCATTTCAGGCAGCAGGAGCAACTGGTAGTCATGACCGTTGATATTGACATCTGACAAGACGCTGTTGGTCATAGAAAAAGGACATATTATCAAATTAACCTTACTTTTACAAAGGAACAACCTGATAAAAGTATTATGGAGATTCTTATTATTTCAATATTGCTTCTGCTCAATGGTGTATTTGCCATGTACGAAATCGCACTTGTTTCATCCCGCAAATCAAGACTTGAAGAAAAAGCAAAATATGGCAACAAGGGAGCAAAAACGGCCTTGTTACTACTTCAGGAACCTGAGAAAATTCTTTCGGCAATCCAGATAGGCATCACACTAATTGGTATTGTTTCCGGCGCATTTGGCGGTTTAGCATTAGCTGAAGATGTAGTTCCGTTGTTTAGCGGGGTATCCTGGCTTGCCCCATATGCTGATGCATTGGCTGTTACTACAGTTGTAGGCTTTATTACTTACCTTTCACTGATAATTGGTGAACTTGTGCCCAAAACCATTGCCCTTAATAATCCTGAAAGCATAGCTATAATTCTTTCGCCGGCAATGAAAGTCCTAGGTTCAATTCTTTTCCCGATTGTTTGGTTTTTAAGTATTTCTACCAAACTTGTGTTAACCCTGTTTCGCATAAAGAAAAGTATCGATTCACCTGTTACAGAAGAAGAATTGCGTCTGCTTTTAAAACAAGGCTCTGAACATGGAGTCATTGAAAAAGAGGAATCAGACATTATAAATGAAGTGATTCGCTTTGGTGATAAACGTGCAGGTTCCATAATGACACACAGAGTTGATGTAGATTGGATTGATAGTACTGTGCCTATTGATGAAATACTTGCAAAAGCTATGCATGCGCCATATTCTCGTATGCCTGTCTGTCTTAAATCGTCTGAGGAAGTCTTAGGCATCGTTGCAGTAAAGGATGTTCTCTCTTATTATATCAATCATCAATCGTTGATATTAAGCGAGATTATTACAGAACCCTTGTATTTACCTGAACAAATGCCTGCAATAAAAGTGTTGGAGATATTCAGGAAAACCAAAAACCATTTTGGGATTGTAATCAACGAATATGGTTCAATGGAAGGAATCATTACCCTGCATGATGTTACAGAAAATATCATGGGCGACCTGCCTGCCATCGAAGATGCTGATGAACCGGAAGTTTTTCAACGCGAAGATGGTTCTTACTTGATTGATGGTTCAATGACGCTCGAAGATGTTAAAGATTTATTGCAGCTCTATTCATTATATGATAAGGACGAAGGCGAGTCTAATATTAATACGATCGGCGGTCTGGCCATGTATAAACTGAACAGCGTACCGCATATTGGAGATAAATTTTTCGTTCAAGATTATCTGTTTGAAATAATTGATATGGATGGCAACAGGGTTGATAAAATAATGGTAGGCTCAAAACAATTGACCCAATAAACTAACTGATAATTCCGTTCCGAAGCGAACTTTCGCCGCAAAGTAATCGGATGATGCTTCGATTGGCAGGATGACATTTTTAGTAGTGATCAGGGAACGCCTCGGAAACGAGGCTTTTTTGTTATGTCGCATTTAACTGGGCCCCCCACCAGGGCATCCATGACCGAATCCGGATTCTGCTTTCACCCAACCCGGGATCCTTATCCATCGCTTTGTCTGGTTTGGGTTGCGGTGAAAGGTCATTATGATAGAGTTCGTTCAAAGGTTTATAAATCACATGATTTCGTCCAAATGATGAATCTGGCAAGGGAAATGGCGTTGGCACAGGAACCCAAATGAATTGTGCAAAAAACTTGACGCTTTATGTAGCCAGGAAGACTTTGACCGATTCGTATACGATTTGGGAGCGTCATTGGTCACCGGTTGGGGTAAATTAGGTCGGCGTGGACAGGATAAACTATGAGGTTTGGTCATAGGACGCCCGCAATAGCCTCCATTCCAAACATTGAAGTCGTAGGCCTTCAAAATGGATGAATTCCCTATATGCGAATTCCATGCATCACTTTCTCGCATAAAAGCCCGGATACGATCATTGAAAGGCGTTTGTGGGCCGTTGAAGAAGAGTTATAACAGACCACCGGTAGGATCCATTCCAGCAAAGCCAGACAATAGGGGACAGGGTTGGGGTCGCCCTTGACGCTATTAAAGGCATATTCTCTCATTTTCAGACTCATACACATGTTCCGATCTATCACATCGCGATGCGCGCCCCGGTAACTATTTACGGGGGGTTCATCAAGCCACACGGTATCGTAAAAACGAGATATGAATTTGATGTATTCCTCCATCTCTTTTTCGTTGTCCAACGGGGCGTGTTCAACCATGAAGCTGCTTTATGACCAACCGGGCAGAGTCGGTGTACAACCTGCGCGTCAGAAAAGCGTTATGGGGTTCCAACAGAAAATCACCAGAGGTTTCAATATGGAGGCGCTTGGTGGATGCATCGGCCAGTTGGCCAAGGGGCATGGAGGCCGGTTCTGTCAATCGCACCAGACCGGTGGGATGCTGACCGAACGAGAGCGCCTGCCTGACGAACACGCCGGCTTTGGCCGGATTTTGGTGTATCCTGAAGTCGGGGGACATCATGGTATCATTGGGGATGAAACCCGCGCACCGACCGCTTGTCTGTCATTTTCGATGGGATGAAACTGAAAAGAAAATGCCCCGGCCAACCATTCGCGGGATCCACGTGCTTTTAATTTTATCCGTTCAATTTCACTTCGTGCCGCTTCCGGGTTTTCGAACCGACGAAAAATCTGATGCAGTCCGGCCATTTCAATGACCTGAAATACTTCGGGTAATAAACCGGATAAAAACAAGCTGCCGCCCCTGGCCAACAACTTTTTCTGCGATAACAAAAGGATACGTATGCCGGCACTGGATAAATAGTTGCATTGCGAAAGGTCGATGATCAGGTAATTCTCTTTTTCCACCAAGGGTCGAAGAGCCTGGTCAAATTCAGCGCTGGTTGTTGTGTCGATCCGTCCCGCAGGGATCACAAGCGGGATCGTTGGGATCATCGTCACTTTGGGTTAACATTATCGGCGAATATCCTGAAATCAGCCAACCTTTGTAGCCAAAAAAGATTGCCTGAGCAGGAGATTCTTTGTCGGAGATATGGATGTCGGTCATGGCAAAGAAATTCAAAAGTTTTGCAGTATTTGTAACTGATGTATTGATATATGCAGGTGGCATAAGATCCAGCCTTTTTTGAAAAACAAGCCCCGCGCCATACTGCCAAACGCCATAACCGTTCTCAAACCGATAAAACTTTTAGCTGTGTTCATTGATTGTTTTTTTGGTTGCGTGAAATCAGCAACGACGGAGATTCTATAAACTTACGTTTTTTATTTAACTGCAACACCCAATAGCTAAGCTAATTACTTCATTCGGCTATTAATTTTGACCAACGGGCTAAATGACTCGGCTATCGCCTCACTAATTATGCGCTTCGCGCTGTTTGGCCAGATGAGCACAATTAGGCCGAAGGGCATAATTTTCACGAAGTGAACTCTCTGAGGGTCATGGGTGTGCCCATGCGAAACCCTTTTTCGGTTTTCACGATCGTGGCACATTCGTAGAGCATGTCGTGCTGGAAGAACAGAACATAGTTATTCTCGACAATCCTTTCCAAAAACTCCTGTTTTTCCTTCATGGTGCGAAGCACCTCAAGATCATACGCCATATTGTATTTCACGGGAATATGGCCGTGGGTTGGAATGAGATCCGCTCCGAAAACCAGGGTCTTTGAACCATACCGGATAATGGGTATGATCTGACCGGGAGTGTGGCCATTGACAAACCGTATATCAACACCCTCGCAGAAGGAGCCGGGTCGTTCAATAAAGTCGAGCAAACCAAGATCCTGCATGGGTAGCAGGTTTTCCGGCAGATAGGAATCAGCCTCACGCGGATTTGGATTCACTGCATTGTCCCATTGCCTCTCTGTAGTCCAATAAGTGGCTTCAGGAAAAACCGCAATGGGTTCGCGATTCCAATTATAGGTAATACCGCCGCCGCAATGATCGAAATGGAGGTGAGTTAAGATCACGTCTGTAACTTCCTCGGGTTTAATCCCATGCGTTGCCAGTCCTGATACCAGCCCTTCGTGCTCCTCAATATGCAGGAACTGCAGATAATCTTCATGCTGTTTGTCGCCGATACCTACATCGATCAGGATTACACGATCATCAGTTTTGATTACCAATGATCTTAACATCAAGGAAATCAGGTTTCTTTCATCTGCTTTGAAAAACTTCGACCAGATACCCTTGGGCACAACGCCAAACATAGCACCGCCATCAGCTTTGAAGGAGGAAATATCGATACTGTAAAGTTCCATGAGAAAAAGGCTTTGGCCAAAAATAGAAATCTTATCCAGAATACCAAAGACAAAAAGAAAATTCTGTTGTCAGTTGTCGGTTATCGGTTGTCGGGGTTGTGATTGTTATGATGGTTGTGATTGTTGCAGGTTGCAGGTTGTCTCGCCAGCGGGAGGTCAGTTATCAAGCAGAAGTTTATAGGCCTCCTCGATAAAACCCCAGCCAAATTTGGGCAGATTAGCTTTGGTCGCCATCAGAATGATTACGATGCTGCTAAATACCATTTCGCCCTGATAATTGTGCCGAATATATAGAAAGAGCGACAGAAAGATTCAAATATTAATACCTTTAGGAAGATTTAAAACACAAATACAATGGAAACGTATTATTACTACTACTTCATCGGGGCTCTTGTTGTCCTGTTCCTTTTATCGGGGATCCGCATTATTCGCCCTACCCATAAGGGCTTAATCGAAAGGCTGGGGAAGTACCATCATTTTGCCAATCCCGGATTTAACTGGATTATACCGGTTATTGATAAGCTTTACCAGATAAATGTTACCGAACAAATGGTAGATGCCGAACCCCAGGAGATTATCACCAACGATAATCTGAATGCCCGCGTGGATGCACAAGTTTATTTCAGAGTTAAGGGTGATGAACAGAGCGTGAAAAACTCGGTGTACAATGTCAATAATTATAAATGGCAGATCGTGAACCTGGCACGGACTACGCTGAGGAATATTATTGGCACGCTGACCCTGAAATCAGCCAATAGCGAGCGGGGAAAAATTAATTCCGAACTGCATAAAACCTTATTGGATGAGACTGCCAGCTGGGGGATTGATATCGTCCGGACCGAGCTGAAAGAGATTGATCCGCCGAAGGATGTTCAGGAAACGATGAACAAGGTGGTAAAAGCTGAAAACGAAAAGATAGCAGCCATTGACTATGCCACTGCCCGTGAAACTGTTGCCGATGGTGAAAAGAGGGCCAAAATCAAAGAAGCCGAAGGTTATAAGCAGGCTAAAATCCTGCATGCCGAAGGGGAAGCCGGCGCTATCAAGCTTGTAAACGAAGCGGCCGACAAATATTTCACCGGTAATGCCCAGCTGCTCCGGAAACTCGAAGCCATGGAGGCCTGCCTGAAAGAAAATGCCAAGATCGTCGTTCCCGAAGGGTCAGAACTGATCAACGTCATCGGTGACCTGGCCGGCGTGCTGCCGCTGAAGAAGAAAGACGGCAAGACGGAATAGAGACGGTAAGAGTGAGAAGAAGGCCGCCTTCTTTTCGTCTTCTCGTTCTTATCGTTCTTATCGTTTTCAACGAATCAGGTTGAACCGTGTTTGGTTCCCATCCACCCACTTACATCCTTCCCTGGTAAAAACGCCCTGCTCTCCAGGCAGACAAACATAGGCATGCCACTGCATATCGGTACATAAACGCAAATAAAGGCTCTTCCCCGGCAGTAAAAATTATAATATGAAAAATCCATCTGAACGTTTGGTATCTCTCGATTTTTTTCGGGGTTTTACTATGTTTTTATTGATTGCTGAGTTTGCCAACCTTTTTCCGCTTTTCCTGGCGCCTGAGCTCGATGGCACGCCCATTCATTTTATCGGTGTGCAGTTGCACCATTGTGAGTGGGCAGGGCTCCATTTCTGGGACCTGATCCAGCCGTTTTTCATGTTTATCGTGGGAGTGGCCATGCCTTTGTCTTTTGCCCGACGCACTGCACAGGGCGACAGCAACAGGCAACTATTGGGGCATGTGCTGAAAAGATCCCTTCTGCTACTCATTCTGGGTTGGGCACTCTATTGCATTGAACCGGGAAAAATTATGTTCCGGTTTCAGAATGTGCTGGCACAACTTTCCGTGACCTATCTTTTGGCTTACCTCATCATGCGGAAAGCCCCATGGATTCAGATCCTGTTTTCGATTCTGCTCATTGGAGTCAGTGAAGCACTATACCGATTTTTCTCTCTGGAAGGATTTAACCATCCGTTTGTTGCCGGAGAGAATTTCGGAGCCTGGTCCAACCTGATGATCTCCGGTGAAACCGGCGAAGGAAACTGGGCAATATTCAACGCCATTCCTACAGCAGCCCATACCATCTGGGGAGTATTGGCCGGGTCGTTGCTGACTGGTGAAAAGACGCCAAAGAATAAAATCAAAACACTGATTTTCTTTGGATTGATTGCTCTGGCGGTTGGCTACAGCCTCAGTGCAGCAACTCCGATCATCAAAAGGATAGCAACCAGCAGTTTTGTTTTTGTCAGCGGGGGCTGGGCCATCCTTATGCTGGCCTTTTGTTACTGGGTTATAGATGTACTCCAATTCCGAAAAGGTGTTCTCTTCTTTTCGGTTGTCGGTATGAATTCCCTCTTTATATATTTATTTGCTCACGTTGGCGGGGCCTTGTTGCTTAGGAACATCGTATCTCCCTTTTCTATGGCCCTGTTTGGTTTGGCGGGTTCCTGGATCGCTCAGTTTGCTACAAGCCTGATTGTATTATTTCTTCTTTGGTACCTCTGTTACTGGCTATATAAAAGAAAAATATTTATCAGGATTTAGCATATTGAAGGTGTTGAGATTAAGGCACTAATTTATTTTCCGAAAAATTCCTTCAGCCAGAATTTATTTTGCAGATCCCTGACATGGGCAGCTTTCGGGCCTCCCCAGCCATGGCGGCCGTTGGGATACATCATGAACTGAAAATCCTTATTCAGATCCTGCAATTTGCTGATCAGCTGAATGCTGTTCTGCATATGGACATTATCGTCCATTTCACCATGCACAAGGTATAATTTCCCTTTCAGTTTATCGGCAAAATTCATAGCCGTTCCATTCTTGTATCCTTCCGGATTCTGCAATGGAGTGTCCATAAACCGTTCGGTATAAATATCGTCATATAACCCCCAGTCAGTGACACTGTAAAGGGCCATACCGTGTGTCCAGTAATCGGCTCCTGCGGTTAGTGCCATGCAGGTGGTATATCCGCCGTATGATCCCCCTGTGATACCCATCCGGGTTGCATCCACATAAGGCTTGGCACGCAGCCATTTAACAGCTTCTTCGTAATCCACCATTTCCCATTTACCCAGGTTGCGCCACATATAGTCGATGCCCTTCTTGCCAAACTGTCCGGAGGCCCGATGATCCACATTGATGGTGATGATGCCGTTCTGGGCAAACCAGCCTGGATTGTTTCCGGCAAATACATTTCTTACCCCGCCGGCATCCGGACCGCCATAGATCGTAAAGACAACCGGATATTTTTTAACCGGATCAAAATTCACCGGATAAATAATGATAGCCGGTAACTGGAAACCATCGATACTTGGGATACGCACATATTCAGCACGCTGGTGATTTGTCGGATCAAATTCCGGTTTGGTTTCACTCAGAAGTTTAAGCAGTTTGCCGTTTTTATCCCGCAATTCTTTGCGGCCTGGAATGATTACACTGCTCCAGCTATCAATCAGATAGGATCCGCCAGGCGAAAGGCTGATGGAATGAGAACCGGCTCCTTCGGTGAGCTGGACCATCCCGGTCCCATAGAGTTTTACACTATAAAATTGGGTTTCGGTGGATTCAGGACGTCCGCTGAAGTAAACGATTCCTTTTTCTTCATCAATCTTGGTGATACCGCTTACGCGCCATTTAACGTTCGTCAGGTGAGCTAGTTGCTTGCCATTCCAATCGTGATAATATAGGTTGTGCCAATCGTTCCGGTAACTGTTAATGATAAAACCGGACCCATTTTCCAGCACATGAATATCCTCGAAAAAATCCACCCAGGTTGGGCGCTCCTCATCGTAAATTTTCCTCAAATCCCCGGTTTCCGGAGTAACCATAAAGAACTGCATGTGATTCTGATCGCGGTTTAGCACCTGGATCATCATCTCTTTGGAATCGGGTTTCCAGGATGGCCACGCAATATACTGGTCAACATTATAGTCGAATTTTGCCCAGGCAATCTTTCCGGTTTCCAGATCGGCGATTCCGAGTTTAACCTTCGGATTAGGATCGCCGGGAACCGGATAACGGGTATATTCCGGAGCTCCATGCAAGCTGTCGCCTCTCCACAATATATACAGAGGGACCTCGGTATCATCAAATCGCAGGAAGGCAAGTTTTTTGCTGTCGGGCGACCACCAGAAGGCGCAATACTGTGATGGGCGGCCCAGGATCTCTTCATAATAAACCCACGATGCATAACCGTTGTATATCAGTTTAGTACCATCCATAGTAAGCCTGTGCTCCAGATTGGTAGCCAGATCAATCATATACAGGTCATTGTCGCGTGTAAAGGCAACTCTTTTCTGATCCGGAGATGTACGGGGATTGATCTCTTTCCCAGGGTTTGCGGTTATTTGCCGGGGGGCGGCAGCGGTCCCGTCAGAATAAAACAATTCGCCATCCTTAACGATAACACTCACGCGCGGCGGTGCGGTTTCAGTTTTGGCTACAAAGAGCTTAGCCTTACCGGTCAGCACGTCAACACTCGTTTTGACATCCTTACCGTTTTTGTCTTTCTGCATTTCAATGTAATGGGTGTCATCCACCCACGTGGTTCCTCCGCGGCCGCCGAATTGGCCGTATACAACACCCGATGCCAACATCCCGCTAACCAGCAGTGCCAATATCAACCTGACCTGTTTAATTTTCATATGGCGTTATTTATTATGGATTCAATTAACTCCTGTTTTCCTGATTGGAGTTCAGGTTCTCCTTTTTCAATGGCAAACTTATGAAGATCTTCGATATTGAGTTCACCTTTCTCGAATTTCACGGCTTCCGGTTCGTGGAAAGAAAGGTACCGGTTATCGCGGAAATCGGTGATCCGTTTTTCGATTACGAGCTTATCAGCAATCAGCAGTGCTCTTGAAAAGGTGTCCATACCAACGATATGGGCAATGAAAAGATCTTCGAGATCAGTTGAATTCCGCCGGAGTTTAGCATCAAAATTGAATCCTCCGGTTCCGAGCCCGCCGTATTCCAGCACCACGATCATGGCTTCAATGGCCTCATACAGGTTGGTCGGGAAATTGTCAGTATCCCAGCCATTCATGGGTTCGCCATGATTGGCATCAATGCCTCCGAGCATCCCGGCATCCGCGGCAAAGCGGAGTTCATGAGTAAAACTGTGACCGGCCAGGGTAGCATGATTGGCTTCGACATTCAATTTGAAATCCTTTTCCAGACCATATTTGTGTAAAAATCCGATTACGGTGGAAGCGTCGAAATCATATTGATGCAGTGAAGGTTCCATCGGTTTGGGCTCGATCAGGTAAGTTCCTTTAAAGCCGATTTTCCGGCCATAATCGCGTGCCATCTGAAGGAAGCGGCCCATGTGATCCAATTCTTTGGCTGTGTTTGTATTGAGCAGATAGGAATATCCTTCACGCCCGCCCCAGAAAACATAATTCTCTCCTCCGAGAGCCACTGTGGCTTCGATCGCAGATTTTACCTGGGCTCCGGCCTGACAAACCACGCTGAAATCCGGGTTGGTAGCGGCACCATTCATATAGCGCGGATGTGAAAACAGGTTGGCCGTGCCCCAAAGGAGTTGCACACCGGTATCTGCCTGCTGTCGTAATGCCAGATCCACCAATGTCTTCAGGTTTTTTTCCGATTCCTGCAACGAGCTGCCTTCCGGTGCAATATCCCGGTCGTGGAAGCAGTAAAACGGGATACCCATTTTAGTCATGAACTCGAAGGCTGCATTCAGGCGGGCTTTCGCATTCTCCATAGGATCAGCCGATACGGTCCAGGGAAACTGCCTGGTTCCCGGACCAAACGGATCGCCACCGGCATTGCACATGCTGTGCCAGTAAGCCAGGGCAAAACGGAAATGCTCCTTCATTGTTTTGCCGGCTATTACAAAGTTTTCGTCGTAATATTTGAATGATAAATGATTATCACTGTCCGGACCTTCATACCGGATCGGGTCGATGTCGGGGAAAAATTCCATGTTAATCAGAGTTTAGAGTTTAAAGTTATCGGTTATCAGGTTTCAGGGTTTCAGAGTTTCAGGGTTTCAGGGTTACAGGGTTACAGGTCGCCAACTGCCTACTGCTTACTGGAGACGCATGATCATGCGTCTCTACTGCCGACTGTTGCTAAGTTCATGAAGCATTTTCGTTTTCCAAACGAGATAAAGCTCATGGTAGATCTTTTGCCTCTCTGGATCAGGATTGACGTGTTCGATAATCCGGAGGCTTTTGAAGGCTTCAGCGGGGGAGGCATAAATGCCGGACCCGATACCGGCCCCGCGTGCAGCACCGGTAGCCCCATCGGTATCAAAAAGCTCAATCGCAGTTCCGGTAACATCACTGAATATCTGCCTGAAAACACGGCTGAGAAAAAGGTTTGCATAACCGGCCCGTACGGTTTCGGTTCGCACACCCATCTCCTTCATAGCTTCAAATCCATAATTCAAGGCGTAAACAATGCCTTCCTGGGCAGCCCTGACGAGGTGCGAGCGGTTATGCCGGTTTAGGTCGAGATTCAGGATCTGTCCGCCAAACGGACGATTCTGATGGATCCTTTCCACTCCGTTGCCAAAAGGATAAACCATCAATCCATCCGATCCCGGCTCAACATCATAGGCAATCCGGTTTAATGCATCATAGCCGAGGCCAGTACCATCAAGTAATTTTTTGATCCAGGAATATAAAATTCCGGTGCCATTCACACAAAGAAGAACACCCAGACGAGTATCCGGCAGGCCATGATTTACATGAGCAAATACATTTACCCGCGATAGAGGATCGTGATTTACCTTGTCAAGGATCCCATAAATCACTCCGGATGTTCCGGCAGTCGTAGCCAGTTCACCTGGTTCTAATACGTTCAGGCTGAGGGCGTTATTTGGTTGATCTCCGGCACGGTAGCTTACCGGGACGCCAGCTGTTATACCCGTAAGGCGTGACGCGTGACGCGTGACAGTTCCCTGGATGCCGAAACCGGGTACCAGGGAGGGGAATAGATCCGGAGAAAATCCGAATTGTTTGATCAGCTCCGCAGATGGCCGGTTTTCAGCGAAATCCCATAAAATTCCTTCTGACAAACCAGTTTTAGTGGTGACGATATCCCCGGTAAGCTTCATGGCGATATAATCACCCGGAAGCATAATTTTATTTATCTGGGCATACACGGCAGGTTCATTTTTTTTAACCCATGCCAACTTTGCTGCTGTAAAGTTTCCGGGATTATTCAGGAGATGGTCCATGCAGAAAGCAGGTCTGAGGCCTTCAAAGGCTGCCTGACCGTAACTTGCTGCTCGGCTGTCGCACCAGATGATCGAATTGCGGACCGTTTTTCCTTCCTTATCCACTGCCACAAGACCATGCATCTGGTAAGATATGCCGATAGCCTTAACGCCGGACAAATCGCCCGCTTTTGTTTTCAGAATCCGCATGGATTCAACTACATGATGCCACCAGATATCGGGATCCTGTTCAGCCCAGCCAGGCTGAGGAGCCAGAATCCGCAATTCACAGTCGGGAGATTGGGCGGTGGCAGACACCAGGCCGCTTTCTGCATCAACCAACGAAGCTTTGATGGCCGAGGATCCAATATCAAGACCTAGTAGAAGAGACATAGTAGGTTAGAGGTTAGAAGGTTATGGTTGTTATGATAGTTGTGATTGTTGTCGGTTGTCAGTTATCGGTTAAACTCCGTGCAGCATCAAGGGGTCCACGCTTTCGCGGGGATGACAGCGCTCCGTATTTGGACTTTATCCCAGGTACTTTTATTTTTTGGCAGATAGGTGATTGTTTTCACCGTGTTGAGGGAATAGGCACGCAAGGTTTCAAGTCCGCTAAGGCCCTGATGGCATGCAATCTGGACGAGGATATTTCCCAATGCGGCGGCTTCGGCCGGACCGGCGATTACGGGCAATCCTGTCGCATCGGCAGTAAATTGGCAAAGCACTGAATTGAGCGAACCACCTCCGATCATGTGGATTTTTTCGATCGGATGGGGGCTGACCTCCCTGAGTTGGTCGAGAACGATCCGGTACTTCAATGCCAGGCTTTCGAAAATGCACCTGGTAAATTCAGCAATGGTTTCAGGAGCAACCTGGCCGGTTTTAAGGCAGCATTCCCGGATGGCGGCAGGCATGTTTTCGGGGTTCATGAACATTGGGTTGTCAGGGTCAACGATTGAACGAAATGCCTTCGCCTTTTTGCACCGGCTGATCAGCTCGGCATACGAGAGCACCTCTTCCTTGTCCCAAATCTTTTTACATTCCTGAAGCAGCCATAACCCAGTGATATTCTTAAGGTAACGGATTGTTTTTCCAACTCCGCCCTCATTAGTGAAAAGATACTTAAAGCTCTCTTCGGTCAGGATGGGTTGGTCGGTTTCAATTCCCATCAGCGACCAGGTACCCGAGCTGATGTAAGCCCAATTCTTCCCTTCGGCAGGGATCGCGGCAATGGCCGAGGCAGTATCATGAGCCCCGACTGCCACAATAGATATAGTATTGATGCCCAGTTCGCTGAGAATACCGGGTTTCATTGTTCCAATCTGGGTTCCGGGCTCTACAATATCATCCAGAACATGGATCGGCAAGCCAAGCCTCATCAGCAAATCCGGATACCAGTTGCGTGTTTTGGGATTCAGCATCTGCGAAGTGGAGGCAATGGTGTATTCCGAGAAAACAATACCGGTAAAAAGATAGCCCAGCAGATCCGGAATGAACAGGAGCTTGTCGGCCTGAAGCAATAAGTTTGGGAACTTCTTTTTTAAAGCCCAAAGCTGGAAGATCGTGTTGAACCGCAGAAACTGTATCCCGGTGCGGGTATACAATTCCTTAGGTCTGATCACTTTAAACACCTGTTCCATAGCTTCTTCGGTAAGAGAATCCCGATAGGCAAACGGGTTGCCGATCAATTGATTATTGCCATCGAGCAAACCGAAATCCACCCCCCAGGTATCGATCCCGATAGAAACCGGGATGACGTTAAGTTTTTTGACACAAAGCCTGAGCCCGGTCATCAGTTCCTCAAACAATCGATTAATATCCCAGTAATAGTGGCCTTCGCGAAGGATCATTTCGTTCGGGAAACGGTAAATCTCTTCGAGGGTTACCTTGCAGCCGTCGAGAGTACCGAGAATAGCCCGGCCGCTTCCGGCGCCGATATCAAAAGCTAAGTATTGCGAATTAGACATTTAAGGTAAATTTGCCTTTGCCTTAAAGATACCTTTTTTTCATTAACTGTAGTTCAGGTTTTCAGGTTTAGCATGTTAGTGAGTGCTTCCCTGATGGTTTCTACCGCCAGGGGATATCCTGCCAGGTGAATGGATGTCACAAAATCCTCATGCCTCCGGCCAATCCGGTAATCAGGTTCCCGCACGGGATGTTTAAGGTATCGGCCTATAAATTCAGGGGTTTCGGATATATTCAGTACGGCATGATAGAATACCATGGTTCTCTTCCGGTAAATCGATGAACCCAATATTTTTTTCTCCCCAATGGCAATATCGGAGATCCCTTTTTCAACCAGACCAGCAATACCAAGACTGGCCAAGGCTGATAGGAGAACGTTATTGATCCGCTTAAAATAGAACTGCGGATTATCCAGCTTTTCCGAAAAGAGCCTGACCGAAATCACAAGCGTCCGTGGGGTCAGAATGACCGTTTGTCCGCCTGATTGCCTTTTGTATACCGGAACCCCATCCAGATCTGCCAGGTCCATGTTAACCGCTGTCTCAGCCTGGTTGCTCTGGCCCAATACAATAACCGTTTCAGCCGGCTGCCATACCATAAAAGCATTAGCAACGGCATCGGGGTCAATCAGAGCCTGATCGGGCAAATTATAGGGGAGGGGGGAGGGTTTCAAGGTTGTCAGTTGTCGGTTATCGGTTGTGATTGTTGTGATTGTTGTGATTGTCAGTTCCGCCAGTGCGCCCCCTCTCCCGTGAGCGTAGCGATCACACTCGCGCCCACACCCACTTCCCTCCTCTTTTCTTGAGCGGGAGCCTTGTCATCCCCGCGCAGGCGGGGATCCCGTCACGATACTCCGAGGCCTTAGTCGTTTAGAACGGGGCCCCGACCTTCGCCGACGTGACAAGTGTCTTGGTCTCAACCCCCAGGGAGAAGTCTCTGGTCTGAAACCCCCAGACTGAAGTCTGGGGTTAGTCAAGAGGCATAGGGTCATTTTGTCCTTATTATTTGTTGTTTGAGATTTTCAGGTCGGTATGCTGTCATGGATTTGCTTTTCGGCACCTTTTGGCATGGGTATCGTTTTGCTGATGTCAGCAAAACGATCGAGAACATCATTGCCTGAGGTTTTGCGTTTTCTTTTCCATTTTATTATATAATTATTCCTAAAAATAACAGGAATAATTGGTTTTGACTCATGGGAGTTATTGTTTTCGTTTGCTCAAAAGTGAATTGTTCAAGCTCTGCAGGCTTGATAAAGAATCGAGGTGGGTCATCGGGTCCTCCGGTTGGCACCGGAGGTTACTGAGGTTGGGCCCTTGCGGTCGCAGATATTTATGCAGAAGCAATTGTCACACCGACCGGCGGAACCGGCCCGGGTCTTCAGTTTGGGGCCCTGATCCCACAAGAAATGAACTGGTACAAAGGCCCTACTTCACAACACTTGAATCTCCCACCTCAGAATTCAGAATTGGTCTTCGAATCCCTTATTTAACTCCTTTTCTCTCGCAAAGGCGCAAAGTCGCCAAATTGTTTATGCTAATAGCGTCTTGGAGACTTTGCGAGAAATATCTTTTAACTAAATAGTACCTTTTTAAGTTATTGGCTTTGGTGCTATATTGAAAGAATATTGCGGGACTCTAAATTCTTCCCTCCTTTTACTTGTGAATCGGCTTATCCGCCGCATCCATTCCTGCCTCCAAAAATACCTCTGAGACAGTTGGGTGTGCGTGCATCGTGCGGGCAACATCGTAAACAGTGGCCTCAACCGACATAAAGGCGGCTGCTTCGGCGATGAGGTCGGTTGCGTTAGCTGCAATGATTTGAACTCCAAGTACTTCGCCGAGTTTTTTCCCGGACAGGATCCGGATCATTCCTTCAGCACTATCCTCGGCAAGGGCTTTACCGTTGGCCGACATGGGGAACTCCCCAATACGATACTCGATCTCCTTTTCCCGTATCTCCCGTTCAGTCAATCCGATCTGGGCCACCTCCGGATGGGTGTAAATATTGATCGGACACCGTTTCATATCCATACTGCCCAGAACACCCTGCACGTGGTTTACGGCAAAAATGCCCTGAGCCGAAGCGGCATGAGCCAGATAGGACAATCCGTTCACATCACCGATGGCAAAAACTCCGGGAATTCTGGTCTCCAAAAATTCATCAACCGGAATGAACCCGTGATCATCGCGGCTCAAATCAATATCCGACGGGGGCGCAATGCCATTCCGCCAGGAACAGTTGATCACTACATCATACGGATTGTCAATGCCGTTTACCTGAAGCATATCATCGCCGGCCGATCCGATCTTACTGTTTTCAATGATCCGGATCCCCTGGCTACGGGTTTTCTTCAGGATATATTGACGCAGATAATCATCAATACCAGGCAGTATATTCTCAACCGGACTGATCACGGTAATATTCTTGTCGATCAGCTGGAAGAACTGGGCCAGCTCGAGTGTGACCGGGCCGTGACCAACGAGAACGATTCGCTGCGGAAGCTCCTCCATATCAAGAAGATGCTCAACCTGGATCAATTTGCCTGCAGGTAGCTCTATGTCAAGCGGGGCAGGGTAGGAACCGGTTCCGATGAAAATATTCTTAGCTTCAAGCAGCCTGTTTTGTATACTTACCGAGTTTGGCGAGGTAATCCGGGCTTCACCCTTGATGACTTCAACACCGTTCTTTTTCAGTAAAAAATTCACACCGCCGGTCAGCTTGGTAACAATTTTGGTTGATCTCTTCTTGGCATTGGTCCAGTTGAAAACCACTTTCGACTGGTCAATTCCGTCGATACCTAAATTTTCTGCCGTCTTTATACGATTGTAAAATTTAGCACTCTCGATTAGTGCTTTGGTGGGTATGCAACCCCAGTTGAGGCACATCCCCCCAACCTCTTTTTTCTCAAGCAGGGCGGTTTTCATGCCGAGCTGTCCGGCACGTATGGCTGCAACATAGCCTGCGGGACCGGCTCCTATAATAATCAGATCATATTCCATAGAGAAAGGTTTTCAGTTGAACAAAGTTAACCGATTATTAATGAAACCGGATCGCTGAGATATTCCATCAACCGGTTCAGGAACCGGGCGACTTCTCCTCCATCTACCATCCGGTGGTCGATGGAAAGGCTTAAAGGCAGCAATGTTCCGGCAACTATCTGACCGTTTTTAATCACGGGTTTCTCAACCAGCCGGCCGATTCCAAGGATCCCTGCCTGGGGATAATTGATCACCGGAACGGCATACAGGCCTCCGATTGATCCATAATTAGTCAGGGTAAAAGTGCCATCCTTCATGTCTTCCATCGTAAGGGTCCGCTTTCGTGCCTTTTCGGAAATCTGATTCACCGCAATGGCTATATCTCTGATAGTCAATCGATCTACATTCCGGATAACGGGTACAACCAGTCCTTCTTCAGTATCTACGGCAATCCCAAGATGGTAATATTTCTTATAGATCATCCGGCTGTTATCCAGATCCAGCTCCGCATTCAGCACCGGATGGCTCTTAAGTGCCAGTGCTGTAGCCTTCAGTATAAATGGAAGATACGAGAGCTTGATCCCTTCCTTCTCAAATTGCTCCTTGTATTTATAACGGATTCGGACCAGTTCTGAAACCTCAACTTCATCGAACACGGTCATGTGAGCCGCATTGTGTTTCGACTGGATCATATTCCGGGCGATAATCTTACGGATCTGGCTCAGTGGTTTAATTTCGACTTCAAGATCGTGACGAGTGACAAGTGACAAGCGATCCGGAACATCAGGATCGTGACGAGTCACGTCTATCTTCCCGACCTTGCTATAGTAATTCTCGATGTCGGACTTAATGACACGCCCGGCGGGACCGGTTCCGGGAACCAGGTTTATGTTGACGCCGAGTTCGCGGGCCATCGCCCGGGCGACCGGTGTGGCCAGCGCACGTCGCTGCGACCCGGGGGTCTCCCGGCGGACCGAAGCAGTTTCAGCCTCACTGCTGGCGGGAAGATAGGCTGAGCTGTCAGCTATTTCAAGGGTTCCCACAACACCTGCTCCTTCTTCTTTCACGGTTTCAAAGGCCGGCTTGGCTGCTTCGGCGATGGCATCGGCTCCATTAATACCCGGCATATCATATTCAACCAGCGGACTGCCAACGTGAATGGTTTCTCCGACATGGCCATAAAGGGCAGCAATGATCCCGGTTTTCGGCGAAGGAATATCCGTAACTACCTTGTCTGTTTCCATCTTTAACAGGGGTTGCCCCATTTCAACAGACTGGCCCTTTTCAACATACCATTCTGCAATGATCCCTTCATCGAGGCCTTCGCCAATATCGGGAAACTTGAATATATACCTCATGAGATCAGAATTTTACGGTTTTTTGAATCTCATAGAAGATTTTTTCCGGAGAGATCATATAATGGTGCTCACCCTTAGGCAACGGAACGATGGTATCGAAAGCGGTTACGCGTTTTGGCGGTGCTTGCAGATATAAAAATGCTTCTTCATTAGCTACTGCAATGATTTCAGAACCTACCCCGAAGGAGGTTGGTTCCTCGGCAACAAATACGATACGGCCGGTTTTGCGGATCGATTGGGCAAGTGTCTCTTTATCCATCGGATAAATGGTTCTCAGATCAATCAGCTCAACGGATATCCCGGCTTCCTTGAGTTTTGGCAGCGCTTTCTGAACTTCCCTCACCATCGCACCATAGGCTACAACGGTAACATCAGTCCCCGTAGTCACAACCCGGGCTTTGCCGATGGGGATTGAAAATTTCTCTTCGCTGACTTCCTGTTTGATAGCCCGGTAGATTCTCTTGGGTTCCATAAAGAGGATTGGATCCTCCGATTCGATTGCCGAGATCAGCAAGCCTTTAGCATCAGCCGGTGTGGAAGGAATCACCACCTTTAAACCAGGGATCTGGGCATAAAGGGCTTCCATGCTTTCCGAATGATGTTCGAGGGCATTGATTCCGCCCCCGTAAGGAATCCTTACAACCACAGGCATTCCAATCCTCCCGCGGGAACGGTTTCGCATGCGGGACAGATGCGAAATGATCTGATTGAATGCCGGGTAAACAAATCCGCAAAACTGCATTTCAACAACCGGCCTTAAACCGGCTGCAGCCATACCAATAGCGGTACCTACAATGGCCGATTCTGCAAGCGGGGAATCAAATACCCGATCGGCGCCATACTTTACCTGCAGGCCTTCGGTAACCCTGAAAACTCCGCCTTCAACCCCCACGTCCTCGCCGTAAACCACGATATCGGGATCTTCTGCCAGTTTGATATCCAACGCGTTATTAATCGCGTTGACCATATTCATAATTTTCATACTTATGGGCTGTTCTTTACGAATTTGATTCCTTCCACTGCAGAAATTTCTCATGCTCAACCTGTTGTTTTCTTAGATCATCAGGCATTTCGGCATACATATATTTAAAAACATCTTCCAGCGGGTAGGCAGGTTGGCTTTCAGCCTCCACAAAAATCCGGTCAATCTCCGATCGATATTGGTCTTCCAGTCTTTTTTCGTCTTCTTCGTCTAACAAATCTTTGCCTACCAGGTAGTTTCTTAACCTTCTTAACGGATCTTTTCTCTCCCACGATTCTTCTTCTTCTTTTGATCTGTACTTGGTAGGATCATCGGAGGTGGTGTGTGCACCTTTGCGGTAAGTGACAGCTTCGATCAATACCGGGCCGTTTCCTGCCCGGCAGAATTCGGTGGCCTCCTGCAGAGTTCTCAACATCGCAAGAAAATCATTGCCATCAACCTGAATCCCAGGCATTCCGTAAGCGAGCGATTTGATTGCAATGCCGTCGGAGGCCGTTTGCATCCGGAATGGTAACGATATGGCAAACTGGTTATTCTGGACCACGAAAATGACCGGCACTTTCCATACTGCTGCAAAGTTCAGGGCCTCATGGAAATCACCTTCAGAGGTGCCACCATCGCCCACAAACGCAAACACCACTTCATCGAGTTTTTTGTACTTGATGGCATAACCGATGCCTGCAGCATGCGGCAGCTGTGAAGCAATCGGTACGGTAATCGGCAAGAAATGGTTTGCATTGGGCCAGCTGTTTCCCACTTCATAACCCATGAAATAGAGGAAGGTATCTTTAAGTGTGGCTCCTTTGGCCAGCCAGGCGCCCATTTCCCGGAAAGCAGGAACCAGCCAGTCGTCGGTGCGGATAACCTGGGCGGTTGCCCCATGAATGGCTTCCTGTCCATAATTGGGCGGATAGGTGAAAATCCGGCCCTGCCGCTGGTAGCTCACCGTCATGTGATCGGCGGTGCGGGCAAAAAGCATATCATGGTAGGCCTTCACCAACTGGCTATCATCGATAACGGGCATGTGTTTATCAGAAATAATCCGGCCATCGTCATCCATGATCCGGAACATCTTCTTTTTTGTCGCATCAAATTCCTTGAGCATCTCGATATGGGTTGTTGTAGGTTTCGAACAAATTCATTCCCGTTTTGTTCAGGGATCATGATGCGGCTAACCTCACAATGTTGACGATCACTTCGATAGCCTTTTCCATGGATTGAACCGGAATAAACTCAAATCGCCCGTGATAATTATGGCCGCCGGTGAACAGATTCGGGGTTGGAAGCCCCATATAGGAGAGTTTTGATCCGTCGGTGCCACCGCGGATGGGAATGATCAGCGGTTCCACATCTGCTGCCCTGATGGCTTGCGCTGCCAGATCTATAATATGGTATACCGGCATGATCTTCTCTTTCATGTTGAAATACTGATCGCGTACAGATGCCTTAACCGTACCACCAGAATATTTCTTATTTAATTGTGCAGCAATTTCGGCCAGCAAATTCTTTCGTCCGGTAAACCGCTCAAAATCATGGTCCCGGATGATATAATCCATACGCGCTTTCTCAACTGTACCTTCGATGTGCGAGAGGTGAAAAAAACCTTCGTAACCTTCGGTTTTCTCAGGCCGGTCGTGCACGGGCAACATGGAATGCAGATCAACCGCCACCTGCAATGCATTGATCATTTTACCCTTTGCGGTACCCGGATGGACATTTCTTCCCTGAATAATAATAACAACTGCTGCTGCATTGAAATTTTCGTATTCCAGTTCGCCAACCGGGCCTCCGTCAACAGTGTAGGCAAAATCCGCATTGAATTTCTTTACATCAAACAGATCAGCTCCCCGGCCAATCTCTTCATCCGGGGTAAATCCAATCCTGATCTTACCATGCGGGATTTCCGGGTGGAGGTTCAGATAATTCATAGCCTCGATGATCTCAGTGATCCCGGCTTTGTCATCCGCCCCGAGCAGGGTGGTTCCATCGGTCACAATCAAATCCTGACCGGCATAATTCAACAGTTCAGGAAATTCAGCCGGGCTTAACCTGACCGAAGCCTTCGGATCAAGCAGGATATCGCCTCCGGTATACCCTTTGATTATCCGAGGTTGAACATCCTTGCCGGAATAATCCGGACTGGTATCGAGGTGTGCAATGAAACCGATGGTGGGGGTTTCCTTCGTAACATTGGATGCGACGGTAGCCATTATGTATCCGTTACGGTCGTGCGACATCTCGGTGCATCCAATCTCCAGAAGGTCCGCTACAAGTAATCGGGCCAGCTCCATCTGACCTGAGCTACTTGGGCAGGTTGTTGATTTATTGTCGGATTGCGTATTTATCCGGGCATACCGGATAAAGCGTTCGGTAATAGAGTTAATATTTAGGATAGTTTTTTTGATAAGCTAAGATAGTAAAACTTGGCGGAAGAGTGACAAGTGACGAGTGACAGGTAAAGAATTCCAATTCAGAGTTCCGAAGTATAAGATCCAAGTATTTATGATGGAAGAATTTGCAACTTCATGATTACCTGAATCTCGCACTTCGGAATTCGAAATTCTTCATTCGAATCTCTACATTTCTCCTTCCCTTGAGCCCTTGTCATCCCCGCGAAAGCGGGGACCCCTTGACGCTACACTGAGTTACCCGGGGCCTCTTCTTCTGCTATATCCGACTCACCTAGCTCTGGGAGGTACACCGCCGCTTCCCCGGCAGGAAGCGATTCAACATCCTTAAGACTCCGCCGGATGGCTCTGGTGCGCTTGCCTACGAGTTCATCGAGCTGAGAGGTAGCCGTGTGCAGATTCTTCTGGGTCTTATCGAGAAGCTTGCCGAAATTGTCAAATTCGGTTTTCACAGCTCCCAGTATCCGCCAAACCTCACTGCTTCGTTTCTGGATCGCGAGAGTTTTGAAGCCCATTTGCAGACTATTGAGAATGGCGGCGAGGGTAGTGGGACCAGTTACAATGATCCGGAAATCACGCTGCAAAGTTTCCATCAGGGCTGCCCTTCTGATTACCTCAGCATAAACCCCTTCAAATGGCAGAAACATAATTCCAAATTCCGTGGTGTTCGGTGGATCTATGTATTTATCTTTTATGTCCTTAGCCATCTTTTTGATCGTAATTTCAAGCTTTTTGGAAGCGATTTCAATGGCATCAGGATTAGCCGCTTCATAGGCTTCGCTTAGCTGGATATAATCTTCCTGAGGAAATTTGGCATCGATGGGAAGGTACACTACACTGCCGTCATCGTCTTTTCCGGGAAGCTTAAGTGCAAACTCAACTATATCGGAGGATCCTTTTTTCGTCCTGACGTTCGCTTCATATTGTTCAGGAGCCAGAATCTGCTCGAGAAGCATCTCGAGCCTCACTTCACCAAGTCCGCCGCGCATCTTCACGTTACTGAGCACTTTCTTGAGTCCGCCTACATCCTGCGCCAGTGTCTGCATCTCACCCAAACCTTTCTGAACATTCTCTAATTGCCGGCTCACCACTTCAAAGGATTGTCCAAGCCGTTCATTAAGTGTCTTTTGCAGCTTTTCATCCACCGTTTCCCGCATCTGTTCGAGCTTCTTCTCGGTACTGGCGTTCAGTTCCCCTAGTTTCTCCTCCACCTTGCTGCTGATTTTATCAAGCTGAAGAACCATCCGGTCGGAAAACTCCTTCAGGTTTTTGGCAAGTTCATCCCGGTTAATTTTATTATTCTCTTCGGTCTTCCCCGTGAGTGCAGCCATCTGCTCCCCAATCGTCTTACTCAGATTAGCCAGAGCCTGCTGCGATGAGTCGATCAAACCCTTCAGCTGCCCGGCCTGATCTTTTGAAATGCTGCTGAGAGTACCCAGGAACGACTGTTGAAAAGTGGTAAGCGTATTGTTTAACTCCTGACGGTTGGATTTTACCTCATCCTTCACCGCGGCCTCAATCCTGGCACCATTTTTTTCGATCGCTCCCATCAGTTGTTCGCTCTGATCCTCGGCTTTGCCCTGCCTGAACGCCAACTGCAATCCCACAACCCCAATAAGTAATACGATAATGATAATCAACAAGATAGTTTCCATGAGGCAAGAATCTTAATTATTTAGTGAAGGTAGTTTATTCAAACGGGAGGTTAAAATCCAAATCACAAAAAACAAAAATCAAATCTCCAACATGGGCACATTGGCAAATTAGCACATCATAACTCAGAACATTAGCACATCAGCAAATTGGCAAATCAAAAATTCCTTCGTATTTTTCCATACATCTTAAACTGAATGATTGCCAGCATCTTCAATAATTTTAGCCATCAGGGTCTTTTTTGGCTGATCCTTGATATTGTGCTACTGCTAACCATCCTGGTAATGGTGGTGGTGATCATTATGGAAAATCAGGATCCAATCAAAACTATGTCATGGATATTGATACTTTTCCTGATCCCCCTGGGCGGAATCATCCTCTATATCTACTTTGGGGTGAATCCCAAAAAGCGAAAGATGATCATTATGAAGGAGATGACAGACAGAATGTCGCTCGACCGGCTGATCCAGGACCAGATGATCCGATTAAACAAACAGATTTTCATACGCGATCAAAGGCTCGTTCCGAAGCGTCATCTGATGAAGCTGCTCCTGAATAATTCGAAGGCATTAATTACGGAATACAACACGATCAGGGTGCTGAATAATGGCCGGCAAACATTTGGTTCAATCATTTATGAACTGGAAAATGCACGCGAACATATCCACCTGGAGTTTTACATTATCGAGGACGACCAGATCGGAAACCGGATCAAAGAGATCCTGATGCGCAAAGCATTGGAAGGATGTGATGTTAAGGTATTATATGACGATCTTGGAAGCTGGTCTTTATCAAGAAGATATATCCGTGAATTAACCTCATCCGGGGTAAAGGTGATGAGTTTTATGCCAGTGCGAACGTATGCTTTTGCCAACAAGGTCAATTTCAGACTGCACCGTAAAATCATAGTGATCGACGGCCGGGTAGGGTTTGTCGGAGGGATCAATATTGCCGACCGGTACCTTCGCGGATTAGGAAAAAATAACCGCTGGCGGGATACACACCTCAGGCTCGAAGGGGAATCGGTGAGAAGTTTGCAGGCCATTTTCCTCCTCGACTGGAATTATGCACAGAACACATCGGACTATGACCTCAGATATTTTCCTGATAATACGGTCACGGAGCATAAGTTGGTGCAAATCGTAGCCAGCGGCCCGGATTCAGATTGGGAAAGTATTATGCAGGCTTATTTTGCCGCGATAGCTACCGCGTCTCAGTATGTCTATATCTCCACCCCTTATTTCCTGCCGAACCAGAGTATTCTTACGGCATTGAAAACTGCAGCACTGAGTGGAATCGATGTTAAACTGCTGCTCCCCGAAAGGAACGATTCATGGATGGTTTGGCGAAGCAGCCGTTCCTACGTGAAAGAATTGCTTGAGGCCGGGGTTCATGTTTATTTTTATCTGAAAGGATTCACACACAGTAAGTTGATGATCGTTGATGATGTATTTGCCTCCGTGGGCACTGCCAACATAGATATCCGCAGCTTTAATCAGGATTTTGAAGCTAATGCCCTGATTTATGATGAGGCTATTACCCGTCAGCTCAAACAGGACTATGAGGATGATATCGAAAACTCGAAGGAAATATTTCTGGAGGCCTGGGAAAAGCGCCCCGTTTTGGATAAAGTGCAGGAATCCGTGGCCAGGATGTTTAGCCCGCTGTTATAAGACGACTCGTGCTATTTAGAATGATTCTAAATTATGGGAGGGGGGGGGTAAAATACCTTAAAAAAATTGGTTACTTTAGGTTGTCTATCAGGCATCAAAACTTCCTGCTTTTTATGCTCGACCAGGCTCCATTGCCTTCTTGCGATGGCAATGGCGAAAGTTAGCAGCTTACTGGTTAGTGGAGGCTCCGTTTCTTTTTCAATAATGATGGTAACCGTTTGGGAAGCAATCAGGTTGGAATAGTTCAGATAATCGGGGGTCCTCCCTCTGAGAAAGTATTTCAAATACTTGTCCAATTGGTAAAAAAGATAGCCTGTCGCCCATTCATCTTTGGACCGGACCAACCGAAGGATCTCAAGTTCAGTATAGTTATGTAAGCCAGGCATTCTCATGATGAGCGAAGTTACAAATAAGTTACCGGAAAAAACAAACAAGACCGGTAACAATTCCATAAGCTAACATATTAATGCGAATGATGGAAGAAAGGTTTTTCTGAAACTGATTTTCAATCATTTGAATATTAATAACTTACTATGATGAAAGAAGAAATTTTCCTAAGAGAACTGGCTAAGCAGATCAAGATTACCAGAAAAAGATCCGGGAAATCACAATTAAAAGTTCAGGATGATACCGGGATTAACGTAGCCAGGATTGAGCAATATGCGCCTTCGATCCAGCTGTTTACCTACTTTCGGTTATGCAAATATCTGGATATTAGCCCTGAAGAGATTATTAAACAAGTTGACAACAATTTAGCGCAATCATACGCCGACGTCATTGCACGGAACTGAAAGTTGGTTTACCTTTAACAACTGGTATCCATAAAATGGGTGCTGATAGGAGGCAAGAATAAACCCGCTTAATCCCTTAAAATGGGAGTTAGAGGGCGAAGCAGTAAAAAGCCAGCTAAAATTGAACAAATTGTGCCGCAAGTCAGCCGAATTTACCGGTGGTATGTACTCTATACCCGATGTAAGCATGAGGTAGCTGCGGAATCATACCTTAAACGCTGCGGCATTGAAACTTACCTGCCGAGGGAAAAGGTTCTCAGGGAAAGGTCGGACCGGAGAACATGGACTCTCAGGCCGCTATTCCCGTCTTACATATTCGTAAGAGTAAGCTGCCGGGAGTACGAAAAGGCTCTGCAGCATTTTTCAATAGCAAGTTATGTAACCTTTGAAGGTTTCCCATGTTCCGTGCCAGATGAACAGATCGGGGCGATAAAGGTAATCCTTAACAAGAAAGTTGGATTTGAAGTTACCAGCGAAAAAATTGAAACGGGAGAAAAAGTTGTTATTAAGGAGGGTCCTTTGGCAGGATATCAAGCTGAGGTGGTTGAAAGAACGGGGAAGAAGGAAGTGATTTTGAGGGTGGAGGGTACAAATCAATCAATAGTTTTTGCTATACAGCGTGATTTTTTGATCACAAACGAATAGCAGGGTAAGTTTCAATTTTTTTACCGGTTATTGGTTCCCGATCCAATAAGGATGCAGCGATATTCAGTATTACCCTGATGATATTGTAAAATTAACAAAGGAAAGCAAAGGGCAGGAAGCTCTTCTCAATTGCACTGAACCGCTCCCTGCCCGGCCCTTTCCCCTTAAAAAGAAAGGAGATCCAACGGCGAAATTAACACTTTAATCCGGATTAGGGGATACCAGCCCCGTAATGACCTCCGAGATTGAAAACAATTTAAGTGATGATTCTAAAAATGAAACGAAAAATTCATCCAAATTAGATGTCGACCCTGAAAAGTTGATTTAAACGATGAATTAGTTTTGTTCAAAAGAGATGCTAATAACCTCTTTAGATTTATCACTTACAAAT
>Ga0208566_1000094_pt1 | contig 64481 bp, 39 predicted proteins | sample PL_2010_150m_FD_184159 | JGI IMG/M metagenome (GOLD analysis project Ga0208566, IMG submission 184159) | Freshwater microbial communities from Powell Lake, British Columbia, Canada to study Microbial Dark Matter (Phase II) - PL_2010_150m... | ecosystem: Environmental > Aquatic > Freshwater >...
GCAGAGGCGGGCTGATACTCACATTTGGAATTCTCAGCATTCTTCTGCTCGGTCCCATACTTGGGATTCCAGCCTGGGTGATGGGTCACCGCGACCTGAAAAAAATCCGAGCCGGATTGATCGCCGTCGGCCAAAAGGGACTCACCCAGGCGGGCATGATACTTGGCATTATCGGAACATTTGTAAGTGGATTCGTCATAGTGGTCGGCATTGCTATTGCAGTTGGGCTCAGCCTTTTCAGTGCACAGAGTATTCAGTCCAACAGAGACGCTATGATCAACGACCTGAACAATCTTGCCGCAATGGCGTACCAGTACAGAATTCGGCCAGCTTCGATGGGTGGTGGCGAGGGTACCTACACCGGATTCACAATCCCGGCAAAGATGCAGACGAATGAGAATGCCAAGTACGCATCGACAGCCCACGCCGACGAAATCGAGTTCGTCGCCACATCAGCTCAGAACAGGACCAACACTATTACTGTGAAGTGCGATGGCGATGGACGCCTTCACGGATGGACATACACAGGCGATTTCATGTGACGCACCGGATACATCCAGCGAATTCGTGCGGCTACGGCTGACACGCCGCAACCGCTGGCAGGCGAAACAATCGACTGGAAGGGAAGAGCCCAAGAGCAAGCCTGATTCTCATTCGAAGTGACCGATCTGAGAAATGCTGCTGAATGAATACTTACAACCTGGTGACCAATACTTATAACTGGAGGCTGCTATGAACAAGAAAGGGCTTCTCCTCGTGGCGATTTCACTGATTCTAGTTGGGCTTGGATGTTCTTCCAGCAAGGATTCAAGGGTTGCTTCGCAGAAAACGGAAATCGAGGGAACGTGGATCGGTTCAAATTCACGTGATGACCCCGGCGTACTCTACACGTTTGTACTTACCGGTTCTGAATTTGAGATCACAAGGGATAGTCAACAGTGGTACAAGGGAACAACCAGCCTAAAGGCAGATGTGTCGCCGAAACAAGCAGATGTGGCCATCACGGAAAGCGCCTCTTCGAGATATGTTGGCAAGAAGACTCTCGCCATCTATGAACTGCGGAAGGGGGGCGACATTCTTGTCCTTGCAGCAAATGAACCGGGTGTAGCTGTTCGTCCCACATCATTTGAAGTCGAGCCTGGTTCGCGGACTGCAATATTCTTGCTTGAGCGCAAGAAGAGTCAGAGTAGCAAGACAACTCAGAGCAGCAGGACGACAGTGCAGAGCAACAAAGACGCATTGATCAATCATCTGAACAACCTGGCAGCGTTCTCGTACCAGTATCGTATTCGTCCAACAAGTATGGGTGGTGGGAACGGTGCATACACCGGCCTGAAGATGCCGGAGAAATTGGGGACTAATGAAAACGGTACATTCACGTTTGCAGTAATTGGTCCAGATGAAGTGAAAATCAAGGCAGTTTCAAATAAGGTGGAGGGAGCGGCGATCGAGACGACGCTTGATGGCAACGGTCGCCTGGGTCGTTGGACGTACTTCGGACAATTCATGTAACACTAAACAGGCCCTATCGTTGCGCGTCGAGGGGATAGATCTGCGAGTTCTTCACTAAGGGTGCAGAGGAAGTTTGAGAATTCCACCGTTTCTGGGTGAAGGCCCAGTGGGGTATTCGTGCAACCACAGGTGCCTAGCCTCGATGAATGCTCGCTAATTTATTGGAGGTCGTATGGTATGCCCATCATGTGGCCAACAGGCCAGCACTTTTCTGCGGTTCTGTCTCTCCTTGCAGGGTGTAACAGCGAGTCAATCAATGCAGGGGTATTTCAAATGCAAGAGTTGCGGGGCACTTCTCTGCTACGGCAACGTCGTTCGCCTGTTTTGGATCTTCGTCATAGCGTCTGCTGTCTCGATTATCCTCGCTGCACTCCTTTTTCAGCACGTTGCCTCTTGGTTTGGATTCAAGATCGTCAACTGGTTCTTCTTTCCTATACTCTTCGCGATAGGAATGGGACTGACATCCGTCATCCTCTGGAAATCCGCAAGAGCTGTAAAGCCAGATCAGCAAAGCGACACAATGATCGGGCCAGTATCGAAAGTGATCGATTGGAAGTGGGTCGGGATATCGTTTGCGTCGTACCTTCTGTTCTATCTGCTTCCGATTCTCATTGTCAGGCGACCATATACGCACTACCATATGGGCGAATTTGAACGACTCTTCGTCGCGGTTTGGATCTTTGGTGGGGTTATCACCATCGCCGCTGTGATCGGATATTTCTCGAAAGGGGTGACTCTCATCGAGCCGGTTATCGCCAGCATAGGGACAATTCTCTTATGGGCCATGGCATTCAATCTGTTGATTGCCCGACGGGCGCACATAATGTCCAGGGATATTCGCGAACTGTTCGTCGTAATCGGAGTTATTTTCCTTCTCTCGCTTATTGGCGCTTGGCTCGGTGAAAGTGCACAGAAACTCTGGAGGAAAGAACCGCCGCCGTCAGCTTAAGACACCCTCCGAGCGGATCGTGTAACAATCGCAAGGGCGACGTTCGCGTATCTGTGTTGCGCTGCGGAAGCGCAGGCAGCTGAATCAGTGGATCGGTTCAAATTCAGGTGATGACCCCGGCGTACTTTACACGTTTGTGCTTACCGGTTCTGAATTTGAGATCACAAGGGATAGTCAACAGTGGTACCAGGGAACAATCAGCCTAAAGGCAGATGTGTCGCCGAAACAAGCAGATGTCGCCAGCACGGAAAGTGCCTCTTCGAGATATGTTGGCAAACAGGGTCTTGCCATCTATGAACTGCGGAAGGGGGCGACATTCTTGTCATTGCAGCAAATGAACCCGATGTAGAAGTCCGTCCCAGAACGTTTGAGATTGTCTCTGGTTCGCGCGCTGCAAAAAGTCTTGCTTGAGCGCAAGAAGAGTCAATGATATTGTGATAACGTCTTCCGATCATCGGGTGAACAGAAGCAGACTCCTGTCGATTCGCAGCTCGAAGGGTTTGTCAACTGGGGGCTGGTCACCTCCTGAACAGGAGAGAGCATTCGTTGTTGCGAATTCGGCCTTGGACTCGGAGAGACAGGTCTTTGGAACGGGAGAAGAGGGAGTGAGAGAGTTGGCCGCGAGATACTTAAGGGCGTCGGACTTCTTTGAGCAGCCGGTAGAGATCTTTCTCTTCTCACCGGTCAACACGTCTTCGTACCAAAGATACCAATCGTTTCCGCGCTTGCTTAGAAACATAAAAGCCTCCGCAATTCGGAGGCTTAGGTAACCACTTAGCAACCACTTGGTAACCAGTTGACCTTCTTCAGAAAGAAAACTGGCTTCTAGAGTGCGCCTGAAGGGAGTAAAATGAAGCATTGCGAATTTCGGGTCTCGAATTGCGAAATGGAGACAACCCAATTCGCAATCACAAATCCGCAATTCGCAATGTTTGTACGCCTGGAGGGATTTCCCGCCCGCCCGACTCAGAAGACGCACGTCCGGGCGGTCGGGCGGGCCCGTCCGACTGGCTGACGCCAGTCAGCCGGGCGGGGAACCCACACTTAGAATCCACGCTTGTCAAGCCATCGTCGACCGGCAGCAGTCTTGAAGTACTTCTCTCGCGCTCGGGCTTCCACTAGACTGTCGAATGACTCCTGATAGACGAGGACGAAGGGGACTCGAGCTTTTGTAGACTTGACCTTCCCTGCGTTATGTTCTCCAACTCTGTGAGGGACATGAGTCGACAAGCCAACATAACGGTCGTCATCTGCGCCGCTTCGCAGAACGTAGACGTGGACTGGGCCGATTTGAGAGATCTTTAGCGGCACGTTCTGGTGTCCGTGACTCAAACAGATGCAAACTGAAATGAATCGAATGGAATGTACAATATCGAACGCGGAATGACCAATAGCGAAGTGATCTGACGACTGGCTGGATTGCTTTTTGTACGCCTGGAGGGATTTGAACCCACAACCCTCAGCTCCGTAGGCTGATGCTCTATCCAATTGAGCTACAGGCGCGTTGATTTTGAACGAATTTCGAAGCTTTTCTCTGCTGTCAACCTCGCTGAGAACCCAAAATCATCCCCGCGATGTAAGATTTCTGTAAGATTTTGTATGGACTGCTATCGTGTGTTATCGGCTGTTGTTATTCAAATGTAATGATTTTCTTTGAAGTTATCAATGGGCGAATCAACTGACGCACTTTTGACTTACGTCAGAATCATTCGACACGATCCTGAAGGCAAGAGTCATCATAGAACGATGGAGGAAGACGTACAACACGATAAGGTCACACAGCTCTTTGGGATATTGTCCACCCGCACCAGAGGTGCGGTATCCTCTCAGCTTGCCAATGTCAACAAATTAACTAACTTGACATTGGCACCACTACAGGGGGCAGGTCAATCACTGATTTGAGTGAAGTACGCTTCGGCGAGGATCCGAGTAAGGTTGAAGTCCTTGGCGATGCTCGTGATAATCGACTGACTGCCTTCGATTGCAGTCGATTCGATAAACTCTGATCTAATGACATCTGATACCTCCAGCAGATAGGTAACTGAAAATACCCAATACCTGCCCAGGTATCACCTGATACTAACCTGCGATAGAGTAGGGTGATCATGTGTTCAGGCAGGTTGCCGGGAAATGGCCCCGGAGACACTGTTGTCAAGCACCATGTAGAGTGTCACTATGAGACACCTGGAGGTGACGATGTCCTGTCATCGTATTGAAGAATAACGGTTACGACGTTGCACATCACTGTCAGCTTCCGTACTTTCACACAAGTCCTAACAGCTGAAATCGCTCACTTTTACATCGGGAGGAGTTATGAGAATTGTCACTGTGGTGTTGTGCGTTCTTTGCGCTGTATCGTTTTCATTTTCTCAGATCACGATCACTTCAACCGATGTCCAGGCACTGTACGCGGTCAACAAAGGCTGGCGGTCGCTCCAGAGCCAGACTTTGAGCATCTCGATGAACATCGGCTCATCCTCTTCTTCGTCCCAAACCTGGATCGTTCCGACTGTTGCCTGGGCTGATACGATGCGTAATGATAATCTCGTTCCGTCGGCCACGCCCTATGCTTCACGTTTCCCGCGGGCAACGCATGCGCAACGTTCATCGTACTCCTATTCTGGCACGATTTATACGTCCTATCACTATGTTCGTTTAACGACCGATTCACTGATCGATCTCGGAAGCGCTTCCCGCGTGCAGGAGTCGGGAAAGGACACAACCTACTACAACATGAACTACCTGGTCACGACCCTTCTGCCCGTCACGTTCGGCAAGACTTCTTCACGACGTGACTCGATTCCGATCTTTGCAGGAGCGTACATCATCCAGCGATCGACTGAGACCGTCGACGCGTTTGGATCGCTCACCGTTCCGGCAGGAACATTCCAGGCTCTCCGTACCAAAGAGGTGAGCATCAGCGAGACAACCTATCCTGGCGTGCCAGCTACAAAAGATACGTCAACCTACTACAGCTGGATGACGAAAGAGGGCTATCAAATCGATATCACAACCAAGGATAGAAATCCAGGCTCAGGATCGATCCCGATCACTACCATTACCTACTCGTATCTCGTGGCCGGTTCCACCGGAATTGCTGATCAGTGGATATCACTCCCGACCGACTATGAGCTCTATCAGAACTACCCCAATCCATTCAATCCAACGACTGCCATCAGCTTCTCTCTTCCAAAGGCGGGCGATGTGGCGTTGAAAGTATTTGATGCGCTTGGTCAGGAACTCGCGACGATTGCCTCGGGTGAGCGTGCGGCGGGTCTGCACACATTTCATTGGAGCGGTGAAGCGTATCCCAGCGGCATCTACTTCTATCGCCTTTCCGTCGTGCCATCGGCACGACGAGACCTCGTCCCGACCGAAGGTCGGAACGGGCAGGCCGGGGATGCTTCGACAGGCTCAGCACGAGCATATGTGGAAACGAAAAAAATGATTTTGCTCCGGTGAGCCCCGAAAAACCCTCTGGGTAAATAGACAGCCCGCCAAAAGGAATGCGGGTAGGCGGCTTGCCTGAACTTCGGCTGCAATTTCCCGTCAGCATATTTGCACAGAAAGGAGTTAACGCTATGAGACAAGGCCTTCATGTGTTTATCTTCGCGTTTCTTTGTCTCTCTGTTCTTTCGAATACCGCTCGGGCGCAAACCGGCTGGGCACAGCAACCGAGCGGAACGACGCGGTTTCTTTTTGATGTCTGGTTCACCGACGCTCTCAAGGGAGTAGCGGTGGGTGGCTTTGGCACAATTCTCCGGACCACGAACGGCGGCACGACGTGGATCAACCAGTCGTTTTCTTCGTCCGACGATCTGAACGGTGTTCACTTTGTGGATGCCAACACCGGAACAGCCGTTGGGGGTAATCCCTTCGGCGGAAGTCAATTAATACGTCGTACGACGGACGGTGGAGCGACTTGGATAGCTCAAAGCAGTGGTACGACGAATAATCTCTACGACGTTTTCTTTACCGATGGCAACACAGGCACGGCAGTGGGTGGGAACTTCATTGGCGGTGGAGGGGGCGTCATTCTTCGTACAACCAACGGCGGAAACAGTTGGATAAGCCAGCCTTCGACGGCACTCTTTGACGTCTTTTTCACAAGCGGAAGTAGCGGTATCGCAGTGGGATACCAGGGCACCATCTTGCGAACGACCAATGGTGGATTGGCGTGGACACAGCAGATGAGCGGCTCAACATCGAACTTGCGTGGGGTGTTCTTCACCAGTGCCAGTACAGGAATTGTTGTGGGAGAGAATGGTACACTCCTCCGTACGACGGACGGAGGTGGAACCTGGACTACGCAAAGCGCAACCTCAGCCCATTTGCAGGCAGTGCATTTTACGGACAGCAATACGGGTACTGCAGTTGGGGGAGCAGGTGGCGGCGGCGGAGTGATCCTCCGAACGACAAACGGGGGCATATCATGGACCTCACAGCCCTACGGCTCTACATCGCCTCTTCTTGGTGTCTCATTCGTGAGTCCAACTGCAGGAACAGTCGTTGGAGACAACGGCATTATTTTCCGCACGAACACCGGCGGTGTAACCGGAGTCGAGCAAGATTTGAACGAAGGCAGAAATCTTCCAACTGGCTTTTCGCTTGATCAGAACTATCCCAACCCCTTCAACCCGAGCACGATCATCGGCTACGCAATTCCAACAACGGCAAACGTATCGCTCCGGATCTTCAACGCACTCGGCCAAGAACTCGCGTCACTTGTAAATGAACAGAAGGCTCCTGGTTATTACCAGGTCCATTGGAACGCCAACGTCCCCAGCGGCATCTACTTCTATCGCCTTTCCGTCGTGCCATCGGCACGACGAGACCTCGTCCCGACCGAAGGTCGGAACGGGCAAGCAGGGGATGCTTCGACGGGTTCGACAAGCTCACCGCAGGCAGGCTCAGCACGAGGGTTCGTGGAGACGAAAAAGATGATCCTTTTGCGCTGATTGTTGGCCAAGATCCTGCGGCAAGACATTCGACACCCTCGTACCCATTCGGGAAAAATCCGAGGCCGTTCTTGACCGAACGGGGAGGCTTCCTATCAAGACCTCAACGGACGCTAAAGGCCGGCATCGTCGCCAAGCATTCAGCGACTGCACATTCGAAAATGCTCACTATCAGCCTATTCCCGAGTTTTTCGAGAGTGGATACGGCACGCTTCAACGGTCTGCCAGCTGCTATCTGCTGTCTGCCATCTCCCACCCGCAGCTACTCCCATACTCATCTACTCAAATGCTTACTACTTGATACTCTTTGTCAGTACTTGTACCGACATGCTTTTGTACACATGCTTTTGTACGTATTTGTACCAATTGATTTTCACGCAAAGATTGGCGTCATTTGGCCATTGTAGCTCCGGTACTGTAGTTTTTCTTCGATTTGCCATTCCAAGGAAGACCGATTTTTGCCAAGAGTCTCCGAAGCAACCACCCGCTACAACCTGATCGATCCCCAGCTCAAGAAAGCTGGTTGGAATCTCTCCGACCGCACACAGGTCGCTTTCGAGATACCGGTCGCCGGCTATGACGGTTCCGTCTCTGAGGGATTCACCGACTACTGCCTCTACAAGCCCAATGGCGATGTGATCGCTGTCGTAGAAGCAAAGCGCACGAGCCGAGACGCACGCGTTGGCCAACAGCAGCTTCTGCAATACCTCGACGGTATCCAGAAGAAACAGAGTTTCCGCCCGTTCGGATTTATGGCCAACGGCGAGGAAATTTTCTTCTGGGACAGTGAAGTTGCCGCGGTGCGACAGGTCGCGGGCTTTTTCTCCCTGGAGAACCTCGAACGCCTTCTCTTTCTGAAAGAAAACCATAAGCCACTCAACAGCGTTGAGATCAATCGCACGATAGCGGACCGCTCTTATCAAACAGAGGCGATCAGGCGAATCTCGGAAGCCATCGAGGTAAAGAAGAAACGGAAGGCGCTGCTGGTCATGGCGACCGGCACGGGTAAGACGCGAACGATCATGGCTCTGATCGACGTCTTCCTCAGAACCCACAACGCGCAGAGGGTCCTGTTCCTGGCCGACCGGGATGCGCTCGTTGACCAGGCGCTCACCGACGGCTTCAAGACATTCCTGCCAAACGAGTCGCGGGCGAGGGTGCGGACATACGACCTCGAAGACGCCAAGAGGAAACGTATCTGCGTTTCGACGCTGCAGACTCTTGAGATTTGTTACGAGAAGTTTACTCCAGCCGATTTCGACCTGATCATCACGGACGAGTGTCACCGTTCTATCTACAACAAGTTCACGGATGTTCTGGCATACTTCGATGGGGTGCAGATAGGATTGACAGCCACTCCAGCGGAGTTCATCGACCGGGACACGTTCAAGTTCTTCGATTGTCACGATAAGATCCCCACGTTCCTTTACACGTTCGACAAGGCAGTGGAGGAGAAATACCTTGTCGATAAGAACGTTTACGCCGCGCAGACAAAGTTCCAGCGCCAGGGAATCAAAGGCGCAAATATGTCAGAGGAAGAAAAGGACGAGCTGCGCAAGCGGGGCATCGATCCGGACGAGATCGACTACGAAGGAACCGACCTCGAGCGGAAGGTGACCAACAAGGACACGCTACGTGCACAATGGGAAGAGTTCATGGATGTCTGCTACAAGGACGCCACCGGACAATACCCCGGCAAATCGATCGTCTTCGCCATCACGCACCAGCATGCCATGCGCCTGGCTGAAACGTTCGACGAGATGTACCCGGAATACCAGGGGAAGCTGATTCAGGTTATCGATTCCAAGATGGAGCGATCCCGGGATCTCCTGGCAATCTTCAAGAAGCAGGATATGCCGCGCATCGCGATCTCTGTCGATATGCTTGATACGGGTGTTGACATTCCCGAAGTGACGAATCTTGCATTCATGAAGCCGGTGAATTCGCAGATCAAGTTCTGGCAGATGATTGGCCGGGGAACTCGCAACCAGGAAGCCTGCAGGCATTTTGAATGGCTTCCGAACGAAAAGAAGGAAGAGTTTCTCATCGTCGATTACTGGGAGAATTTTGCTCATTTCAATATGCTACCTGCGGAGGAAGAGAAATCCTCTCAGGTCCCGGTTTTGGTGACGATCTTCAACACGCGGCTGCAGAAGCTGCGAATCTTCCTTGGAGACCAGTCGTCCAGCGACGCACAGCGTATTATCCGTGACATCCGTGCAGATATCGCACGCATTCCGCTTGAGTCATTCTCTGTGAAGAAGAATCTCAAAGAAGTTCGAGAAGCATGGCAGGACGATTTTTGGGGCTATATCACAGAATTGAAGCTTGAGTTCCTGAGAATGAAAGTCGCACCTCTGCTCCGATTCGTGCCTTTCGTCCGACCAGCCGAAACGTTTTTCATGAGCAAGATGGAGCGGTGCGGACTTGCTCATCTCCAGCACAAAGATCTGGCTTCGCATATCCAGTCCATACGGGAGGACGTGAGCCTGCTGCCGACGAATATCGAAGAAGTGAAGGCTCGGCAGGCACACATAGACAACGTTCTCTCCAACGATTTCTGGATGCATCGGACGCTCGCATCGATCGACGAGTCAAAAGAAGCGCTTGCTCCTGTGATGAAATACAAGCGCGAGCGACCGTCCCTGGTCTTTGAGCTGGGGTTGGATGACGTGATTGCCATGCGCCAGTGGGTATTCCTCCGCAAAGACTTCAAGCGTATCTATGTGGAAGAATACCGGAAGCTCATAGAAGAGAAGATCGAGCATCTTGCTGCGCAGCATCCCACGATTGCGAAACTCAAAGCCGGTAAGGATGTGAATGCTGAAGATCTCATCCGCCTGGAGGAATCGTTGGAGGCCGAGCTTGGCACCGACGAAATCAGCCTCGACGACGAAAACATGTTGAAGGCATTTGGCGTGCGTGTGGGGAGTCTGGTGGACTTCCTGAAACATGTGCTGAAGATCGAAGCGCTCCCTTCCTACGAGACCGTTGTGCGCAAGGCGTTCGATGCATTTACTCTTGAGCATAATTATAACGCAGACCAATCGAGGTTCCTCAGAGTTGTTCAGAGTGTATTCCTGCAAAGGAAGAAAGTGGAGGTCGCCGATCTCTATGAAGAACCCTTCACATCGTTCGGGCTCAATGCGGTGGACAAATTGTTCAGCGAGTCCGAGCTGGAAGAACTCGTGTCGCTTGTGCGACGACTGGCAGCATAGTTGCTAATTGGAGAAAACATGGCAAGACCGGGTGCGTTGATTCCAGAAGCCATCGAGAGAAGGATCCTCCTGATTCGGGGACAGAAGGTCATGTTGGATGCACATCTAGCAGACCTTTATGGTGTTGAGACGAAGGCACTGAAAAGGGCTGTCAAAAGGAACAGGGACCGCTTTCCCGGGGACTTCATGCTTGAGTTGACAAAGGAAGAGATCGATGCTTTAAGGTACCAATTTGGCACCTTAAAGAGAGGAGCCCATGCGAAGTACGCTCCGTTTGCTTTTGCTGAACAGGGAGTCGCCATGCTCTCCACCGTTCTCAACAGCAAACGAGCCATCCTGGTCAACATTGAGATCATGCGGGCATTCGTTCGTTTGCGTGAAATCCTCTCAACCCACAAAGACCTTGCGCGCAAGCTTGAGGAACTGGAGAAGAAGTACGACGAGCAGTTCAGGGATGTATTCGAAGCTATCCGGATGCTTATGGCACCACTGGAACCTCCACCCAAGCGACAAATAGGTTTCGGCGTAAAGGAACCAAAAGTGAAGTATCGAGTTTCGAAGAGAAGCTCATAGAAAGTCGCGGAATGCCGGCGCCATCTTGTTTGGCGGAAGGCGGATCCCTGCCTGACGAAATCGGGCGCCTCTGGCGGAGAGGTGCCGTTCACGAACTTTGGAGCAAATGCGGTCCTGTCCGCCGTACGAAGTGAAGGCGGAGGAGAAGCTGTTTGACGAGAGTGAACTCACGGAGTTGATCGAGTTGACGAGGAGACTGACGGCTTGAACTATTGCCGTCCGTGAGGACTTGATCCACGAGGCCAAAGTGCGTGAAAAACGATTGAAGAACTGGCACCGCGAGTGAAAGATAAACCTGATCAAAGAGAAGAACCCGGAACTCAAAGACTTGTCGGCTGAGATTCTGGTTCAATCAGATGCCGAAACACGGTCGGTTAATTCAGATGCCGAAACCCCGAAACAAGACTTCGGGGCAGGCAAGTTCGGCATTGGCAAGGGGAAAACAAACAGATGCTCACTGATCCACAACTGAAAAGTAAAGTTGACGCTCTCTGGGACCGCTTCTGGTCCGGCGGGATCGCAAATCCCATTACCGCCATTGAGCAGATGTCCTACCTCATTTTCCTCAAGCGTCTTGAGGACATGGACAATGCCCGCGCTGCGGCGGCTGTAAGGCGACGAGACTCGTCGCCCTACAAGTCGATCTTTAAGGGCAACAAGGATTGCCGCTGGTCATACTGGAGCCAGCTACCCGGCGATCAGATGTTGAAGCATGTGCGGGACAAGGTATTTGACTTCCTGCGCAATCTTGGCTCAGAGACGAGCTCCTTCACACAGCACATGCAGGATGCAGTGTTCATCATCCCGAAGCCGTCTCTGCTGCAGGAGGCAGTGAAGATCATAGACGAGATGCACATCTCGGAGCAAAACATCGACGTGCAGGGAGATCTTTACGAATACCTCCTGATGCAGCTCACCACGGCGGGCAAGAACGGCCAGTTCCGGACGCCGAGGCACATCATACGGATGATGGTAAAGCTCGTGGACCCAAAGGTGGGCGACCGGATCTGCGATCCGGCCGCCGGCACGGGCGGGTTCCTGGTTAACGCGTACGAGCACATACTCGAATCGAACACAAGCCCGGATGTCCTGGAATATGACGACGAGGGGAAGCCTCATCATCTCATCGGCGATAAAATCGCGGACAAGAAACTGCTCAAGTTTCTCAAAAGCCAGGCGTTGACGGGCTATGACTTCGATGCCACTATGACGCGCATCGGAGCGATGAACCTGATGCTCCACGGCATCGACAATCCGAATTTTCGCTATACCGATACTCTCTCCAAAGGGTTTTCAGAGCGAGAGCAGTATGATGTGATCCTGGCGAACCCTCCGTTCAAGGGATCGATAGACAAGAGCGACATCAATGAACGCTTTACCTTAAAGACGACGAAGACTGAGTTGCTCTTCATCGAGCTCATGAACAGTCTGCTGGTAACCGGCGGTCGCTGTGGCGTGATTGTGCCCGACGGTGTCCTCTTTGGAACAAGCAACGCCCATGTCGATCTGCGCAAGATCCTCATCGACAAGTGCAAGCTCGAAGGAGTGATCTCAATGCCCTCCGGCGTCTTCAAGCCCTATGCCGGTGTCTCGACTGCCGTATTGATTTTCCAGAAAGGCGGCACGACGGACAATGTCTGGTTCTACGACATGGAAGCGGATGGGTTTTCGCTGGATGACAAGAGACAGAGGATCGCGCAGAACGATATCTCGGACATTATTACTCAATGGAAAAACAAAAACCTACGTCATCCTGAGCTCCGCCCTGAGCTTGTCGAAGGGCGCAGCGAGGGATCTGAAAAAATCAGACTTGCCGCCGAACCAAAGACCAAGTACAGCAAGGGTAGATCAGATCCTTCGGTCGTCGTGAGCGACTTCCGAGAATCTCGAGATGGAGTCGAACGACTCCCTCAGGATGACGGTCGGGGGCGTGCAGGCAAATGCTTCCTCGTCCCCGCCGACGAAATCCGCACCAACAAGTACGACCTTTCCATCTCGCGCTACAAGGAAATCGAACACACGGAAATCAAGTACGAGAAACCCGGCGTCATAATGCAGAAGGTGATGCGACTGGAGAAAGAGATAGAGAACGATATTGAAGCCATCAAGGAAATGATCGGATAGTTATGGCGAAGAAGAAAACAGAGCGGGTTCCTGTCGGGCGTCAGTACGATGGCCTCCTATCCTCAGTCAGCGAGTTGCTGGAGCAGGCCCGGCGGACGTCGGCGCGTGCGGTGAATGCCGTCATAACCGCTACCTACTGGGAGGTAGGGCGAAGGATTATAGAGTTTGAACAGAAAGGACAGATTAGAGCTGACTATGGCGATGCCGTTGTTGCGCAGCTTTCTTTGGATCTGACGAGGCGTTTTGGGCGTGGGTTCGGGCCCGTCAATCTTAGTCAAATGAGAAAGTTCTATCAGCTTTGGCCCGAAGACCGGATTTTTCAGACACTGTCTGAAAAATCTGAACCGGGTCACATAAGCCAGACACGGTCTGGCATTTCTGCCCCATTGGCAATTCCGCAGACGCTGTCTGCCGAATCTGACATTCTTCACACACCGTCTGAACAATTCACCCTCCAACACCTCAGCGTTGCGTTTCCCCTCCCGTGGTCACATTACGTTCGCTTACTTTCTGTCAAGAGTCCTGAAGCACGTACGTTCTACGAATCCGAAGCCCTCCGCGGCGGCTGGTCCGTGAGGCAGTTGGATCGGCAGATTGCATCGCAGTTCTACGAGCGGACGGCCCTCTCCAGGAACAAGGCGGCAATGCTCACGAAGGGTTCAAGGCCGCAACCTGGAGACAAGCTCACACCTGAAGAAGAAATCAAAGATCCGTTTGTCCTGGAGTTCCTCGGGCTCAAGGACGAGTACTCAGAAAATGAGCTTGAAGAAGCTTTGATACTTCACCTGGAGCGGTTCCTGCTGGAGCTCGGCGGTGACTTTGCATTCATCGGCAGACAGAAGCGGCTCAGAATTGGAAGCGAATGGTACCGGGTCGATTTGCTCTTTTTCCATCGCAAGCTGAAGTGCCTCGTCGTTATCGATCTGAAGGTCGGCAAGTTCACACACGCAGACGCCGGACAGATGCATCTCTACCTCAACTACGCCCGGGAACATTGGGTCAATGATGGTGAGAATCCTCCGGTCGGACTGATACTGTGCGCGGAGAAGGACACTGCGGTTGCGAAGTACGCACTCGAAGGCTTGCCAAACAAAGTACTTGCAGCGGAGTATAAGCTGGCGCTGCCGGATGAGAAGAGGTTGGTGCGAGAGCTTGAGGAGACGAGGAAGAAGCTTTTCAGCCGGAGGGCAACATGAAAAGGGTGGCGGAGTTGGAAAGGGAGATTGCGAGAGATGTTGAAGAGATTCAAGGTCTGATGCAATGATGTACTCGGCCGGTTGGAAATCATACAGACTTTCTGATATTGCAGAGATAGATAAATCTGCAGTTCAGCCAAGTGAGATACTCAAGGGAACGACATTTGTTGGCCTGGAGAATATCAGCGAATCGGGTTCAGTTGATACGACACGCACGGTCTCCTCGGGCGAGCTACTCAGCACGAAGTTTCGGTTTACCAACAAGCACATTCTCTATGGGAAACTCCGTCCGTATCTTAAGAAGATCGCTCGTCCAGCTTGCGACGGCATTTGTAGCACAGATATTCTTCCCATATTACCAAAGGAGACAGTCGATCGAGATTTTCTCTATTACTTCTTGAGGCAGCCTCAGCTGATCAAATTAGCAACGGAACGCTCGATCGGTGCAAACCTGCCGCGATTAAGCCCTACTACTCTTGCTGAGTTTGAGATTGCGGTCCCTCCAATTCCCATCCAAAAGCAAATCGCCGCCATACTGGAGAAAGCCGACGCCGCGCGTGAAAAGCGCCGCCAGGCAAACCAGCTCACCGAGCAATTCCTTCAGTCGGCGTTTCTGGAGATGTTTGGGGATCCGGTGACGAATCCGAAGCAATGGATGAAACGACGAGTAGATGATTATGTTGATGTCGCATATGGATACTCAATAGCTATCGATAGCAACCTGACAGCTTCAGATGGTTTTCCAATGATTAGAATGGCGAACGTGCCTCTCGATGGCAGATTGTCATTAGATGATTTGTGCTATGTCAAGCTTTCGGACAACGAGTTCGACAAGTTTAAGTTACAGAAGGGTGATCTCCTCCTAAACTGGAGGAATGGAAGCGCTGGGCATGTGGGCAAAACAGTGCTCTTCGAAGCTGATGGTGATTTTGTATGTGCATCTTTCCTGTTACGCCTCAGGCCGGATACCTCAATGGCTCACTCAATCTATCTGTGGGTGATGTTGAATTACCTGAGGAGGAGTGGGTACTTTCTGAACCTGATTCGCCATCAAATCAATTCAAAATTCAATGCCACTGAGCTTTCCGCAATGAGGTTTCCGTTGCCGTCAATGTCTGAGCAAGAGAAATATGCCGCTTTGTTTGAAAAGGTCGAGTCGTTGCGGGCGAAGCAGAAGGAGTCGAAGAAAGAGCTGGAGAACTTGTTTAATAGTCTGATGCAGAAAGCGTTTAGAGGAAAACTGGTGCGATGAATTTGGAACGTTAGGGCCAGTGGAATGTCGAATATCTGCGCCGGAGGCGCATCCGCCTCTGGCGGAGAACACCGAATAATGAATGACGAAGTGTTGATGGCATCGGAGAAGGAGCTGGAGAATTTGTTTAATGGCTTGATCCTTCGACTCGTCCCGTCAAAAAGAGACGGGACTCGCTCAGGACAAGTGCAAAGGGCCTTTAGAGGGGACCTGGTGCAATGAGCCAGCCAGTGCTCGAAGACACAGTCGAGAAAATCGTGCGCATCGTTGGCAATCCTCATCTAGCCAATTCATTAAACCACTCAATATCCGAAGCGATCGAGTCACCCAACGTCCACATGGGCGGAGGGCGTGATGTCTGGTCGATTTTTGAGACCTCTCTAAAAGCTGCAATCCGCGACATCGAGAACCACGAGCTTGGTAAGCTATTTCGAAGGCTCATCGAATATGGCCCTCACAATCCCGATGATCCCCAAGCCCCGACCAGTGATGGCGAAACGGTATTGTCCGACCTGGAGTGTGCCCAGTCGGTAGAGTTCATTTACTCACATATGATCAACAGATTCAAAGGTGAGCTTGCCGAATTACTGGCGATGAAACCACTGATACGTCTTGCCAGGGACCTGGTGGATGCCGGTGAGCTGCCATCGAATATCGAACTTTTCTTTGGCGACATCATTCAAGAAAAACGAGCGCGATTCAATGGGGGAGATTCAAGAGTGCAATGGTCGGGATATGCGAAGGGGGCCGACGGGTTGATGACCTGCACGATGTCTCGCGGGACGCGCTCCGGCAAGAAAGCTCTTGGAATCTGCGGCGTCATTGAGGTCAAATCCATGCACCGCCCGATGAAAAGCATTGAAGCGCAATTGAAGCATCATGTGAATCGAATGTCGGGAGGGTTGACGCTCTCGGAAGTCGAATGGGATCCTGCCGACATCGTGATCACTCGAAGGACTGAAAAGAAATCAGGCGAGCCAGTCTTTGTGATGGTCATCCCGTCCAAATGGAAGATTGACCGGAGCTGGAGCTGGGAACAAGACGGCGATAAACGCGTCATGCGCTTCCCGGAGCCCTCCCAACCGATGACACAAGACGCCGTAGAAAAACTCGGGCGCAATCGATGGAAGGTGGCGCTCGCCTGGTCCCAGGAAGCTCTGAATCAGGCAGCTTATGAAATGACCTTTTGGTACATGTCCCAGGTGGGTGAAGCCATTTACGGCTGCAAACCGTTACCGAAGGGATGGGAGGGCATGTCGCCTGGAGAGGCGGGGTACAACGCTATCAAGATGATGCTCTATTACATCCCTCTTCGCATTCGATACATGCGTCCCGCGGGATTGGACAGGGAACAGCTTCGGAGATTTCGACGCCGAATTGATGCGAAGGCGACTCGGTTGTACAACGTGTACTGCTTCGGATACCCGCTCGGCTCAGACAGCCGTGAAATGCTCTGGCCGGAAGATTTTTCGGAGGAAACGAATACGGGAGATCAAGCACCACATGGCTGACACCAAAGCGCAAAATGAAGCCGAGTTTTGGATCCGAAGACACGCCCTTCAGGAGAAATTCGGCCAGCAATTCACAAAAAAAGTCTAGTCCTGAAAACAGGCGGAGAGTTCTCGTTCGACGCGGTTTCGGATGACGGGATGATCGTTGCTGTCATATCAACAAGTCCCGGTACCACCTCTGGCGGAAAAGAGGCAACGGTAAAACTACTCAAGATTCGATCTGATGTTCTTTGGTTCTACATGCTTGAGCGTGTCCCGGAACGCAGACTCCTGGTCTTCTCGGAAAAGTCGATGGTCGACCTTATCGAGAAAGAGAAGAAGAAAGGGCGGTTTCCGCTGGAGTTCGAAATCCTTAAAGTCGACCTCCCGCCCGATCTCGCTGCAAAGGTTGCGGAGTCTCAGCGAATTGCGTCGGAAGAGGTGTCTCCGACAAGAAAGTCAATCTAAGGAACGAACATGCAAGGACTCGTCTCAGCCCACCTTGAACGGATCAACGCCCGCGTCTTCGAACAGTTTCAAGACGTTATTAAACAGCTGGTCAGCAAACGACATGGGGTCTATGCGCTCTACAAATCAGATCGCCTCTACTATGTTGGCCTCGCCAGAGATTTGAAAACCCGCCTCAAACAGCACCTGAAAGATCAGCACGCAAAGCGATGGGATAGATTCAGTCTTTATCTCACACACACCGACGAACACTTGAAAGAACTGGAAACGCTTGTAGTGCACATTTCCCAGCCCAAAGGCAATATCCAGCATGGGAAATTTGCCCGATCAATGAACTTGGGCCCACAGTTGAAACAACTGCTCACGGATAAAGTCACGAACATCCTTGCCGGTACGAAGAAAATCAAAAAGGAGATACCGAAACGAAAGAAAGTCTCGGTGGCCAAACGGCCAAAGAGCCCCGGACTCCACGGTCTGCTCCCTGCCAACAGCCAGCTCAAGGCAATATATAAAGGGAAGGAATACACCGCTCAGGTCGACGACCAGGGGCGAATCATCATTGACGGTTTGACCTTCAATTCACCGTCGCCAGCGGCGACGCACGTGACAAAGGGGCCGAAGGATGGATGGATCTTTTGGCGCTGCCAAGCACCGGATGGCAAGTGGGAGTTGCTCGACCAACTGAGGAAACACGCGTGATTTTAGCCCGCTCATGCTTCCCAGCTTTCGCTTAAGTGTCATCGACAACATTTTGACAACACTATGCCTGCCAAGTATCACTTATTCCTCGATGAGAGCGGAGACCACGGCCTTGTAAATGTAGACCCAGAGTTCCCTGTTTTCGTGTTGTGTGGCATCATCATCTCAGATCAATCATATGAGCGGGTGAATGCAGAAATGGTAACGCTGAAACAAGGATTTTGGGGAGACAGAAAAGCCATCCTGCACTCGAGGGACATACGAAAATGCGAGAAGGAGTTTCAAATCCTATTTGACCAGGATATCAAGAAGAGATTCTACGCGGCTGTCAACCAGCTCGTTATGTCGTCAGACTACGCCATCATTGCTTCTGCCATCAACAAAGAGAACCATATCAAACAATACGGCAAGCTCGCCAGCGATGTCTATGAGATTGCGCTCTCCTTCATCATTGAGAGATCGGTTTTCTATTTGGATGATCAGCCCGGAGGAGAGAAATCACTACATATAACGATAGAGCGGCGGGGCAGAAAAGAGGACGCAAGGCTCCATGAACACTTCCAACGGCTGTGCTCGCGCGGCACAGGCTACGTAACGCCGGAGAGGATCCACGCGTATCAACTCGATATCGAGTTCATCTCAAAATCGGATGATGTGAACGGATTGCAACTCGCCGACCTCATTGCTTATCCGACAGCTCGTCATGTGTTGGACCCCCCGCGCGCGAATCCATCGTTCGATGTACTTGAGCCGAAGTTCTATTCCAAGGGCGGGCGCCGCTTCGGACTGAAGGTGTTCCCATAAAAGCAACAAGCCCGCCGAAGCGGGCTTGATTGCCGACCGGGGACACCCCGATCCAAAAGCGATTTGGAGGCAAGTGCAGCTTTCACTGCAAAATCCCCCGTCATCAATATACGAAACCGCGAATTGGCTGTCAAGAACTCTTCGTTGTCAAATTGGGCTTGAATGAAGAAGATCGGTTTATATGCCCCATACGGGGTCTGCGAGAGCCGAACAATCGGCGGATTATGCTTCCTACACCTGCGAAGCTCTCGCCCGATAAGCTGCTCTTGGAAAGGCGATATGAAGAATTCAGGGGGGCGGGATGAGGATGGAAATGTGGAGGTGAGGGGCGCAGTTGAAGCGGTGGAGTGAGACGTGAGAAGAGAGACGAGACATCAGGCCAGAACTGTTGACGATTAGTGGTCAGGAAAACATCTGAGGGGGAGTGTTGATGGAAATCTATACTACCCGCGAACGAGGAGAATCCAGGACTTTTCGAGTCAGAGGTCGCGTCCAATATGCGAACGGTATTCCGGTGTCTCAGATCAGGATAGCTGCTTTCGACAAGGACTTGCGCTCCGACCAGCCACTAAGGTGATGCGGTGACAGACGATAGCGGGAGCTACAGCATCGAATACTCCACAAACCTCCGTCAAAAACAAGGGCGAGGTGTGGTAGATCTGGTCGTGAGAGCATACGATGCACACGATACGATTGTCGCCGAATCGCCGGTGCGGTTCAGCGCTCGGCAGAACGAAACCATCGATTTTACAATAGCATCCGAGTGGAAGCCACAGCCAACAGAGTTCGAGAAACTAAAAACCGCTCTCGAACCGCTGCTGGATCAAGGGAGTCTCGGGCAGTTGGAGGAGGACAACGAGCGACAGGACCTCACATTCCTCTCCGGGGAGACTGGCTTCGAGAAGAATCTGGTTGCTAGGTTTGTTCTCGCGCAGCGACTGTTGCACCTTGGCATTGAAAGGGAGTTTTGGTTCGCGCTACTTGGGGGCTCGTTCTTTAAGTACGCAGAGAAAAATAGCCTCAAGAAGAACCTCGCGATCGTATCGGCTGTGCTCCACACTCTCAATGCTTCGGGTGTGCGCAAAGCGCTAACCGACAGTTTCAACAGGCGGGAGATCCCTGCTTGTCTACACGAGAGGACTGAAGAGTGGATAAAAGCGTTCCTTCAGCTCGTCAAACGTCTTCCTTTGCGTCCCTGAGCGGTGGAGACGATGCCATCATGGCAGGTCACACAACCACCATTCTCTGTCTCGACTGCAAAAACCTGATGGATGTGATGTGCGGGGCTTTCGAAGGTAAGAAGGCTGCAATCCAGTGTGATCGATCTCGAAAACACAAATGGGTGCGATGGAAGAGCGGTGGGCCTTGTCCCAAGTGTGGTAATCCGATCGAACGAGGTGAGAACTTCATACTGGCTGATTGAAGTGCGACTGCTGGCGGTCGGCGATCAGCAGTCGGATCTCAGCTGTTAGAATCCTCTTTTGCCAAGCAGAATTCTTTGCATCTGCTTTCCAGATTGCATTCATTACCCCCAAAATGCCTCCAGCTGGAAAATTTGAGGGTAAGCGAATGTCCAAACAAATCGTTCTTTCCGTCCCCCTGATTGAAAAGCGTATTCTTCTGATCCGTGGACAAAAGGTGATGCTGAGCAGTGATCTCGCAGGTCTCTACGGAGTGAAGCCCAAGACGTTGATCCAGGCTGTCAAACGGAATGTTCAGCGGTTCCCGGAGGATTTCATGTTCCGGCTCTCGCCTGAAGAAACGCAAGCCGTCCGTCATCGCCTTCGTTCAAGGTCACAAATTGTGACCTTGAAGAGAGGTCAGAATGTGAAATATGTCCCGTATGCCTTCACGGAGCAGGAGATCGCGATGCTCTCGTCTGTGCTTAGAAGCAACACGGCTATCCAGGTGAATATTGCCATCATGCGGGCATTCGTGCGTTTGCGCGAGATCCTCTTAACACACAAGGACCTGATGCATAAGCTTGAAGAGCTTGAGCGGAAGTACGAGACACATGACAGACAAATCCACGGAATCTTTGAAGCTATTCGACAAGTTATGGGCCCGGAGCCGAAGTCGAAGCGTCGCATCGGATTTGATGTGAAAGGGAACTGACTTGAAACCGTCGCTGGCGTGCACCAAAGTCGTCCTACTTCTGGAGGATCAGCTTCCTCCAAGACCTGAACTTGAACCAAAGGTATCCATGGACACAATTCTCTCGGTTTCTTCCAAATCCAAGTACCTCTCTGGCCTCCAGTTCCACAAGCTCCTGTAGCACGCCTGAAACGGGAACTAGAGCATTCGGCCTTCAGCGGTCAGCTACCTGCCAAATGCCGAGGCAGATCGTTCTCTCCGTCTCCCTGATTGAAAAGCGCATTCTTCCGATCCGAGGCCAGAAAGTCATTCTGGATGAGGACCTGGCAGAGCTCTACTTCCCGGATGATTTCATGCTCGTTCTCACAACGGGCGAGTATTCATCTCTAAGGTACCAATCTGGCACCATAAAGCGAGGCCAGCATTCGAAATATCTCCCGTATGCATTTACTGAGCAAGGGGTCGCAATGCTCTCAGGTGTTCTGCATAGCCGGCAGGCCGTCAGAGTAAATATTGCCATCATGCGTGCTTTCGTCCGGTTGCGCAAAATATTGGGAACACACAAGGAACTTGCGCGGAAACTCGAAGATCTCGAACGAAAATATGAGGGGCACGACAAGCAAATCCATGCCGTCTTCGAGGCGATCCGACAGCTCATGGCCCCGGAGGCAAAACCCAAACATCGCATCGGGTTTGAAGTTGAGGAGAAACCTTGAAAGGCTTGGGTGCCATCTTCCGCTACAAGGGAGATTTTCTTATCTTGCCTCTCAGACCTATGCTACAACCACAGTTTCCCGATTATACTTTGGCAGAACCGCTGCCAGGGACCTCACGGCTTGAAATCTCCGTTCATCGCGAAATCGTAGTACCTCTCCGGCCCTCAGTGCCACAATCTCCTATGAAAAACAGGTACTTCGGTGCCATCAACGAACGGGCCGCTCCTGCCAGCGCCGTTGCATGCAACGTCGCCGCGTGAAATACTATGATGCACAACCCGCCCTTTTTGCCAATGTAAATCTCTTGTCACGACCAGGCATGCTGGGGGAGTATGTCATCATGCCGGATCATATGCATGGGATCATAGTGATCTGTGATGATCGAAACGGCGTCTCTTATGTCGGGGCGAATGGCCCGGATCCAGAAATACATTGCAGAAAACGTAGCCAATTGGTCCGATGACAATGAGAATTCTGAGGCATTTTGCCAACGCTGAAATAGTTGCCATTTCAAAGCGCATGGGAGCGATGCGATAGCATGATCACCCCTGGCAGACATCTGCAGCCCCCCCGAAAAGGGTATTGTATGTTCCGTGTGATCGGTGTCCTTGTATTCCGTTTCGCAGTTATTTACATTGACACCACTTTCAGCAGCACACATCCAAATCGAACATCACACAATGGAAGACATATGAAAACGACTCTCAATATTTTTCTATGTATTCTAGCTGTTCAGATTATAGGATGTTCAACGTTAGTGCTTAGACCGGTTGATTTTTCCTGGCCAATCGAAGCAACTCTCCAACCCGACGTGAAAGGAAATGTGCGGGAAGCGCGGTATCAGTTAAGTTTCAATGTTAAAGCTCTCCTTTTTGAAGAGTTACGGGATTCTACCGCTGTTGCTAAACACACTCTTCATGTCCTTCGTGATCAGGCGGGCTATTATTTTATTACAGCGAAAGGATTCAAGAATGTATATGTTTTCGCCCACGAAGATGGCACATTGAGGCTTCAAAGGAAGATATTTGTTTCTGAGAAAGGACTTGATGCGCCAGCCCTGAATCAAAGAGTACCACATATCTCTTTGATCAACGAGAAAAGAGGAAACGAAGCGCCAATTCTCCTGACGAAAGACGGAATTGCGGAAGGAGGGAAAAAATGAGGACCGCGAAGAATATCATCTTTCTGATGCTCATTGCTGTCGTCTCAATGACCGCGCAACAAATATCTGATCGGGCCATTGTTGACAAGTTTACCAAAACAGTCAAAGAATTATACCGGACTGTTGATTCTGCGAAATCCGCTCACGATTGTGCGGATATCATCGCATCAATAGAAGAAATGGAGAAAGAATTTGCTTCTCATAAAGAACTATTGGATCGCGCCCTCTACCCGGACGACTACTCAAAGACGATCACCAATCTCAAAGGAAGGTTGCTGGTACGGCAGAAAGACCTTGGTGTTATCGAAACACAAATCGTTCGAATTACTGAACTTGAGAGTCAGGTCCGGGAGTTGTCTGGTAAAATAGATGACCTGACAAATGAAAATGAAAAGCTCCTTGGTGGCATAAAGAACCTTCAAAGAGTGCATGTATTAAACATGGAAGCTGCCGAAATGGATAGGGCGTTGGTTGATTCTTTGAATATTGTGATCTCCAAACTCCGCCGAAATTTGAAAGAGCGGGATGGATTGATCTTCGCACTGCTTGACAGTCTGTTTATGCAGTATGATAAAGACGTTGCGTCAATGAATGACGTGGAAAGGCAAGGAATATCTGTAAGACTTGAACGCAGAAATGTTCTGACAAACATCAAGAAGAGCATCGCAGATAATCTGAAATTCCTCGAGTCAACAAATCTTTCTCCAAATGACTATGCGGAGATTGCACGTCAAAACCAACGTTTCTCAAGCCAATGGAACGGGCTCAGGCCAAAAATTGCAGGCATCTATTTGGGTGGCAAACAGAAGAATAAGGAAGCGGTGTTAATAGATTCCATGTTGTCCACATGGTCTTCCAAAGTAGATCAAGGCACATGGAAGGCGCTTGGAGTTCTGTTGGAAAAAGGGGGGGCTCAGCTAAACCCGTTTAAAAATGGAAATGAACTAACGGGGGGGTTCTCAGAATTTGTCACTGCAGAAATTAACAATACAAAACAAGAACCCAGTGATGTGCGGTTAAAACGATTCAATACGTTCAATGATCTGGTGTGGAAAACCGATCTTGGGCCTACGTGGTTGCCGGTCTTGGTAGAATCAGGAAAAATAACAGCAAATCAGAAAGCAGAAATAGAAAAGAGGTTCGAGTCATGGCATAGCGCGATTACACCGGTTCCACCCATTGTGTATGCTCTTGTTGCCATACTGATACTAATGCTTCTTTGGTCGCTCAATCGCTATGCACGGAAAAGATCATTTACTACACGGTCACAGTAACAGTAAGAGCGTTCTCTGTTGAACAAATGCCAACATGAATCATTCGGATCCTCCCAGAACTCCTGCTAAAGCGCCCAGGGAGCTGATAGACACGTCAGCATCAGTGATTTGTTCCTAGATGATTTATCAAGGAGGTACGTGAATGAGTATTGCTGGTCTCACGATCATCGGTGAATCGATTAATGACTCTGTCCCATCCACCTACAAATTATTTGAAGAACACAACATTGATGGCATTGTTGATTTGGCAAAATTGCAGGCTGAAAAAGGTGCGGCTTACATTGATGTAAATGTTGGGTCCCGCTCTCCTGGCTTCATGGCGGAAGTCGTTAAAAAGATCCAGGAGCATATTTCGCTCCCGCTTTCAATAGATACCCCTGATCCGGCAATCGCGGCTGCAGGCCTGGAAGCATACAATGCTGAACGTGCTAAAAATCAAAAACCGATTCTGAATTCGATTTCTGAAGCACGGCTGGAAATGTTTGATATCTACAGGATTCAACCGTTCATTCCCATTTTGCTTGTCACCGAAGGAATGGATGAATTCGGCGAAATGATCATGAACAAAACAGCCGAACAAATCCATGCTACGGCGAGATCGATGGTGAGCACCGCCCGAAAACGCATGAAGAGCATAACCAACGACCAACTCATTCTTGATCCGGGTATCATGCCGATCGGGAGTGATTCAAAAGGAGATTTCAAGCGGCTCATGAATGCGATGGCGCTGATTCATCAGGACAAAGATCTTGCTGGTGTGAACATGTCAGTTGGGTTGAGCAATTTTACAGCAATGTTGCCTTCAAAGAAGGCGGACGGTTCGCCGGTGAAAAGCCCGCTGGAGAGTGCATTTCTGACTATGGCAATGCCAATGGGATTGAATACCGTCATCGGGTCCGTGCATCGAAAATACTCGCTTCTGACAAATGATGATCCAGCTATGCAATGTCTGGGAGATGTGTTGAAGTTGGAGGGGATTGACGCTATAATGAGAGTGATGATGTATTTTTCTTGAAACGTTTTTGTCACCACCGATGATACGCAGATGGCCACCGACAAAAAGAAGGTCGACTGCTGTCGCGTTTCGCTTGTTCTTTGAATAAGTCGTGTGGTTGAACTTCTTGCACCACAGAATGCGACCCAAGAATCACAATTTGACTCTTTCGTGAAAGCTTGAGTTGATCTCTACTTAGATCTCTGCGACCTGCTGGGGAGTCATTCAAGGTTCTTCCGAGACACGACACTGGGAGGCTGCGGAAAAACTGATTTCTCACGCCATCCGATAAACCCCGTTCACGGGGTAAATCGGACGGCTCGTCTTTCACGAAACCCGAGGGGGTTTCGCGCCTCTGAAGACGTCCCCGCCAGACGCATAGGATGCATCGAGGCGGGCTGGCCCGCCAGACCGACTTGGATCGCCGAAGTCGGGCTGGGACTTCAGTCGATGGCTTGCTTGTTCAGCATCCTCTTAGAACATGAATACTAACGAGATACCATTGCCAAAAGGCTTAGTCACTGTGAACGATCCTCCCCTCACGGCGCGTGAACGAAAGTTCTCACGTCTCTTACTCTTTTTTGAAGACATTGTAAAAGTACCGCTATTTGGTTGTCAACACTGCGGCGAATGCGTGTTGTCCTCGACGGCGTTTGTCTGCAGCCAGAGATGTCCAAAACAGCTGCGCAATGGTCCGTGCGGGGGAACCGGCGATGATGGATCGTGTGAAGTGTATCCCGAACGAACATGCGTATGGTACAAAATATATTTTCGGTCACAACTGTTGAATCGGATGAGCTTGCTCTACAAGATCAATAAGGTCCATAACTGGAATCTGCAAGGTACATCATCGTGGCTCAATGTATTCAGAAAGCGAATTGAAGCGCCAATCTGGTTTGTTCCTCATGACGAACAGAAAGTGAAGGGCCTGATCGCCGATGACGCTGAAAGAGAAGATTGAATCGAACCGGTTTATTGTTTGCGGAGAAATCGGTCCACCGCAGAGCTGTGATGGCGATGTAATCCGTAACAAATCGAAACATTTCAAGGGCTATGTCGATGCGGTGAACATCACCGACAACCAGACAGCGATCGCCCGGCTGTCGAGTATCGCTTCAGCAAAGATATTGCTGGACGAAGGCGTCGAACCGATCATGCAGATGACATGCCGGGACCGCAACAGATTGGCGATTCAAAGTGATCTCCTGGGCGCCGCGGCGTTGGGCATCCGGAATGTGCTATGCCTGACCGGCGATCATCAAAAATTTGGAGACCATCCCGAAGCCAAAGGGGTGTTTGACCTTGATTCAATCCAGCTCATCGCCACTGTCGCTACTATGAACAGGGGATTCCTGCTTTCTGGATTCGAAATGAAAAAAGCCCCTGCATTTCTCATCGGCGCGGCAGCGAATCCATTCGCGGAGCCGTTTGAAATGCGAATAATTCGCTTGCACAAAAAAATCCAGGCCGGGGCGCATTTCATTCAAACACAGCCTGTGTTTGACCTGGAGCTGTTTATCCGATGGATGCAAAGAGTCGTCGAAATGGGCCTTCATGAAAAAACGGCGATTCTTGCCGGCGTTCTGCCAGTAAAATCTGTGAAGACGCTACTTTGGATGAAAGAAAAAGTACCCGGTGTTAAGATACATGATGACTATATCAATAGAATGAAACAGGCGCGCGATCCGGAAGAAGAAGGCGTGCAAATGGCTGTTGAAATAATCCAAACGCTGAGAGGTATAAAAGGAATCCGAGGCATCCATTTGATGCCTGCGTTGTGGGAAAGTATCACTCCGACCATCATAAAAGAAGCAAGATTGGATATGACAAACTAGGGAGAAGGGTTATGCAGGAAATTGTCGAACAAATTGCCACGTGCGTTGCCCGGGGCAAAATTTCGAAATCGTTTTGGTTTCCACCTGAGATGAAAGATCAAGACGGCGCTGATGAGATTGCTGCAGCTGCGATAAAGAACGGCATTCAACCGGACGTGCTGCTGCAGGGTTGTATGTTGGGAATGGAAAGAATCGGGAAAGAATTTGGCGAGGGTAAGGCGTTCATGACCAATCTGATTGTATCCGCCGAAGCAATGAATGCTGTTATGAAACATATCAAACCATTCCTGGAATCCGGTGAAGTGAAACGCAAAGGCACATTTGTTATTGGAACCGTTACCGGCGATATGCACGACATCGGCAAAAATCTTGTTTCCATGATTATCAAAGGCGGCGGATTTGAAGTGATCGATCTCGGCGTGGATGTGCCAGCCAACAAATTCCTGGATGCAATTACTCAGCACCCGGGTTGTTTTGTCGGGCTTTCCGCCTTGCTGACGACAACAAAGCCCAATATGGAAAACAGCGTCAAAGCCATTAAGAAAACGTCTCCTGACACAAAAGTACTGGTTGGTGGCGCTCCTATCACGCAAGATTTCTGCACTCGCATCGGCGCTGATTTCTATTCACCAAATCCACAGGACGCGGTGGCATATCTGAATACGAGTGTGTTACAGCATCCGTAACATCATCCGATCTTCTGCCACCAGGTTATTCCATATCCGAATCTTCCGTGCTTCCTTTCCTTGCGCAGTGGCGGCGAGAGAACTGCGGATGATGAGGGAGATATGCCACAGGGAAGGTTTTCGTCAATTCCTGCCCTGGGAGCTGTCATCTAATGACAAGAGGCAATCCCGGAAACCCGGAATTGCCTCTTGCTATTTTGATCAGCACCCGATGTTCCAACAGCGCGCTGTCTAATTGTCAATTCCTGCCCGCCATTCGAGTGCCCTGAAGGCGGGGACAACTCTCAATTGACAATTGATAATTATTCTGCAGCCCTGACGGGATCCTCAAGCACCATGTAAATGCGTGCGTTGTGATCACCCTCGAACTTGGCTGACCACAGCGCCGCCTGAACATTGGTGATTTTCGCGGCCTTTTTTGGAGTCGATATTGGCAGAAAGATCACTCTGCGCACGGTTGCTTGTGTTGATTTTGTCCTGATACTCTCTTACTATCGTCCCAGACACCGTGCCCTCCTTTGACGAATCTCACATCGATGTTTTCTGTCTTGCCGACAGCCCAAGGTCCGGCACGAATCTCTCTGTATTTACCGCGACTTATCCCCACATGCTAGATCCCAGACCCCGTGCATTTGATAAGATGGTGTCAATAGAGCTCCGAGCGGAGTAGCCTTATGATCCGACATCTTGCGTTCCTTGCTATGGTATCATTCGTGGCCTTTTCAAGTCGGGGCTGTCGAGAGCTGTGGAGGTAGGACGTGAATCCTGAACAGTGACAGAGTATTTCGAAAGGCGAAGGGGGAGTTTGCAGGGACAAAGATGAACACCCGAGAAATGAGATTGAATATGAAAGCTCTTTATCGCTTCTTGACCTTCTTTGCACCGTTGCTATTCATCCAGGGGAATTCGTCCGCACAGACGTCTGACCGCTGGACGAAGATATCCTCGGAATCGCTTCAGTCCTTCGTCATCGATCCGGTAGACACGAATATCATACACGGTGGATACTGGTACGGGGCCGCTAGGTCAATCGATGGGGGAGCCACTTGGAGGTTCGCAGGGTTCAGCGGCGGCGGGACAACCTCCGCTCTCATCATCAATCCCCAGGGGCGGGACACCCTGTATGCTGGGGTTGAGGCGTTTGCGAACGGCGGGTATGGCGTATACAGGAGCACTAATCGTGGCAACACATGGACAAATGTCTACGCGTCACACAGCGTTGCATGCCTCGATTTCGACAGACAGCGGCCGCACATCATTTATGCCGGGACTGTGACGAACAATTGGCGGGGGGCTGGCGTGGGGCTGTTGAAGTCCACAAACGCGGGCACGACTTGGAGTCAGATCAATACCGGACTTGCCAACCTGGAGATCGCCTTCATTGCGGTCGATCCGTTCAACGGGAATACCGCGTACATAGGCACAGGTGATGGTGTCTTTAAGAGCACGAATGCGGGGCAGCAGTGGGTGGCGATGAATAGCGGGTTGCCTTCTGGTGTGGTCGTTCGTTCGATTGCGATCAATCCGTCTGATCCGAAGACTGTGTATGTCGGAACCACCAACGACGGGGTGTTCAAGTCAATGAATGCAGCCGCCTCATGGTCAGCGAGCGGATCGGAGATCCCATATCTCACAATCAATAGCCTCCTTGTTAACCCTCTGCAACCACAGGTGGTCTACGCTGGGGCAGAGGCCGGGGGAGTGTTTCGATCAAGCAATAGCGGTTCTTCGTGGACAGCGATTGACGCGAATGGTATCGATGGCTCTTACTATGGTTCGATTGGTCAACTCGCGGTCAATCCACTCGATCCACATGTTCTTTTTGCCATCGCCGAGCGTTACACGACGGCGTGTGCTTTCTACAAGCGTCGTGATGATCTGTCGTTAGCAACTATACCTTCGGGCCCCGTTCTTTCGTCTCCATCAAACGGGGCCGCTTCCCAGCCCACGACGCTTACACTTGGCTGGACAGCATCCACCGGCGCCACGAAGTACCATCTGCAGGTTTCAACGACCTCAATGTTCACCACTCTTGTGCTGAACGATTCATCACTCACGGGAACATCGAAATCAGTTGCTGCATTGGCAAACGGCATAACGTACTACTGGCGCGTAAGGGCTGGCAACTCAGCAGGGTGGAGTGGCTACTCAGGAAGTTGGAGCTTCACGACCATTGTCGCAGTCCCACCAGCGCCGACGCTGGCTTCTCCTTCTGTTGGTGCAACAGGCGTCTCCACAAGTGGCACGCTGAGCTGGATCGCTTCCGCTGGAGCCGCATCCTATCGACTTCAAGTTTCAGCCAATTCCGGGTTCTCGCCGGTTGTTGTTGATCAGAGCGGTATTACGAACACATCTTTTGCTATGAGCGGTCTTGCCAACAACACGCTGTACTACTGGCGCGTCAATGCCACCAACACCGGCGGCACAAGCTCTTACTCAAGCACGTGGGGCTTCACAACGATGGCTCCAGTTCCCACAATTACGTCTTTTTCCCCAGTCTCTGGTCCAATCGGCACAGTAGTGACGATCACGGGCACAAACTTCAATGTAACCGCATCGGGGAACATTGTGTGGTTCGGAGCTGTGCAGGCCAACGTAACAGCAGCCACTACTACTTCGCTCATTGTGACAGTCCCCGCAGGTTCAACCTATGCACAGATCTCGGTGACAGACTCGGCAACAGGACTGACAGTGTATTCACGCTTGCCGTTTGTTGCTACATTCTCCGCAGGCGGCCCGATCACGTCAGCTTCCTTTGCCAGCAGTGTCGACTTCACAATAGGATGGAGTCCCTCTGCCATCGCCATGAGCGATCTTGACCGCGACGGCAAACCTGATGTCATATTGACCTCAAGCTACTTTGCGGTCTCGGTGTTTCGCAACCAGAGTGTGGGCGGCTCGATCAACTCAGGTTCTCTTGCCCCGAAGGTGCACTTCGCGACAGGAAATTTCCCTGGTACCGTAGCAATCGGTGATCTTGATGGCGATGGCAAACCTGATCTTGCTGTACCAAACAATGGCAGCAAGACCGTCTCGGTTTTTCGCAACCAGAGCTCGCGCGGCTCCATCAGCTCAGGTTCGTTTGCCGAGAAGGTCGACTTCGCGACAGGAACTTGGCCCCTCGACGTTGCCATAGGCGATCTTGATGGAGACGGCAGACCTGATCTCACTGTGACAAACAATGGAAGCGCCAGCATCTCGGTGTTTCGGAACATCAGCACACTCGGCTCGATCTCCTTTGCCCCGAAAGTGGACTTCTTACTACCAGGCTACCCCACCCCCGCATATGTTGCCATAGCCGATTTTGATGGTGATGGAAAAGCCGATCTCGCTGTGACAAATTCTCAGGGCAAATCGGTCTCTGTGTTTCGCAACACAAGCATGATCGGCTCGATCTCCTTTGCCTCAATCGTGGACTTCACAACGGGAAACGCTCCCGAAAGGATAGCAATTGGCGATCTTGACGGTGACGGGAAGCCCGATATCGCTGTGGTGAACCTTGGCTCTAGCAGCAGCACCGTTTCTGTTTTTCGGAACACGAGCACGAGCGGCTCGATCTCGTTTGATGCGAAAGTGGATTACGCAACAGGAGTCTATTTCTACGGTCTTGCCATGGGCGATCTTAACGGCGACGGGAAGCCTGATCTCGCCGTTACAAATCCAAAAAGCAACACGGTGTCGGTCTTTGGCAACTTGAGTACAAGTGGATCTCTCTCCTTCGCCGCGAAGGTGGATTTTGGAACAGGGGCTTATCCATGTGTTCTTGCCATAGGTGATCTTGACGGCGACGGGAAGCCCGATCTCGCTGTGGGAAACGATGACAGCTGCACGGTCTCAGTCTTTCGGAACATGAATTCAAGTGGGTCTGCACCTAGCGCCTCGACCAACGCTGTGACCAATGTGACTGCAACGTCCGCGACACTAAATGGCTCTGTGAATCCCGGTGGGTTGGCAACAACAGCGTACTTTGAGTGGGGAAGAGACACGGCGTCGTTGAGCGCAACGACATCGCGATCAATTGGCTTCGGCACAGGTGCGGTCGCGGTGATCGATACCCTGAGAGGTTTGAGCCCGCGCAATATGTACTATTACAGAGCGGTGGGCCAGAACAGCAGGGGAACAAACAGAGGTGCGATCCTCAGCTTCACGACCTCGACAAGCGCAACTCTGCTCGGAGAGTATTCGCCTGATGCCAACACCGTCCTTCTTCTCCACATGAACGAAACCAGTGGGACGACCGTGGGCGATGCGAGCGGCTACGGCAACCATGGTAGGGCAAATCAAGGTGCCACGGTGACTTCTTCGGGGCGCTTCGGCAATGCCCGTTCGTTTGATGGATCTCAGGCTGCTCAAATCTCCTTCGAAACTGTTTCGGACCTTACATTTGGCTCACAAGACTTCGCTGCTGAAGTGTGGGTTAACACACAGTCCTCGCAGTTCTTACAGCCCTACATCGAACGGTGGTCGGGACCAACGAGGATGTGGAGGTTTGGCATTGCCCGCGGTGCTCCTTGGCTCGAATTGACCAACGGTGGGTGGCACGCTGAACTGAAGGGTGCCGCTCAGATCAACGACGGTCGCTGGCACCACTTGGCAGCTGTGAGAGAGAATGGGATTTCATACTTGTATGCCGATGGAGTGCTCCAAGCCATGCAAGATGTATCCACGTTCGGCGTCACCGATGATTCGGGAGGTTGGTTCAACGTTGGCGATGGTTCATTCAATATGACAGGGATTGTTGACGAAGTCCGCGTCTCCAAGAAAGCCCGCGCGCCGCAAGAGTTCAACCTCCAACTCCCGCCGAAGAATCTGTCTGCCATAGCTTCCCCAACATCAATCAATCTGAGCTGGCAAAACGGCGGCGCTGCTGTGCCTCTGATGCGCTACAAAATCTACCGCGGCGTAGACTCAACCAACGTCTCTCTCATCGACTCCACTACTTCACTACTCTTTTCTAACACAGGTCTCTCTCCGGGCACACGATATTTCTATCGGGTCAGCGCTGTCGACTCAACCGGGTTTGAGGGGGCAAGAAGCTACGCCGCCAGTGCAACACCTTCTTCTCCAACAACAGACTTGGTTCAAGTCAACGGCGGCACATTCCAGATGGGGAGCACTACGGGCAAGTCTGATGAAACGCCGGTCCATTCAGTAACACTCGGCGCATTCAGCATGGACAGAACGGAGATTACGTACGAGAAGTGGACCGAGGTGCGTAGTTGGGGCTTGACACATGGCTATACGGACCTGTGGGCTGGGAAAAAATGGGACAGTGGCATGACGAATCTCCCTGTGACACAAGTAAGCTGGTATGACATACTGAAATGGAGCAATGCCCGTTCTGAAAAAGATGGGTTGACACCGGTGTATTATGCAAGCAACACACTCTCTACTGTGTACCGCACAGGTGAGCTTGATCTTGCTGCGGACGCCGTTAAATGGACGGCAAACGGCTACAGATTGCCGACTGAAGCAGAGTGGGAATTTGCTGCAAGAGGTGGAACGAAATCGCAGGGGTATGCATATAGCGGAAGCGATGCTATTGACGATGTGGCATGGTGTTATGCCAACTCGGGCAATAATCCTCACGTTGTTGGAACCAAGAGGGCGAACGAGCTTGGTCTATACGATATGAGTGGTAACGTATTTGAATGGTGTTGGGATTTGTATGGTACATACAGCGCTTTTGCGCAGGCAGATCCGAAGGGTCCGACTTCCGGTAACCAACACCAACCTGTGTTGCGGGGCGGCGCGTTCAACACTGACGAATACTGTCGTGTGGCTGCTCGTTCCTACGGCGGCGCGGGTGGCCGCGATTTCTGTGGGTTCCGTTGCGTCCAGACAGATAGTGTCCGAACCACTGGTTCAATTCCCGCAACTCCTCAGAACCTTCTCGCGACTTCGGGCAACGGGCAAGTAACTCTGAAGTGGAACAAAGTCCCCGACACCGACCTCAAGCGCTATCGCATCTACCGCGGCACCGCTTCTCCGGCCAATACGCTCATTGACTCGACTTCCGCGGGCAACCCGAACGATACCACAAGAACAATAACCGGACTGACGAACGGGACGACGTATTACTTCCGCGTTACCGCGGTTGATAGCGCAGGAAATGAAAGTGCATATAGCAATGAAATCAGTGCAACGCCTTCTTCTCCAACAATAGTCCTGGTTCAAGTCACCGGCGGCACATTCCAGATGGGAAGCAATGATGCAAAGGACTATGGGGCAAGTCCACCTCATTCGGTCACACTCGGCGCATTCTACATTAACAAGACCGAGATTACGTACGAGAAATGGACGGATGTGCGCAACTGGGGCTTGACGCACGGCTATATGGACCTGGTGGCAGGGAGAAATGGCTACTCGGGCACAACGAATCATCCGGTGACGGAGGTAAACTGGTATGATATACTGAAATGGTGCAATGCCCGTTCAGAAAAGGATGGGCTGACGCCTGTGTATTACACAAGCAGTACACTCACTACTGTATACCGCACAGGCGAGCTTGATCTCGCTTCAGATGCTGTGAAATGGACGGCGAACGGCTACCGATTGCCGACAGAGGCTGAGTGGGAATTTGCTGCAAGAGGTGGAACGAAATCGCAGGGGTGCAAATATAGCGGAAGCAATGCTATTGACGGTGTGGCGTGGTGGTACGGAAACTCGGGCAACAACACCCATCCTGTATCAACCAAAGGGGCGAACGAACTTGGCCTATATGATATGAGCGGCAATGTATGGGAGTGGTGCTGGGATTTGTATGGCACCTATAGCGCTTCGTCACAGACAGATCCGAAGGGACCGACTTCAGGGGCATACGGTGTGCTGCGAGGCGGCGCGCTCGACCTCGACGACTACGGCTGTAGTGTGGCCTATCGCAGCAGCGGCTTCAATTACCCAAACTACCGCTTTTACAGTATTGGGTTCCGTTGCGTCCAGACAGATAGTAGCCGAACCACTGTTACAATTCCCTCAGCTCCAGCGCTCGCATCGCCTGCAGATGGAGCCACAGGCGTACCCATCAGCCCGACGCTGAGCTGGGGAGCGTCTGCAGGAGCTACGTCATACCGGCTACAGGTCTCGACGGGTTCAACTTTTACGACCACGGTATTTGATGATTCAACACTCACCGCGACGTCACGACAAGTTGGCCCATTGTCCAACAACACAAAGTACTACTGGCGAGTGAATGCGAAGAACGCCGGAGGAACAAGCGCGTTCTCGCCGACCCAGAGCTTCACAACACTTGTAGCTGCGCTTGCGGCGCCGGCGCTGGCAACACCGGCCGATGGTGCCACTGGTGTTGCGTTGACCACGACGTTGAGCTGGACCGCTGTTACTGGCGCAACGACCTACCGCATCCAGCTGTCGACGTCTTCTGGTTTCACAACGACCATAGTCAATGATTCAACCTTGACAGGAACATCACGTCAGGTTGGACCGCTCTCGAATGGCACGTTGTACTACTGGCGTGTCAGTGCCGCGAATGCAGGAGGCACGAGTTCCTATTCATCAACGAGAAGCTTCACGACGTCATCAGGGGCTCCATCGGCTCCAACCCAAGCATCTCCGTCGAACGGTTCGACCGGAGTGTCGCCGAACCCGACGATCGTGTGGAACGCTTCGAGTGGAGCCACCTCGTATCATTTGCAGGTCTTTCGCGATGCGGCTTGCACGAACGTATTTGCAGATCAAGATAATTTGACCGGGACGTCGACGCAGGTATTTGGTGGCTTGACAAACACGACATACTACTGGCGCATCAATGTGACGAACACGGGAGGGACGAGCTCTTGGTCAAGTGTCTGGAGCTTCACGACCGGTTCCACAGCACCGCCGTTGGCTCCGTCGCAGGTATCTCCTGCAAGTGGTGCGACCGGAGTGTCGCCGAATCCGACGTTCACGTGGAATGCCTCGAGTGGAGCCACAACATATCGGTTGCAGGTGTCACAGAGCGCAACGTTCGCTTCGACAATTGTCAACGACTCAACCCTCACTGCGACATCGAAGCAGGTCGGCCCGCTCTCATTCAGCACTACCTACTACTGGAGAGTTGGCGCCTCGAATATCGGAGGGTCGGGTTCCTATTCACCGACTGCCAGCTTCACGACAATTCCAGCTCCTGCAACGACACTCACGGTAAACACCTCTGTGTCATTCCCGACTAAACAAAAACGACAGGACTATACAACCTCCGATTACAGGCTTTTTGGCCTGCCTGGAGGCGCTATTGCTGCCAATTCTGTCCTCAATGGAACCCCCGGAACAGATTGGCAGATGTATTGGGATAATGGTGCCGCATCGAATTACCAGGTCGCTTACGACGGGAGCACTACCTTCCAGTTCGGCAATGGTCGGGCTTTCTGGATACTCTCGAAATCGGGAGTGAACATCAGCACGATAGTGAATGGCCCATCACAGAATCAATTCTATGAAGTGGAAATCAATCTTCACGCTGGCTGGAACTTGATCACAAATCCGTTCACAGCACCGATTCCATGGTCAAGGATTCAAGCTGCAAACAATACGACCGGTACGATTCAGACCTACAACGGATCATGGGCGACATCGTCGAGCTTAGATCCATATGTCGGATACTACTTCTTCAACAGCTCACCTCAATTGTCAGTGTTGAAGGTGCCATACTATGGCCTCTATGGTGACGTGGGTGACCCGCCAGGTAAAGCTTTCGATGGTTGGAAAGTGGGCGTAGCACTGAATAGTGATGGAGTCACTTGTGGAGAAACCTTCTTTGGTGTGTCGACTGGTGCAGACCAAGCGCTCGATGAGTTTGATATCCGCAAGCCACGAGCTCTGGGCTCCATCAGTGATATATACTTCCAGCGTCCTGAATGGGATGATAACTACCCCACATTCGCTTCAGATATTCGCGCCGTGACACAACAGACTCAGGAATGGAGTTTCACGGTGAGCGCGGAACCGAATATACCTTCTACGCTGAAATTCTCCGGAATTCAGCAAATTCCGGCTCAGCATGAGGTATGTTTGCTGGACAAGAGCTCAGGCAAGTCGGTAAACCTGCGAGGAGATTCGAACTACGTTTTTGTTCCCCCTCTCCGAAATTTCGAATTTACTGTCGTGGCAGGAACGAAAGAGGCAGTGCTGAAAAAGGCTTCAGAACTATTGCCGACAGAGTTCTCTGTGAGTCAGAATTTCCCCAATCCATTTAATCCCACGACGAGTGTTCGTGTGACAGCTCCAGTGCGATCGCAAATCAGGATCACGATATATAATCTCCTGGGTCAGCGTATATCGACGTTATACGAAGGTTCAATTGATGCTGGCATACATTGGTACACGTGGAATGGGAAGGACGAACAGAAGAGAACTGTGACGAGTGGCGTATATTTCTGCCGATTTGAGACCGATGGCCTGCGTCCATCGATTGTCAGAATGATCTTGATGAAGTGAGGAGCCCACCATGCAAATGCTCTTGCGACCCATGAAGTTCCTTTGCTATCTCCTCAGCCTCGTATTGATTGCCGAGAGCATTCCTCTCTCCCTTTTGTATGCCACGGAGGAGGGAGCAGTGAAGAACGTCTGGCATACCGTTCTGGGAAACAAGGTTGTTGTCTATTATGATCTGTTGGGAGTTGACGGGCAGGAGTACGACGTGAAAGTCATTCTGAAGAGGCAAAGGGATCCACGATTTGTCTATGAGCCTAAGAATCTCTCAGGTGATGTGGGCAAAGGGAAGTTCGGTGGCACAGGGAGACAGATAAGCTGGGATATTCTTCGTGAGTATCCACAAGGTCTTGATGGAGATGATTTCTATTTTTCTGTTACAGCCGAGGTTGCGTCTTCCAGCAACCTGCTGTACTACTTGCTCGCCGGGGCTGCGGTGGGAGTGGGAGGATACTTCCTGCTCAAACCGAAAGTGGCAGATGTCGATAATGGATATCCCGTGCCGCCGGTCCGTCCGGGGAATTAGAAGTCATCTCAAAAATGCTCTCCTGCCAACAATGTCATTCCCGCACGCCTTAAGCGGCCTGCCCGCCGCACCAAAGCTGTGCTTTGGGCAGGCGGGGAATCCAGACAGCGCTTCCTGGACTCCCGACAAAAACATCCCCGAAAAATGAATTCGGGGCAAGTCGGGAGTGACAGGTGTTTTATTGTTATTGGTTCTCAACGCAGAGCCGCAGAGGACGCGCCAGCCCGCCATACGTTCTGGCGGGGAGCAACGCAGAGTCTATTGACAGTTATTCTCTGCGATTCTCTGCGAACTCCGCGTCTCCGCGATGAAAACTACAATGTGACTTGTTTGAGATGGCACTAGTAAGATGTCATGAAGAGGGAGGTCGTATGAATGTGCATCACAGGACTTTGATTTTTCTTCTTGCAGCAGTGTTCATTTGTCTTGAAACCTATGGTCAAACATCGACCACCAATGGAAAAGCTGGACCGCTGCTCTTCCTCGGAAAGAAAGTGAAAGACACCACTCCACCCACGATAGAAATAGTGGAGCCTGCCAATGCTAGCCCGCGGGGTTTGAAGATTGCAGCGGAAAAGGGGCTCGTTGTCTCAACAAGCTCCATCGCTGTTCGTGGCATCGCACGTGATTCGAGCGGAATCACAATTGTGACTATCAATGAAAGGGAGGCGCAACTGACTCCCGTCAACGGTGGGTGTGAATTCAGCAGTCAAGTGTTGCTGACCATCGGTGACAACGACATCGAGGTCAAGGCGACCGACAAGTATGGGAATGAGCAAACTGAGAGGTTCAAGCTAGTCCGGAAAGTGGCAATAGCAGAGGATCCGAGGAGCAAAATTCGAAGGGATCTCTTCAAGGGACAACGGTGGGCAGTCGTTGTTGGTATCTCGGATTACAAGGATGGTGAGATACCGGATCTACGATACGCCCACGAGGATGCAAGAGCATTCTTTGATCTACTGGTCAAGCCCCTGGAAGAAGGGGGGATGGAGGTTCCGAAGACGAATATCCGGTTCTTGGTCGATGAACAGGCCACGTATACGAACGTCCGCGAAGCCTTCACGGATTTCCTGAAAAATGCGATGGAAGAGGATATAGTCTTCATCTATTTCGCAGGACATGGGGCTCCCGACCCTGACCGTCCAAATGTGCTGTACCTCCTCACTCACGATTCCGATATGAAAAGATTGAATGCGACATCGATCAGGATGAATGAAGTAGAGAATGCGTTGAAAGATTTTGTCATGGCAAAAAAAGTTACTGTATTTGCCGATGCATGCCATAGCCGTGGAGTAGCAGGAGGGGCTGCGACGCGTGCGCTCGCGTCCCCCGAGCTGGTGAACCAGTACCTGTGGGAGCTCGCACAAGCGAGAAGCAGCACATTGACATTTAGTGCCAGCGACCGGAATCAATTGTCACAGGAGGACAAGCGGTGGGGAGGCGGGCATGGTGTGTATACCTATCACCTGATTGAAGGAATGAAAGGGAAGGCTGACTTTGACAAGGATGGAATTGTGCGGTTAGGCGAGCTGGTGCAGTATGTGAGTGACCAGGTTCGCAGGGACACGAAGTCGCAGCAGAGCCCGATCCCCAGCGGCAGCTACGATGTGAACATGCCGCTCACGGTAGTGCCAGAAAAGAAGTAACTTCTTCACTCCAACAGGTGTGGAGTTGATGCCTTCCTTGGATTGTGCCTCGTTGTGGGCAGACACTTGTCCCCCAACTTGAACCTGTAACAAAAAGAGCAGGACGAGGTAACTCCGATCTCAGCGTTTTGAATATGCATTCAGCGACAGCGCTGATAGCTGTGGACTCAACCTTAAGTAAACACCCTGAAGGGACAGCATTTCAAGATTTCATTCGCTCTGACAATGGATCGGAGTTCACGGCAGAGATGGTCCGGGAGTGGCTACAAAGGCTTGGAGTCAACACACTGTTCATCGAACCAGGCAGTCCGTGGGAGAATGGCTACATTGAATCATTCAACACAGCTCTTTGGGATACCGTCCACCGGCACCAGAGGTGCAGTATCCTCTCAGCTTGCCAATGTCAACAAATTAACTAACTTTGCATTGGCACATAAACAGGGGGCAGATCAACAAACAATCCGCCACAACAAGAGTCTTCTATGAAGGAAAAAGACAACGGTTTCCTGATCCTCGTCGTCTTTGCAGCGGCATTGGGAGGATTGCTTTTCGGTTTTGATACTGCGGTTATTTCCGGGGCAGTCCCGTTCATAAAGACCTATTTTGATTTGGATGACATTGCTCTTGGTTGGGCCGTGAGCAGCTTGCTTGCGGGCTGCATCGTTGGCGTCATCGCCTCGGGGAAACCGGCAGACGTATTGGGAAGAAGAAAAACATTACTCGTGGCTTCGGTGCTGTTTCTCATCTCGGCAATTGGTTCGGCGTTATCCAATCATCTGTACGCTTTTGTTGTTTTCAGATTTATCGGCGGTATCGCTGTCGGCACGGCAAGCATGTTATCTCCAATGTACATCTCCGAGATTTCACCGGCAGCGAAAAGGGGAAGCCTGGTATCGCTCAACCAATTGGCCATCGTCATAGGAATTCTTGTGGCGTTTTTCTCAAACTATATTCTTGTGTCAGTTGGAGAAAATAACTGGAGATGGATGCTTGCCGTCATGGGTGTGCCTGCGTTGTTCTTCTTTGTGATATTGCTATTCATTCCCGAAAGCCCGCGCTGGCTTGTTCAAAAGGGAAAGAAAACAGAGGCATATTCGATTTTGGAAAGAATAAACGGAACCGAATCCGCAACTGTCGAGATGAAGGCTGTCGAACAGTCAATTGCGAAGGAGGGGAAAGGTTCGTACAAGGAAGTGTTTTCGAAGAAGATGAGTCCCCTCATCCGAATGGGAATTGTCGTTGCAGTCTTTTCGCAGGTTACTGGGATCAATTCGATCATGTATTATGCCCCGATGATTTTCGCCAAGACCGGTATAGGCATAGGCGATTCCTTGATGCAGACAATTGCGGTCGGCGGAGTGAACCTAGTTTTTACTTTCGTAGCAATTAAGTACATCGATAAGTTTGGACGCAAACCTCTCCTGATCGCGGGCTGCACCGGAATGGCGATTTCCCTGGTTGTCCTTGCGGTCGCGTTCTACCTGCACGAATTCGGCGGTTTTCTGATTCTTGCATTTATCCTCATTTATATCGCATCGTTCGCGGCGTCGCTTGGACCGGTTACATGGGTGTTTATTGCTGAGATCTATCCCAACAGGTTGAGGAGCGAAGCGATGTCAGTGGCGGTGGTATTTCTCTGGGCGGCGGTTTTTCTTGTCTCGCTCACGTTCCCGTATATGCTGAATGCCCTCGGCGGCGGCACAGCCTTCCTCATGTTTGGCTCGATGTGCGTCGTGTATCTGGTTTTCCTCATAACAAAAATCCCCGAAACAAAAGGGAAGAGTCTTGAGGAGCTCGAAAGAATCCTGATCAAGGAATAGTCACGGGACTGTCCCTCTTCAATAATCCGTCCGGGCCAGATCTCCATCACGAACCATCCGATTATGGACACAGACCACGAGTATCGATTTCAATGTGCTTCACCTCAGAGGAATTGTCCCGTGAAGACGTCAGCCGCTATCAGAACAATGGTATTTGTTCTCTTCGTCCTACTTGTAGCATCGTACAGCGGAAGAGCGCAGGAGACACTCACCGTGCAAAAAGCATCCTTTGGTAAGACCCCGGATGGAAGAGAGGCCTTCATGTACACACTGCATAACAAGAGCGGTATGGAGGCTCGGATCACGGACTACGGAGCGACGCTCCTCGCGTTGCTTGTCCCGGATCGAAACGGGAGACTGGGTGATGTCGTCCTTGGATTCGATTCGCTGATAACCTACATCAAAGATGCCCCGCATTTCGGATCAACGATGGGCCGGTACGCCAACAGGATTGGGAAGGCGATGTTCCAGCTGAACGGATCAACGTACACGCTGGCGAGGAACAATGGGGCCAATCACATCCACGGTGGACTGAAGGCATTCGACAAAGTCGTATGGGGTGTCAACGAGCATGAGAGCAGCCCGGGGAAATCGCTGGTCTTGAATTATTTGAGCAGGGATGGAGAGGAAGGGTATCCAGGCAATCTCTCAGTGAAAGTTGTGTATTCGCTTACAGACAGCAACGAGCTGAAGATTGAATACAGTGCGACGACGGACAAACCGACTGTGTTGAATCTTACGAACCACTCCTTTTTTAATCTTGCCGGGGCTGGAAACGGAAGTATCCTCGATCACGAATTGTTCATTGACGCCGATCGTTTCACACCCGTTGATTCCGAATCGATCCCGACAGGCGAACTGAAAAGTGTGCACGGGACTCCGCTTGACTTCACCGCCCAGACCGCCATCGGCGTGCGGATGGAGGAGAGTTTCGATCAGCTGAAGAGGAGGAGGGGATACGACTACAACTGGGTGTTGAACAAGCCGGCAAGTGCCTTCGGGCTCGCCGCAAGAGTCTATGAGAAATCGTCGGGTCGGGTGATGGAAGTGCTGACCACCGAGCCCGGCCTGCAATTCTATACCCCGAACTTTGTCCGCGCTATGCCCATCGGAAAAGAGGGGAAGAAATACGATCGTCAGTGCGCCTTCTGTCTCGAGACAGAGCATTTCCCGGACTCTCCTAACAAGCCCCAGTTCCTTTCGACGGTTCTAAACCCCGGACGGACCTTCAGTTCGACAACTGTCTACCGGTTCTTGACGAAATAGATCTAGATGGTGTCCGTCACTTGCTGAACAAAGCAACTCATGTATCGTTGGCACCACCAAAGGTAGCCAGACCCGTGGTTATGAATCCGGAAGCAGCCTTCATGATTATACTATTGCCGTCTTCAGACGGGAGGGAAGTCTCATGATGTTTTCTGTCAAAACAAACATACTTCTTGTATTCATGATAGCTTTCACGTTGTTGAGCGCTGATGTCTCAGCTCAACCGCTTGTGAGTTCGACAGCGTTCAGCAACTTAGACGGAACGCACGATCTACACTTGCCGGATTGGGGGCCATACAGCAAGCGTTATATTGGTGTGTCGCATATCCCGAATAGAAAGAGCGGCCTTCGATTCGATCTTAGTGTGTTTCCAGGTTTCTACAGAAGAAAAGTCTTTGTGCCCAATGTTTTGTTCGAGAACGATTATCATCCCTGGGAAGCTTCGCCGAATTTGGAATATTTCAGTTTCCGTCACGAGCTGGAATGGAAAGACCAGGTCTATACAGATATTTCATATTCCGAAATATCTTCTCATGCACGGCTCATCAAAATTGACTGTGTGAACAACACTGCGGACTATCAAAACCTGGCCTTACATTTTATGGCGTCCATAAATTTTCCACCTATCAGAGAGTATACCGTTTATACACCGCTCTATCCGGGCGTCATCACGTTACCTTCCGGCGCAAAATGGATTCATGCGCTCGATTATGAGGAACTGAAGTTTTTCAAACCAAGGCCGCGGGACAATCTTGTCTATGATGGGAAAATGCGAGGGGAAATTCGAGCAGACGGTTTTGTTGGCGGTTCAGGAATTGGAGATCGTTTTGGCTTCGATAGAGGAGACCTCGTCACCTATCAGATTCAAGTTGAGAAAGCGTATGATGATGCCGTACTCTATGTACGATACAAATTAGGTGAACGCAAAGAAGTCTCCTTTGACGCATCCGGTCTTATCAATACACGAGTAACGTTCAAGGGCGCATCTGGGTTTGCTCACGAAATTATCAGTATCGGAACATTGAAAGCCGGCAAGTACGAACTGACGTTGACATCTCAAGGAGGAGGTCCCATTGAACTGGACGGTTTTGTTGTCGTTGAAGCGAACCAGGTTGATCAGATCGAGATAAAGCAGAAGCAGTGGAATCCGGTTCCACAAATAACCGCCGGCCCGGTGAGGAACTCGCTTGTTTTGAAGTATGACGACGTCGATTCATACTACGGGCTTCTATGGCAGTATGATTCTTTTGAGATTCGCCAATGGAATGGGCGGGAACTCGGCGACTATTTCAAACAAATGGTAAATGAACATGTGAAGATGAGTTTTGACGGGGAAGGAGTTGGTCATTATACAAATGTTTTTCTGAGGCCGGTTACCCTTGTGCCTCAATCCACGAGGACACTCTACGGCATCGTGTGCAATGGAAGCAAAGATGAGGTTGAGAAGTACTTGAAGGAGATGAACTCTTCACAAGACAAATATGAAAGTATGTATCTTGCAGCGAAGGCACATGTTGCAACCATGGATGGACACAGGGAAGGGGACAAGTATCGATTCAGTATCAAACGTTTGAATGCTACACTTGCTTGTAACGTGGTGTATCCGGTCTATACTCAAAAAGAATACATTCGTCACAGCGCGCCTGGCCGATGGTGGGATTGTCTTTACACCTGGGATTCAGGATTTATCGGACTTGGATTGCTACAGACAGATACACAACGTGCGATAGAAAATCTTAATGCATATACGCAGAAAGCGGGCGCTCAATCAGCGTTTATTCATCACGGTTCACCTGTTCCTGTTCAGCATTATTTGTTCTTGGAATTGTGGAACAGAACCCAATCAAAAGAATTATTGGAATACTTTTATCCCCGCCTAAAACAGTATCATGAATTTATGGCCGGACGTCTTGGAAGCTCAACAACAAAGACTCTTCAATCAAATATCTTGAAAACATGGGACTACTTCTACAACTCAGGTGGTTGGGACGATTTGCCTCCGCAGAAATACGTTCATGATACTGGACTTGAAAGCACAGTAGCACCGGTTGTAAACACCTCTCAGGCAATTCGAACAGCAAAAATATTGAAAATGGCTGCGATTGTTCTTGGTAAGAATGACGATGTGCAGAAGTACGACAATGACATTCAACTATTCAGCAATGCTCTTCAACAATATTCATGGGATGAGGAATCGGGATACTTTGGCTATGTTGTTCATGACAACGATGGTAAGCCATCTCACATCCTTCGGTACCAGGACAAGGTAAACTACGATATGGGATTCGACGGGGCTTATCCATTGATTGCCGGAATTTGTACTGATGCTCAAGAGAAAAGAATCCTAAGCTCGTTAAAATCAGAAAAACACATGTGGTCCAATGCGGGCCTATCTGCGGTGGATCAATCCGCACCGTACTATAGATCAGATGGTTACTGGAATGGAACGGTGTGGATGGCCCATCAATGGTTCTTTTGGAAGACCATGCTTGATTTGGGTGAAGCCGATTTTGCCTGCACAATTGCTACAAAGGCATTGGATGTATGGAAGGCAGAGGTGGAGGCATCGTACAATTGCATGGAACATTTCTTGATCGAAACTGGTCGAGGTGCCGGGTGGCATGAATTCGGCGGTTTGTCATCCCCAGTTCTTGTTTGGTATTCAGCGTATTATCGTCCGGGCAATTTCAGCACTGGCTTTGATGTGTGGATAGAAAAGAAGACGTTCGATGATACTTTTAGCCAATTGTCTGTCCATTTATCTGCCACAGGAAACAACCATCGTGTTACATCGGTGGTGGCGTGCATGAATCCAGCTTTTGAATATGATGTCAAATGGAATGGGGAATCTCTCACGTACAAATCCTTGTCTCAAGGAACACTGAGCATAGATATTCCCATAGATAAGATGAAAAGGGGCAACTTAGAAATACGTAAGAAGTAGTTACGGCAAATTTGGGCCTAATGAAAGACTGTGCTTTCGGACATCACGACCACTCTGATTCATGCGAAGACTCAACTTCCCGTTCCCCAAACCGCTGTAAAACGGTTGGATATGCAGATGCCCATTGCATACCAACCGACGATGTTGAAGCTGAGAATTCATGAGCCTCTGTCGGATTCGTAGAAAGGGTCGGAGACGAGAGGCTTTTGTCTCTTCTTGGCTACTCAGTCGAGGGATCACATGAAGAAGCAGAAACGCTCGTGCTCGTGAGTCATCGAGTGAGGTCGCCGGCTGGGCAATTCATGGTGGCGGCTCGAAGATGAGCGTGTCTATGAATATCATCAGCTTCCACGGCGGGCGCTTGGTGCCGCCGTGAGAACATTTGACTTGACAATTTACTGCAAAATCGGTAAGCTTGATGCACCTAATATACCAGGTACACCTATCGCGCCGCTCAACCCTCATGATTCCGCCTTTCTAGACCTTCAGGCGTCGATGACATCAACCCAAAGCCCACAGCGAAGGAACTCAAGGCTGGTGATCGACTTGATTCTCATGCTGAACCGGCCTCGGCCTATGGTGTAAGCCTTATTGCCGTATTTCCTTTTTGACCGATCAATCAAGGAGTGATAGCCTTATGAAAACATATCTTACTTTGTTCATCATTCTTCTCCTTCCGGTAGGTGTGTTTGGACAGAGTGTGTTGCGAGGCGTTGTAACCGATTCCACAAGTCATGAAAAGCTTGTCGGAGTGAACGTTGTCATCGTGGGTACTGGGTTAGGGGATGCAACGAACATAAATGGTGAATATCGAATTTCGGGAATTCCTGAAAAAATTCTTAAGGTAAGGGTCTCCTGTATAGGATATGAAGTCAAGGTGAGGGATGTCGATTTTTCAAAAAATGCGGCCGTGCAATTAAACGTTGAATTGGTGTCGACGGTAATTATAGGTAAGGAATTTGTCGTGACCGCTCAGCGGAAAGGTCAAATCGCTGCCATCAACCAACAACTTACTGCTCCGACGATCACGAACGTCATTTCAGAAGAGAAAATTCAGGAATTGCCGGATGCTAATGCTGCCGAGGCAATCGGGCGTCTACCCGGCGTTTCGCTTCTGCGGACTGGAGGGGAGGCGAGTTCAGTTGTCATGCGGGGAATGAGCGGCAAGTTTTCGCTGGTTACTATTGACGGTGTGCGAATGGCGCCAACCAGTGACGTCGATAGATCCGTAGATTTGAGCACCATTTCCCAAGGATCGTTAGCAGGCATCGAGCTCTCGAAAGCGCTGACATCTGACAAAGATGCCGACGCCATCGCAGGAAGTGTCAATCTTGTTACCAAAAAAGCCTCTTCGGCAAGAATGTTGAGAATTGAGCCGAAGGGTTCTTATAACGCGATGGACAAATCGACCAACCAGTACAACGGTTCAATACGCTATGGGGAGAGATTCTTTGATGATCTGCTAGGAGTTCAAGTTTCTGGCAATCTCGAAAGCACGATCCGAAGCAATGAGTCAACGAATTACACTTACGACGTCACGGGAATACAGGGTGGCACCGATTATCAAATTACGCAGTTCCAGCCGACGTATATTAACGAATTACGCAAGCGGAATGGCGGCAGTCTTTTGTTGGACTACACTACCCCCGATCAAGGATCAATTCGATTGAACACCGTTTACAATCGGACCTCAAGAAACTACTTGACTTCCTATAAACAATTTCCACTGAGCGGTGTGGTCGTGTACGATTATCGTCAGAGAGAAACAAACATCGGTACATTCAGCACCTCTCTTCAAGGCGAGAATTTCCTTCTGGGTTGGGAAGCTGACTGGAATCTCTCTTTCTCTCAATCAACGAGGAATGACCCTTTCGATTTTGAATTGAATTTGACTGAAACTTCTGCCTCTGCCAGTGGAGTCGTCATTTCAGGCATGCGTACTATCCCACCAGCGCTGTACAAAGGTCCCGTGGAGCAGTGGATCCCATACGCGGTGAACAATTTTACGGATGCATTTATCGATCATGCATACGACCGCGCTCAGAAGAATCTGGATAAAGAAATCGGTGTGCGCCTGGACCTTCTGAGAAAATACATTGTGAGCGACAATATATCAGGCGAAATAAAATTTGGTGGGAAGTATCGACAAACAGGAAGATTCAATTCTCCAAGTCAAACCGCGGCGATGTACTATCTCTATACACCATCGGCGTACGCAAAACTGCCTGACGGTTCAATCGCAGCAAAGAACCTCAAAGGAACGCAATTCGAGAATTTGAAGTTGGTCGGCACTCAGAAGATTTCGTTTGCAAATTTCTTGGATACCAGTCCCCCGGACCGTATGATCTACGGTAAGTATGACTTGAATCCGCTGATCAACGTGGACGGCCTGAAACTATGGCGGCAGCTCAACATCAACGGCTATCAGGACGCCGCTGGAAAGTTTCCGGAGTATGTGAGGAACAGTGAGGTCGATGGCAATTTCTACGACCTTGCGGAAAAAGTCTACGCCGGCTACGCAATGAATACACTCAACATCGGTCGTGCCGTTACATTTCTCGCTGGTGTTCGCCTTGAAAGCGAAGACAACAGATACTCCTCACGATTTACGAGAGTCCCTCTCAGTGGATTCCCCTTTGGGCAGGGCGCCTTAAAGGACACGACTGTCTACCACAAGGAGCATGTTCTGCTGCCCAATGTTCAAGCGATCATCAGACCGACGGACTTCATGAACGTGCGGCTGGCGGCGTATGAAGCGATAGCCAGGCCGGATTATAACAACAGACTGCTGAAATTTGTAGCTCGATCCACCTCATCGAGCGATTTGAATATTGGGAACCCAAATTTGAAATCTGCTGTCGCATGGAATTATGAAGCGCAGGCACAGTTTTATAGCAATACCATTGGTCTCTTTTCTGTGTCCGCGTTCTATAAGAACATCAAAGACATGTACCATACTATCAGTGGGGTCAGTCTCTCTGGTCAAGCGGTTCTCGATAGTCTTGGGATTCCCTGGCAAACACCGTTTGGCAAAGGTTATTATACTCTTACCTACCCATATAATTCATCGCAGCCAACCCATGTGTGGGGATTCGAAGTTGAGCACCAGACAGATTTCAAGTTTCTCCCCCAACCCTTCACGAACATTGTGTTGAACTACAATTTTACGATCGTGCGTTCTGAAACATGGTCCAACAGTTCCAGGGTCGAGACCTATAAGGATTCGACGCTTCTCTTTGGCAGGTATATATATACGACAGGATCGAAAAACGTTCTCTTTGAGAAAAAACAAAAGCTCGAGGATCAGCCTGAGTTCTTTGGAAATGCGTCTCTCGGCTATGACATCGAAGGATTCTCAATTAGAGTTTCACTGTTCTACCAGGGGAACTACAACGCCAGTTTTTCAGGAAATCAGAGAAGTGATGTGGTGACCGCCAAATACTCAAGACTGGACGTAACTCTGAAGCAAAAAATAACCGACAATATCTCTGTCTCGCTTAACCTGAACAACATCACAAATACCGAGGAGGGCACGACACTCGCTAATAGGATTACTGGCTGGATGTTGTCCGATACCAGCAACAAATACGGCATGACCGCCGACTTCGGCGTAAGAATCGAATTATGAAAACGCATCAAGAGTTAACTAACCAACTATCGATTCATCACATCCACGGGAGGTTGCTATGGCTAAGTTGAAGTACCTCTTCTTTATCGCCATCCTTATGTGTTTTGTCCGGCCGGTCTCGTACGGACAAACATCGCATGATTTGGTCATTCAGGATTTTTACGCAACTGGGCGCTTCTTGAATGACGACATACTTGGTGATAGCTTGTCAACGGGTGCCAGGAAGGATGCGGACCGGGTATATGTATTAAAGAGAAACGGCATATATCTGGTGAGGTCATTCATCTCGAATCCGAACTGGGTATTGCGCATTAAAGCAGAGAATGGAACGGGATCAAAGCCTGCCATTTATAGCTTCAAGAATGACCTCACAGCAGCCTACCCCACGAATATATTAACACCGCGCGGGAATCTGTACCTGAAGAATATCGCTATGGTTAATTGGCCTGAATTCATGCCAGCGGAGATTTCTTTAATGCCGACGGTCATGATCCAGGCTGCAGGCACTGGGTTAACCATAGAGGTCGATAGTTGCGTCCTTAACGGTTACAAGACCGGCATACAACTTCCTGTTGCCACGCACAAGCTTAAGGTGACCAATACGATTTTTGCGCAGTACGGAAATCTCTACAATGGCAATGAGGGCGATGGCAGACCGATCGATTTCAGATCTGTTTCCACCGATAGTGTATTCATACAGAATTGCACTTTTATGGATGGTACCGATAGAGTGGTTCGTCATTATTCAAGCACGGGAGCCCTCGGCGACTTCTATTTCGATCACAATACGGCCCTTAACGGTTGGGGTTATCACGGCTTCATGGCGCTGGGTTTCGTTGGCAGCAAAGTGACCATTACGAACAACGTCTTTGTCGATTGTCTCGCAGCTGGCAATGATAGCACGGATGCTGTGCGTCTGGTTGAATGGGTGGATTCGGGAGAGAGGGGTCCGTCGGGCGCCGTCAGGATGTGTTTGATAACCTGTGTCCCCAACGATACGACCAAGTGGGTAGTCAAGAACAACTTCTATTCGGTTACTCCCCCACTCCAAGCTTGGTTTGATACCCACGCAGCGCAGGGGTTTGGAAACATTGTACCGCTGACGTGGCACATCAACAAGAAACTGGGCACGGATTCTCTCACCGCTTTCAAGAAAGAAACCATCACCTTTGTGAAAAAGACCCGCGATCTTGTTGCTCTTGGTACCTGGTATAATGATCCAAACGGTGCAAATAGGTTGAAAGCCACCACAAATTTCAAACCGGAATACGATTTTGCCCGTCCCCAATGGAAATTCTATACCGATACACTCAACCTCTCTTATCAAACGGCGGCAGCAGCGTACACGGGTGGGGCAGCAGGATACCCGGCGGGAGATTTGAATTGGTTCCCATCGAGAAAATCTGCATGGCTATTGACGGATGTTGAAAGAACGACGGCCAGTGTGCCGCAAACGTTCGAGCTCTCTCAGAACTATCCGAATCCGTTCAATCCAACGACCAATCTGGAGTACTCAATCTCCAAGAGCAGCAACGTTGTCATCGAAGTATTCAATGTTCTCGGACAATCTGTGGCCCGGCTCGTTGACGGACATCTGGCGCCCGGCACCTATAAGACCACATTTGATGCCTCGAAACTGAGTTCCGGAGTGTACTTGTATCAATTGACGGCAGATGATTTCGTCCAGACGCGAAAGATGGTCTTGATGAAATAAGTAGTCTGATTTTGGATGGGGGGCTGGGCAAGATCGCCCAGCCCCCAAGTTTTTGCAGTTGAACGTGATGCGGCGTGCCAGCCGAGGAATTGCCTGCATCGTGGGTAGATCCTCTCTGTCCGGCAAAGGAGTGTGGATCAGGCGATGCATGGGTAATGTGCACGAACAAGGGCTTCAGCTTTTTTCTGTCACTCCTGATTCTAGATTCATCCCCCCCCTGATGCCGTGCTCTTGTGCGCTGTAAACACCCGATCCGCCCCTCAACATCTGCTCATCGCCAGACCTTCTCAATTGATCTGCTATGAACCAATCCACTGGTCTTAGTCAGATCGTCGGAGGGTACAAGCAAGGTGTGTCCTTACTTCTGATTTGTTTGGACATCAATGTGGAGCCGAGGGAGCTTGAATGACGCTGCGGAAGTAGGATTAAGGAAACAGTCTGGGACAGGTATCACCATCTATCAAAATAAGGCGAAGGGAAATCACATGACCGCAATACTGAGAACCGTCGCACAAGGCATAAGAGGCAAGCTTGTCTGTGTCTTGATTCTTGTGATCTCTTTTTCAGTGAATGCTCAGGTGAGCAAAGAAGATATGCTCAAGAACATCAAGATCGATAAGTTGCAGCACCCGTATCTCTTCTTCACGAAAGATGACATCCCGGCCATGCAGAAGAGAATTCAGTCTGACCAGGAAAGCAAGGATGTCATGGCTGGTTTGATGATGCAAGCGCACCGATGGCTCTATTTTCAGATCAAGGATCCGGCGCCGGAATTCCCTCGCCATCCACGTTATGTGGCTGATACTCGCGGATATTTTACGTACTACTCGGAACTGACTGAAGGAGCACTCACACTGTCGTTTCTGTATCAAATGACGGGGGACATGGCCTATGCAAAAAAGGCCATCGCATTTGCAGTGGCGATGAGCGATCTGGTCGATTGGACTGACTATGCGCATAAGTTTGACATCATCTATCCCCGAATCTGGCCGTGGAATGTTCCCGATGACAGGGTGGTCTTTTCCTATGACCACATGGCGGCAGACAGGGCGGCTACTATTGCGACAGTGTATGACTGGGTGTACCCGGTGTTGACGAAATGGGAAAGAGATAAGATCCGAGGCGCCCTTCTTGAGCAGGCAGTCACAAGAGTACGAGGCAACTACGAGTTCTTCTGGTGGGCAACTTCCTACCGGTGCAACTGGTCGGCGGTCTGCAACAATGGGTTGGGTGTGTCTGCGCTCACTCTGCTGAAGGAGGATCCACAGCTTATCGACGTGGTTGCTGAAGCATACAACCGAATTGGTCTGACATTCGATCAAATCGGTGAGGACGGCGGCTGGCAGGAAGGTCGGGGATACTACGGCTACCTAATGCGAACGGGCGTTAATTTCAGTGCCGCGCTGAAGAAAGTTTCAAACGGCGCATATAATTTGTTTCAGCATAAGAATGTAAAAAACCATCCTCTTGACTTCTTCCTCTACACGTTGACCGCGAACTTTGGAGACGGCGGAGGAAACCCGATGGGTCCTTTGTGGTTGGTGAACAAGCTGATTGAAGAAACCGGTGACGGGACGGGTGCATGGTATAGAGACAAGTTCTTGGCTCAACCTACCGGGATGAGCCTGGGAAACAGTGTCTTTGACATTATCTGGCCAAAGAGCTCCGTCAAACCGGTCGAACCGAAACAACCATCAAAGCTCTTCAAGAGCATCAACTGGGCAATGATGCGCAGCGATTTTCTGGATCCCTCATCCGTGACGATCGCCTGCAAGGCTGGCTACAATGACGATCCCCATCACGGGCATCTCGACTGCGGGCAGTTTATCCTGACCTGGTATGGCGTTCCCTTCATACGGGACCTCGGGAGCGGAGCATATGACGAGATCTATTTCAACGATGATCGCTTTCTCTATCCTCAAGCGTCAAGCGCTGGAAATAATCTGATTTTTGTCAACGGCGAGCAACAGCTGTCTGCCAAGATGAAGGATCAACCATGGAAGGAAGGGATTGGAGGGAAGGTACTGGACTTCCAAACGAGTGAGAAACGGGATTATCTCCTGATGGATCCCACGCATGCGTACCCCGGCAAAGAACTGAAGAAATGGAGACGGAGTATCATACTCGAAAAGCCGGTCGTGACAGTGATCCTGGATGAGGTTGGATCTGCCCCCGGTGCCAAAATAGAAGCAAGGTTCTTTCCAGGAGTCTCGTCAGGAGCACGGAACGCGAGATTCACGCCGCCACCCGGTGTGGAGTACAAAGTCTCGAACGATCATGTTCTGCTTACTTCTCAACGGCATAATCTTGTGCTGATCCCCTTAGTACTGGACAACAGCTTCAAGATCGTTGAAGATGCACTCCCGTCACTTCCCGTGACCGAAGATGCGGTGCTCAGCTGGATCCCTTATTTTGAAACGGTCACAACGGCGAAATCAAGCACATCCATCATTGTGACGGTGGTCTTGCCGGCCAACGATCAGAAAGAAGCTGAGGAACTGGCAAAGTCGGCAAAGCTCGTTCAATCAAATGCCAATGAGCTCGAAGTGAGCATCGGTAAAGCATCCGGAGCATACAAGTGGGTGTTTGCGAAGGGGAAGGACGGCTACGCTCTCAAGAATTGACCACGGAAGTGGGGATTCGAGAAAACGAGCCTGGCAGAACAGAGAATTCATGCTGTTTTGGCAAGCTCGTCTTGAGTTTGTGATGGCGGCCGTTTGAGAGATCAGACGGCCGCTTCGCAACCAAGCTCCGCAGAGGTTCTGAGATCTCAGGCGTCAACGTCAATCTAACGGTGAAGGGAAATCATATGGCCACGATACTGAGAACCGTCGCACAGGACTTAAGAGGCAAGCTTGTCTGTGTCTTGATTCTTGCGATCTCTTTTTCACTGAATGCTCAGGTGAGCAAAGAAGATATGCTCAAGAGCATCAAGATCGATAAGTTGCAGCACCCGTATCTCTTCTTCACGAAGGATGAGATACCGGCCATCCAGAAGAGAATTCAATCTGACCAGGAAAGCAAGGATATCATGGCCGGCATACTCATGCGAGCGCACAGATGGCTCTATTTTCAGATCAAGGATCCGGCTCCAATGCCCCCCAGTCATCCACGCTATGTGGTGAACGGTTCCAAGGTTGACGAATATTACTCGGAACTGACCGAAGGAGCGCTCACACTGGCGTTTGTGTATCAAATGACGGGGGATATGGCCTACGCAAAAAAGGGGATTGAACTCGCGATAGCGATGAGCGATCTGGTTGACTGGACCAATCCGGCACATAAGTTCGATATCATCTATACGCGTGTTTGGCCATGGAATGTTCCCGATGACCGGGTAGTGTTTTCCTATGACCACATGGCGGCAGACAGGGCCAGTACGATGGCGATGGTGTATGACTGGCTGTACCCGGTGTTTACGAAATGGGAAAGGGATAAAGTACGAGGCGCACTTCTTGAGAAGGCAATCACAAAAGTGCGAGGCAACTACGATTTCTTCTGGTGGGCATCCTCCTACCGGTGCAACTGGTCGGTGGTGTGCAACAACGGGTTAGGCCTCTCTGCGCTCACTCTGTTGAAGGAGGATCCACAGGTTATCGATGTAGTCGCTGAAGCATACAATCGAATCGGTCTGACATTCGATCAAATCGGTGAGGACGGCGGCTGGCAGGAAAGCCGTGGATACTACGACTACATGATGATTACCGGCGTATTGTTTAGTGATGCGTTGAAAAGGACTTCGAACGGCACATACAACTTGTTTCAACATAAGAAAATAAGAAGCCATCCTCTTGACTTTTTCCTCTACTCGTTAACAGCGAACTTTGGAGATGGCGGAGGAGAACCCATGGGTCCCTCTTGGATGGTGAACAAGCTGATTTCCGAGACAGGCGACGGGACAGGTGCATGGTATAGAGACAAGTTCTTGAATCAACGTACCGAGAATGAGCCGGGAAGCGGTGTCTTTGACATCATCTGGCCAAAGAGCTCCGTCAAACCGGTCGAACCGAAACCGCAATCCAAGCTCTTCAAGAGCATCAACTGGGCAATTATGCGCAGCGATTTTCTGGATCCCTCGACGGTAACGATCGCATGCAAGGCGGGCTATAACGACGATCCGCATCACGGCCATCTCGACTGCGGCCAGTTCATCTTGACCTGGTATGGTGTTCCCTTCATACGCGACCTTGGGAGTGGAGCATATGACGAGATCTATTTCAACGAAGATCGCTGGCTCTATCCTGAGGCGTCAAGTGCTGGAAATAATCTGATTTTCGTGAACGGTGAGCAGCAAATTTCTGCCAAGCTGAAGGATCAACCGTGGAAGGAAGGCATTGGAGGGAAGGTGCTGGATTTCCGAACGAGCGAGAAACAGGATTACGTATTGATGGATCCCACGCATGCGTACCCCGGCAAAGAGCTGAAGAAATGGAGACGGAATATCATTCTCGAAAAGCCAGCCGTGACGGTGATTCTTGATGAAGTCGGCGCTGCCCCCGGTGCTAAAATAGAAGCAAGGTTCTTTCCAGAGGTCTCGCCGCGTAGTTTCGGGTACGAAGTCTCAAGCGATCATGTTCTGCTCACCTCTCAACGACATCATCTTGCACTGATCCCCTTAGTACTGGAGAACAGCTTCACGATCGTCCAGGATGGACTCCCGTCACTTCCCGTGACCGAAGATGGCAGGTTCAGTTGGATCCCTTATTTTGAAACGGTCATAACGGCGAAATCAAGCACATCCATCATTGTCACATTGGTCTTGCCGGTCAACGATCAGAAGGAAGCAGAAGAGATCGTCAAGACGGCGAAGCTCGTTCAGTCAAATCCCAATGAGCTCGAAGTCAGCATCAGTAGAGCATCCGGGGTGTACAAGTGGGTGTTCGCAAAGGAGAAGGATGGCTACGCTCTCAAGAATTGACCACGGAAAGCGGGGATTCGAGAAAACGAGCCTGGCACAGCAATCATGATCTTCCAAACTAAGGGCAAAGGGAAATCACATGACCTCGATACTGAGATCCATCGCACAAGGAATGAGAGGTAAGATTGTTTGCGTCTTGATTCTTGCGATCTCTTTTTCCCTGAATGCTCAGGTGAGCAAAGAAGACATGCTCAAGAGCATCAGGATCGATAAACTGCAGCACCCGTATCTCTTCTTCACGAAGGACGAAATACCGGCTATCCAGAAGAGAATCCAGACTGACCAGGAAAGCAAGGATATCATGGCCGGTTTGATGATGAAAGCGCACAGATGGCTGTATTTTCAGATTAAAGACCCGGCACCAGAATTCCCTCGTCATCCACGTTATGCGGCTGACAGTCGCGGATATTTTACGTACTGCTCGGAACTAACTGAAGGAGCACTCACCCTGGGGTTTCTGTATCAAATGACGGGAGATGTAGCCTACGCAAAAAAGGGGATTGCATTCGCAATAGCCATGAGCGATATGGTCGATTGGACCGACTGGGTTCATAAGTTCGACATCATCTATCCCCGTGTCTGGCCCTGGAATGTTCCCGATGACCGGGTGGTTTTTTCCTATGACCACATGGCAGCAGAGCGTGCCAGTCACATCGCGATTGTCTATGACTGGTTGTACCCGGTGTTGACGAAGTGGGAAAGGGACAAGATCCGGGGCGCCCTGCTTGAAAAGGCAATTACAAAAGTGCGAGGCAACTACGAGTTCTTCTGGTGGGCAACCTCCTACCGGTGCAACTGGTCGGTAATCTGCAATAACGGATTAGGTATGTCTGCGCTCACTTTGTTGAAGGATGATCCACAGGTTATCGATGTGGTCGCTGAAGCATACAATCGAATCGGCCTGACATTCGACCATATCGGTGAAGATGGCGGCTGGCAGGAAAGCCGGGGTTACTACCAGGCCATGATGCGTTTGGGCTTGCCGTTCATGGACGCTTTGAAAAGGACCTCGAACGGGAAGTACAACTTGTTTCAGCATAAGAATGTGAGAAACCATCCTCTTGACTTCCTCCTCTACACGTTGACTGCGAACTTCGGAGATGGCGGAGGAGAGCCCATGGGCCCTTCATTCATGGTGAACAAGCTGGTTGATGAAACCGGTGATGGGATAGGTGCGTGGTATAGAGACAAGTTCTTGGATCAACGCACCGAGATGGGCCAGGGAACCGGTGTGTTTGACATTATCTGGCCCAAGAGCTCTGTCAAACCGGTCGAACCGAAACCGCAGTCGAAGCTTTTTAAGAGCATCGACTGGGCAATGATGCGGAGCGATTTTCTCGATCCCTCAACGGTAACGATCGCCTGCAAGGCCGGCCTTAACGACGATCCCCATCACGGGCATCTCGACTGCGGGCAGTTTATCCTGACGTGGTATGGCGTTCCCTTCATACGGGATCTTGGGAGCGGAGCATATGACGAGATCTATTTCAACGACGATCGCTGGTTGTATCCTCAGGCATCAAGTGCAGGCAACAATCTGATTTTTGTCAACGGTGAGCAACAGTTGTCTGCCAAGACGAAGGATCAACCGTGGAAGGAAGGCGTTGGAGGGAAGGTGCTGGACTTCCAGACGAGCGATAAGCGGGATTACGTCTTGATGGATCCAACGCATGCGTACCCCGGCAAGGAATTGAAGAAATGGAGACGCAATATCGTACTTGAAAAACCGGCTGTGACAGTGATCGTGGATGAGATCGGCGCTGCTCCTGGTTCCAAAATACAAGCAAGGTTCTTCCCAGGGGTTGCGGGACCACCACGGAACGCGAGATCCACGCCGCCACCGGGAGTCGAGTATAAGGCCTCGAGCGACCATGTTCTGCTTACCTCTCAACGACATACTCTTGCGCTAATTCCCTTAGTGCTGGAGAACAACTTCACGATCGTCGAGGATGGACTTCCGTCACTTCCCGTGAGAGAAGATGGTGTGCTTACCTGGATCCCGTATTTTGAAACGGTCACGACGGCAAAAACAGGCACGTCCATTGTAGTAACGTTGGTTTTGCCGGTCAACGATCAGAAGGAAGCGGAAGAGATGGTAAAGACGGCAAAGGTTGTCCAGTCGAATCCCGATGAGATCGAAGTGAGCGTCAGCAGAGGGTCGGTGGCGTACAAATGGGTGTTTGCGAAAGGGAAGGACGGCTACGCTCTCAAGAATTGACCACGGAAGGTGGACATCTGAGAAAACGAGCCTTGAATTTGTGGTTGCTTACATGCAGTCAACCGGTTCCCTAATCGAGAACACAAGACGTTACTAAAAGGAGTATAACGATGGACGTGCGATTCTCAACCGATCCTACTGGCTTTCGCGGAATGACGTCAGCAGATCTTCGAAAGGCGTTCCTGATCGACCAGCTCTTCATTCATGATGAAGTGCCGATGGTCTATTCCGACATCGACCGCTCGATTACGGGCTCGGCGGTGCCGGTCAGGGGAACACTTAAACTGCTTGCCAGCAAGAAGGAGATGGTCGCGGAGTATTTTACCGAACGCCGCGAGATTGGTATTATCAATATCGGGGCGGACGGGTCCATACGAGTCGACGGAAAAGAATACCCGATGGCATTCAAGGATGCGTTCTATATTGGTCGCGGATCGAAGGAGATTGAGTTCGCCAGCAAGAGCGTCGAAACGCCTGCCATATTCTATTTTGTGAGCTATCCGGCCCACAGGGAATTTCCCACTACCCACGCAAAGTTCGCCGATGCAGAGCCCGTGAGGCTGGGAAGCCAGAAAGACGCCAACAAGCGAACGATCTACAAATATATCCATCCAAACGGGATCAAGAGCTGCCAGTTGGTGATGGGCTTGACGGAGCTCGAGGAAGGAAGTGTCTGGAACACGATGCCGCCGCACACGCATCAACGGAGATCGGAAGTATATATGTATTTCAACATTGACCCCAACGCGATGATCGTGCACCTTCTGGGTCAGCCTGACGAGACGCGCCATATTGTGATTCGCAACCGGCAAGCAGTGCTTAATCCAAGCTGGTCGATTCACGCTGGCGTTGGAACGCAAAACTATACCTTCATCTGGGCAATGGGAGGCGAGAATCAGGTATTCGATGATATGGACGGTGTCAAGGTGAACGACCTGACGTAACGGGCCCCGGTGTGAGCTGGACAGCTTCTACGTGGCCCGAGGTTTCTTTCCGGCTCTTCATCCAGGCGAAAAGGACAGTTGCGCCCTGGTTGACTCCTTTGAAAGACGGCAAGCCGTTGCCGTCACCTTGGGTCACAGTTACGACGATTGGGCTGTAGCTGAGATGGCGACGGAGCTTGGTCGCGACAATGTGGCCGAAAGATACCGGTCGGGCTCGCGTAATTATCCCAACCTTTGGAATCCGGACAAACAAATGTTCATGCCGAAAGATGCGCTTGGCAACTGGATCAATATCGATCCGAAATTTGACGGCGGCAGGGGCGGGCGGGATTACTATGTTGAGAACAACGGCTGGACCTACCTGTGGCAGACCCAGCATGACATCTCCGGTCTGATCAGTCTGGTCGGACAATTCTCCATGGGGAATGAACCCAGCTTCCATATTCCCTACCTTTTCAACTTCACCGATTCGCCCTGGAAGACTCAGAAATGGACCCGTTTTCTCCTCGAGACCTGGTTCGACGATTCGATCTTCGGCATTCCTGGCGACGCTGGTGAACGAGTCTCAACCAGCCGGAATGTATAGTATGCGCTGGGATGCCTCGGGCATGCCGAGCGGCACGTATGTGTACCGCATCACGGCAGGAGAGTTTGTCTCGGTGCGGAAGATGGTGTTGACAAAATAGGGCTCAGAGATGAGGGTCCGTGCACGAGTGACTCTCTCTTGTCTTGATGAACAAAATCAAAGAGGCAATCCCGGAAACCCGGAATTGCCTCTTGCTATTTTGATCAGCAACCGATGCTCCAACAGCGCGCTGTCTAATTGTCAATTGAGAGTTGTCAATTGACAATTGATGATTATGTCGTAGCCCTGACGGGATCCTCGAGCACCATGTAAATGCGTTTGTCGTGCTTATCCTGGAGCTCGACTAACCGAAGATAGTGAAGTAGAAACGCCAGTCTCGGGTTACCCGCTCTTGCCAGATTCCTCGTGCCTCGTCATACTTCTTTGCTCTCAGGGAAGGGTGGCGCAAATTCGCAAGCAAAAGGGCCACTCGACGAAATTACGCGACCTGTTACGCTCCGCGGGCGGATGCTTTATGATATGCTTTTGCAGATCCCGATCACAAGGCGATCGGGATTCTCAAAACGGCAACTGCTCGCAAAAAGCGCTCACAGGCCGTTTTGGAAATTGCAGCCGGGGCCTGCTCATAGCTCTTGAGAAAACGGTAGGTGTAGAAAAGCCGCATCAGCTTTTGCTCGGTTTCTTGGAGGAACGGCAGCACTACGCTTCTCTGGACGCCTCGTTCCTTATGAAATCGGAAGGGGAGAGACCAAAGTGCTTCCTGAACGCTTTTGAGAAATGAGAGGGACTTCTGAAGCCGACGGCATGTGCAACATCAGAGACCGAAGGGAAGTCCTCTCGAAGAAGCTCGCGTGCCCTTCTGAACCGCAGCGCCAAGACGAAATCGTGAGTCGAGCACCCCGTCATTGCTTGCAGCTTCCTGTTCAGGTGCATGCGGCTTAGGTGAGCTTCCCTCGCCGCGGTGCGCGTGTCGAAATCAGGATCCCCAAGACGGCGCAAGACTATCTGGGCCATCTTCTGCAGGAACTTCTCCTCGTCCGGCGCGAGTTTCAGCGGACTTCGTTCGAGATGCCCCGATCGGAGTGACTGAAAAGACTGGCTGGCCAAGAGGTCCATGACATCCAATGGAGGCCACTCCCCTGCAATCGGGGCCCCTGGACGAAGGACAGAGCGTATGAACGCCCGCACGGACTGACCAGCGGATGTCATTGATCACCACAAAAATCGGATGGGCGCCCTCGGGATATCAAGGCGCCTTTCCTCAGTTCTCTGCCCAGGCAAGGTAGGGCAAAAGTCCTGCCAAATGAAAACCAGGCGACATGTTGTTTGATGGTATCATCTGTCCCGTCTGCCTGAAGTCGCCTGCCTTCAATCAATGTGAGCAAACACCGCTTGCCAAGCTTTCTCACCCAACCAGGGGGGACAAATAGGCACTATCGGACCACGATCATCTTCTTCGCCTCCACAAACCGCCTGTTGGGTTCCTGGACTGAAATCGCCTCAATTCGATAGAAGTACAAACCACTGGAAACCGTCGCATCCCATCTCACCTGATGCCAGCCTGCATTCTGTTCGCAATTCACAAGGCTTGCCACAAGTTGACCCAGCATGTTGTAGATAGTAAGCCGGACTGAACTTCGCGCAGGCAATCCAAACCTGATCGTTGTTGACGGGTTAAACGGGTTCGGATAGTTCTGGGCGATTGAGTATTCTTCGGGAATGTGACTCAATGCGTTGTCGATTGCGCTCACTTGGACGCCGATGCCCTTGAGAGCAATCGTGTCGGGCGAACTTGCGGCGTTGCTACTGAAAATGACTAATCCCGATGTTTCATCTATCGCTAATGCTTCAAAGCGCAACCCCAAAGCAGCGAGATTCCCTGGTTCAATCTTGGGGCCAAAGCTCGTGAGTGAGAAACCGTTGCCGATAACGGACGGGTATGACAACCTGAGTGTGTCATCACCGGTGTTCCGGATCACCAAAACAGTGTCTTTTGACCTGCCAAATCCGACCTTGCCAAAATCCAGCAACGTGACGGATGCCTTGAAGCGAGGACCAGGGCCAATGATTGCAAACGGCGCAGAGTTCTGACTGACACAAGTACTATCGTCTGCATCGCATATTCTGATTCTGCAGTAGTTCGATATCGTATTTGGTATAAGCCAGCTATACACACTGAACGATGCTGGGATGTTCTTGGCAATGTTGTTCCATCTGCTGCCATCGTCCGTTGAGTAAGCGATATCGATCTTACTCAGGTTGTTTTTTTGCCAGAGAATAGGTTGCACAGAACCGTACCGCCAGGCTTCATCACCTTGCGGGGAAAGCAGGACTAGCGACTTCGATTTGGCATCCTTTGTCTCAAGAACAACGCCCCAACCACCGGTAACCACAGCACGGGATGAATCGATAAAGGTAACGCACTCCAGAACAGATCTCACTCCGCTTTCCTGTGCAACCCAGGTATTTCCCCCGTCACTGGTCCTAGCAATCGAGCCATTGATGCCGACGCAGAGACCAATGCGTTCATTGTAGAAGTCAACAGAATTGATATAGTTTCCTGTGGGATTGTTCTGACTGACCCATGTCGTTCCACCGTCTGTCGTGCGAAGTATAGCACCAGAGCCACCACAAGGTCCATCACCGACTACCGTCGCGATGAGAGGATTGACCATATGCACGCCGGCCAGATTTGCTTGTGTCCCGGTTTGCTGTTTTGTCCACGTTGTCCCTGCATTTGTCGTTGTGTAGATGAGTCCGCCGGTTCCAACCGCTATTCCATGGTTCGCATCACAAAAATCAACGCACAGCAATCGTTCCCACATACCGGGCAAGTCAGCTGGATGTTGGGAAGTCCAGTGATTGCCGCCATCAGTCGTATGGAGTATGCATCCTTGCCACCCGACTGCCGTGCCATTGTGTCCATCGACAAAGCAAACACTTGTCAAGTACTTGTCGATTGGCTTGTCTTGTTTTGTCCACGTGGCACCTCCGTCAGTGGTCTTGTGAATGGATTCTCCTGCAATCCATCCAAGGTTCATGCTGACAAATGAGGCCGCCAGTGCCTGCGGCACTGGGTATGGCACAGATTCTTCCCACGTGACACCTCCATTGTGAGTTTTGAAGAGCGCGTAATCACAAAAAACTATTCCATTGTTCTTGTCGAAAGGAACAAACTTGAAGAATGGCCCCTCCCAACCTGTCAGTTGACTCTTCCAATTCGCGAACCGCCTTTCCCAAAGCACTGGCTCCCCTGCAGTCGTGAATGTAGCGTCTCTACTATAGAAGGTGCCGAGTTCGCTTGCGGCCTTGAGCCTGAAATGGTATGTCGTGTTGGGCAAGAGGGAAACGATGTTCGTGCTCTTGATAGGGTTCTGTTGGTAGCGAGGAAGCGGCGCGAGAGCTTGCTGATCAATCTGATTGCCGTAGTAGTTAGAGGTCCCATACTCAAATGTGTACTTCGAGATACATCCGTTTTCTTGAACGTTAAAATATAGCACCGCGCTATTCTGTGTCAGATTCCATGCCCCCGCATCGGCAAAGTCCGGTGGGGTTTTCTTGAACTTCTGTAGCGAGATCTGATACCTGCCCACCGTCGTAGATGTAAGAGTGACTGAAGAAAGGTCACCGTTCGCCAGACCTTCCAAACGATTTTGCCTCGTTTGGCTTCCTGGGGTAGAACCCCAATTCCCAGCCTCAGCATACCGGATACAATACACACCCGATCGAGGGATCAAAACTGAGAGCCGTTGCCTCGTCGCGAGGTTGTTATAAGCGCCATCATCGTAGCTAATGAAACCGGAAGCGTCCAGGACCTGGATCCGTCCCCCTAGAGTGGAATTCTTAGCGTTGGCGAAAACATCTATTGTGTCGCCGGCTGAAGCGTTGAACCTATAGTAATCTGCATCTCCCTCTGGAGATATTTCGCCTTCGTAAGTATCTCCTATCGAAATGGGCGTTGCCTGGGCAATCGAATTATTGGGTTCTTGTTCAATCAATTGACCCGTGCTGCTGATAACAAAGTAGTTTCTCGAAATCGAATACACGTTCCCATCATGCGCATCACTGATTCTTATCTTGGCGGTTGAAGTCGGGGTGGACGGAATCTGCCATAGGTATTTTCCTGAGCTCACTCCAGCTTGCCCCGTTACCGTAGCAACCGTTTCCCAATGAATTCCATCAACGGTGAGTTCGATTTTTATCTCCGAAACAGATTGATTCATCCATGTAATCATCGTTTGGTTGGCCGTTTTGAAGTTCTCACCTCCGATGGGCGAGGTAAGAGCCAGCTTGTACGGACCTGCTTTTGTCAGCTCAAAACCTATACTGTCCGAAATCGCACCAATGTTGAATATGTCCAGTCCACCCGGCAAACCATCCGATAGCAGTGCTGCAGGATCAGAATAGTCATTGATGACGACTCGGCCTGAGTTCTGACTGAAGCTGGCATTGTCCGGTTCACCGTTGTTGCTCGGGGATCCTTTGGGTCGATAGACATAGAGTTCATCATACGTGGTGTATGCATTTCCAAGGCCATCAGAATTCCGGTTTATTCGATACACCAGCAGACCCTCCGAGGGCAATGATCTCTCAAAAGTCCCGGATTTTTTTCGATATTCGAGGACGAAGTACTCAGTGGCTGAATTCGGTGAAGAGATCTTGAAGCAGTTGTTCGTCGATGAAGTCAGTGGATTCAGATAGTACTTTCCAGAACTTGAGATTTCCTGTATAGTGCTGATCCATTTTCCATATCGGTACTTCATGTAGGCACTCATATGCTGCGGAGGGTCAAGGGTCTCTTCCATCAGGTCCCATCTACTAACAGGCGAGAGCGCATC